>ULPU01067245.1_pt1 | contig 15975 bp, 8 predicted proteins | sample 1953821 | NCBI WGS metagenome assembly ULPU01 (sample SAMEA4835637, study PRJEB28245) | human gut metagenome | biome: gut microbiome; material: fecal sample | place: Denmark | collected 2008
GGTACGGCGCTTCGGGCGGTACGGGCGATAGATATCTTCCAACTGCGCCATTGTTGCGGCAGCATCGAGGTCGCTTTGCAGCTTCTCCGTCCAGACATCTAACTTTTGCAGGCTTTCACTGATTTCCTGCCGACGCGCTTCGAGCGCCCGCAGTGCCGTCAGCCGTTCGCTGATTTCGCGCAGCTTCTGGTCATCCAGCGACCCGTGCTGTTCCTTGCGGTAACGCGCGATAAACGGCAGCGTGCAGCCCTCGTCAAGCAGGCGAATGACGGCGTCGATTTGCCACGGGGCGGTTTGGAACTCCTGACAGAGCGTTTGTGTGATAGTCATGTCCTCACCTCAAATAATGATGCCTTCCAAATGATCCACCTCATGCTGAATCACCTGCGCGGTGAAACCAGAGAACCGCTGCACATGCCGCTGCAGCTGCTCATCCTGATATTCCATCAAAATCTGCTGATACCGCAAACACGGGCGCTCGCCGTCCAGAGACAAGCACCCCTCCTGCGCTGCGAAGGGAATCTGGCGATCCGTGATGACCGGGTTGAGCATCACCAGCACGGTTTTCCCCGCCATCACCGCAATGATGCGCTTGCGGACGCCAATCATGTTCGCCGCCATGCCGACGCACTCGTGCGCATGGGCGCGCAGGGTATCCGCGAGGTCACGCGCAACGGGCAGATCCTCCGCCGTCGCCATCTGGCTCTTGCAGGACAGGAACATCACATCTCTCACAATCGGCTGAATCATTGCTTCTTCACCACCACGCCGCCAGTTTTCCAGATGCTTCTTTCGGGCACTTCACCACGCACGCAGCTCAGCGGGTAGATTTGGCTCTCCCGCCCGATAACCGTGCCGGGGTTCAGCACGCTGTTGCAGCCGACTTCCACATAGTCGCCAAGCATTGCGCCCATTTTCTTCAAGCCGGTTGCCATGCTTTCGCCTGCGCCGCGAACCGTCACCAGCGTCTTGTCGCTCTTCACGTTGCTGGTAATCGACCCTGCCCCCATGTGGCTGCAATAACCGAGAATGCTGTCACCGACGTAGTTGTAGTGCGGCGTCTGTACATGGTCGAAAAGAATCACGTTCTTCAGCTCCACAGAGTTGCCGACCACACAGTCTGCCCCTACCAGCGCACTGCCGCGGATGAACGCGCAATGCCGCACTTCCGTCCGCGCGCCGATGATGCAGGGCGCACCCAGATACGCCGTCGGCGCAACCGTCGCGGTTTTGTGCACCCAGACGTGCTCACTGACTTCGGTGTATTCCGCCGGGTCAAGCGCCGCGCCGATGCGCAGGATTTCCGCCTTGATGCCCGCAAGCGCCTCCCACGGATAGGTAAACTGCCGCAGGTAATCCGCCGCCAATGTGTGGTTAAGGTCGTAAAGCTGTTCGATTGTCAGCATAATCTGCCTCCTATTTATTATGTTGATTGCTTTTTCGCCCTGCGCCGCCGAATCAGCCAGAGCATGAACATCGCCAGCAGCAGCCCCGCCAGCGCGCCCGATGAATCCAGCAGCACATCCTGCCACTTGCCCGTGCGCCCGGCAACGAAAAGCTGATGGATTTCGTCCGTCGCGGCATAGAGCGTACATCCCGCCCATGACAGCCAGTGCCAGCGGGCGCAGTAGCTGTCCAGCAGCAGCGTCAGCAGCAGTCCCAAGAGCGTGTACTCCAAGAAATGCGCCGTTTTCCGCACGGCAAAATCCACCTGTGCATACAGCTTCCAGTACGCCTTCCCCGTCAGTCCCTGCCGCTGCGCCAGAGAATCCGTAATTGGGCGGGCAATTTTATCGCTGATGCTGCCGGACTGCGTGCCTTCCTGTGCCGAGAAGCCGAACATCACCAGCAGCAGGGACAGCGTAATCAGCCAGAGGATAGCACGATAAAGGTGTATTTTCCAGTTCAAGGTTTCTTTCCCTTCCTGCGGCGAAAGTTACGCCACGATTGTTTTATTTCGCGCTCCACCCCGTCAATTCCTGCCGTGTTGCATGGATTTCACGAAAAAAGGGCTGCCCGTTGCAGACAGTCCTTTTGTTGGATTATTTCACGCGCTCGCAGTACACCGCCACGCGTTTTGTGCCGCTGAGGGTGCAGGTCACAAGCGTCAGGTCATAGCCGGAATGGGCAATTTCGTTCGCATCGTTGGGGGAAATCGTGTTTTTCTCCCGCACAACGTAGCGGAAAACGTTATTCTCCATGTCCGTGAAGGTAACGGTTGCGTCCAGCGCCAAGCTGCTCAGCTTGCCAAAGTGGTAGGTGTGCGCAATAATGGCGAGATTGCCCGCGTAGGCGCTGCCGGAATAGCGGCACGGCGAGACGCTCAGGTTCTCGTACGACCAGTTGCGCTGCACCGGCACTTTCAGCCCCAGCGACGGAATGGATAGCGTGCCGATATACTCGTGCCCATTGACCTTCTCGCCCGGCATTTCGATTCCCGGCACACGCTCGTAGAGCTTGCCTGTCGGCGCGGGCGTGGGTGTCGACGTGGGTTCGGGGGACGGTGTCGGTTCAGGCGTTTCCGTCGGTTCGGTGGATTCCGTCGGCATGGGCGTTTCGGTGATTTCCGGCGTGCTCGTCGGATTTGATGTCTGCGCGGCATCCGGCGCGCTCGTCGGCTTCGGCGGATTCGTTGCAGTCCCTGCCGTCGGCGCGTTTGTCGGCTTCGGCGGATTCGTCGCAGTCCCTGCCGTTGGCGCGCTCGTCGGATTCGGCGGATTCGTCGCAGTCCCTGCCGTTGGTGCGCTCGTCGGTTTCGGCGAATTCGTTGCAGTCCCTGCCGTTGGCGTGCTCGTCGGCTTCGGCGGATTCGTCGCAGTCCCTGCCGTTGGCGCGCTCGTCGGTTTCGGCAGGTTCGTTGCAGTCTCTGCCGTCGGCGTGCTCGTCGGTTTCGGCGGATTCGTCACATTCCCTGTCGTCGGCGCGCTCGTCGGCTTCGGAGGATTCGTCGCATCCCCTGCCGTTGGCGCGCTCGTCGGTTTCGGTGGATTCGTTGCAGGATTCGCCGTTGCGGGCGCATCCGTCACAGGGGTGTCCGTGGCGGTTGCGTCATCGCGCGGAATGTCGGTCGTCAGTGCGTCAGTTACGGAGGGCGTGGATGCTGCCGGGGTATCCGCTGCAGTGGCATCCGCCGTTGGTGCATCGGTTATCGGCGTATCCGTCGCGGGTGTGTCAGTCGGCATCATCGTCGCGGTGACTACGGGCGGTGCAGCGGTTTGCTGCGATTCCATCTGCCGCTGAATGCGAATCTGCTCCAGCGCCATCAACGCATCATCCGACTCCTGCTGCGCGCGGCTGGCATCCCACTGGTTGTAGCCCACCAGCGCCAGTGCCGCCAAAATCAGCACCAGCCCCAGCGTCATCAGCAAATTGCCCTTACGGTCCTTCATGCTCTTGGCTCCATTTCCGGTGCAGAATCCAGCCAATGACGAACAGAATCATGCCCGCGCCCGCCAGAATCGGCACCGGCCACCACAATTGCCCCGTTTCGGGAATCGGGGCGGTCGGGGTCGGCGTGACCGTGCGGCGGTTGGTAATCACATACACGCCGTTTTCGATGGAATATTCCGGCTCATAGTACACATCAGCCCCCAGAACCTCGTTGAGGGTGTACACATGGTCAGCCGGCAAATCCTTGAAGATATGATGCCAGTTGTTTTCGCTGTTCAGAATCACCGTGTCGATATGCTGACCGTCCTGCATCAGATGAATTTCAATCTGCACAGGGCGATATGTGCCGCGGTTGTCGTCATCCCACACCTTGACGCACTCAAGGTCAATCAGCGCGGGCGATCGCTCCAGCTTGATGGTGGAGAGGACGTCATACTGCCACTCGTCGTCCACATTGCGCGTCGGCACAGAGGTCAGGAAGGACTGGAAGCTGTACGCCCAGCCGCCGATGATGACCGGCGTGCCGGAAACAAGGTACAGACCGGGGTTCAGTCCCGCGAAGGCAACTCGACCGTTTTCATCCGTCGTGCCGGTGAAATCAGGCGTTTCGGACGCGGTGAGGGCTTTCATCGCTTCGGACGCGGCTGCCCAGTCCGCCGCGTTCTTCAGCGCGTTAATGTCGATATTCAGGGTGCTGTACGGGCTGCGCAGGGCGAACCGAGCGTCCGCGTCCATGTCCGCCACCTGATACAGCTGGAAGGTCACGCCGGGCAGGTGCGCATCATCCTCGTTGTCATCCGCCTGAATGGCGAACGTCAAGGGGTGCGTCAAATCCACCCGTTCAAAGGCAAGCGCGCAGGGCGCAAGCAGAAGGCAGCACAATGCTGTCAGCAGGACAAGCGCCAGCAGGCGCGAGGGTTTGCGGCTCATCACGACCGCTCAGCTCCTTTCCGCTTCTTGTGTTTCGGGCTGGTCGTTACCAGCATGAGAATGAGGAGAATCAACAGCATCGGCGCGGCGACAATCGGCGCGACGATGTAGGGGTCAATCACGAGTGCGTCCGCGGAGATGCGCACGGATAGCTGCGCAAGCGACGTTTCGACCCGGTGTCCGCGGACAAGCAGCCGGTGCGAGTTAATGCCATAGGGTGTGCAGGTGACAAGCGTACACAAATCCATGCCGTCATAGATTTGCAGTGCGCTGACGTCATGCGGCTCAACAATGAGAATCTGGTCGATTTCATAGGTCAGCACCTTGTCCAGCACGCGGAGGGTGAAGGTATCGCCGTAGGTGAGCTGGTCAAGGTTGGTAAAGAGCTTGGCGGAGGGCAGCCCTCGATGCGCCGAGAAGGCGGAATGCGTCCCCGGTTCGCCAGTCGGCAGGCTTGTACCCTCGATGTGACCAACGGCGACTTGAAGCACGTTGGCGCTCGTCGAGTGATACAGCGGCAGCGTCACGGCAATCTGCGGAATCTCAATCACCCCGATGATGCCCGAACCGCCGACATTCATCACCGCGTCGTACTCCTCGCGCTCCTCGTCGGTCATGATCAAGCGATCAACGGTGGACTGTGCGCGGAGTTTTTCGTTATAAGCGTTTGCCGCCGCCCAATCCGCCTCGTAATCCTTCTTGGACTCCTGCTCCACCACCGTGTTGTAGGTGGCTACGGCACGCGACTGGTGGAAGGAATTGTAGAAATCCGACACGGACGGGTACAGAAGGAGCGCCAGACCCACAAACAGCACCACAAACAGCAAAATGGTTGTCATATTGCGCTTCATGAGCCGCCTCCTTTCTGCAAACATGCTTCATTTTCCCATTTGGGAATGCCGGGCGGCGGCATTGCGCGCACCGCCCGGCAGGGGTTTCATCAGAACATGGGGATGTTCAACGAATTGCGGGAGAGAAATCAGATTTCGTCCGCTTCGGCCTTGCGGCGAACGATGAGGATGAGCGCCGCGCCCACGAACATCATGCCGCCCAGCACGTAGAAGATGGTCGTGCCGATGCCGCCGGTCTCAGGCAGGGTCGCGCCGGACTTGTTGACGAGCTTGTTGTTCATCGTAGAAGCCGCCGTGAGTTCCATGGTTGCACTTGCACCGCCAGCAGCTTCCTTGTGGTCTGCCGAAATCGTGATGGTGACAGGATCCAGCGGATTATAGGTAGCAGGGACCGTGGTTTCCTTCAGCGTGTACGTGCCGTGATCCAGACCGATGATGTTGAACGTACCATTGGCTTCCGTAATCATTTCATTGTTTGCGACATCCGTATAGGTATCATTCGGCTTCGTGGTGCCTGCGACAATGTAATTGCCATCGGCATCCTTCCACAGCGGAACAACACGATCATTTTGGTCATAAAGCGTGAAGCCAGCGCCAGCCAGTTCTTTGCCTGCTTCAGCCGTGTTCGCATACTTCGTGTTGTTCACAACATAGGTGAAGAGCCACACATGGTCTTCCGGCGTTTTACCCATGCCATCAGCATTGGGGTTGTTGGAGTATTCCAAATCGACGCTGTTCTTGTTGTCCGTGCTGTTTGCGCTCGCGTTGAAGACCTGCGCTTCTTCGTTCAGATACGCCGTGTAAACAACCTCAACCGTAATCTTGTCCGTAACAAGGATGCTGGTGTTTTCTTTCATCACCTTCTTCAGGTCTTCGATTGTGAGCGTCCAAGACGGCTTATCCTGATTTTCACCAACCTTGCCTGCGCCCTTCTGACCAGGCGTTGCAGTGCAAACATAATCGGTACCTTTCAGTGCGATGCCGTTCACCTTCACAGAATCAATCTGAACGAAGGTAATGCCCTTGGACATGGTGTCGTTGAAGACCAGCTTGTACGTCGGATAGTCATTATAATCTGCGTTGACCGGAATGGTTGCGACCAGACGGAACTTGAAGTTTTCAAACAGCGCGTGGTCGGCACTCTCGCCCCAGCCTTCCGGATTCACTTCTCCGCCGTTCTTTTCGGCATCAGCAACTTCGTCCTGTACCTGCTTGTCCACAGAGGGCTTTTCAGACTTTGCAGTCGCAACGATGTCCTGATCCAGCACCTTTACAATCAGCAGCGTGGCAGCGCCGTCCTTGCCTTCCAGCTTCGCCTGATTGTCCCGCACAAGGTAATAGCCAGGGGTCAGTTTCTGGCTCTTGCCGGGGGCTGCTTTGGTGGAAGAGAACGTATCAACCGGAGCGGATTCAGCGTTCCAGTACTTCGTGATTTCAGCCAGCTTTTCCTGATTCGTGCCCGAAACAGTTTTCAGAGCCTCCAGAACTGCGTCCGGCACAGGATCACCAGTCGTGACCGCAGCAGTGTCGTTCTTGGCGTTTGCGCCCCACTTGACGCTCGTCAGCACTTTCGCACCAGATTCATCTGCTACAACATCAGCAGTGAAAATCTGGTATACCTGGTATTCGTGATCCACATCGTCCTTCGGATTCACCGTAATCGTAAAACCGGTAGCAGTCGGCGTATCGCCTTCCGTCACTTCAGAAGCGCTTGCGACAGTGACCATGCTCAGCACGAGCATCATGGCCAGCAGAATTGCCCAAAACTTTTTCATGGTTTTTCTCCTTTTCGTTGTCGTTCGTCATTCATTGGGAAACGTTTTGCGGGGATTACCGGGGTTGCCTACGTCGGGAGGTCTCCTGACGTATAGCTGCTATGCTTTTTTCATTCCTCCTCCCGTCGTTTTCTTCCCCATGTTTATACAAGGGCTTTCGCCCGCGTATACGGATTGAGAATCCCCCGGAAGGGGGGCTGCCGACTGCTCAGCAGCCTTCCCTCCGGCGTTTGATTTCCTGCCCCAGCAGCAATGCCGCCGCTGCCATCAGCAGCAGACCGCCCGCCGTGTACGGCAGTGTGCCGATGCCGCCCGTCTCGGGCAGGGTGTAGGTAATGGGTGTGTTCGTAATCTGGAAGACGCGATTTTCGCTGTTCGCGGGAATCGGCGCGGTGTTCGTGGCGTTCGTGTCGTCCGTCACCAGCTGCCAGCCGCTGCCCACCGGGGTCTTCTCTTTGGCGTAGTAGCGGTAGAGGTTGCCACCCGCGTCATACGCCGGGAGATTGTACCACTTGTAGCCCCACCAGATGTTCTTGCTGCCTTCCGGCGCGGTGTATTCAACCACTTCGCCAAACTGCCAGCCATCCAGATTCTTCGCGACGACCTTCCCCGCTTCCGCGTCCCAGCCAAGGGTAACGGTCGCGATGATCTTGTCGCCGTCCGCCGCCGCTTCCGCGGTAGTCTGCTTGAGCGTCAGCGTGATGTCCGGGAGGTTCGCGGGATTCAGCGTGAACTGATTGTCCAGCGACGTCCAGACCTTGCGGGCGCTGACGTCGGTCAGGGTGTTGGTGACGGTAAGTGTCTTGACGTTCAGGTTGATATCCGGCTGTTCGCCGTTCGTCGGGGCAGAAGCCGAATGGACTTCGTTGCCTTCCGCGTCCACTTCCTTGACGTAGTAGTACCATTCGCCGCTTGCGCCTGTATCCTTGTCGAACCAGTAGCGCGGCAGGCGGGTCAGCGTCAGCGTTGCGGCGTCGGTCGGCGTATTCGTGCCGACCGTCAGCTTCACGGTGCCATCCGGCAAGAGCGTCGCGTCCATGTTCGCTTCCAGCGCGCCCAGCAAGGGCGTGTAGCGTTCGTGTTGGGAAAGACCAGCGCCGTCACGCTTTTCGCGCCAGATTTGCAGGTACACGACGGTATTGCGAACATTCAGCGGCAGTTCGCTTTCGCTGCCTGTGGGGAAATACGCCTGCTTGAACTGCTTGGTGATTTTCAGCTGCGTCGGCGTGTTGGTAATTGTGCCGATTTCGTTGAAGCCCAGCTCCAGCTTGCCGGCCGGCAGGTTGTTCAGGTAGCCCGCCAGCTCCACTTCGCGGATGATGAAGGACGCACTGGCGTAGCCCGGCAGATTCCGGATGGTCACGCGCCACGGTTCATCCGCCTTCGCCAGCCCCGACACATGCAGGTAGGGCGCGCCGTTAATCTGCACCAGCTCCGCCGTGAGCGAACTCGGCGTGCAGATAACGTTCTTCAGGCTGAAGTAGCTCTTTTCCAGCAGGTTTTCCGTTTTCCACTGCGTGGAGTAGACTTCCTGATACTTCATCATGACTTCAAGGTAGATGTCCTGCATCATGCCCTCTTCGCCGAACGTGTCCGCGTCCGCCCATTGCTTGACAATGCTGATGGCTTTCGGTACGTTGGTGATGGTCACGTCGCTTTCCGTCGTGTCTTTGAACATGAGGTACAGGAACGACCCGACGATTTCGCCGCCTTCGGAGGTAATCACCGGCGTGTAGCGGTCCAGCGTGTCGTTGCCGACGCTCGTGTTTTCGAGGATGTAATAGCGGTACTTGCGCAGGCTGCCGTCGGGATTGAGGGTCGTGTCGTACAACGGCAGGTTGTCGATGGTCAGCTTCCAGCCGTTTTCCGCCGACAGGACGTAATTCTGCTGGAAGGGGGCATAGCACCAGTCGTAGTGCACCACGCCGTCCGAATCCGTCCAGTTTTCGCCCCAGACGTTGCGGAAGAGCGAAATCGACACGTTCTGGATGCCCAGCGGGTTCTGTGCGCCGTCGTACTCAGGTTCAGCAGCCCACTTCTTCTCGATGTTGATTTTGCCGGTCTGCACGTTGGTGATGGTTGCGCTTGCGTCCGCGATGGTGACTAAGAAGCTTCCTTCCATTTGTGACGAAGAGGCTTTGAACGCATCCTTTGCCTTGATTGGCTCGCCAGCCGAATTGAGTTCAAGGACGTCGCCCACTTCTTTCGGCCAGTTCGCCGAGAAGGTGTAATTAGGCAGCGTACCACTCACAGGGTCTTCCGTCAGCTCATAGGTGTAAACATACGCCGTGTGAATAGAGCCGTCCGGATTATACTCAACAGAGTACGCTTCCAGCGGGTACGTTGTCGTCCAGTTTCCATTCGCATCCGGCATTATTTCAACGGTATCCGAATTGGGGGCATAAGTTATCCACCCTTCTGTTTTATCCCATGAATGCGTTGTCTCAGTCAAGTTGAGCGTAACCTTTTCCGGCTTCTCGTTGACATTGACCCATTCTTTCGTCAAATTGAGGTTGAGATTTCCCACTTCATACCCCGGCAGGTTCTTCGCGTGGATGTTCGCCGTTCCGCCGTCCGCAGGCTGGTTCACCGCACCGGTTGTTTTCTTGACAAGCGTAGCGTCGCCTGTGTAGCTCACCTGATACAGATACGGGTTTAGCGCACCATTAATCGTTTCGTACCCCTCTACGATGTAATAGTAGTACGGCTTCTTCTGCGCTTCGCCGTTCTCATTCACCGTGAAATAGTACTTCGGCAGGTTGTTGAACTCCCAGACCGGTTCTTCGCCGCCCTCCGTCCAGTTTTTCGTGACGTAGGTGTACTGCTGATCAGCCGTCTTGATGGGATTGCCATTTCTGTCAAAGGTGAGCTGCTTCTTCGCCTGAATCAAGCAGAACGTCAGCTCATCCCTGTCGCGGAAGCGCGCCCAGCTCTTGTCCACCTTGACGTTGAACCGCTCGACGTAGTAGTTCTTTTCGGTCACTTCCGGGAGCGTGTCCGTCAGCGGCTGGCGGTAAACCTCCTTGATGTCCTTCAAGTCAGCCGTGAAGTAGTCCTCCGGCTTCTGCGGGAAGTCCGCAGGCAGATGCTGCGTGCCGAAGTAGCCGTCAATCGTCGCTTCCGACACCTTGTAGGTGTACGCCCAAGCGGATTTCACCGTGCCGTCGGCGTTGTATTGCGCATAAACCGACTGCGTTTCGTTCCATTCTGCCCAAAGCGCCGTATACGTTGCTGTGGTGTCCAGCTCGATCGTCTTTGTGGCGGGCGTTTCCGCTGTCCAGCCCGTATCCGGGGCATAGACATGGCGGGTGCGCGTCACGGTAATCTGCGCCTTCGTGCCTTCCGGCGTGGGCTTGTCCGCGGGATTGCCGGAAGCGTCCAGCCACTGCTTCGCCACGTTGAAGCGGTACAGACCTTCCTTCTCGCTCGTCAGCTTGTTGTTCGTCACGGTGACGGTGGTGCTGGTGTTCGCATCGCCCTCCGTCGTCACGAAACCGTCCGCCGGGCTATAGCTGACGCTGAACGGGAGGGTGGCTTCGTTTTGGTACTTGACCTCCTCCACCTTGTAGCGGTAGCTTTGCCTGATGGGCTGATTCTGCTCGTCGAAGCCCGTCACAGCGTACTTCGGGAAAGTGCCGAACACGACCTTGCTTGTGTTCAGGCTGCTGATGCTCATGACCCTCGTGACCGCTTGGAAGCTGGCGTCCGCGACCCACGCGCCGTTCTCCTGCTTTTCGCGGGTCAGGCGGAAGGTCAGCGTATCCTGCATGTTTTCAGGCTTCGCGCCTTCACCCCAGCGCTTCTCGGCTTCGATGGTCAGCTTCGCGATCTCGTAGTTCCGCAGCGTCGCCGTGCCGCGTGCGTTCTGCGCGTCCGCCTTCGGATTGGCGGGATTCCCGTCCGTGAAGTACTCGCTCGGTTGCTGCGGGAGACCGCTGTATGCCAGCTGGCAGTAGAAGCCGCTCGGCACGTTCAGTTCCCGGAGGCTGTAGGTGTAGGCGTGGGCGTTTTGGACAACGCCGTTTTCCATGGCGACCGTGTAGGTTTCCAGCCCCTCGAACTTGGCGCTCCATTTGTTCGCTTCTGCCAGCGTGACCGTGTCGCGGCGTTCCGTGCTGCCCATCGTCCACTCGCCGTTGACGTAATCCCAGCGCGTCTTGTAGAGCGCGACCTGTACGCCGCCGAATTCCTCGGTAATCGTGTGCTTTGTGCCATCCGGCGCGTACCATTCCTTGGACAAGTCGATGCTGATTTCGCCGTACTTGTCCTCCGGGCGGTAGACGTTGGTCAGCGTCGCCGTGACCGTGCCGGTGGTTTTGCTGGCGTTCGGGTCGATGGTGTAGGTGATGCCGGATGTGGTGTAGCTCGGCACTTTGCCCTCGACGATGTAGTAAATGTAGTAGAGCTTGTTGCCGTTCGCGTCCGCGCCGGTGGATTCCAGCTGCGACCACTGGGTGTGCCAGCCGTTCGCTGCCGTCAGCGTAGCCTCGCGACCGCCGTAAGCGTCGTCCGGGTGCTGGCGAATTTTTGCCCACTGCGCGTCGGTGAACTGCGTGACCTGCGTCGGCACTTCGCCAACCGGCGTGCCTTCCGGGGTCATCGTGATGCTCACGCTGTCATCATACCCATAGTCTGCCGACCATTGATTATTCCAGCTTTGCCACCACTGTACACTGAAAGTTACCTTTTTCTGATACGCCATCGTTGTAGTGTAAACGAACTGTTTCTTCGACGTATCCTGCGGCTGCAAAACGATTTGTTTTCCGTCTACGCGAGCCACAATACGCCCGGTGTCACCAAGTCCGTTACCTGACAGGTTCAGCGTTACCGTAACCTCCTGATTTTCCGGGAACTGCCGTGCAATCGTCGCGCTGCTGTTACCCTTCATTTCCGCAGACAGGATGCATTGCGGATTCTGCGTTGCGCCCGTGTTCAGCACGTCGGTGTACTGTTCCTGCGTCAGCACATAGCGGCGAAGCATCACGAGGACGCTGGCAGGGCGCGCATTCTCATGGGCGTCGTCGCCAGCCCAGTCCTTCTGCACCTCCATGTCGTGGCGGTCCTTGCTGTTCTTCACCTGAATGTTGATGCTCGCAGAGCCGTTGATGGTGTGCGGGCCATCCACCACGCCTTTGATGCCAGAAGCAGTCATGAGCTCCTGCAGCCGACTCTTCGAAATCGTGCCGAAGTTGCCATTGTTGAGACCGTCCGGGTATCTCACCGGATGTGCTTCGGTATCGTCCGCTCTCGGAACGATGTGGAAGACGACCAGCGGGCGATCCTCCAGCACGAGGTGGTACGGTTCGACTGCATCCGTTTCCGCCAGCATGTACGCGACGTTCGGGGCGAGGGGACGCTCGTTCAGCTTCTCCGAATTGTATTGGTAAGTAATCATACCGTTTTGATCCGTGTAGACCTTACCATTTTCGCCGCCAACCGCCTCGAACTTGTTGGTTGCCGTGTTCCATGCGTAGAGGGTGAACTCCGTTCCCGGCAGCAGCAGCGAGGTGTTCGCGCTGTCCACCTTGCGGATGACCAGATTGTTGTGGATGTAGCCGCCGCCCTGACTGAAGTAGTCGTTATTGCTGTTGTTCAGTTCGGTACTTGAGCTGTCTTTTCCTTCAAGGTTTGCGTGGTTTTTCAACGCCGGACTGATGCCCTTGTGGTTCACGTCGTTGAAGTTGTACTCGTTCGTCACCTCAGGCGGCAGCAGAATGTTCTCCTGCGCCGTGTATTCCAGAATCAGCGCCTTGCCGTCCGGAACGGTGACGGTTATGTTCAGCTTACGCGTGTTTACCGTCGATCCGCTAAAGCTCGGCGTTCCCTGCGCAGGATACTGGTAGGTTTTATTCCCTTCCTCCGTTTCCGTGAACTCCATCTTCCAGAGATACTTCTCTATCTCTGCGCCGCGCACCAAATGTCCCTTGCCGTTTTCATCAACGTTCAGAATCGGATTGCCGTTTTCATCCTTCAGCGCCTCGTAGAGCCTGAAGGAGCCTTCATCCAGCGTGACGTCTCGCAGATAGATATAATTATTTGGCCAGTTATTGCACCAACCAACAACGTCATACGACAGCGTATCTGTCAGCGTGAGGGTGCTGGAGCTTGGGCTTAGCTCCGCGCCGGCCTGGTTGATGTCGATGGTGTAGGTGATTCGCGCCTGCTGGTCGCCGCCCTTGACGCTGTAGCCCTTCTGGACGTTGATCGGCTTGACCGTCTCTTCCTCGTAGGTCAGCTCGGTCTTCTGCTCCTTGTGATAGAGCGCAGCGTCGTATCTCACGTCCAGCTGGTTGTTCAGCACGCCCAGCGCCAAACTGCCGTTCACCGCGTTTGCCAGGAAGTCGTCGGCAATCTTGCAGTGAACCTTGACGGTCATATCCGCCTTGCCGTTGAGGATCGTTTCCGAACCGCCGGTATTCTCATTCGGCTTCATGGAGATGTTGATTCTCTGCTGCTGCTGTGCGCCTTCGCCCACCGTCGTCAAATCAGCCTTGATGGAAATGCGCTGCTCGCTCCACTCGTTGCTGACCTCATAGCCATTCGGAATCGTACCGGCATTGTCCAGCTTCTTATTGACAACGGTCATCTTCGTGCTGTCCGTTTCGCTAAGAATCAGCCTCGATCTGCCGTATTCAATGTAATCCACCACAATGTGCGGCGGGAGCGTTTCGGTCAGGGTGATTTCGTCGTGCGCCACGCCATCGTTGCGCAGGAGGATGGTCCAGTACAGCTCGTTCTCATGGATGATCTGTCCGTTCAAATCACCAACGCCATGGTTGCCGAATTTCTTCTCCACCAGGTCGTTCGGGGCGACCTTGTACTCCGCGTCTCCGTTTTTGCCCGCGTTAACAGCCGTGTTCTTGAAGTCAACCCAGCCAGTGCGGGACTTTTCCAGATAGATGGTCGTCTGGTACGGGAGCGTAACGCTTGTCGTCGCGTTCACATCCGTATTGGCGTCGTTCAGCACAACGCCTTCGCCCGTCGTTTCAAACCGGAAACCATAGTAGTAGCCTTCCGTCAGCGTCGTTTCCGCAGACACCACCATCGTGCCCTCATTTTTGCCCTGACTGTCGCAGGTCAGCAGCGTAATGGTGTACGGTACATTCTGCGCATCATGCTTTTTCACAACATGGAGGTTTTTGATGTCGTTGAGCAACGTCTGCGCCTGAGCCGCCGTCATGTAGTGCTGCATGATTTCTGTTCCGTTTTTCCATTCCACCTTCTTGTCAAGCGTATCGCCGAAGTTCAGCTTATACTGAACATCCTTCGTCGCCGGGAAGGTGTACGTCGCGTTCCACGCTACCGGATACAGACCATCGGTGTATTCGCCGTTCTTCGTCGGATCCGCCGACATACTCGCGTCAACCGACTTCACCACATTGTAACGCGTGTCCTGCCCTACGGTCACGGTGCTTGTCTTTTGTTCGCCGTCGAATTCCGCCGTGTTTGTAATCTGTTGATTCTGCGCGGTTGCTTCCACCGGCGTCTTGTATTGGATTACGATCTTAGCGGTGGTGTCCTTGAATTTCAGCTGCGGTTTGCCGTCCACGCCGGTTTCCACGGTAAAGTAATCCGTGTAGTTTTCAGCGGTGATAGGCGTGTTATTCGCCGTGATTTGCGACACATAGCCCTTGCCGTCCGTCTTCGAAAACAGCAGACTGCCGTTTTCGTCCACAAGCTGGTCGAACATCGTGTCCGTCAGCGTCTTATCCTTGATATTGAAACGGTTTTCGTTGACGGTGAGCGTCCACTGAATGCAACCCTCATTGCTGTTGTACCAGCTGCTCTTTTGCAGCTTTTTAATCTGAACGTCAGTAGGGTTGCTGTTAGAGGAATTCTGGGAATGATCCCACTTTCCGCCACTCTGCGCAGCGAAAGTATTTGTCAGCTGATCGTATTCACCGGTCATTCCGTCCTTGTCGAACGTGTATTCATACTTGATTTCGTATGTTTCATTTGCCGAAAGCGGCGGCAGCACATAGTCCGTCGTCATGGTATAGACCTTGCCGCTTTCGTCTGTCGTGTTCGCATAAACGTAATGAATGTGCGTTCCCGTCGTACCGCAGGCGCATGTACCGTCCGTCTTGATTTCTGTCGAAGCAGAGTCAACAGCGGGCACCTGACTCCAGTTAGCGTTTGTTTTAACCTCCGTGACGGTCATGTTTGTCAGGGCAATTTGCTTATTCACCGCCGTCATGACGTCTCGAGCAGTCGCGTTCTTGCCGTTCGTGCCCTTTGTGGATTCGATTTTGACGGTATACTCAATCGTTCCTTTTTCCCAGTTGACATTAGCCCCGCTTTTCCAAGTTTTCAAATCGCTAAGGAGGGAGTTGTTGCCCCTGTCGATGTCCTCCCACTTCACGGTAGTCGATGCGCCACCGAACTTGATGGTCAGGTCGTCGTTGCCCAAATCTGCAACGTCATTCTTGCGAATTTCGGCGTTCATCTTCATGGTGCCGGTGCGGTCGTCATGGCTGGGGTGTTTCCGGACAAAGTCAATATACTCGTCGGTGAACCACATTTCAACGTTATTCGTTTCGGGATTGTACTGGAACTTAAACGCCGGCTTTTCATTGCTGAATTTGGCGTCCGTGCCCGACCAGACAGAAGTGCTGTCCGTTTTGATATGCGTATTCTCTGCCGGAATAATAATCTTGTTGCCTTCGCCATGGCGAAGAATAGCTTCATCCGAAATCTTGAAGTCCGCCGCGAAGCTATAGTTGTACGCATTAGCATTTTCCGGAAGTGTGATGTTCGATACCGTAATATTGGTAATCTGCATGCCGCTCTCGCTGACGGCAGGCGGTTCGTTCGCCATCATCAGGAAGCCCGGGTCGAGTTCAAGCGACGGCATCATCATGTCGTCCGGCTTCGCGGCATCAGCGTCCATCGACGGAATCACCGTAAGCGCAGGTGTCGGGGACGGCTCGTCCATCGGGGCAACAGTTTCGGCGGCGTTTTCCGTCGGCGCAGGCGTTACAGTCGGCGCAAGCGTCGGTTCTTCCGTAGGCGCAGGCGTTGCTGTGGGC
>ULPU01013958.1_pt1 | contig 15734 bp, 10 predicted proteins | sample 1953821 | NCBI WGS metagenome assembly ULPU01 (sample SAMEA4835637, study PRJEB28245) | human gut metagenome | biome: gut microbiome; material: fecal sample | place: Denmark | collected 2008
GGAAAAAGGAAAAATGGCACTGCTTTACGGTGCTGATGCTATTTATCTGGGCGGCAAGCTGTTCGGTCTGCGTGCCTTTGCCAACAATTTCTCTTTAGAGGAAATTGCGGAGATGGCAGAGTATGCACACAGTCTCGGCAAAAAGGTTTATGTAACGGTAAATATTTTTGCGCATAACGAGGATATCGACAGACTGCCGGATTATCTTCGCGGACTGCAGCAGGCTAAGGTTGACGCACTGCTGATCAGCGATTTGGGCGTATGGAGCACTGCCCGCCGGGTTGTGCCTGATATGCCGCTGCACGTGAGCACGCAGGCTAATACCACCAACTATGCCACGGTGCAGGCGTGGGAGCAGCTGGGCGCTGAACGCGTGGTGCTGGCACGCGAGCTGTCCTTGGCAGAAATAAGCGAAATTAGTGAAAAAACCTCGGTAGAGCTGGAAACCTTCGTGCATGGCGCAATGTGCATTTCCTACAGCGGACGCTGCCTTTTGAGCGCCTATCTGACCGGGCGCGACGGCAACCGCGGTGCCTGCACTCAAGCCTGCCGTTGGGAATATAATATGTATAAGCTGGGTGAGCAAAAGCGCCCGGGCGAATACTTCGACCTCGAGGAGGACGAGCGCGGTACCTATGTGATGAACTCCAAGGACCTGTGCCTGATTGAATATCTGCCGGAGCTGATGCGTGCCGGTGTGTGCAGCCTGAAGATTGAAGGTCGCATGAAGAGCGTGCATTATGTAGCAACGGTAGTCAGCGTTTACCGCAAGGCTATCGACCAATGCTGGGCAGACATGGAGCATTACAGCGTGCCGGAAGCGTGGATTACCGAGCTGAACAAGGTTTCCCACCGCCAGTACACTACAGGCTTTGCTGTGGCTAAGCCTGACAGAAATGCGCAGGTTTACACCAGCTCGAAGTATGAGCAGACACATGATTTTGTCGGTATCGTTACAGGCTACGATGCTGAGAAAAAGCGCGCTTATTTTGAGCAGCGCAATAATGTAAAGGCAGGCGAGCCGCTGGAGCTTTTAATGCCTGACGGCAGCACGATGCCCTTTGTTTTGACGGAAATGCTGGATGAAGCAGGTACGCCGATTGACTGCGCACCGCATGCCCAGCAGAAATTTTCCGCAGCCAGCGATAAGCCGTTGCTGCAATTCAGCTTATTACGCAGAAAGGTTGTAAAAGAATGAGTGACAATGACCCCGGACCCCACAGTATGATCTACGCGCAGGTTGAGCCTGAGCGTATTGCAGATGTTAACTGGATTATGGAAGGCTATGAGCATCTGGCCATGGTGAGCACCGTAGACGGCACCAGCGGACTGATTAAGTTTTATGCTACGCCGGATACGTATTTTGATACACTGGATATTATTGAAAATATGCCGTTTAAGGTAGATGTAATCGATAATATGGAAAACGGAGTGTATCACAGACTTTGGCAGATTTAAACTGCAGGGAAAGGATTGCCGCAGGCAGCTTTCGTTTTTTCTACAATCGCATATAGTAAATAGTACAAGGCTGGGAGCGTTGCTCCCGGTCTTTTTTGTATGCTTCGCTGACTGATACGGCTTATCTTTTTTCATTTTACCTGAATTTAACAGGAAAAAATTTGGCTTTGCGTATATAATAATGCATAAGAGTATTGATTGGTGGTGTTTTGCATGATTTTCTGCGTGGAGGATGAACAAAATATTTGCGAGCTGGAGGTTTATACCCTGCAGTCCGTAGGCATGGAGGCACAGGGCTGTGGCAGCGGCCGAGAGCTTTTCGCTTTGCTGGAAAAGCAGGTGCCGGAGCTGATTGTTTTGGATATTATGCTGCCGGATGAGGATGGCGTGAGCATATTAAGGCGTTTGCGTGCTGATAAACGTTATGCGAATATACCTGTGATTATGGCTACGGCCAAGGGCTCGGAGTTCGATAAGGTCAAGGGCCTGGACAGCGGTGCCGATGATTATATTGCCAAGCCCTTCGGTATGTTGGAGATGGTTGCGCGCATTAAGGCTGTGCTGCGCCGCTGCGCAGCACCATGCCCCAGTGAGGACGTGGGAGAAATAATCCGTATCGGCCGGCTGGAGGTCAACCAGCTGGAGCATAAGGTGAGCGTAGGCGGCAGTGATGTTGTACTGACGCTGAAGGAATACGAGCTGCTGCGCAAGTTTTTGCAGCATCCGGGCATTGTTTTTTCACGTGATAAGCTGCTTAACGATATCTGGGGCTATGAATTCAGCGGTGAAACCCGCACCGTTGATGTACATATCCGTACTCTGCGCCAGAAGCTTGGCGATGCAGGCGAGTTGATTGAAACTATCCGTGGCGTTGGCTACAGAATGGCGGCTGTAAGATGAAGCAGAGGCTTTTTCGCAGCATACTGCTGCTGACAGGGGCAGCGGTAGGCCTTGTTTTGCTGCTCTTCTTCTGGGTTTCCTGCCAATATATTACGCAGGACAGCTTCGCCAGCCTCAAGCGTGAGGCTAATCTGCTGATTGTGGCCGACGGCGAGGGTAATGTGCCGGTGAGCGAGCTGCAGCGCTTGCAGCTTGCCGACCGCGTAACGCTGATTGCACCGGACGGTCACGCTTTGTACGACAATTATGCGGATGCCGAATCTATGGAGAACCATCTGCAGCGCGAGGAGGTGCAGGAGGCACTGAAAGGCGGTGAGGGGCGCAGCCGGCGTGCATCCGAAACTATCGGCAAAAATATTTTGTATTATGCAGTGCGTCTGCCGGACGGCAATGTGCTGCGCCTGTCGCGCACGAATGACGCCGTTTTCCAACAGTATAAAATAATTCTTGGTTACTTTGTGCTGCTGGCACTGGCAGTTTTGTGCGGTGCCTTTTGGGCAGCCAAAACAATTACCGCCAGAATACTGCGACCATTGGAAAACCTTAATCTGGAGCAGCCTGATTCGGAAGCTGTAGTTTACCCTGAGCTGAAGCCGATTGTGGAGTATTTTGAGCTGCAGCGGGAAAAGCTGCAGAAGGAAATGCGCCGCTATAAAAATAAAAAACAGGAGCTGAAGGCCGTAACCAATAATATGGATGAAGGCCTGCTGTTCCTTAATCCGGTTTGGGAAATCGAATCGATTAATAAAAGTGCCGTAAAATTCTTTGGCAAGGAAAAGCAGGAGCTTTTGGGAACGAGCTTTTTTATGCTTGATGACAGTGACGAAATCCGTCAGCTTTTGGCAAAAATTGAGCAGGAGGGCAAGGGGCGTCTGGTAATCAACCGCGGCAGCAGCTATTATCAGCTCAACGGCAGCAGAATTACCGATAAGGGCTTTGTGCTTCTGATTATGGATGTAACAGCGCGTACTGCTTCAGAAAAAATCCGCCGTGAGTTTTCGGCTAACGTTTCGCATGAGCTGAAGACACCGCTGCAGTCGGTGCTGGGCTATTCGGAAATTATGCTCAGCGGCCTGGTGAAGCCGGAGGATACCAAGCGCTTTCTGCAGAAAATCAACGACGAGGCGCACAATCTGCTGCGTCTGATTGACGATATCATGCAGCTGTCGAAGCTCGATGAGCTGACGCATGATATGATGGAGGAATTTACGCTGCAGGATGTGGCGCAGAGTGCGCTGGCACGCCTGAAGGATAAGGCAGGCAGATTGCAGGTCAGCCTGCAGCTTGTTGACAGCACCGGCGGCGACAGCAAGCTGCTTGGTATTTCTTCGCTGATGGAGGAAATTTTCTTCAACCTGTTGGATAACGGCCTGAAGTATAATCATCCCGGCGGTGAGGTTACGCTGCGCCTGAGCGAAGGAGAAAATAAGTATACGGTGAGCGTAGCTGATACCGGTATGGGCATTCCCGGCAGTGAGCTGCCGCATATTTTCGAACGCTTTTACCGTGTCGACCGCAGCCGTCATAAGGCGATTGAGGGTACTGGCTTAGGCCTTTCCATCGTCAAGCACGGCGTAGGCTTCCATGGTGGCAGCATACGCGTGGTGAGCACTGTGGGGCAGGGGACGGAGTTCATCATGAAGTTCCCCAAGCCGAAGTATGAGGCGGAAAAATAAGCGCTTTATTTATGTATACAACACAGAGCTCCCAAGATGTGATACAATAGGAGCAGTACTATGAGTGCTGCTCTTAATTTATTTTGAAGGAGGACGCAGATATGCGAGTTGTTTTAACTATCGTAGGCAAGGATAAGGTAGGTATTACCGCTAAGGTGAGCAATGCTTTAGCAGAAATGAATATTAACATTATCAACATCAACCAAAACATTATGCAAGGCTTTTTTAATATGGTGCTGATTGCTGATATGGCAGAGGCTAATGTGCCCATTGCCGAAGCACGCGACAAAATGGCTGCGCTGGGTGAAGAAATCGGCGTAGAAATCCGTCTGCAGAGCGAAGAAATTTTCAGCGCAATGCATCGTATATAGGAGGCTGTCATGTTATTCAATACTGACGATATTTTAGAAACTACGCGCATGATTACCCAAAATAAGCTGGATGTGCGTACTATCACCATGGGTATCAGCCTGCGTGATTGCGGTCATCCGGATATCAAGGTAACAGCGCAGAAGATTTATGATAAGATTTGCCGTAAGGCAGAGCATCTGGTAAAAACCGGTGAGGATATCGAGGTTGAGCTGGGCGTGCCCATCATCAACAAACGTATTTCCGTAACACCGATTTCCATGGTTGGCGAAAGCTGCGACAGCAACGATTATGTACCGCTGGCACAGGCTTTGGACAACGCAGGCAAGCAGGTTGGCGTTAACTTCATCGGCGGCTTTTCCGCTCTCGTTGACAAGGGCTATACCAAGGGCGACCGTAACCTGATTGCTGCCATTCCGGAAGCATTGGCAGTTACCGATATTGTTTGCTCTTCCGTAAGCGTCGGTTCTACTAAATGCGGTATTAACATGGATGCTGTAAAACAAATGGGCGAGGTTGTGAAGGCTGCTGCCGAGCGTACTGCTGACCGCGATGCAATCGGTTGCGCTAAGCTGGTTGTATTCTGCAACGCTGTGCCCGATAACCCGTTTATGGCAGGTGCCTTCCACGGCGTAACCGAGCCGGAAAGCGTTATCAATGTTGGCGTTAGCGGCCCGGGCGTTGTCAAATACGCACTGGAGCAGGTACGTGACGGCGATATCGGTATGGTAGCCGAAACGATTAAAAAGACTGCCTTCAAGATTACCCGCGTCGGCCAGCTGGTAGCACAGGAGGCTGCACGCCGCCTGAATACCCAGTTCGGCATTATCGACCTGTCATTGGCTCCGACTCCGGCAATCGGCGACAGTGTTGCGCATATTCTGGAGGAAATCGGTCTGGAAAGCTGCGGCGGCCCCGGCACTACCGCTACCCTGGCTATGCTGAACGACGCAGTTAAAAAGGGCGGCCTGATGGCTTCCAGCTATGTTGGTGGCCTGAGCGGTGCCTTCATTCCTGTAAGTGAGGATGCAGGCATGATTGCTGCGGTAGAACGTGGCGCTCTGTCCTTGGAAAAACTGGAGGCTATGACCTGCGTATGCTCCGTTGGCCTTGATATGATTGCTATTCCTGGCGATACCACGGCAGCTACTATTTCCGCAATTATTGCCGATGAGGCTGCTATCGGTATGATTAACAATAAAACTACCGCGGTACGTCTGATTCCTGTCCCGGGCAAGGACGTAGGCGACCGCGTTGAATTTGGCGGTCTGCTGGGTTATGCGCCTGTTCTTGGCGTGAAGAAGTTCAGCGCTGAAAAATTCATCAACCGCGGCGGACGTATTCCTGCACCTGTAAGGAGCCTGACGAACTGATGCGCAAGGCTCAAAGAGAAGCTATTCTGGCCAAGCTGGAGGAAACCTACAAGGGCAGCAAGACGGCGCTGAATTATAATTCGCCGTTTGAGCTTTTGGTAGCGGTAATCCTTTCAGCCCAATGTACGGATGAACGCGTAAATGTGATTACGGCGCGCATGTTTCCGCGTCTGAACACGCCGGAAAAAATGGGTGCTCTGACGCAGGAGGAAATGGAAGCGGAAATCCGCGACTGCGGCTTATATCATGCCAAGGCTAAAAACCTGCTGGGAATGTGCCATATGCTGACGCAGCGCTTTAACAGCGTGATTCCGGATGACATCAAAACATTGATGGAATTGCCGGGCGTGGGGCAGAAAACGGCAAACGTTATCGCCAGCATTATCTATAATATTCCGGCGTTAGCAGTAGATACGCATGTTTTCCGTGTGTCGCACCGTTTGGGATTGGCAAAGGGCAAGGACCCGCTGGCTACTGAAAAGGAGTTGGAAAAAATCATTCCGCGTGAAAAGTGGAGTGACGCGCATCACTGGTTTATCTGGCATGGGCGCAAAATCTGCAAGGCACGCAAGCCGCTGTGCCGTGGCTGCGTGGTTGTGGAGGAATGCCCGTTCAAAGAGAAAAACTTTGAGTAAGGCTGCCTGGTGCTAAATGCGAAAGCGTTTACAGGCGGTGCTTGCGGTAGAAGTGCTGACATAAGTTATAAGTAAAAAGCGAAGCAAAAGATTGGCCTGCAACCCATGAGGGTGGCAGGCCTTTTGCATGCGCAGATTTGTTTTTTCAGTGTCCGCAGAAGATAGACTTTTTTGGTGGATTTTATGCTGTCTTTTTATGACGCACACAGTTAGCAGCGGCTTCACCTTGCTACAGGCGAAGTTCACACATATGTCAAGAAATTGTCCACTGTGACAAAAATCTTTCACATTTTCTTCTTTGTAATAATTATTAAAGTATAAAATATATAAAAGAGAAAATTCCAACAACTCTGATTAATGCGTAAAAGTGACGAATGAAAAATTGTGTATGAATATTTTATTATTTGACGTCTTTATAATGAATACAAAAGTTTGACGTATGGAGACAAAAAGAGTACAATGAAAATAGGTAAAGGAGACGAACTGCTAAATTTTCAAGGCCTTGAATTTTAGTACCACCTTATCTGAGTTATATTTGATTAGTGAAATGATTTGTAACGAGGATTAGTCCGATATAGGTCGGGCACATTACGAAAAGGGGGTCTGAAAATGAAAAAGACTAGAAACCGGAACGTTCTGGCAAAGTGTGTGCTGGCAACAATTATGGCAATGGGCATGATGGGTTACACTACCGTGTGGGCTGACACTCCTACCCCGTCTCCTGTTGACAAGACTGTTTCTAAAGATGCTGCAGGACAGATTTATGATGCTTCCCATAATTATTACCAGGGTTACTTCTGGACTGACTTGGGACATGCGCAGGTACAGATCGGCTCCGGCGAGCAGATTGAATTGTTTACACCTTTTATTTACCATACTTATAATGATCAATGGAATCCGAAAGGTCTCGGCTATAACCCTGTACATGAGGGCGATAATTCCGAAATGAAGTGCAAAGAGTCTATGAGCAGAATTACCGTAGGCGAATTTGACAGAATTATCAAATCTCTCTATACCAATGATATCACCATGGCAAAGACCATTTACGGTGAAGCAGGTCAGGCAGGCCTGAAGGATAAGGTTATTAAAGAGGTAAAGGCAACTGCAGGGCAGGGCAAGACAGTCAATACCTATAAATTGGTACGCGAAAATGGTACAGAGGTTGCAGTTGGTATTGTTGATACTGATACCAAAGTAGTTAATAATAAATTGACCTTTGCAGATGGCACGCTGACTTCCAAGATTACTGATAATGCCGGCGGAGTTTACACCGACAGCGTAGACGGCATTGCTTCTCAAGGCTGGGTAAACGAGCAGATGCAAGGTATTGTTGATACTAATACCACTAATACCGGCATGGAAGGAAGCCTGGATGAATATGGCAAGCTGACGGTAAAGGTTAAGGATTCTGACCAGCGCAGCGTACAGGCAGAGGTAGAAGGCATTGCTTCCCGCAGCTGGGTAAATAATCAGTTGGAAGGCATTGCCGGAACCGATACTGTTACTACCGTAGAATCTAAAACCAATATGCTGAAAATCACCGATGAAGGCATCGATGGCAACCATGCGTATAAGGTTGATATCAACGGCGATCAGTTGGGTGACTTTGTACAGCAGTATGATACTAACACTGTTACTACCGCACAGGCTGACGGCAACGGTTATGTAAATGTTACCGAAATGGTTGATGATAACGGTAATTACAATTACACCGTAGGTATTAACGAAGATAAGCTCATCAATACCATTAAGGATAATGATACCAACACCATTACTACTGCTGAATCTGTTCACGATATCATTACTGTAAATAATAGCATGGAAGGTCAGGAAGACGGTAAGAATTATCAAATCGGTATCAATGAGGACGCTCTGAAGGGCTACATCAAGGAAACAGCACAGGATACCGATACTGTTACTACCGTAGAATCTAAAACCAATATGCTGAAAATCACCGATGAAGGAATCGATGGTAACCATGCGTATAAGGTTGATATCAACGGCGATCAGTTGGGTGATTTTGTACAGCAGTATGATACTAACACCGTTACTACTGCACAGGCAGACGGCAAAGGTTATGTAAATGTTGCCGAAATGGTTGATGATAACGGTAATTACAATTATACCGTAGGTATTAACGAAGATAAGCTCATGCAAACCATTCAGGAAAATGATACCAATACCATTACTACTGTACAGGCTGACGGCAACGGTTATGTAAATGTTACCGAAATGGTTGATGATAACGGTAATTATAATTACACCGTAGGCATTAACGAAGATAAGCTCATCCAGACCATTCAGGAAAATGACACTAATACTATCACTACCGCAGAATCCGGTCATGCTATCATTACTGTAAATGACAGCGTAGGCGGTGGCGATTTGGATGATAAGAATTATGTAATCGGTATTGATGAAGATGCTCTGAAGGGCTTTATTCAGGAAAATACTCAGGACACCAATACCGTTACTACCGTTGCTGTAAATACCAATATCCTGACGATTGAAGATAATGGTGAAGACGGCAACCATGCATATGAGCTTGGCATTAATAGCGAACAGCTGGGCGATTTTGTTAAGCAGTATGATACTAACACCATTACTACCGCGCAGGATGATGGCAATGGTTATGTAAATGTTGCTGAAGCTGTTGATGCAGACGGTAACTACAAATACACTGTAGGCTTTGATGAAGCTAAGCTCATTAACACCATCAAAGAAAACGATACCAACACCATTACTACAGTAGCAGATGATGGCAAGGGTTATGTAGGAGTGACCGACGCAATGGATGCGGACGGCAACCATAACTACACTGTAGCATTTGACGAAGGCAAGCTGAACCAGACCATTGAAGCGAAGGATAAGTTCGTTAACGGCGGCAACATCGGTGCAGACGGCAAAATTACTCTTAATGTAAGAAACGGCGAAGATGTTAAGCTGGAAGGCCAACTGAAGGATGCACAGCTGACTGAAATTGCGAGAGATACGGAAGCCGGAACTGCTACTTTGGTAGTAAAAGACGGTTACACCAATGAAGAAGTACGCAGACTGACGATTGACGATATCGCCGGTAAGGCACAAAATGATAGAGAGCATGCCGAATTCAGAGAGCATTTTAATGAACTCGATCATCGTGTTGACAACCTCGGTAGCCGCGTTGACAAGGTTGGTGCCGGTGCTGCCGCTCTCGCAGCGCTGCACCCGATGGATTTCGATCCCGATGACAAACTGACCTTTGCAGCAGGCTACGGCAACTACAAGGGCAAAAACGCTGCTGCGGTAGGCGCATTCTACCGTCCGGATGAAAAGGTTATGCTGAGCGTAGGCGGAACCTTCGGCAACGGCGAGAACATGGTTAATGCAGGCATTTCCTTCTCCCTGGACCGTACCGCACGCGTAAGCAATTCCCGTACAGCGATGGCTAAGGAAATCGTGGACCTGAGAGCGAATGTAGCTAACCTCACCGCATTGGTAGGTCAGCTGACCGCAGGCATGGGCGGCACGATTGAGATGGACAGAATGAAGCTCTTCCCTGATGTTCCCGAAAACCACTGGGCTTACGAATACATCGGCCGTCTGGCGGCAGCAGGCATCGTTGAGGGTTATCCTGACGGTATGTTCAACGGCAATCGCATGATGAGCCGTTACGAATTCGCAGCAATGCTGTACAGAGCGCTTGAAAAAGGCGTGAAGCTGGATCACAAGCTGGTTCGTGAATTTGAACCTGAAATGGGCCGCATCCATGTTGCCCGTATTTCCGGTGCGGATGGCGACAGAGGCAAGATTGAACGTGTACGCGTATACGGCGGCGACAACCGTGACCATTACGGCAGTAAGCTGAATTGAAAATGCAGGCAACTGCATAGTTTAAACCTTAAATAAACACTCCCTTTTCTATAATTAAAAGAGGAGAACACCCAGTCCTTTACAGGATAAAAGGTGTTCTCCTCTTACTTTTGTTTTACACAGTGTTTGGTTTAATCCCAGCGCTTGAGCATGTCCTCAATAATTTCCTTATTGGTTTTGCGGCGCTTCTTCTCGTAGTTACGGAAGTTGTTGTCTCTGTGGTCGGTGGAGTAGTCGGCGTAGTCGAAATCATCGTCGCTGCGTTCGTAGCTGCGGTTGTAGTCGCCGTGGCCATCGTCCAGGGAGAGGGGGATTTGTTTTGTGTAGGTATAGGATTGTGTGTACATGATTGACCTCGGAAGAATGAAGATTGTGTGCTTGCTTTTGTTCAAGTTCTTTCATAACTGAAAGAACTTGGAAGAAAGGTTCGCGCTTTTTGTAAAGCGCGGCAAAACAAAAACTTTTTCGGGAAAAAGTTTTACCAAAAAGCTTTATAAATAGGGTCGCTTTGCTGTTACTAGCGCCTGTTCGAAATTCTTGCGAATGTTCTTCGTAACCTATGAAGTGCTTTGTGGTTTGTCTAAGCCTTGTTTTCGGTGACTAAACTTCGCGTTAGTCTAAGTTTCAAAAATGCTTGCACTTTCGTCAATTCGTTGTAATAGCCTTTCGCTTACTACGAACTAAGGAGAATATGGTAAAGCATTTTTTGCTAAGCTTTTTTGTGCGAGCAAAAAAGCGACTGTTTCCCGCGCTTTCGCAAAGCGCGCCTCTTTCTTGTTACTTCTTTCGGGGACGAAAGAAGTAATACTAAGCCAAGAAGCAACAACTCCTCATCTCTATTACATATAATTATGCTCTTTTACATGGTCGGAGTGCAGCAGCTGCTCTGCTTTTTCACTCAGCGGTTTTTCCAGGAAGTCCTTATAAAGCTCCTGTACATCCGGATTGTTGTGGGACTGGTGCAGAGGACGGTTGCTGTCGATGGTATAGAGCTTATTGCCAAGTACGTCGGCACGCTCTTCGCCGTCGTGAATCGGCTGACCGCCGCCGCCAACGCAGCCGCCGGGGCAGGCCATAACTTCCACAAAGTCATAATGAACCTTGCCTGCTTTCAGCTCGTCAAGCAGCTTGCCTGCATTGCCCAAGCCACTTACCGTGCAGGTGCGCAGTGTTGCACCGCCCAAAGTAAATTCGCGAATCTTGCGGCCTTCCGTGCCGCGAACGTCGGTGAAGGCATCTTCAGGAGCTTCCTTGCCTTCGATTACATGGTAGGCGGTACGCAGTGCTGCTTCCATAACGCCACCGCTGGCACCGAAGATAACTGCGGCGCCGGTGCTCTGACCCAGCGGATTATCAAAGGGCAGTTCACCCAGCATTGCCGGGTTGATGTGCTCGGCACGCAGCAGGCGGATAAGCTCGCGCGTGGTGAGTACGATATCTACATCATGGGTGCCGCTGCTGCGCATAGAGAAGAGTGCGGCCTCGCGTTTTTTGGAAACGCAGGGCATGATGGAAATAGAGCAGATTTCCTTCGGCTTCAGGCCCTTCTTTTGTGCAAAATAGGATTTTGCCAGCGCACCGAAAATCTGTTGCGGAGATTTAGTGGTGGAAAGGTTAGGCACGAAGTACGGATGAGTTTTGTTGACATAGCTTACCCAGCCGGGGCAGCAGGAGGTGAACATCGGCCAGCTGTGGTCCTGCGGATTTTGCAGGTGCTCCAGAAGCTCGCTTGCTTCCTCCATGATGGTAACGTCAGCAGCATAGCAGGTGTCGAAAACATAGTCGAAGCCGATTTTCTTCAGTGCTGCTACCATGCGGCCTTCGGTTGCCAGCTCGGGCGGCAGGTTAAAGGCTTCGGCCCAAGCGGTGCGTACTGCAGGTGCAACCTGTACTACAGTTACCTTATTGGGATCGGCCAATACGTCATAAATTTTGGGAACGTCGTTACGCTCCTTCAGCGCGCCAACGGGGCAGTGGGTGATACACTGACCGCAAAGGCTGCAGTCACTGTCCTCAATGGAAACATTGCCGGCAACGTCTACGGTAGTACGGGCACCGGTGTTCTGCACATCCCAGATATGCAGCTTTTGCACCTTGTCACAAATCTGGACGCAACGCATGCATTTGATGCATTTTTTGGAATCGCGGATGAGCGGGAACTCCTGGTTCCAGGGAGTGTCGACAACATCACGCTTATAGGGAATATCGTAAATGCCAAGGTCATTGGCCAAAGTCTGCAGGCTGCAGTTGCCGCTGCGTACGCAGGTTGCGCACATGCAGTCATGCTGGGATAAAATCAGCTCCACGTTGGTGCGGCGGATGCTGCGGGCCTTAGGAGAATTGGTATAAACTACCAGACCTTCCTGTACCGGAGTGGTACAGGCGGTAACTACACGGTTCTGTCCTTGGATTTCAACTACGCAGACCTTGCAGGCACTGATTTCGTTGATGCCTTTAAGATAACACAGGCGGGGAATTTCGATGCCGACGGTGGCAGCAGCCTGCATGATTGTTGTCCCCTGGGGAACGGAAACTTTTTGTCCGTCAATAGTCAGGTTTACCATTTTAAGGTTCTGCCTCCTTTCAGTGTGCTGAAGCCGAATTTGTCGCAGCGCAGGCAGCGTCCTGCTTCCTGGCAGGCTTCTTGCTTGGTCATGCCGCATTCAATAGGCTCAAAGGTATGTTTACGTTCGCCTGCTTCTGTTTCGTGCATCTGGATACGGCCGCAGGGACGTTTATCGTCAATAGACGGATCGGGAATAACTACATCACAGGAAATGGTGTGGTTATAGCCCAGATATTCATCAATATTAGCGGCAGCAACCTTACCGGCAGCAATAGCACGGATTACGGTTGCAGGGCCGGTTACGCAGTCGCCGCCGGCGAAGACGCCTTCATTGTTGGCAAGCTCACTGCTGGAGAGTGCGGAAATAGTACCGCGTTTGATTTTGATGCCGGCTTCTTCGAACGGACGCAGCTCAATGCCTTGGCCGATAGCAACAACGATAACGTCGCAGGGAATGCGCTCCAGCTCTACGTCAGCGTGAATCGGACGTGCACGTCCCCAGGCATCGATAGGACCGATGATTTGCGGTTCAGCCCAGAGAGCGGCCACATTACCTTCGGCATCCGCTTCAATGTGGTGCGGAGCTTTTAAGCCGTACAGCTCAGCGCCCTCGGCAATAGCACCTTCGATTTCCTCGGGCAGCGCTGTCATATCGTCCTGACGACGGCGGTAGGCGATGATAACCTTTTTGGCACCGAGACGGATGGAGCTGCGGGTGCAGTCCATAGCAACGTTGCCGCCGCCGATAACGACAACGGTTTTATCCTTAAAGTCAGGCATTTTTTCCTCACCGATATTGCGCAGCATTTCTACCGCACTGATAACACCGTGGGAATCCTCGCCTTCAATACCGATTTTCTTGTCGGTGTGAGCACCGATGGCAATATAAACCGCGTCAAATTCCTCACGCAGCTTTTCAAAGGGGATATCGCCCTCCTCGTTGCCGATTCTGGTGTTGCGATGTACTTCTACGCCGGTGGACAAAATAGCGTCCAAATCCTCCTGCAGACGTTCACGCGGGAAGCGGTAAGCAGGAATGCCGTAGCGCAGCATGCCGCCGAGCTTGCTCTTTTCTTCAAACACAACAGCATGATGTCCCATCAGCTCCAGATAGTAAGCTGCGGACATACCGCTGGGGCCGCCACCGATGATGGCGATACGTTTGTTGGTAGCAGGCTGTTTTTCGGGCAGCGGCACAGTATTGCTGGGCGCATTGTCAACAGCCATACGCTTCAGACCGCGGATATTGACGGGAGCATCAATCATGCTGCGGCGGCAGCGTGCTTCGCAGGGATGCTCGCAGATAAGACCGCAGGCAGTCGGGAAGGGGTTATCCTTGCGGATGAGCTTGACAGCGTCGGCATAACGGCCTGCGCCGACCAATGCAATGTAGCCGGGGATATCAACCTGTGCCGGGCACAGAGCAACGCAGGGGATATAATGATGGACGTTGACAGAGCATTTGCCCTTCTTTATGTGGTTAATGTAATCTTCACGGAAGCCTTCCAGACCGGCCAAAACCATTTTGGCTGCTTCGAAGCCTATGGCGCAGTCAGCGCTGTTGGCAACATTTTGCGCGGTGCTTTCGATTAAATCCAGAGTGTGCATGTCAGCCTTGCCGGCGAGCACGTCTTCCATAAGATTCTGCAGCTGCGCGAGGCCTACACGGCAGGGTACGCATTTGCCACAGGTTTGTGCGTGGCAGACTTTGAGGAACGACAGCTGCAGATCAACAGGGCACAGTCCCGGGGGGCTGGCGATGATGTGTCGTTCCAGGTCCTTGTACAAGCGCTCGACCGTAAGCTGGGCCTGGTCGGGTGTTTCGATTCTTAAACGGCTCATAATTTTCCTCCAAAAAGCATACACTAAATATATAAAGATATAAACTATATTATACAGAAAAAAGCTGAATTTCGCAATAATAAAGAAGATAGTTTTTGTGTAACAATCTGAGCAAAACAAGCTCGCAAGCGCTTTTTTCGTCTGCTGCCGCAGCAGAGCATTCTTGCGGGGGCTATGCTTTTTTTGCCGTATTTTTTGTGTTATACTAATACTGAGCTTTTTAGCATTAATGCTGTCGGCAGAACGTTTGCATCCGGCAGCTTAAAATATTGGAGGGTTGGATATGCAGCTTACTGCTACACATTATATCAGCTTGGCTGTGACGCTTTTGGTGACGCTTTTGCCGGGGCTTTTGGCAGCCAGAAGGGTGAAGTCTGCCGATGATTATAACGTAGGCGGCCGCAGCTCGGGCGCAGGCCTTGTCGCGGGCACGATTATCGGCACGATTATCGGCGGCGCAGCTACCGTCGGCACGGCGCAGCTTGGCTTCAAGCTGGGACTGACGGCTTGGTGGTTTACGCTTGGCAGCGGCATTGCGCTTTTGCTGATGGCGGCGTTTTACGCTGTGCCCTTGCGCCGCAACTCACTGACCACAGTAGCGGAGTATCTCGTTACGGATTACGGCAAGCCTGCGGGGTGGCTGGCGACCTTCAGCGCCTGCGCCGGCATTTTTTTCAGTATTGTAGCAAGCACGCTTACAGCGCTGCGTCTGATTGCCGGCTTGTTTGGCGTACCTTTGCTTGCTGCAGCAGCCATTGTTATAGCTGTTACTTTGTTGCTGGTGTTTTTCGGTGGCCTCAGCAGCAGCGGCATGGCTGGTATTTTCAAGATTATTTTGATTTTCGCCAGCATTTTCGTCGGCGGCTTGGTGGCCTACGCCGATATGGGACATTGGCAGGGCCTGACGCAGAGCTTTGCTGCGTATCCCTGGTTCAGCCTTTTCGGACGCGGCGTGGAGGACGGCCTTGTCAGCCTCGGTTCGATGATTGTGGGTGTTATTTCTACGCAGACCTATGTGCAGGCGCTGTTTTCAGCGCGCAACACCAAAACGGCAGCTGTCGGC
>ULPU01060601.1_pt1 | contig 15156 bp, 14 predicted proteins | sample 1953821 | NCBI WGS metagenome assembly ULPU01 (sample SAMEA4835637, study PRJEB28245) | human gut metagenome | biome: gut microbiome; material: fecal sample | place: Denmark | collected 2008
TCGCGCCGTTCCTGCAGCGCCTCGGGCGACAGCGGTTTCCCGTCCCGGCCGGTTCTTATTCTGCCTCCCGCCTTTCCGCCCGCGCCTCCGATTTTCTTTCCCCCTTTTTTTTCGCCGGTATCAGCCGCCAGCGCTTTTCCGCCGCGCATTACCGCTTTCCCGTCGCGCATTGCCGCTTTTCCGCCGCGCATTACCGCGTTCCCTCCGCGCATCACCGCTTTTCCGCCCGCTCCCGCTTCGCCGGCTCCGGCCGCACCGTTCTCGTCCGTTCCTGCCGTATCCGCATTTGCCGCATCTGTTTCGTCTTCGCCGCCTTTCAGCCCGTACGAAGCCGTAATCTGCACCCGCGACCGCTCAATCGTGATTGAACTCGGCGCCAGCATCCCTTTCAGCAGCGCCCGCGCCGAAAACGACAGCGACAAACGCGGAGCCTCAACCAGATATTCGCCTTCCTTATCCTTAAACTGCACGTCTTTGGCGATAATCTTGACCGGCTGCACCGAATGAACCAGCTCCAGATTAACCGACCCCACGCTTAAATCATAATCGGCCGTTTCGTTCGTCAGCGCCTGAATGATATACGGCCGCAGAAAATTCACTTTCACCGGCCCCTTGCCCAAATGCCACAACAAAACCAGCAGCGCAATAAGCGACAGCGCGCTGGCATAATCCCAAAACAGGGAGAAAAAACGCAATTTCCGGCTTTTGGTACTCAATCTTACTCCTTATTTTTTTCACGCACATCGGCAGCATGACGGCTCGCATACCGGCTCTGCCGAACCGCTGCATCTGCCGGCACTCCGGCCGTATAACAGCCCTTTCCCCGGCCGTGCCGCCGCACCGCTGCGCATGCGCTTATATCTAACATGCCGTCGCCGCAATGTAAATATATTTTTGTTTAACCCACAAAAAAAGAGCGGTATAAAAAATACCGCCCTCTTACTGTTTGTCCTTGTCCGCCGCCGAAGCCGCAAAACGATTGCCGGGTTAAAGCCCGACAGCGCTTCCGTCCGGTGCCTCTCTTCCGTCCAGCAGTACCGCTGCCTCTGCGCCCGCAACTTTTGTTCAGCCTGATGCCGTTTCTCCATCCCCGTGCCTTTATCCGGCTTGCAACCGCCGGAATACACCTATTATCCACAACCTTTTTTTTGGCTTGCCCGCCGCCCCGGCTTCTGTTATAATTTGACGGTAAAATATCGGAATCCGTCCATAAAAATATCGGAATTCCCCTCCTGAAAAACGGGAACGGCAGCAGACGCGGCCTGCGCTTTCCCTGTCCGGACGCCGCGATAATGACTACAGGAACTGCCATGAACGCTGATGATACCAGACTCCCCGGAAACGAATGCCCGGATTCTGCCGCAAAACTGTCCCGCGAGTTCAACCGCTGCCTCGGCTGTCGTGCCAAACCGTGCGAAAAAGCCTGCCCGCTGGGCGTATCGCCGCACGATTTTATTGCCGCTGCCAAAACCGGAGATTTCGCCGCCGCAGCAGCAGCCATTGCTGCGCGCAACCCGCTGCCGCAGACCTGCGGCCTTGTCTGCCCCGACCGTTTCTGCCAAAAAGCCTGTATCCGCGGACGTATTGACACACCGATAGAAATCCCCTGCCTGCAAGCCGCCGTTATGCAAAAAGGCGGACTGCCGGCGTTGGAATTGCCGCCGACAGCACATACTGCCGCCGGCGTTCCGTACAGAGCCGCCGTTATCGGCGGCGGCCCGGCCGGGCTTGGCGCCTTGTATGAATTTCTGCTGCGCGGCTGGCAAGTCGACCTCTATGAAAAGAGCGCGGTTCTGGGCGGCGCAGCCCGGTTAATCCCCGAACGCCGCCTTCCCCGTACGGTTCTGGAAACAGAAATTGCCCGCCTGGTTGAAAACCCGCGCGTTACCGTCCGCCTGAATACGGAAATAACGGACTTTTCCGCCCTGTCCGCCCGATATGACGCTGTCGTCGCGGCACTGGGAGAACCCCTGCCCCGCACATTGGGCATTAAAGGCGAAGAACTGTGCCTCCCTTATGCCGAATACCTCACCTCCCCTTCCCGCTATCTCTGCAACAAAGCTGCGGTTGTCGGCGGCGGGGAAGTTGCCCTTGATTGTGCCCTGACCCTCAGGGAACACGGCTGCGAAACGGTAGAAATGTTTGTGCGCCGCCGCCAGGAAGATATGCGGATAATGGCGCGCGACCACCTCGAACTGGAACAAAAAGGCGTCATCGTCCGCGCCCTGACTTCCATCGCCGCAATATGCCCCGTCGGAAACGCCTGCCGCCTGACTGCCGTCAGCAACCAAATCGACAGCCGGGGACGTGCGGTTGCCTGCAACGGCACCGAATGCACGCTGGAAGGCTACGACCGCGTCATTATGGCGCTGGGTTCGTTTTTCCCCGCCGACAAACTGCCGCCAAGCACCACCGTCGCCGGCGATATGACCGGAAACTGCGGCACGGTCGTCCAGGCGCTGGCTTCGGGACGCGCCGCCGCGGAAACGGCCGCCTTGTCTGCCATACCTGCAACGACAACCGCGTCCACACCCCAAAACGGCAACATTTCCGCATCTGTTTCCCCTGCCGCTTCAACAAAGGAGAAACAGCCATGAAAATCACTCTGGGCGTCATCGGCAAATGCAAAGCAGGCTCCCCGGAAGGAGAAATCATCGCCCGGTATGCCGAACGGATGAAGTGGACTTTAAACATCCGCGAAAAAGACAACGCCTCGCAACAGGACGAAGCGCGTTTTCTCCAATCCTGCATAGCTCCCGGCGCCAAAGTCGTCGTCCTTGACGAACGCGGCAAAAACATATCCAGTCCGGAACTCGCCGGCATTGTTGAAAACTGGATGCTTTCCGGCTGCTCGGAAATATGCTTTTTGATAGGCGGCGCCGACGGGCACCTGGATTCCACGCGCCAAAAGGCCGATCTGCTTCTTTCGTTCGGCAGGCTGACACTCCCGCACATTTTGATGCGCGCCGTCCTCACCGAACAGATATACCGTATCGAAACCATCATCGGCGGACACCCGTACCATCGTGCCTGACCGTACGGTATAAGGGCTGCCCTCCCGCTTAACCGACAGCCTCTCATCGTGCCTGACCGTACGGCATAAGGGCTGCCCTCCCGCTTAACCGGCAGCCTCTTGCCATACCAAACCGGCCGGACAAACCGTTCCCCCGTTCAAATCTCGAAAAAGTCACAAAACAGTTGACTTTTATCTCTGCCCTGGCTAAATTTAGCGCAATTAAGTTAACCATATGTCTTATTATTCACCAATTTCTATCATTATGACACAAAAATTTAAGCATTGGTATCGGCTGAACCGTAAAGAAATAGCTCTATCAGCCCTCACCGCCGTCTGTATTGTACTGTTCCTCGCAGCTTTCAGCCTGTGGACAGGAAAAGCCCTGCGCATGATGTTGTTTATACCGCTGCTGTTTGCCGGAAAATTTTTTGCCGCTTGGAAAATCAACGCCCGCGTCAGAACCGGTTTTACGGGATACTTTTTTATCACCGACCTGACTTGCAGCCTTGCCGTTATCGCCGCAGCTGCAATATGTGCCGGCCAATACCGCGAACCGGAGCTGACCTGCATTGTCATCCTCCTCGGGATAATGTTTTACATACTGGAGATAACAAACTTGAATCCTTAGATGCTTTCTGCTCCGGAACCGGCGCGCCTGCTCTAATTTGTCCGATTGTAACAATTTGTCCGATTGTGATAATTTGCCCGGCCGTTGCTGAACCATATTGCCCGCAAAAGTGCCGCTCATAACCGGAAGGCTCTGCCGTACACGGTTTAACACCCGGTTCTCACAGTTCTGATTATAAAAAAACAGCCGATTTTTCTCCGGCTGTTTTTTTATGGTCTGGACTCTATTCCCTGTCTTTGGCCGCTATATGCTCTTTCTTCCCGGCATCTCTAAGCCGACAGCCCCTCGGAATTTCAACCCGGCGTTTCCCGGCCTTCCATCAGCCACCTGCCCGTTGCCGACACCTGTTTCCATCTCCCCGTCGGCCATCCGTACGCTGCCTCCAGAACACGCTCCCGTTTTCCCGCCTGCCTACTGCTCCTTGCCGGCGCCGGCTTCCTTATCCGCAACCGCCGCTGCATTTCCTTTGGAAACCGCGCATTTTCCTTCCAGCACTGCGCCCGGTTCAATCGCAATCGTCTTATATACCGAGTCGCCGATAAACCGTGCCGTACCGGCGATAAACAGGTTTTCCACTGCCAGCGAGCCATTAAGTTCGCCGTAAAGTTCCAGACTTTTCGCCTGAATTTTTCCGGTAACCGCTCCGGTGCTGCCGATAACCAGTTCGCGGCAGGAAACATCGCCGTCCAGCCTTCCGTCAATATGGATAACGTCTCCGTCGGTAATATTGCCGACAATACGCGTTCCCGCGCTGATAATGCACGGCACGATATTCTTCTCGCCCCGCATCATCCTCGCCAGCTTCAAAAACAGCACGCGTCTGAATTTTCTCATTGTATCAGCCTCCCAGTCCAAATAAAATTACGCCCGGATGCAGCCCCGGACAAAGCCGCGCTTTGGCAATTCCACTTCCCGGCATCGTCATTTCGCCTTGATAAACGCCATCGGGTCCATGTGCACGCCGTCATACAAAACCTCATAGTGCAGGTGCGGCCCTGTCGACCTTCCAGTATTCCCGACTTCGCCGATAGCCTGCCCCATCGCGACTTCTTCCCCGCGCTGCACATAAATCTTGTTCATATGCCCGTATTTGGTTTTAAAACCGTTGCCATGGTCGATTTCCACCAGTTTGCCGTATCCCGTCGCATTCCCGGCGCGGGTTACTTTCCCGGCGGCCATCGTTTTAATTTTGTTGCCCTTGTTCGATGCCAGATCAACGCCTTTGTGCGCCGCGCTTTTGGCATTGAACGGATCGGAGCGTTTACCGAACGGCGAAGACAGCCAGTATGTCCACACCGGCTTCCCGACCGGAACATGTTTCATCGCCTCGCGGTAATAGGAACTGTCGTCAATCGCGGTAAACGTTTTTGTAACCTGCTGCATCAGCTCCTCGTTCTGCCCCAGAGCCGGATTATCGGGAATATACACCCCGCCCTTGCTGTTTTTCTTGGAATTCGCCAGCGGGTTAAAGTATTTGCCGCGCTTTTTCAGCTCGCCGTTGACCGACGAAATCGTTGTCTTTATTTTGTCAATGTCTTTGTTGGAAATGCTCTCGACTTTTTTCAAAATGTCCATTTCAAACGCCTGCAGCGAACTGACCATTTCCTCCAGATGCGCAACTTTCTGCTCCAGCAGCTTTTTCTCTTCAATCGCCACGTCGCGGTGAATCAAAGCGTCTTTAAGCGCGCTTTTCTTGCTCAGGTCTTTTTCGTTAATCCAGTCTTCCTGCGCCGTAATCTGGCGGATTTTCTCTTCAATGACTTCCGCCCGCTTCAGATATTCGTCAACGTTTTCAGGCTTTTTTTCGGCACCCTTGCCAAAATTCTCCACCAATGCGGAAATATTTTTATGCACCGTAACAAAGTCGCTCATCAAATCGACATATGCGCTGCGCGTCTCGCCGAGTTTGCGCTCCTGGTAGGAAATAATCCGGTCGGAAACGCTGTACATCTGGTACGAATGCGCCATCCAGACGCCCAGCCCGACCAAAACGGCAAACACCGTCCACTGCAGGCGCGGCGAAATTTTAAACACCTTCATCCGCCCGTTGGAACGGATAATAAATTCCTTTTCGGAAAAGAAGGCTCTGCTTTCCGTCGGCTGGTAATTAAGCGGTTTCGGTCTCCTCGGTCGTCTCTTGTATCTCAATTGCAAAACCCGTTGCTGTTAATCCTCTCCCGGCAGGACGGACGGCACAAACGCCCGTATTTTTCCGGTATTCGGCGCTAGTTATAGCAATTATTTTTTTAAATGGCAATTTCTTTTTACTTCTTATCAATATCTTTATCTAAAATGACGTATTCACCGTCGCTCACCATATTCAAAACAATGCGCGCCCGTTCCTCCAGATAATCCAAATCAAGCGACCGCTCCGAAAGCATTGCGACCTTATGTTCCAAATCTTTTTTTATCGCCGCATAGCGTTCGCGCTCCGCCTGAGCCGCCTCAACCTTCCCTTTCAGATAAAGGTACTTGAAAAAGCCCCGGTCGCCTTTAATGGCATTAATCGCAAAATAAAAAGAAAACACGCCCAAAACAATCATCAAACCGGATTTTTTTACTTTTTCCAAAATATCGTTCAACGTGTTCATTTACCTTTTACACCTCGCAATTTGCCTTATGTATTAAAGATATTAATGCCACAGGATGGTTAAAAAATCGTTAGAAAGCAAAATGAAAAGCGAAAATAAAACGTCCAGAGCAAAATCAGCCGTTCACGGGCATTCACTCTTTCAGCGCCCCGCTGACTTCAAACACGCGCATGCCGGCTTCCGCTTTATTTTCCCAGTGTGCCGCTGACTTCAAACACGCGCATGCCGGCCCCTGCCGCAAAGCTTTTCGGCATCCGCCGCCGCACTGCATCGTTGACCGCCTCGACCGTAACCGCCGCCACCTGCGCCTGCCGCGTTTTCAGAAAATCCGCGCCCAGCGCCTGCACCTGCATCTGTTCCAGCATGTCTGCAATATCCAACAGGCTCGCAAACCGCAGGTTAAACGACGACATCAGGCTCTTTTTGGCCAGCTCGACTTCCTCATTGCCAACGCCGTCCCGGTAAAAAGCCCCATATTCCTCCGCCGTCAATGTCATAATCCGGGAGGTATTCTCCGGCGTTGCCGAAAAATACACCTGCCACAAATCGCCGGCATCGCTGTTGGAAAAATAGCTGTAAATTCCGTAAGTCAGCCCCTCTTTCTCACGCACGGCCCGGCTCAGGCGCGACGACAGTCCCGCCCCGCCGAAAATATGGTTGGCAACGTACAGCGGATAAAAATCCTTATCCAGCCGCGCCACGCCCGGTGCCAGCGCCAAAACAAAACTCTGCGCCGAAACGTCCGATTCACGCACCGCGGCTTCCTGCCGGAAATCCGGCGCAAACGCCGGCAGCGCCGCCCCCGCCGCCTTATCCGTCAGCCCGCCGAACGCCTGCGCCAGAAAGGCCTCGGCTTCCGCCTTGTCCATATCGCCGGAAATTCCTGCCGCCAGATTGTCTTTGCCCATAAAGGAACGCAGATACGCTCTGATGTCTTCGGCCGTAACCGCCGCCAGCGCCTTTTCGTCGGGAATATTCTCCCGCCCGTACGGATGGGAACCGTAAAATTCCGTCCTGACCAGTTCGCCGAGCTGCTGCTGCGGATTCTCCTGCCGCTGCTGCCGCAGCACGGCCAACTGCCGCCGCGCCAGTTCGATGTCTTCCCGCTTCAAATGCGGCTCATACATCACCGCACGCAGAACTTCCAGCGCTTCCTTTTCAAACTGTTTGACAAAGCTGAGCGAAAACTCCAGCCGGTCAGCCGTCGCCGTAACGCTGAGCTTAATGCCTTTCTCTTTCATCAGATCGCGCAGTTCACGGCGGTCAAACCGCCCCGCCCCGTCTGACAATACGCTTTCTGCCAGCAGCGCCGCCCCCGGTTTAGGCTCATAGGCGCGCCCGGCTTTTGCAAACCCGAACGATACCGCCGCCAGCGGCACGCTGTGCTCCTCCATCAGATACGCCCGCACCTTGCCGCCCAGCGCGCTGACTTCCTGCACTTCGCCTTTGAACGTCCGCCCGCCGAGTTTGGACTGTGCCAGAATTTTCTCCGCGTTCAGCGCCGGCTCGTTCCAATCCGTATAACCGGCCGTATAAACTGCCGCCCCGGCCGCCGCAATAATCATCAGCGCCCCGCCCAACGCCCCAAAGCGTTTCCAAGCCCCGCGCTGTCCGCCAAAACGCATTTTTGCCCAGCGCCGCATACAGAACTGTTCCCGTCCGGCACCAGTAGCCGCCTCTGCCGCCTCAGCCGTCACAGTCTCATCTTTGACCGGCACATTTTCTCCCCCGGGCAGCACAGTTTCTCCCTTAACCTTCACAGCTTCACTCCCAAGCGGCACAGTTTCACCCTCAGCCGACACATTTTCTCCTCTGGCCGGCATAAAAAAGCGTTCCTTTCCGCTGTCCTGTTTTCCGTTATGCTCCATTATCCTACAAGCTCCCTCTTTTGCCTGCGCTCTCCCTTTCTGCCGCCTTTGCATCAGCGCCCGAAAAACCAGTATCTTTGCCGGCGTTTTTCCCTTCCAGCCAACCCGTCGCCCGCGCCCGGGAAGCCTGAACCTTTGCCCATGCCGCCCGAATGTCGGAAACCGTTGCCGCCTGCACCGCCGCATCAAAATTCATAATCTCGTCCGGAGAATATCCCGCCGTCAGCATTCCGCCGGCAAAAGCCGCCGCCGTCTGCGGATTCTCCTGCAAATATACCGTATCCGCCAGCGTACGGTTTTTAATCTTGTCAAGTTTTTCCTCCGTCAGCCCTGCCAAAGCTTTTTCCGTAGCTCTGCCGATTTCTTCTTTCACTGCCCGAAGCGCACCCGAGCCGTCCAGGACTGCCCGCTCCAGCCACTCCGGCGCCGGCGTCGCATAAAAGGCAAACGTGCCGCCCAGCTTGTCGTCATACGAAACGTCCGCATCTATTCCCAGCAGCGTTTTGCCGCGATAAACCAGGCGTTCATACAACGGCGCCGTGTCATCGCCTGCCAGATATTCCGCCAGCAGCTGCAGCGACAGAATGTCGGTTTTGGAAAACTCTCCCGCATCCAGCCGGATATAATCGGCATAGCGCGGCTGTTCCACTCCCGCCAGTTTCATTGCCGTTTCCGCCTCGGCCGCCCGCCCTTTTTCAAATTCAGGCTGCGGAACGCTGCCCTCCGGCCGTGCAATGCCGCCGTAATACTTCTGCGCCAAATCTCTCGCTTCTCTGGCACCAATATCGCCTGCCAGCACCAGCAGCGCATTGTCCGGACGATAATAACGGCGGTAAAAATCCCGCGCATCCGCCACAGACAGCGCTTTGATTTCCTCCGGGCTGCCGCTGACCGGATTTGCCAGCGGATGGCCTTGCCACAAAATTTTATTCAGGGTTTCGTAAAACAATGGCACCGGGTTGGTTTCAAAACGCTGCCGCCGTTCCTGCAGCACCACGTCGCGCTCTTTGGCAAAAGCGGCCTCGTCCATCTCCAGCCCGGACATTCTTTCGGCTTCCATCGCCATCATCAGCTCCAGTTTTGCAATGTCCGAAAATTCATAATAGCCGGTTTCGTTATAGGTCGTATAGGCATTGCTTACCGCCCCGTGTTCTTCCGTCAGCCGGTTAAAAGCCTGGTCCGGCAGCCGTTTCGTGCCGCGAAACATCATATGCTCCAACAAGTGCGCAATTCCGCCCTTGCCTTTCGGGTCATTAACCGACCCCGTCTTGTAATACAGCATCTGCAAAACAATCGGCGCCTTATGGTTCTCGACCACTGCCACTTCCAGCCCGTTGCCAAGCGTAAAGTGCGACAGGTTCATCAGCTTGGCTTCCGCCGTTCCCGCCCGCCAGCATAAAGCACAGCCCCACAGCAGCCCGAATGCTGCCGCCCTGATGTTTCGCCGCCAAAACGTTTTTCCCGTTCGCATTAATTTTCCTCCGCTGTTCGGGCTTCGCCCCGCCAAAGACGCTATCTGCCCTGCCCGGAACACTGTCCCGGACGCCGTTCCGTTACTGCATTTCCCCGATGCGCTGTTCCGACTGCCGCCCCGGCCCTGTTCCCGCCCGGTACGCCGGCTCCGCTTCGCGCCTATTGCTGCGGGCGAACGTCAAAATCCGGCGGAATAACCAGCTGGTTGCGCCGTGTTACCTGCGTTTCGTCCGGTTTGGACGCCGCCATTCCCAAATCTTCTTTCGTCAGGCCGCAGCCGGATAAAAACAACGCCGCCGCCAGTAAAATAAATGCTTTTTTCATTTTTTCTATCCTTTGCTAGATGATGTTGTCGTATTATCGCATTTGCGCACCAGCAGGCCGTCGCAGATAATCAATACCGCGCCGATGCAGATAAAGCTGTCGGCAAGATTGAATGCCGGCCAGTGGTAACCGCCGAAATGCACGTCCAGAAAATCAAATACCGCGCCGATGCGTACCCGGTCAATAACATTGCCGATTGCCCCGCCGATAACCATGCCGAGCGAAACCTGCATCAGCAGCGTCTTTTCGCGGCTCAGCCAGTACAGCAGAAAACCGACAACCACAAGCGAAAACGCCGACAGGATATACACGCCTGCCCCGCCCAGATTGTCAAACATCGAAAAGCTGACGCCCGTATTCCACGCCGACACCAGATTGAAAAACGGCGTTACCGCCACCACCGGCTGCGTCTCCGCCAAAAAGCCGAACACCAGCGCCTTGGATGCCTGATCCGACACAACGGCAGCCAGTGCCGTGATTAATCCTGCTAACACGAATACTCCTTACATTGCATCAATTTAATTCATAATAGGCGAATATAACACAACTTTTCCGCCCGCCAAGTATTATTTGCCTTTTTCCCCAGCCTCACGCCCGAAATAAACCGCCCCGCTGCCGCCAGACATCCGTCTCCGATTTCTTCCCGCATCCGATTTCCTCCCGCGTCCGCATCAGAACGCTGTACCGATTCCGAACGGCTCCAGCCCGAACTTCGCCGCAATCGTTTCCGCAATGTCGGCATAAGTCTTGCGCCGCCCGATATTCTGCGCCGGAACCTTTCGCCCGAACATCAGCACCGGCACACACTCGCGCGTATGGTCGCTGCCGGGATATGTCGGGTCGCACCCGTGGTCGGCGGTGATAAACACAACATCGTCTTCGCCGAGCAGCGGTTCCAGCTCCGGCAGGCGGCGGTCAAAATACATCAGCCCTTCCGCATAGCCTTTGACGTCGCGCCGGTGCCCCCACATCATGTCAAAATCGACAAAGTTGGTAAAGACGATGCCGTCGCCGTTCAGATTCTGCACTTCTTCAAGCGTCTTGTCCCACAGTTCTTCCAGCCCGCTCGCCAAAACCTTGCGCGTAACGCCCGACCCGGCGTAGATGTCGGAAATCTTGCCGATTGCCGTAACCTGCAGCCCCGCCGCTTTCGCCTTGTCCAGAATCGTCGGTGCCGGCGGATTGAGCGCATAGTCGTGCCGGTTTTTCGTCCGCACGAAAGCGCCGTTCTTCTCTCCTGCAAACGGCCGGGCAATCACCCGCGCAATGCGGTAGGGTTTCACCTCTTCAAAAGCAATCTCGCACAATTTGTACAACCGTTCCAGCCCGAACTTTTCCTCATGCGCCGCAATTTGCAGGTTGCTGTCAGCGGAAGTGTAAAAAATCGGCTTTCCGCTCGCCAGATGTTCCTCGCCGAGTTCCTGGATAATTACCGTGCCCGACGCCGCCTTGTTGCCGAGAATGCCAGGAATCCCCGCCCGCTCGCAGATGCGGGCAGCCATCTCTGCCGGAAACGACGGATACTCGAGCGGAAAATGCCCGAAATCCTGCCGCACTGGCACGCCCGCCATTTCCCAGTGTCCGGAAATCGTATCCTTGCCGGCGCTGATTTCTTCCATACAGCCGTATTTGCACCTGCCGGCAAGCGTCATTTTCGCCAGCCCCGACACCAACGGAGCACGGACACCGGACGCCAGCTCGCCCGCATTCGCCAGTCCCAGCGCTTCCAGATTGGGCAGCGCAAGCCCGTTTCCGCCAAACTCTGGATAATTCTGCGCGATATGCAGAAACGTATTCGCGCCGGCATCGCCGAACGCCGCCGCGTCTTTTGCCCCGCCGATTCCGAAAGAGTCCATCATCAGAATAACTGTTTTTGCCATAACCTGTCTCCCCTAAATCAGATATAATTTTTCTTTCCTGTTATCGGAAATATAGTTTCAAGACGTTTAAAAAGATTTAAAAAGGGAATTTCCCCTTTTCGCCGCAGGCATTTTATCTGTTTAATGTTCGTGCCGCATTGCTTGCGCTTTCTGCAAAAATGCCTCTGCGGTCATCGTCTTTTTAATTGCTTCCCCCTGCGGGCTGACCGCCACATAAGATTGAGCCTTATCGGCACTTTGCTGCATATACTCCCGCTCCATGCGTTTCACGCTGCCGTCAAGCGCCCGTGCCATGCATTCTTCTTTAGGCATTCCGTCCAGCCATGTCTCTTCTCGCAAAGACGTAATGTCATCAGATGCAAGATTCTGCCGTATCTCCAAATTTTGTACCGGCTGATAGGCGCTGCTGTTAAGCTTGTCGACCACCAGTTGCCTTTCTTCAGAAGATAAAGGCTGAAGCATCTTTCGCATAGCCAGACGGTAATTAATTCTCATCGTTTCATCGCCATAAGACGGCTTCATGCCTTCCAGCGCAATCACCGCATCTTCAGCTGGCGTATATGAATCAGGCGTAACGGCAATCATATTCCCGTTTTTATCTTTAATCGGCTCTTTTTTTTCGTCAAGAAGCACATTAAAGGGATGCACTTTATCAAATTTATCCGTAAACTGCTTTACATCTTGCGCCACGCTGTCTGGCCTGAAATAAACGCAATATTTCTGCTCGGGCGTACTGTAAAATGCCATCTGTACCCACCCGCCCTGCACATCGTTGTTTGGCACGTACTTCACATCGTCGGGATACGTTGGCTGAACAACTTTTTGCATTCCCAAGCTGTCCATCGCCAACGCCAGCTGTCTCCGGCGGACGGCATTTCCAAATCTTCCCCGTGCATCTTGCGTAAATTCCGTCCGATACTCGTCTAAACACTCCTGCTCAAATGTTGCCAAACCCTGCGCTGCATCTTTTCCCTGAACCTTGGCTTCCGCCATCCGGGCTTTCATTTCGCTGATCATTTTCAACGCGTAATGATGTTCCGGTTTCACCATTAACTTCCCCGTTTGAATGCCTGAGAGAATATCATTGTCCTGCCAGTGCGTCCCCTCATGAGCAAGAACTGCGTCAGAACGGTTAGACGCATTAATTTCTGCCACCGCATTTTTAGCTTCTATCGCGGCGCTAAGCCCCAAGCTATCCGCCCATTTTTGCAAAATTCCCCTTTTTCTTGTCTTCTTCTCTTCCTCCAGACAAGCTTTTACATCATCAAGTGTTTTTATCTGTGAGTTTACCCCGTTTGCTTTTGCCTGAAATTGAGCCATAGCTTGTTGAAAATCACGGTTGCCCGCTGCCATCGCAAATGCATTTTCATCAGAGATGACATATTGGTTGACAACCATCCCGCCTTTTCCTCCGTCTAAAAAGCTGTCCATCACCGCCCGCTCTTTCAGCGGAAACAATGAATATGACGCCCCGGCCACTCGGTAACACTCCCAACTTCCTGCACCGCATTTTCCATCACGGTCAAACTCAATATAATTATAGTAGCACTGCGGCTCAAGAGCGCTATCCGCCGTTTGTTCGCACAATGGACTGCTGTCGGTATCCGTGCGAGTTTCTGCGAAAATTTGATTATTCTCAGACGCTGGAACCTGCCCTTCCTGCGCCATGCTTTCTGCGCCATGCCGCCATTCGCCGCCCCTCCGAGCGTCAGCAAAGTTGCAAATGCCGCCGTTTTGTTAACCATAGCGCCCCCTTTTTGCCAAATATAAAAAGAAAATACCATATTTATCATCAAAAGTAAAGTTTAATCAGCAACACGGCATCTCTCACCCCCCAAAAAAAGTAGCGCCTAATCAGCAACACGGCATCTCTCCCCCCCCCAAAAAGTAACGCCTAATCCGCAACACGGCTTTTTCCCCTTTCAAAAAAATTGCCAAAAATCTATTGACAAAAAAAATATGCCATGTTATATGCCGTATCGTAAAAAGAATTTTTAGGTAACACTTTAAATTATTAGAGTATGGAACATGGAAATTTTATGGAAAATGCCGCCGTTATACTGCAATATGGCGCAATTGCATTTTCCGCCGTTGTTTTTACGGTCCGTTTAGTTTGGAAAAAACATGAAAACAAACTTCAACGCGCCGCCAGACAGGCTGCCGCCCGCGAAAAATTTGAAATTTTCCGATACTGACAGCCCGCATTGCATTTTTGCAGAAATTTTTTTAGTATTAACCGAAAAAAAGTCATAAAAAAGCCCCTGACCCTAAAGTCAGCGGCTTTTTTTGATATCCGGCAGCATCCTGCGGCCTACTCGGCGGAAACAGTTTCCTCCCCTGCAGGCTGCGTTTTTTCAAGTTGTTTTTTTCCATAAACATCACGCTGCCCGTCCGCCGGTACACGCCGTTCCTTCATCTCAGCCCGGCGTCCCCCCATCTCCGCGCGCCGTTCCCGTATCTGTGCGCGCCGCTCATGCATCGCCGCAAGAATTTCTTTCTGCTCATCTGTCAGTACGCTCTCAAACCGCGCCTTGTTTTCCTCGCGCAGCTTATCAGCTTTGGCGCGCAGGTCGTCCATTTGTTTAAACAGCGGCTCCATCTGCGCCATATCCTCTTTGCGAAACTGTTCGATTTGCGCTTTCTGCTCATCTGTCAGTTGCAGCTTTTCCGCAAAGCGGTGCTTCAGCGCCCGTTCGGGATGAAAGCCCGGATGCCCAAAGCGGCGCGGAGCGTCCCCCCTGTCTGCTCGATGTTTCCATTCTCGATGGCGTTCGCCGTCAAAGCGCCCCTCCGGATGATGCCGCGTCGGCAGACGCATCTCCGCCCGCGGCATATCGCGGTGCCAGCCTCCGTGCCACATGCCATGGCGTTTCGCCGGGCAAAATGCCAGCGCTAGTACCGTCAGGGTTACCGCCACGCCGCCGGCAAAAGCGGCTCCCGCAGCAATCAGCATATTCTTTCTTCCTTTTTCCATTGTCAAAATCCTTTCCTTATCTTGTTAATCCTCGTTCGAAATCTCCCGAACCGTCCGTTGTCCCTCGCGTCATGCCGTCTGCACAAACGTTTTGGGTTTGCGCCTTTTCCGCCGCCGCTGCACTTCCTGTTGCCGCCGGCCGTCCGGCACATCCGTCAAAGCTCAAGATACGCCAGCTTTTCATGCAGTTTTTGCTTGGCGTTGTGCAGCCGCGACTTCAGCGTTCCGGGATTGATGCCCAGCCTTTTTGCTGCCGCGTCATAGCTCAGCCCGTCAAATTCGACCAGCACCACCGCCCGGCGCATATCCCCCGGCAATGCGTCTACCGCCTCAAGAATCAGCCGCTGCCGGCATTTGCGCAGCCACGCCCGTTCGGGATTGTCTGCCGCTGCCATATCGGCC
>ULPU01057377.1_pt1 | contig 14555 bp, 9 predicted proteins | sample 1953821 | NCBI WGS metagenome assembly ULPU01 (sample SAMEA4835637, study PRJEB28245) | human gut metagenome | biome: gut microbiome; material: fecal sample | place: Denmark | collected 2008
TTTCATTACAAATTCGGCCATTGGGCTGCGGCAAATGTTGCCGTGGCACAAGAAAAGAAGTTTTGTCATTGTTTTTATATTCCTTTGGCTATATACTTTTTCAACTTAATGATTCTATCTTCCGTATCAATGCCCTCGTCATTTTGAGAAATAAAGACGGTATCTGCAAGGCTCTTGTCATCATTTCTATAAACACAGTATGAATCGTTTTCGCAGACAATGTGGACATCACCATAAACCAAACATTGTCCCATATCATCTTTGGACAGATGGGTATCATCTGCTTCTTTCAAATACGGCATATATGTATTTTGTGACAGCTGTGTCCTTGTTTGCATAACCGAAAACAAATATGGCTTATTTATCACATCATCATTGCTCATCTTTCCATAACTGCCAGGACGAAAAACAGGATACTTCACATAATAGTAAGTCCATGGATAAACATTGTCCTTTTCACATTGAACCAAAAATGCAGAAATGATCTCGTCCAAAGTGCCATCATTAAAACTTTCTTTTGTTTTAAGTAGCTTTATCAAAATCTCTTTTGTGTTTTCAAACCCAGAATTGGCACTTTTATGAAACAGTTCATCCCAAGCGTATTGCATACTTTTTGACGCAAACTGATAACGCCATTTGTTTCTTTCCTGCTGCCCATAGTTGCCTAATGCCATTAAAGCACAGTCAATCTTATCCCACGAACAGGTGAATAAAGAAGAAAAACGAGCGCCAAGTGAAAGATTATCAAGGCCAATAATACCAATTTGCCCTTTTAACATATTATGATCTTCCAGTTCAAACACTTCATCGGTACGGTCTGGATTTTGGGTTAGGAATTCAAATTTTTCCTTTTCTTCCTGTATCTGATTTACATTGAAGTTAATCTCAATAAAATCATCAATCACGCCTGTAAGAATAATTGCATCAACAGCCTGAAGAATTGCGGGAATTCTGTTTCTATCCTGTCTGTCACTAACTTCATCTTCGGAATTCTGAATCAAGTTGTTGACAATTCTGATTCTTCTCACAAAATCAGAATATGTCACTTCGCTTTGGTGCTGTAAATAGATTGTTATGGCATACAAAAGCACGATGCGGTTTAATGGAAACTGTCGTATTCTGCCAGACTTATCAGAATAAAAATGCAAGCAATCCTCAAAAACATCAATCTTATATCTGGAATCAACCACAATTTTCCCACGCGCATGAGTGTAGCTCATAAACGATTCCAAAAACTCTGTCGGATTATCATAGCCATTTATTTTACACCAGCAATCGAAGAACTCTTCTAGCGTAGCTATGTTCGCTACTGCTTTCTCATCATCTGCGGAGAAATACAAGTGTAGCAAATCAAAAACGTCGCTGCTGTAGCCTTGTGGAGACTGCCCGTTACGATAACAAATGATATCGCAAACGAACTTGAAGTATCGTAGAAATTCATCATCAATAATATTGTCATCCGCATCACTAGAGCCGCTGCTACGATATTTCCACAATAAATCTGTCCAGGATTTATCTATTTTTCCAACAATACGATCTGCCGTATTCTGACCGTTTTTTTCATCGAGAGTTCTGATTTCTCTCTCCAGTTCTGCTTTGAAATGTTCAAATACTGTCAACGGCTTCCCACGGGAATTCATTTTAATATAAAGCTCATCAGTGAGACCCATATCTCTTATTGGTAGGAAATAAAAGGTAATTGCTTTATTTTCCAATCGCTCCCATATATCCGGTACATCCTTGAAGCGCGCATCAATCGCATCCAACATTACAAGCATAGAGCTGATAGTAGGATCATCCTTCCAGTCAAACGGAAACCATGCTTGATTCTTTATATCAGAAGAAAGCGTGGTTTCAAAAGATGGCATAAACTTCACAAGCTCTGCGCAGAAATATCTTGCACTATAACGTGTTTCATAACTGAACCTACTGAGAAATGCGTACTTATCTTCAGAAACTTTTTCCTTTTTAGCCGCATACCAATGCAAGAGGAACAATGTTGTTAAACGCTGCTGACCATCTAAAGGCGTCATAGTTCCTTCTTCATCAATGTCACCGTAAACAAAATCAAGTGTAATTGGCTCCCCAGTAACAGCCCTATAAAGTGCCTGGAGAAAACGACTTCTCACTCTATTGATGTCTTTATCAATACGTCCTTGAGCGTAGTCTCTCTGAATAAGGGGGATTACAATTTTATTAAGCTGAACGGAAGTATCTCCATCCTCAATCGTTGTTTCAAAGATATCCATAAATGAGTGAAGCGTTGTGCTCATTTTGTTCCCTCCTTTTCCAAAACAATCGGCTCTATATAGTCGCTCAGAACATCATTGATTGCTTTAATATAAGCAATTCTATCGGCCTGACCCCAAAAATGCAGCTGATTTTCAGCAGATGGAGTATAATATTTCAGAAATACCATCTTTGTACAGAACGGAATGTACTGACCCCTTTTATCCATCTGAATGATATCATTTCTTTTCACATCAAATGTCGAATTATTAAGAGCAGCATTGTCCGCCGTATTAAGTAATGCAAGATTTGCAATGGAATGCATGTACTCTGTATTGCCTGAAACGGATAATAAACCAAGAACTTTTTGCTGAATGCTCTCAAATACAGTGCGCTCCAGTTTATCTGCATTTATCGCGCCTTGCATTTCATCAATCAGTTCGCTATGTTCACCGCCGACACTTTCAACAGATGGGATATGAAGTTCCAGCCACTTTTTCCAAACATCTTGCGTTTTCATACCTTCCGATTGCTGGGCATGTATATGCTCTAGGCTCCATGTAACATTGCTGCCCTTATGGTGTTTAAACTGATCAAACGGAAACCGTTGAGCATGTCCATCACTTCTTCTTACCGATTCAATATTGAATAAAAGCAGTAACGTACTAATCCGCTTATAATCCAACGGTTTTTCATAACTGAGTTCAGCATAATTCCCGGAAATCGCAACGCTCTTTTTAATCAGTTCGTCGAGAGATTCATTAAACTCGCTCTTCTTTTTATCTTTCGACAGAGCAAATATTTTATGCAGAGATGTGCCAGCTGTAATCAAATAACCGATTCTGTGGTACAGATCATGATCCTCGTACCAGCCCTTCAAAGTAAGAAAAGTCTGATAGATTTTTTTCCAGATATCATCCAGCGATACTTCTTTACGCAATTCATCAAATCGGAAGAACGTATAATACTTTTCTCGTGTACTTTCGTCTTTGCCGGCAATCAAGTCAAGAACAAGGTCAATTCTCGTCTGATATTCACCTCTGACACTATTTGTCAAAAAGAACCACAGAGATTCATTATGTAGTTCTCTTTCGATTCCATCCCATTGCAGCGATATCTCTTCCTGCTTTTCTCTGCGCATATTCTCTGCATTATTTCGGCTAAGGAACATCGCTTTGACAAGTTCAGCGCTTGTCAGCGGAATTTTCCCGATGTTCAAACGGGTAAATAGCGAAATTGCATCTTCGCTTTCTCCGACCTCGTACCAGATAATTTTGACATCTTCTTTTAAGTACTCGAAGATATGCATGACCCGAATTTGCAAGTCCTGCTCAAACCATTCTTTTATAGTATTATACGCCTTGGCTATAAACCAAAAGTCGATGTTTTCGTCCTGTTTTGTCATGTCCAGAGTTTTCAAAAACTCTTCCGACTGGTCCCTTGTCTGATAAGAAAGTGTAAATGCCGGTTCGTTGAAGAACGGATTCACATTTTTCATATACTTATAGATGAGATATAACGTGGTGAGCCTCTGCTGTCCATCAATCAGTTCGTACTGCTCTCCTTTTTTACGAACGACCACCGGTTGCAGGCAATAATTCTTCTTACCATTCTGATATATATCGTCTAACAGACGTACAACCTCTGTTGCACTCCATCTATAGCCTCTTTGATATGACGGAATATAAAAAGAGCCACTTATATCAGCCACGAATTTCGTTTCAAGTATAATATTATTGCCCATAGCTCAACCTCCATCTGTACTGTAATCACATTCTTTTGTTTTCTAATATCTCTTTACATCTTCCCATGCCCCCGATAGCCCATAAAAGTTAATTCCTTTAACCTTGATATCAATAATTTTGATTTATCGCTCTGTTCAAAGAAGCGGACAAACTTCGCTTGTTTCTCAATTGCAGGTAATGGTATTTTGTATGCTTTAACACTTGCCGCAGAGAGATTTGGCTGAGAGCTACCATTATTTGCCTCTTGCAATTGCTTTTCTATTGCATCCGTTTCTAATGCAGCCAGCAAAAAAAGTGGCAATATCTTATCTCTATTACAACGAATTATTACTAGTGAGGATGCAATCAAACCATCATCAAAATCGACTATTCCGTGTTTTCCTAAAGAACCTCGAAGGCAGTACAGAATGTCATCTTTTTGCACTTTTCCTTGAGTCATTTGATCATATTTTTCTTGTGTGACATAATCCATCTCTGCAAAATCAACTCTACGGCCATCAAGGTGACCGGCATTTATAAACGGAATTCCCGATGAGACTCTATCTTTTCCGCTTGGATAGTTTTTACCTCTATCACCATTGATTAACTTACAGACATCTCCAATGTTGCAATTGTATTCCAACCCAAACATCTCGATAAATTGAGAATTGCAAACAAAACAGCATCGGTATATTACTGTTCTTTGCGATATGTTTGAGTTAAAGTGCGATCTTTCAGCGTAACCTCAATCTTCGAGATTATTTTCGCAGGGTCTAAATCTTTGTGATCGCTTGTCAGCTGGCCCTTTTCGGGCTTGATAAAATATTGTACTTTATCACCGGTACCAACATAGCTAACATAAAGCACAACAATCGTATCGCCATCTTTATCTGTCTTGATATTTGTCGTAAGACGATAATCAGGAGTTGGCTTGACTTTTTCTTTTATTTCTGGTGTATACCAGTCATCCAAACGGATGAGTGTTGCATCCTTAAATATTTCACGATTCAGAACTCTTAGACAACGAGAAATAAGAGACTTGAAACTTTCGATTTCAATTTGGTTCCTGCATTTTGGGCAGGTCAAAACAGCGCTATCAAAGCTGGATTCATATTCTAATTCAATCTCTGGATGCTTGGTGCAATGAAAATGTATGCCTTCTTGATTGCAGAAATAGTGATCGTGGAAATGTACTTCCTTTGTGTGAAAATTGGTACAATCTCCGTGATCGGTACTACATTCATCAAAAAGTGAACATTTTCTGAAAGATATTTCATCATCCAGCCTATAAATGATTTTATCACTCATAACGATCCTCCTTAACATGTTTTATCCGATGTATTTTCTATGCGATTCTTTCACGTTATTCTGGTTCACCATAGCATATTGAAGTGTCGTATCAATGCTTTGATGGCCCAAAAGCTGCTGCACCTGCTCGATTGGCATACCCTTGTCGATGGCCATTGTAGCCAACGTCCTACGAAACTTGTGGGGATGTACCTTATTAAAGTTCAATTCACGACCAATTTTGCGGAGACGAATTTCAACACCGCTGATTTGCAAACGCTCGTAAGGCTTCAGAAGGGATACAAACAGAGATTCGTTATCATCTGTACGCTCTGACAAGTAACGTTGCAGATGGATTTTCGTTCTTGCGTCAAAGTAGACCTTCCGCTGTTTATTGCCCTTGCCGAATACAATGCACTCGCGATTCTCAAAATCCAAATCAGAACGATTGAGCTTAACCAATTCACCGACACGAATGCCAGTAGAAGTCAATAGATCAATCATTGCAAGGTCACGCGTATTGTCGCAGTGGTCACGCATAAGCTCCAACGCTTCATCGGAATAGGTCTCTTTCACCGTTTTCCCGGTCTTAACCTTGTGAATCCTTCTCACTGGGCTTTTAACAATATAGTCCTCATCCTCCAACCATGCAAAAAAAGAAGAAAGGATCCGTCTTACGTTATCCAAAGTAACCTTGCTGACAGTGCCTCGACGCTGGTACGTATCGAGATAGCCTCGTAAATCTTCAGTGCTGATCTGGCATTCAGGCTTATTGATGGCCTCCAACATATTGCGAATCGTTGATTCATAATATCGGAGAGACTTTTCAGAGCAGCCTTCCACACGCTTTGCGGCAATAAACAAAGAAAGCATATCATGCTTTGTATTTTCCTCCACAGCCTTGTCACCGGCCAGCATAGGCAGATGCTTATTTAGGCTCTGCGATAGTGCTTCCATTTGATCTGGCGTTAGGATTTGTGACAAATCTTGTTTTATGTTTGTAATTATCTGATTGATCATGGTGCTTCCTCCTTTTCGTGCCCTCCGTTATCCGGTTGTCCACGAGCCGGAGGAAACTACATGACCATATCAATTAGCCAAGATTCTCTGCAATGATGCGTTTATATGTTGCGTTCAGCTCAGAAAGAGCCTTTTCGAGTTCAAATTTTGATTTATCGCTCTGACGAACGAAGGCCGCAAATTGCTCCTGTTCCTCGATATTGACGATCATTACTGGAATTTCATATAGCTCTCTGCTTTCGATATTATCAACCGTCATAACTCTTGTCTTGCTCAGCAGGACATCCTCTTCGGAGCGAATAGCCCAAGCAAGATACTGCGGCAAGAACTCAGGCTTTGGTTCAAATGCCTTGAGGTCCTGATTAATTACCACTGGGTTTTCTGTTATGGCAACAGGCAAATTATGCTTCAGAATACCACTCCTTGTCACCACGATGACGGTACCAGTCGGAACATATCTTGCTGTTGTTTCATCCAATGCTCTCTGTGTTAACCACAATGCGCCTGAAGAGACATAGTCAGCTTTTACATCTCCCGACTTTATAAAAGGCACATCTCCACCATAGTAGTCTTCTCGTTTCATCGATGGAGTTGAGCCGCCTGTTACTGATACACAGCATTCTTCCAAGGTACAATAACAGCCTTTCTCGCGGCTTCCGAACTGCTCCATAAATTGAGATTTCACCAGTTCATCCGTGGCCGCAATCAGCTTCTGGTAGGATTTCTTCGTGTTATCCATAGCCCAGAGCAGTTCAGCCAATTCCTTTTGTTTCTCCATATCAGGGAGCTCGAACTCGTAATTCTTCAAGTGTTCCCATTTTACACGAGGCGAAAGGGAGCCTGCGGATTTGCCGACAGCAAAGTCAAACAGATCATCATTCTGGATGATGAACGGGAGCAGCTCCGGCAGAATACGGTCAGGTTTTGCTTCGATAACAGTGATATCACCAGAGCAGATGCCATCAAACGGTGCAACGGCAGCCTTTTTGAGGTAGGCTCTACGGCGGCCAAACAAGACATTACCCTTGCGGAACATCTTGCTGAACGTGTTTTCGCCACCTTCATCCCAGGCAGTCAACGTAATCTCTTCCGGAATCAGGTGTTCCAAGCCAACGATAGGATAGCCGTCCTTGCTGCCTTTGCAGGTCTCCTTATGTTCTACAGCGACATCGCCAAGAAGGACTTTACTCATTGACATCTGCCTCCTTTACTAATAGTGCGTTCAATTTTTCATAGCTCAGTTTCATCATTTCGGAAGCAGCCAGCCAACTATCATAGTGTTCCTGAACATTGCGGTTATCTATTTCTTCTTCATTGACCTCTGGTTTCACATACAGAGGAATGCTCAAGGAGAAGTTGTTATTTGCAATATCCTGAATAGTAGCTACCTTTGCAAAATCAGCATCATCAACATAGCTATCATACGCGGCAGCAATTCGAGCAATGTGCCGTTCTTCCAGATAGCTCTGCGCGTTTTTGCGCTCAACCTCATTTACCGCGTTGATAAACAACACCTGTCCACGACGTTCAGGGCGCTTGTTCATCCGACAAATCATGATACAAGCTTCCATCGGAGAGTTGTAGAAAAGATTCGGTCCGAGACCGATAACACATTCTACTTTATCGCTGCGCACCAGTCTTTCACGCATCGCACTTTCCTCATTACGGAAAAGAACTCCGTGTGGGAACAGGATAGCGCATCGGCCAGTATCGTCCTTCAGACTTGCGATAATGTGCTGAAGGAATGCATAATCAGCACGACCTTGCGGAGGCACACCCAAGAAGTTACGACCATATTTATCGCTTTCAAATGCTGCGCGATCCCACTGACTAATTGAGTACGGTGGATTTGCCAGGATAAGGTCAAATTGCTTCAGTCTACCGTTCTCGACGAAGGCCGGTGCTTTCAAAGTATCTCCATTTACAATATTAAAGTCCTTAACTCCGTGCAGAAACAGATTCATCTTGCCAATAGCAGAGGTAAGCGCATTGATTTCCTGACCGTAAACAGCCACATTTCGCCATTCCTTACCCTGCTCCTTTAAGTACGCAATAGCAGAAATAAGCATACCTGCACTACCACAGGTCGGATCATAGATAGATTCCCCCGACTCCGGCTTCAACATCTCCGTCATCAAATGCACAACAGTACGATTCGTGTAGAATTCCTGTGCTGTGTGGCCGCTGTCATCAGCGAACTTTTTGATCAGGTATTCGTATCCTTGACCAAGCTCGTCTTCCGGGCAGTTAGCAATAGAGAGTGTCTTGGTACTGAAATGTTCCAGCAGATCTTTCAACAACCTATCAGGGAGCCTATTCTTATTTGTCCAGGCACCATCACCAAAAATACCTTGCAGCTTGTCAATGTTCGCATTTTCCACCTTGCGGAATGCCTCAACAATGGCCACACCAACATTTTCGGATACGGCACGGACATCATTCCAGTGATACCCCTTTGGAACCACAAAGGTATGGATTTCGTCAGCATCAAATTCGGCAGCGTCATCGCCATATTCTTCGACAGCGAGAGCGGTTTCTTCATCGTATACATCACAGATGCGCTTGAAGAACAGCAGAGGAAAAATATATTGCTTATAGGCACCAGCATCAATGTTGGTTCTTAGGAGGACAGCGGAGTTCCAAAGATAGGATTGCAATTCCTCAATGGTTATTCTTTTACTCACTGATATAACCTCCTTCCAGCAAGAGCTTACGCATCTTTTCTTCGGCTGCAATCATTTCTTTGTAAGCTTCAAAATACTGTCTACGAATTTCTGCCGGAGGAACAGTTTCCTGCTCCTTCTTTTCGATATAGTTGTTAATAGCAAGAGAAAAGTCTTTCTCCCGAATTTCTGGAATCGTAACGATTTTGACCTTTTCGATAACATCTTCGTATTCCGTATAGTAGTTGAATACGGTCTGAATATCTTCTTCGGTCATAATGTTCTGTGCTCTCTGGGGAGTATAAATTCCGGAGCCATCAATCAGACAAATACGGCCACGATGCTCAGGAGCTTTATCATTATTTAAGAAAAGAATGCAGGCAGAAACACCAGTGGAGTAGAATACACCACTGGCCATCGTAATGATAGCTTCCAGTTTATCGGATTCCACAAGGTGCTTGCGAATCTCACCTTCTTTGCCACTTCTAAAGAGCACTCCCTGCGGCAGCACCACGGCACAACGACCAGTTTTCGGTTTCATAGACTTAATCATGTGCTGGAGCCATGCAAAATCACCATTGGAATCGGTCGGGCATCCCCAAATATTTCTACCGTAAATATCGCTGCTGAATTGTTCAGCTCCCCAGTTTTTGAGCGAAAACGGAGGATTTGCGACTACGCAATCAAAGGTCTGCAATGATCCACGTTCCAGATAGTTCGGGGAGCGCAGGGTATCGCCCTGTGTCACTTTGAAATCTCGTGCACCATGCAGGAACAGATTCATTCGAGCGATGGCAGATGTTGCCAGATTCTTTTCCTGACCGTAGATTTTTCCATAGGTCAGCTTGTCATCGTGCATATACCGGATAGCCTCAATGAGCATACCACCCGTACCGCAGGCTGGATCGTAAACGGTCTCTCCGGCCTTAGGAGCCATCAGCATAATAAGTAATTTGACTATCGAACGCGGCGTGTAGAATTCACCAGCATTCTTTTTGGAGAGGTCCGCAAATTTCTTAATCAGAAATTCGTAACTGTCACCCATTACATCTGCGGAATAATTGTTATTACCGACCTTGATTTTGGACATGTGTTCAATCAGGTCTTTCAGACGCTCGTCAGATAGTTTTGTTTTATCAGTCCAGTTTGCATCATCAAAGCTACTGAACACACCACTCAGCGTATCGGGATTAGCACGTTCGATTCCATTCATGGCTGTAACAATAGCTACACCGACATTTTCACTTGCTTCACGAACATCCTTCCAGTGGCAGCCCTCCGGAATGACAAAGCGGTGATTTTCCGGGAAGCTGGCGTATTCCTCGTCACCACCAGATTCTTCGAGAGCAACTTGAGTTTCTTCATCATAAACGTCGGAGAGACGCTTGAAGAAAAGAATAGGCGTTACATAACTCTTATATTCGTCCTGATTGATGGGGCCACGCAGAATATTGCAGGCTTCAAACAGGTGAGAAAACAGCTTCTGACTGGTTGTTTCTTCCGGATGTGCGGCACTGGCTTCCAATTCCATATCAGCTATATCCATAGCGGATTGTATCATCTCAGCACGACCTCCTGTCTTTACTTTGTTACCGGTGGAAGGTTTTACACCTACGCTACCACTTTCCTGAATTTTCTCAAATTTAGCAGGATACTTATTTTCAAATTCCAGGAGAATTTTCAGGAGACGCTCGTCCAAAAATGTAAGAGCGTGTTTCCTGATATTAGTAGGTACACCATAGTACGCCTCGGCAACAGCACCGGTGATAGCCGCCAAGGTGTCACTGTCACCACCAATAGAAATGGCGTTGCGAATAGCATCCTCAAAACTGGTAGACTCAAAGAATGCTTCGAGTGCCTGAGGGACGGTATCTTGGCAGGTTTCGTTAAACTGGTAGGTATCACGAATGGAATCTAAGGTGAAGTTAATCGGATAGTAGTTCTTCGTGATATAATCCTGTATTTCTATCAGACTGCTTCCAGTACGAGCTAGATAGACTGCAATGGCAGTAGCTTCTGCTCCCTTAATTCCTTCTGGGTGATTGTGGGTTGTCTCGGTAACTGCTCTTGAAAGTGCTACGACCTCCGCAACGGAGTTTGCTACGTAGCCACATCCTCCCACGCGCATTGCCGCTCCATTTCCGTAGCTGTTATATGGTTGAGGATTGTCCGAATACATCCAACGATAAAAGGAACCACCATAACCGCAATGCGGATAGGGACGCCCAATTCGCTGCATGGATTCAACCGTTATATTACTTAAGTCACTATAGTCCGGCTTACAATGCATTAAAGCATCACATACAGCCAGAGACATGACGGAATCATCGGTGAAGAAACATTTATGTGTAAGGAAATCAAAATCTTTCGACCTATGATTATCCCATTCAATTCTGGAACCGACGATGTCGCCAATGATTGCTCCAATCATCTAGTTTTCTCGCTTTCTTTTTTGTTATTAGTAATACTGCTCAATATAGCTATAAGCTTTGTCAAAGACATCTTTATCCTTGATTTTGTATTTGATCCAAACAACACTGCGAAGGGCTTTCTTGACTTCCTGCTTACCAGCAGTAGTGCTCTGCCAGCCATCGAAACGTACAATTTTTACAATGCTGTCAATATCAGCAACGATGCGCTCAACAATAACAGGAGTGCTTCGGTTTTTCAAACCGTTAAAGAGTTCCGTCAGCGCAGCGATTCCCTTATCAACTTCCTGCTCTGGCACTACTTCTTTTTCAGCCTGTGCTGCTTCCTTCGCCAATTCCAATAGAAGTTTCAAGAACTCGATGCTGGTCACCAGGCCCTGTTCGTGCTTTTCTCGCAATGTTTCCAACTTTTCACCAAGCTTGATGAATTTCGGGTCCTTGGTGTGATTCATGATTTTAGCTACGAGATTGATTTCGATCTTTTTGGTGGTCTTCTTCAAATCTTTCTGCTTTTCTAAGAACTCATCAATCAGGTCGGCATCCATTGCCAGGATTTCCACGTCCTCATCCGCTTCGCCAACGGTCAGGTTCTGATGAACAAGCTCAATCGTTTTTGCGCCCAAAGAGGCCCAGATCAATCCACCACGGCCATCCGTCGGCTTCACAGATTCATATACACGAGACAGCCACTGGTAATCGGCTTTATAAGCATTCAGGAAACCGTCTGGTGATAAAGCATCCCACGCACGATTCAGTACACGGTAGTCAGCAGCAAACGCGTCTTTTTCTTTATTGGTTGGTAAGCACTCCTGCGCTGCCATGAGACCTTCCCAACCTTCAATTGTTCTGTCAACACCCAGGAAATACCCCAGACATTTTTTTAGGAGTGTCGGAAGCTGCTTCTTAATTTCTTCGATATTGGTAATAATCTTGCGCATACTGTTTTCGTCAAAATCCAGTGCACGTGCGACATCATCAAAAATACCGATATAATCAACGATCAGACCATGTGTTTTTCCCTGGTCATAGGTACGATTGGTACGACAAATCGCCTGTAGAAGGGTATGATCCTTCATGGGTTTATCCAGATACATCACCTGAAGAATCGGTGCGTCAAAACCAGTCAACAGTTTAGCTGTTACAATAACAAGTTTTAACGGGCTTGCAGGATCGCGGAAGGTGTCTAAAACCTTGCCCTCGGCATCACGATCCCTGCGATATTTCTTATAACGGTCTTCTTTATCGTTGTTGGTATCCATAACAATGGTGCTAGCTTCTTCGCCGAGCAGCTCATCGAGGACAGCCTTATACATCAAGCAGCATTCACGGTCATAAACAACGACCTGACCCTTGTAGCCATTAGGCTCGATTTTTTCCTTAAAATGTTTAGCGATATGCTCACATACCTTACGAATTCTAGCCGGGTTGTACATGATTGCTTTCATGTTCACCCTGCGAGAAAGTTCGTTCTTTTCATCTTTGCTAAGTCCAGCTTCATCGGTCATAGCCTCAAATTCACGATCCAGCTTTTCCTTATCCACATGAAGCTCTACAGGAACCGGCTCAAAGTGAAGAGGAAGCGTAGCACCGTCACGAATGGAGTCAGAAAAAGAATAGCGGCTCATATAGCCAGTGCGATCTTCCTCGGCACCAAAGGTTGCAAAAGTGTTTTTATCAACACGATTGATAGGCGTACCGGTCAATCCAAAGAAGAAAGCATTCGGCAGAGCCATTCTCATTTTTTCACCCAGATCACCTTCCTGGGTTCTGTGAGCTTCATCGACCATGACAATGATGTTGTCACGAGGATTCAGCTCACCGCTAACCTCACCAAACTTAAAAATCGTAGTGATAAGGATTTTTCGCATATCACCACGGAAGAAGGAAAGAAGTTCTTCTTTTGTGGCTGCACTGGTTAGATTCGGAATATCTGATGCATTAAAGGTTGCAGTAATCTGCGTTTCCAGATCAATGCGATCATCCACAATAACGACCGTTGGATTTTTAAGTTCCGGGATCATTCGCAACTTCTGTGCTGCAAAGACCATCAGAAGAGATTTACCGGAACCTTGGAAATGCCAAATGAGACCTTTCTTAGGGTAGCCAGCGATAACACGATTCACAATCATATTAGCGCCTTCAAACTGCTGGTAACGACAGATAATTTTATATTTGCGATATTTTTTATCAGTAGCGAACATCGTGAAGAACTGAAAAATGTCCATGACATTCTTCGGTGAAATCATATCCTCAACGCTGATTTTCACATCTGCAAGACTGCCTTCCGACTTATGAGTTGCTGTGTGCCACGGCCCCCACATGTTAATAGGCATATTGATAGAACCATAGCGATAGCATTTGCCTTCGGTAGCAAAATTAAAGATGTTGGTTACAAACATGGCGGGTATGCTTTTTTCATAAGCTGAAATATCGCCAGCTGCATCCAACCAAGTAATGGCACTACGAACCGGAGTTTTCAATTCGCCGATTGCAATCGGGAAACCGTTAATCAAAAGAACAATATCTAAGCGCTTGCCGCCTTCGGCCTGAGGATATATCCACTGATTGGTCACAACATATTCGTTGAGAGCAAGGTCTTCTTTACGCATAGTGCCAAAGAAACGAATCGGAACCATGCGTCCGTCCTTACCAAAAGGATAGGAGTTTTCCTCGAAAATCATTCTCTTGAAAATCTCATTCTGAGTGACAAGGTTATGTGGTTGAACAGACAAAATAAGTGTCCTAAGTTTATAAATAACTTCATCTGCCCGGGATGGATCTTCCGCAATTTCCGGGTTAAGACGAATGAGGGCCTCTTTTACCATTGGTTCAACAAGTACATCCGAATACATACGAGGAAGTTCCTCGGCAGGAATATATTTCCACCCATTCTTCTGAAGAGTAGAAAGCATCATTTGCTCAATGGTATTATCTTCATTAAAAACAGTAGCCATCTGCATTCCTCCTCCAGTCCAATCAACCTTATTTTATCTTTTCATCCGTCCCATAATCTGGACTATCCGGTAAAATTTCTAATATGTCATCTACTGTGCAATTCAGTTTGAGACAAATCCTTGCAATGACTTCCATAGAAACTATTTCGCCTCTGCCCATTTTGCTTATCGTGCTCGGGCTCACATCTGCCAACTCGCATAATTCCTTTTTCATCATTTTCCGATCAATAAGCATTTTGAACAATTTGT
>ULPU01070254.1_pt1 | contig 14322 bp, 15 predicted proteins | sample 1953821 | NCBI WGS metagenome assembly ULPU01 (sample SAMEA4835637, study PRJEB28245) | human gut metagenome | biome: gut microbiome; material: fecal sample | place: Denmark | collected 2008
CTGTGCCCCTTCTAGCATAGTAAAGGCTTAGCCCTGTTTGGGGAACTGGATATTTTCTGAGCAGAAGCAGTATGTTCCAATATGGAACTAACTACAAGAGGATCCTTAGCCCACTCTCTGCCTCTTTCATTGCTGCCAAAGTTTCTGCGTTTGGAACATCTTCCAAAGCAGCACTCCTTGAAATAGGGGAGTCAGAAACTATTTTAACGCCTCTCATAAGAGAGAGGACATTCTTTAATTACTCCAACAAAGATGGGCTATCTACCTGTAATGTTAACAGTGCCATAACTTCAATATTTAATTCGTAGCAAAAATAAGGGTCTTCTGTGAAACTACCAAATTTTTGGGGGAGTTTTTACTTCTTGCCCTAATCTCACGCAGATCTCGCAAAGTATATCACCAATACAGCGTCCTAACTATTTATCAATGAGTTAGACATACCAGTAGTTTCCTCTATGTATTCACAGAAGTGTAAATCACCGTTAGAACGTAACTACTGATTTTCAGCAGTTAGCACATCCAACATTTTTCAAAAAAACATGTTATTAATTGGTATTGCCAGAGCTGCCAATTAGGCAGCCTTGACATTCACCTTTTTGTTCGAATTATAATTACATGGGATTAGGGACATGAAGTCTTGCTCCCCCTCCATCAGTCGGGTGAGTATATCTTCTATATAATCGCCAAAATTAATCTCATTCAACTTGCAGCTCTCAAAAAGTAAGAACATAAAAGCTATGTTTTCCGCACCTAAATGGCTACCAATCACTTTTTCGAAATATTCCCTTGTTTCCATTATCAAACTGTTTTGATTACGGATGCAAAGGTAATATATTATATAGGTACCGCCATACGGGCTAACGGTGATTTACCGTTCGGCTGGTAGATAGGCTGGTAGAATCGGACTATCCGCCAGTTGTCTCCCAGCCCTTATCTATCTGACACATAGCAGATTGCAAGGATACTGGGGAGATATGGAGGATTTTTTCACGTACTTAGTTTATATACACTATTTACATATCTTGTAGAAATCATGCAATTATTTCTTGCAAAACTTTAAAATTTATCAATCTAAAACATGTGGACTGGCAGGATTCGAACCTGCGAGCAACTATCATTATGTTCACAAATAGATATCATCCAATTAGTAATTATGGCCCCAGACCAGTCCGAAGTTGCTCCAGTCCACCATGCTATAATTTTTTTCATACCGAATTCTATATTTTGTTTTTTATTATTTAAAGTGTTTATGAAACCAAACATTGTTAAACAGCCCATGAAATATTGAAAAAAGGATACCCCAGGGCAACCAAATACATAAATCGAAATCAATTCTATTGTTACTACTAATCGTTGGGAGACTTTATTTAAGTTTATTGATTCTTTACTTATCCGTATAATAATCTTCTTTCCTTCCCCAAATCTTAGCCATAGGCTCTGTTTCCATATCATGTTTGAATGCTTTCAAGAAAGCTTCAAAGTCATACTTTGGCTCATAGCCTAGTTCTCGGCGAGACTTCTCTATACTCAATACGAACTGAGGTGAAGATGGCTTTTCTGGCTTATAGACAATGCCCGACTTCTTGTCACCATTGAATATCTCTGCAATCTTCTTGATTTGATATTCGATGGAAACTGGATGACCACATCCCATATTATAAACACCACCATCATGCTCTGCCTTGATACAGCATTCCATCATATTGACGAAATCACCAACATATACCATCTCTTTGATTGAGTCGGGATTTCCCCATACTTCCAGAGTATTGCCCTTCATAGCTTGGTCTATGATGTAACGCCATCCTAACCATCTCTTTTCTCCATTCACATTGTAGAAAGGACTTGGCTTATAACAATAAATAGTAGGAAGGCGTACTATAAATCGTTGGAAACCATACTGTGCATGATAATGCTCTATGATATTCACTGCAGTATTCTTACAAATAGAATAGACGGAATGGTCAGTTGCCAAAGGAAATTTACGTTCCACATCATCATCTATCGGCTCTGTTGTTCCAAACTTATAAAGAATATCTGCTATAGATTGTGCGAAAATGATTTTCTTGCACCCAATCTCTCGCATCCATTCCAACACATTGAGTGTACCTGTGATGATACTATCCACATACTCGTATGGATTATAGCCTTTCATTTTTGCAGGCATTGCTCCTGCGAAATGCAGGACAACATCAATATCCTTAGGCAACTGCTCAAATGTTGTCTTATCCTTCAAGTCTATTGAAAAATAAGGGATACCTTTCTCCTCAAAAAATCCATTATCATCTGGACGATGAGCCACAGCTACAACATTGTATCCTCTTTCCTGCAAACCTAATGCAGTGTATGAGCCACATGAACCTGTAGCACCAATAATCATTACTTTCTTCATTGCTTCTTTATTTATTGGAAGTAGAAGCAATGATTGTGTTCTTATAGCTCTTTGTGCATCAAGAACTTCTTGCCTCTATCCTCCAGTTCTATAAATCCGTGATGTTTATAAAAATGATATGCGTTAAGATTTGTCTTTACAACCTCCAAGCCAACGCTACAAAATCCGTCTTTTTTCAAAGAAAATAAGACTTCAAACATTTTGCTACCTACTCCTTGTTGTTGGCAAACTTTATCAACACATATTAAAGTTATGTATAATTGCTTTTCTGTTATATTTCTGTAGAATGCTATGAATCCATTTATTTTTTTCTCATCATAACACACCACAAAACTTGCATAAGTATAAACTTTTTCACTATATACCTCTAAGTCAATCACCTCCGATATGGGGGGGTAAATAATTTATCTGCTTTTTTCATCAAAAGAAAAAACTCATCTTTTGACAAAAACGAATTATCTTGTATTTTTATGTTCATTACTATCTAACATTATGGTGTGCTTGCCACTTATTTTCTATGGCATCTTCTGGATATTGTTTGATGATCATTGTGTCATTCGGAGTCTTAACAACAGAACAATCTGGAACATTTCTCTTCACGATAGTAGCTCCACCTATCAAACATTTCTTTCCAATTTTGACTTCATCAAAAACTGTCGCATTCGCACCTATATAACTTTGTTCACCAATGGTAACAGAACCACAAACTGTGGCTCGTATTGTTATAAATACATGATCTGAAACAATGGTCCGATGACCTACCATTGCATTATCCATAACAAATATATCATTACCCAATTTCACATGTTCTTGAACAAAAACACCATCACTAATCAAGCAATTATCTCCCAGCAACTCTCCACGCACCTGAGCTTTCGGAGAAATGATATTGGCAAAATGATATCCCATCGATTTAACTTTTTCATACAGATAACGACGATCTGCATTCAAGCGATTCCATAAAACTGCCACGAAAAGAAGATCGTTTTCTTTATCTATGAATTTATCAAGTTCTTCTAAAGGAAATACTTTTCTATTTACCCCCCCCACTTCAGCCATGCCACCTTCCGGAATATACTCCTTATTAACAGTACAGCCGATTATATTATATAACGAATATCTTTCTACAAAACGAGCTATTCTATCCGCTGTATCAGATATTCCAACTATTACCAAATTTTTCATAACTTATTGAACTATTACATTTATCTTACTTTCTATATTCTTAATTACATCAAACATTTCGTCCATATTTTTGTACTTAAGAATAAACTCGCCTATGCAATCTTGAGCATCTCGAAAGCGATGTACTTCATCACCAACATGTAAGTCATTTACAAATTCTACAAGATGATTTTTATCAAATTCCTCATCAAATTTTATGCTCTGGAATTTTCCTGTAGCATTAGAATGAACCATATAATTAGACCAATAACCTTTTATTGGCATCTCCTTCTTCCCCTGCAATACAGATAAATCAATAGTATCACCAGCTGCTGCTTGTACGACCCATGTTACCATATCAACACCTGTAGCATATTTGGTAACCTGAGGGATAAGACTACCGCCAGAACGGGCACCTAACTCCAAAAGATAAACCTTATCATCTTCTCCTACAATTGCCTCTACATTATAAGCATTGCTCTTCATATCGAGAAGAGTCATCAATCTTTGGAGTTGTTCTTCCAAATCTTCTATATATTTATGATCCATTTGGAAAGGCCAGCATTCTCCTAAAGGAGCAAAGTCCTTATCACAATTTGGATCATAAAACTCATTACCCAAACAATGAAATACAAGTTTACCATCTACCGAAAAAGCATCTCCAGAAATCTGATGGCCTTTCTTTACGATAAATTCCTCAATCAAGAATCGCTTACCTCTCGAATAGTTGAGTGCATCCTCAACAAAGGCTTTCAGCTGTGATTTATCGGTCATTTTATTTATACCTTTACTACCTGATGAATCAACAGGTTTTACCATAACAGGAAGTTTAAACTCATCAATATGAGCAAGAGCATCCTCATAAGTAGTAAAGCCCATTGCCTTAGGACAATTAAATCCTTTGTCCTGTAAGAACTGACGGAACAAATCTTTGTTGGAAAGAATTTCGACCGACTTAAATGGGGAAGTAGGCAAACCTAATTGTTCACAAACGTATGCGGCCGTAGGTGCTGCAGGATCAGAAGCATAAGCCACAACTCCATCTACCTGCAAATCCTTTGCAAGTTTCAGAACAGCTTCCTTATCCGTAGTACTTACATTATAATATTCATCAGCATACTTATGTCCTGGATTACTTGGCAAATAATCACATGAAATGACATAATAACCCAAATGTTTTGCCTCCTTTATTGCGTAAGTCTGATAAAGACTTCCGCCAAGCATCAAGAGTTTCTTCATTTTTCTAAACTTTTTATAAATTCTCCTATTCTTCGAACACCTTCTTTTATCTTGTCCTCTTCGAGAGTGAAAGCAATTCTAATATACTTATCACAACTCTTTCCATAAGCAACACCAGGAACAACAGCAACCTGCTGAGCTTTCAAAAGAGCAACAGCAAAGTCATACGATGTAAAGCCTGTAGCAGAGATGTCAACCATTAAATAGAATGTAGCCTGAGGAGCAGTGCATCGTAGTAACGGCAATGCCTGTATTCCTTGAACAAGAGTGTTTCTTCGTGAAGTAAAAATTTTGACCATATTTTCTGAATAGTTCTCTTTTCCACTCAATGCCTCTATAGCAGCATATTGAGAAGGAAGCGGAGCACAAGCCACGACATTCTCCTGAAGCTTGGTCATGGTGGCAATCACTTCCTCTGGTGCCAACACATAACCGATTCGCCAACCTGTCATGCAGAACTCCTTCGACAGGGAGTTGACCAAAATGGTGCGCTCTCGCATCCCATCTATGGCAACAATACTCTTGAAGTTGGCATTATCATATATCAAGCACTTATAGACCTCATCGGAAATGACCACAAGGTCGTGTTTCTTGGCTAACTCTGCCAAGGCTTGAATCTTGCCGTGTGGGATAATTCTTCCCGATGGATTGGAAGGTGTATTGATGATGATTGCCTTTGTCTTTGGTGTGATGGCATTTTCCACATCAGCAATGGAGAAACTCAACTCCTCCGCTTCTGGATTATCAACAACTACGGCTTTTGCATGGCAAAGGTTCACCATCTGTACATAGTTGACATAATAAGGAGCAGGGATAATGACCTCGTCACCTGGGTTGAGCAATGACAATAATGCCAGGTAAAGACCTTCCATGGCTCCCACCGTCACAATGACTTCCGTCTGAGGGTTATACTCAAACCCTTCCGTACGCTTGTAATATTGCGTTATCGTCTCACGCAAAGGTAAGAGTCCGGCATTCTGGGAGTATCGAGTTTTGCCTGCTTGAATGGCAGCACAACCTGCATCCTTGATAGCTTGGTGAGGTTGGACATCTGGGTCGCCCAAGGTGAAATCTATGACGTCGGAATATTCCTTAGCCATGTTAAATAAAGCTCTTGTCAAAGAAGGTTGTACCGTCTTCGAAACTTCTGAAACCTGTATCATTCTTTAAATAAAATTAGTTAGAATCAATTATTTTAATATACAATCCAATGTTCTCTGAATATCCTCATCGCTCAATGCATGGTGCATAGGCAAGCAGATTACGCTATCAGCCATTTTATGCGCATTTGGAAGCTTTTCCGGTGCTGCACTTTCCAATCCACGATAAGTTGAGAACTCACTGATCAATGGATAGAAATAGCGACGGCCAAGGACATTGGCTGACTTCATCTTGAAATAAAGTTCGTCACGACTCATACCGTACTTCTCTGCATCAATGAAGATGGGGAAGTAGCTGTAGTTGTGCTTCACGCCTGGCATATCGTCGAAGAAGGTGATGCCCTCTACTGGACGCAATGCCTCACGATACTTGATGGCTACCTGATGGCGAGCCTCTATAGCTGCATCTACCTGCTTCAAATTGAGCAAACCGTATGCGCTTCTGATTTCATCCATCTTACTGTTGATACCTGGACCCACTACTGTCACCTCATCAGCAATACCGAAGTTCTTCAGGTAGTCAATACGTTTCTTGGTCTTTTCATCGTGCATCACAAGTGCTCCACCCTCAATGGTGTTATATACCTTTGTGGCATGGAAGCTGAGCGTACTCATATCGCCAGCATTCAAAAGTCCTTCACCATTCACTTCTACTCCAAAAGCATGAGCTGCATCATAAATAACTTTCAGACCATACTTGTCTGCGATGTCCTGGATTGCCTTGGTATCGCATGGTTTGCCATAGACATGAACAGGCATAATGGCGGTGGTACGTGGTGTGATGGCCGCCTCAATCTTATTAGGATCCATATCGCCTGTTGCAGGGTCTATATCTACAAAGACCGGCTTGCATCCGTTCCACCAGATACTATGGGTTGTTGCCACGAAGCTATAAGGGGTTGTAATGACTTCGCCTGTAATGCGGAGGGCTTGCAATGCCGTCATCAGTGGCAGGGTGCCATTGGTGAACAGGCTCACGTATGGCACTTTGAGATATTCTGCCAATGCCTTTTCCAACTCCTTGTGGAAGCTTCCATTATTGGTAATCCACTTACTCTCCCAAATCTTCTTCAACTCTGCAGTAAAATCGTCAAGATTTGGAAGAAGTGGCGATGTTACTGTTATTAATTTATTATCCATAAGCAGGAAATTATATTCTTCTTTTTTATTTAAATTTCTTTTATATGTTGTTTCTCATCGGGTTTTCAAAACCGATTAGGCTACTGCTACTCAGTCTGCCGAGTTTATATCAAAAATTCAGCACTACATTCCACCCAGTTCTTCATTTCTTTTGACAAACTCAAAGCTTGATATATCTCTACTTCTATAAAATTGAAATGTTCTGGGTGCTTCACATAGTCATTGTAAGACTTTATCCTTGATTTCCAAAACACTTTTCTATCACCATGATAAATAGTCATTTGAACTAAGAATTCAGTCTTCAAACGTTGAATCTCACCTCTCATCACAGCATCTGCCGTCGCTTGAAACCTATCAATCAACTTTAGTTTCTTTATTGTCCTCAAAACTACAGAATCGTAATATTTAGCTGCATCAAGTCCTGAACAGACACTAATTTTTGCTTGGGGGAAGCCATGACTTATATTAATAGTGCAATCGATGATATTCGCAGGCAATCGATCGAAAAACGCATTGAAGAAATAGCGTTTTCCCTTACGATTCAACCAATAATCATGTTTATCTTGATTGCAATCATGACACAGAGGTATGAGGTTACTTGCATGTGAGGAATATTCGTGAAAAAGAGAACGAGGTATATAGTGATCCATCTCTGAACATGGTTTCAGTCCGCAAATTGGACACATCAACAACTTACCACCATTTACTATTTTTAAAGCCTCCCAATGCTCATTTACAAATGGACGGTTAGAACCATACAGATCAAAAGATCTATCACGCTTTTCTTTCTTAGTATCTTTCTGGACCTTGGTATCTGTTGGCGCATCAGCCCATATAGGCTGTAATCGTTCCAAGGAAACAGGATTAGTCACTGCACAAGCATCATACTTCAAGAATGCATTTTTCAATTGTCTTTCTTCGGCATTGAAAAAAGTCCTTTGAGCGGAATGCAAGCCTTTTCCTACACGAACAAGGTTGTCATCAATACTTATTGGATTTTTATTAAAGTTATGCATTGCTTCTTGCTTCTATTGTGTCTCGGATAATCAGTCGGGCATTAATATTCAGGTTCATACCCTGTTGGAAATAGCGGACGATTTCCTCGTAGCTTTTACCTCTATCACAAAGTTTGTCTACCATTTTCTTGAAATATGAACTTTGCTCATCATAACCAAACAAATTTCGATAAAGAGTACCAACGTCTTCACCAAGTGTTTCAAAACCTACGGGAGCTATCTGTGGTATGCCATCCTGCATCTTTTGCATGAGAAACACATTTTTTCCTGCCATCTCACGAACTACCAAAGGGGTATGTGTTGCGATAATGGCATAACTCTTGAATACAGAGAGCAAGCCACTCAACATTGCCATAAATTCCATCGTGATGTGGGGATGAAGATGAACTTCGGGTTCATCAATGAACAAAAGAGAGCGGTAATGAATGTTAGCACAGATATATGTCACAAGTGACAAAATATGCAACTGACCAGAACTTAAAATATTGACATTTGAACCTAAGTCATCCCCGTTTATATCGTAATATTCCGACCCATCAGCATCTCGTTTTAATATTACTACATGATCCACAAATGCAGAATCCACATATTCTCTTATCAGGTCAACCCACACCGTAAGCATGCTAACATGTTCCACAGTAGGTTGTTTCATTATTCTATTTAGATTCTGTTTTATTCCATCCAATGTAAGAGTTTTGTCTTGTTCCAAACTGCACAACCTATACATGATTTCACTCGTCCGTTGTGTCTCTTCGGGATAACTATCAAATGGAGTGGAACAAATTACGATAATATTTTTGAAATGCGGTATCCTTTTAAAGTTATCCGCTTTTTTATTTAACAAATCAGTTACAAAACTAGACAGAATCTGAGTTTTACCTACACCATTAATACCTATAATTCCTAAAGTACGCATGAATTTCAATGGTTTATAAGGTATGTGAACTTTCCAATCTGCATATAGAGAATTGTCATATTTGGGATGGTAAGTATATGAAAAGGAATACATTTCATCAGGTTCGATTCCCATTGCCAAGGATTGTCCTTCTTGTAACGCATCCATAGCAGACAAATCACGCATCAAGGATACATTAAATATCCTTTCATCACGATGCTGATCATAAATAGCAGGCTCAAACGTGCAATCACAAAGATAATGCTGCACTTCCTTGATAAGTTGTTCATTTTTAAGCTCTTGTCGTAACCCGATGTAATAATCAGTTTTGATGCCTAACGAACAAAAACTATCATCCAATGGTTCGTCGAACTCTTCTGGCAACGCATCCATCGTATTATCCTGTTCTGAGTTCATCAGCTTCAATTCTCCAATCATTCGTCTATCTGTCTCAGAAGCGAAATAGAACAAACAGAACCAAGTATGATATTCATAATCAGTCCAATCCCAATTAAAAACAAGAATGAAACAAGGATAACGTTTGGGTGGTTGTACACTTGCTAAATAATCAGCTCTTTGACCTTGCTTTGTTTGTACCTCAAAATGCAAAGGCATTGACAGATAACCTCTTTTTTGTGTCTTTTCATCAACTCTAGCTATAGGTCGTATCGTTACATTGCCTATTCGTATGGAATTAATGCCTCTGACAGCAATGTCGAATGCTTCTGCTATCAGTTTATCAAGAGTTTCAACTCCTCCCTCAATAACAGATTGCCATTTACCGAAAACTTCAACAGGCACTTCAACATCTATACTATATGTGTCAATACCACCATCCCAATTGTCGTGGTCAACAATTTGATCGGACATATAACGCTCGTTGCAAAAATGAGACAATTCTTCATGTCCTTCATTTTGCAAGAGTTTGGCTACTGTCAAATAGTATGATTTAAGATCGCTCATCTTTCTATGCTTTAAAAAAATCCTCAACTCAGCCAATCTATCCCAAATTTAAAGATTGGGACATATCATCAATACTCTGTTAATTATAATGTAATCGTTTGAAATAAGAAAGTTAATTAACGTAATACAACTAATAAAATTTAGTTAAGAAGCTGATTATTAGGAAAGTATCCACTCAACACCGTATTACATATCTCAAAATAATATTGTAACTTTGCACGGCGGCATCATTTTTCTAATTTTGAGACAAGAATACAAAGTTTAGCCCTCCACCAGCTAATGCCAATGGAGGTTATACCTTAATTTGACTAAATATTAAATTCATTTTTATTGTTCCTCATCTTCCCAAAACTCAGGAAGAAGAGTATAATACTTATCCTCAGGCGTAGAATCTATGTGCTTCAACACATAACAAAGCCAACGCTCAGGATTTTTATCTAGCACCTTACATGCTCCAAACATGGAGTACATCATTGCTGCACGCTTACAAGCTTCCAAGTCACGACAAAACAAATAAGCCTTCTTACCCATCACCATGTCACGGATCAGGCGTTCGGTATCATTGTTATCCAATGACATATCTGGGATGTCTATATAATTGGTCAGCTCTGTATAGTTGCGCAGCATATAGTTCAAAGCCTGATATATATTGCTGTCTTTTGGCACATCTAAGATGGCACTTGCAGCCCATAGCTTGAAGTCCTCCCATAGCGGCTCAGCATAGTCCTTTCTGAACTGTGCCTTCTTCTCGCCTTCAAGTTTCTTCTCCTTTATCATTTCCTCAATCTGGTTAATGTTCTGGTAGAAGAGAATACCTATCTTTGCCAGATTAGGATTTTCCTTCAAGGCTCGTTCCATTGGTCTTCGGGCATGAACGACACAACGACACAATATGCGACCATTTATCTTCTTCAGCCAATCATAGCCAGAGTAACCATCACACATCAACGCTACACCTTTCCAATCTTTGAGGTTGTCCATGATGTCTGCAGGGAGAATTAGTGTTACACCATTGGGATAGCTTAATTTCAAATAAGGATTGCGACGGTTGCGAGCATTTGCAGACTCACGCATCTCCTGCGCCTCATTGTCACCGATTACAACCTCGGCGAACTTTGGCTTGCTGTTTAATTGTTTCTTGCCTTATACCATAATTTGAATAATTTAAAATCACGGTGCAAAGGTACGAAACTTTATCTAGGCACACAATACGGCTTTCACCGAACACTTACTTATCAATTGTGAACTGAATCATCGTTCTCTGCTCATCAACAAATGACGATGGAATATTTCTTTTATCTAAAAATGTCTGAAATACACGTATCATTATTATATTATTGCTCCCTTTATTTCTTGGAAAATCTTTGACCATTTAACTTTTGACTCATACTAAGTACCAGTTTATCAAACTATGCCTCAGAATCATCCACATTTTGATTTACCTTTCGTGTTTGATATTCTTTACTATCATTATCCAAGACCTCTTCAGTTCTATCTACATACATTCGTGGTTCACCAGAAACAGACTCTTCTATAAGTCGTAGCCATTGTTTACATTGTTCCGTAATATCCTTACTCTGATAGGTCTTATCTTGCAAATTCCAACACAAGTGATAATGGCAAACTCTTCCCTTATCAATAAAAATAGGTGTTTTACTATAGGGAAGTTGCTCTGAAGCATACAATTTTACAGTTTTCTCTGCTGAATGATGGACTGCTATTCCATAAAACTTCAACTGATCATGAAGAATAGCAGCATCACAAAGTGGTTGACCAAAATATAATTGTTTATCTGCATAAAAGCCAAAAGTACCTTGCGCTATAGCACCTTTGATTGGGAACTTCTTCTCCATTGCAATTTGCATAAGCGCAATTGAGGCTTTAGTAAGCAAATTAAACATTTTCTCATCTGTTCCCTGAACGATTATCATCATACTATCTGAAAACTGAACAAACTTTAAGAAATCATTAAGTTTTAATGGCTTCACTCGTGCGTCCCATGTCTTACGGAAGTCTAAAAATTCTTCTCTCAAAACGTCATGTGTTCTTATCATTACACGACTTTTGAACCCCATGACATCAGCATATAAAATGAGACGTTCTGCATCTTGGTCCCATGCTACGTAATCACGCTTAACTTTATGGATTTCCTTTGTCTTCACGTTTTTTCTCTTCTTTTTCATATTATTGAATCTTAAAATCTGTATATTTAAGCAATGAGCAATTACCTTCCACTAAAAAGCCAGCACTATCATGATTATAGGAATCTTTTAAATCAGTATTTAATGGCGGCTTTTGAGCGAAGACTATAGCATTTTCAACGACATCAAGATCTTTCTCGTCCACTTTGGCATAAGCATAACATAATTCCTCTTCTGTCTTGCATTGATTCTGGAAATCAGAATATTTTTCATGATTATTCAGTCTCTCATTCAAATTTTTTGCTTGACCAATGTAAATGATCTCTTTAAGTGACACCTTTTCAGTGTCGGAATGATACGTGCATCTATATACCATATAGATTCCACTATAGGTTGGAAGGGTTGCTTTATTACAATCCCTTCTATATCCTTTAAATATTACATTATATTGTTTCATCATATCATTTCTTTTTAGAATTATAGACTCTCAACCAAGCTAAAAAATCCTTAACAGGTAAACCTTTTACTGTACAATAAGCTCTTATACCTGAGTTTTTTCCAGCAGTCTTTTTCCAAACACAATAGTCATCATACTCCTTTTGAAAGTCCAACTTATTCGTTTCTTGCGTTTTATACGGCTTCAACTGATTTGGTATAATCGTATCAAGAACTATATTTGCGTCATTTATATCATTATGCTGATATTTATGAACAAAATTTTTTCGATGATGATTTAGCCATGAGGTTACTAATTGCCAATGAGTTGGAGAAGCCACTAAAAGTAGTTGCTTATTCAATTCTTCATAGAATGGTGTCAGAGTTGTATCTTCTCCTGAATTAAATTTAGTATCTGTCCAAATATCAAGATAGATTTTATCTACCTTACTTTTTTCTTTGTTCTCAATGCCATTCATCGATGCATGAAAACGTTCGTACTCCACTGCGACTTTCTCTTTCAAATATCCTTTATAAATACTGGAATAAAGCCAATACACATAAATCTGATACACGATAGGAAGAATGATTATCCCTATCATTATATGCCTTTTATATTCATAAAGAAAAAGACTTATTGGATGTTGACTGATTGTATCTGAATTTAGTACTTTTAGAGTAATATACGTAGCAACACACAATATCACAAACAAAATTACGCATCTCCAATTTTTAAAGACAAAGTTTGATATGGTCAATATGATACCTACAAAAAATGTACAATACATAATCGGCACATAGTGAGCGACATCAAGGCTATTCTTTTCATTCTCAAAGCCCATAAATATCAAATAAAACACACATAGCACCAACAATATGAATCCTCGATGATGAGCATTGTTCTGTACTATATTATATTTCTCTTTGATTTGCGCCAAGAGCTTGTCATGTATAGAGCTACTACCATTAAAATTATAGACATTCAGCAACGATTTCATTTCTTCATAGTATTTTGGAGTCCAAAAATTACTACAGAAATCATTGTTTACAGCCATTGTCACATAAATAGCCGCAAAGAATTCGACAAAAGAACTGAAATCTGAAATCATAAGCGATAACCTTTAAACAATTCTTCTATACGATGTTGCACGTTAGCATTGATTTCTTTCTCATCTGCGCACTCCACGTTAAAATCTTCTGCTTTTCCCTCGCTGTCATTAATAACATCTGCTTTCATCTTTGCCTGATAATGGGGATAATCGCTACTTTTTGAAACATTATTTTTCCAATTCAGAGGGCGCAAATTAGCGATATTATCGATTAAATCTTGCGAAACGCCTAATTCCTTAAGCTTAGATTCTGGATAAATGTGATCAACTTCCCAGCCATAGATACTGTCTCGATCATTATATTTATCCTTTATTATCCAAGCTCCACAAGCATCCTTGCGGACAAAATCTGGATGATACTTAGGATCCTTACGTCCCTTCTCCCATATTTTATTTATTAATTCATCAGTAAACTGTGCCATATTTCTACATAAATATTCTTCTATAAAGTTAAGTAACTGTTCAAAATTAATTTTATAAATATGAATAATTCACGAATAAGTTCGTACCCACAGACGCCAAGGCCCTGTTCGTACAATAGAAAAGCGTGTCCGTAGTCTCGTAATCTATCGGTCTTATCCATTTGCCCTTAAGTATACGCCAAAGAATCTCGGCATAATTAAGTTCTTCTTTGGAATCAAGTTCTTCAAGTTCTTGCAACTTCTCTT
>ULPU01067931.1_pt1 | contig 14289 bp, 10 predicted proteins | sample 1953821 | NCBI WGS metagenome assembly ULPU01 (sample SAMEA4835637, study PRJEB28245) | human gut metagenome | biome: gut microbiome; material: fecal sample | place: Denmark | collected 2008
TCCGCGAGGACTTCATCTCCCGGCTGGCTCTTGCTCACCAGTGTAATGCCCTGACTGACTAAATCGGGACGGCCGGCCGTGACCATGCCGTTTGCAGAACCGGAGGGGTACATTCCCTCATCGTACAGAACCACGGTCATGTTCAGCGCAGCGGCTTCCTTGACCGCCGTGCGGATGTAGGAAAAGTATTCTTTGGAAAGGTAGCGGATGCGTTTTGCAAGGCCGATGCGTGGATGCAGCACCACGCCGGAAACGCCGTGCGCATTAAAATCGTTCAGCTGGCGGCGAATCTCATCATGGGTCAGATTGCCGTTCAAAAACCAGAACGGAATGGGGGTAAACTCCCGCGAGGGCTTGGAAAGCAGTGTCAGTAACTCCATACGAACCTCCTATGGTTCATTTTTTGCAAGGGCACGAAGTTCGGCCCATCGTTTTGTACGAAAATAGAACAGCATCAGAATCATCCCTGAAAGAAAGCTCAGCGGCACGCTGGCCATTGCATAGCCGCCATAGCCGATCTGTGAAAGCAGGTATGCGACCGGTATCCGCACACCCCACAGAATGAAAAGATTTACGGTGGTCGGATACTTGATCTCGCCAATGCCGTTGGAAAAGCACATGATGACGTTCATCACCGCATACATCCATGTAAATGGAAGCACGATATGAATATAGCGCATTGCAAAGTCAAGAACGGCGGCATCCCGGGTAAAGAGTGCAAGAAGCGGGTTGCAGAAAATCGTAACGAGGATTCCGGCAGAGAACGTGATCGTTCCGGCACACAACGGAATCAGCCATGCACCGCGGCACAGACGGCGATGATTTTCTGCGCCAAGGTTCTGACCGGAGAACACCGTCATGGTTAAGGAAAGCGAAGTAATTGCAATGTTTGCAATGCTGGTGATCTTTCCGGCCACCGAACACCCGGCAACAAAGGTGGAACCCTGAAGGTTAAACAAAACCTGCAAAATCAGGTGCCCGGTGGAATAGAGCGCCGTGTTCATTCCGAGCGGCAGGCCGATCTTTATCATTTTCCGCAGGGTCGTTTTATCAAACTGACGGGGCAGAAGTGGAAATTCCAGTTCCGGGGCATAGCGGCGGATGTACCAGATGCTGCACAGCCACGAAAGCACCTGCGCAGCCACAGTCGCCCATGCCACGCCATAGACGCCCATCCCCAGCTTTGCCACAAAAAACAGATCCAGCACAATGTTGACCACACAGGATACCAGCAGAAGCATCAGCGAGGAACTGCTGTTGCCCAGCCCCCGCAGGATCCCCGCATTGAAATTGTAGCCCATATTGCCAAGAATGCCGACCGTAATGATCCGCAGATACTGCACTGCGTAGGGCAGAGCATCCGGCGGAACCTGCATCAGCTTCAGGAGAAGCGGCCCCAATACAAGCCCCAGAGCCGTAAGCGGAACTGCCGCCGCATAGAGAAAGAATACTGCTGCCCTGAGCAGTTTTTTCAGTGTGGCCTGATCGGATGCTCCGCAGGCCTGCGAAACAAGGATGGAAATGCCGGAGCCAATGCCAAGAAAGATACACAAAAGAATTTCCAGCGGCTGTGAGCTGGTGGAAACTGCCGCCAGCGCCGCCGAATCACAGTAATTGCCGATGACCAGCGTATCCACTGTGCTGTACATCTGCTGGAGAACGCTGCCGGCGCAAATCGGCAGCGCAAAACGCAGGGTGCAGCCAAGGATCGAGCCATGCGTCATATCAGTCTGACGCGCAGATGCTTTATTCTGTATCATAAATTTGCTTTGTAAAAGAAGAAGCCGTGTCCCGCAAAAGACTGCGGAACACGGCTTCTGTGTTATCAGCTCTCAACTCCGTCGGCGGGGGATCATGCAGACCGGAGTTTGCGTCCGCTATGATTTTTACAGAGAATCGCGGATCTGCTTTGCATTTTCGAGGTCAGCCAGACGCCATTCCATGATACTGTTGGCATCCAGACCGTTGCAGTCAGCAACCATCTGATCCCACAGTGTATCGAACTCGCTGTCGGAAGATGAGTAGACCATCTTCCAGCTTGCAGTGGTGACCTTGTCCTTGATTGCATCGATCATCAGCTGCATATTGTCGTCCGGCAGGCTGGTAAAGCTGAACACATCCTGCAGGGGGCTTTCGCCAGAGTAATCATCGCCCAGCCATTCCTTCCAGTTCTCGTGGCCGGTGGTTGCACGCCACTGGTCGAACACCTTGGAAGAAGTGCCGATCTCGCTGAACTCGGTCCAGCCCAGAATGGAAGCGGTGCGGTAGCCGCCCTTGCCGTCGCCGAAACGGGTCAGGGTTCCGTTGCGGGCCAGGAACGGAGAGTTCCACATTTCCAGAGTCTCGCCGTTGGACAGGGTGAATCCAGAGGAATCGTTGTGGCCGTCCTCAAACCACTTGGTACCGGCCTCGGTCAGGTAAGCGTTACCCTGATCATCGCTGTACCAGAACTCGCCGTCCGGACCCTGAATGATGTTCAGGTATGCTTCGGGATCTGCCAGCATATCCAGATAAGCAAGGCACGCTTCCACATTCTTGGTGTTTGCGTTGATGCCGATCAGGTAGCGGCTGTCGCCGTAGGTGGTGACCGGTGCATAGAAGACCTTTGTGCCGGGGATGTGATATTCCAGATAGGTGGGTGCCCAGCCCGGCAGGTAGCCGGAGGGGATCTGGGCGTAGCCGCCGTCCACCTTGACCTTCTGGGTGGGACGGTCATTGTTGATGCTGTCCGGGTCCATCAGGCCGCGGCGGTAGACCTTGTTATACCATTTCAGGCCCTTGTAATACAAGCTATCCTTATCCAGAATGGAGTGGTACTCGCCGTTATACATATCGGCTTCCAGCAGGTAGGGCAGCTGATGCTCGAAGTAGCCCTGCCAGCGGTACCACAGGACCATGCAGGCCCAGAAGCTGGAGTCAGAACCGTTGTTCAGGATGGTGCCGAAGCAGGGAGTGCCGTCCTCTGCGGTGGGTCGAGCTTTCTGCATCTGCTCCATAACGTCGATCAGGTCGTCAAAGTCCTTGATCTCCGGTGCACCGATCTCTTCATAGGTGTCCCAGCGCAGGCGCAGGGCGTTGCGCTCGGTAGAGTTAATCCAGCTGTACTTGACGTAGGTGTCGCCGCACTCGCAGGGGATGCCGTACAGGCCGCCGGTGCCGGCGCTCTTGAACTTGCGGGCAAAGTTCAGGGACTTCTCGATCTTCTCAGAGCTGTTGACATGGGGCATCTGATCCAGATAATCGTCCAGATTCAGCAGCATACCGCCCTGCACCATGATGTCCAGACTCTGTTCGGGGATGAACATCACATCCGGCAGGTCGCCGCTGGCAAGGATGGCGTTGGTCTTTTCATCCGAGTAAGCCCAGATGTCCAGATTGAAGCCACGGGAAGCGAAATACTCGCCCTTGAAGCCGCCAACCAGACCGCTGGATACGTTTGCATCACGGGGATAGAAAGTAATGGTCTGCGGGCCGCTGGAAGCGGAACCGGAGGTATTTCCTGCGCTGCCAGAAGTCGTGCTGGAAGAGCCGCCGCAGGCGGGCAGGGCAGCTGCCGAACCCGCAATGGCGCAGGTTTTGAGGAAATTACGACGCGAAATCTTTTTCATAAGAGGTTCTCCTTTTCTTGTATTTTTATAAGAAATTGTTTTTTCAATTCATCTGGAACTGCTTTAGCCCTTGACGGCACCGACCATCAGGCCCTTGACGTAGAACTTCTGCACAAAGGGGTAGACGCACAGGATGGGGATGACGACCACAGCGGTCAGGGTCAGACGGATGCCGGTGGGGGTAATGGTCGCAAAGGGGTTCTCGCCGGAGATCTGCTCCGCCGCAGCGGTGACCTGCTGCAGCAGCTCATACAGCAGATACTGCAGCGTGTAAAGCTTGGTATTGGTGATATACAGCTTGGTGGTGAAGAAGTCGTTCCACTGGTTCACGGCGGTGAACAGAGAGATCGTTGCAAGGATAGGAGTCTGAAGCGGCATCACGATCTTGAAGAAACGGGTCATGTAACCGGCACCATCCAGATACGCAGATTCTTCCAGCTCCGGGCTCATGGCTTCGATGTTGGTCTTGACCAGAACCATGTTGTACACGGACAGGCAGGACGGAATGACGTAGACCCAGAAGCTGTTGACAAGGCCCAGCATACGGTTGTTCAGGTAGACCGGGATCATACCGGCGGAGAAATACATCGTAACGACCGTAAAACGGTACCAGAACTTGCGTTTCCACATGTTCTCCTTGGTGAAGAAGTACGCCATGTAGCTGGTAAGCACCAGACTGATGGCGGTGGTCAGCACCGTGCGAGCGACCGAGATAAAGGCTGCATTGCCCAGATTCTGGATTTTGAAGATTTCAATGTAGTTGTCAAAGTTGATGCCTCTGGGCAGCAGGATGATCTGGTTCAGGTCTACGGCCTTCTGCTCGCTGATCGTGCAGATCATCAGATAATAGAACGGATACACGCAGATCAATGTGATGATAGTGAACACAATGAGGCCGATGATGTTGTAAATTTTATCTTCGGTGCTCATCTTGATGCGGCGTTTGGGGGGCTGCTTGATTTTTTGCCGGGTGGCTGTCATAGCAATCAATTCTCCTTTCGATCAGAACACGCTGGTGCCGCGGATCTTCTTCGAGGCAGTGTTGGCAAAGGTGAACAGGATCAGTGCAATAACCGATTTCATCACGCCCACGGCGACCGAGAAGGAGATCTGACCGCTGCCGATACCCAGATTGTAAACGTACAGGTCCAGAACTTCAATATGTTCCTTGTTCAGTGCGTTGCAGAAGGCCAGGTACTGGTCGATGCCGGAGTTCAGGAAGTTGCCGATGCTCATGATCAGCAGCACGAAGAAGGTGGGCATCAGCAGAGGGATCGTGATGTGCAGGATGCGCTGCCAGCGGCTTGCGCCGTCGATCATGGCGGCCTCGTTCACTTCCTGATCCAGACCGGTGATGGCTGCAAAGTAAATGATAGCATTCCAGCCGAGGTTTTTCCATGTGTAAAGCAGTGCCTGAATGAGCCAGACGTGCTTATCGGTGGTAAGGATGTTCACGGTCATTTCTGCGCCGAACTTGCTCATCAGGGAGTTAACCAGACCAGAGGAGCCAAACAGGCTGGACATCAGGGAGAACATGATGACCCAGCTGATGAAGTGCGGCAGCGTGGTAAGGGTCTGCACACATTTCTGGAAGCGGGTGCTCTTGATCTCGCTCAGGAAGATGGCAAACAGCATAGGCAGCGGCATGAGCAGGTAGTTAATGCACTGGATGCCCAGCGTGTTGCGCAGCACCCGGAACAGATTCTCGCGCATGATGGGGTTGCCAAACAGGTTGGTGAAATTCTGGAAGCCTACAAACTTGCAGTTTGCCAGCGACATGCCAGGCTTGTACTGAAAGAATGCGTAGACCCAGCCCCACAGGGGCATATAGTGGAATACGAACACGAGTGCGAGACACGGGAGGATGAGCAGGAACAACTTGAAACTTTCGATGCGCTTCTGGCGCGAACCGGCCGTTTCCAGCAGTTTGCCTGCAGCGGCTTTGCTGGACGACATTGAGGCGTCAACTCCTTTTCAGATTTGTGAATCGTGTGTGAACGATTTGTTGTGTTTCGAGTATAATCGAGCTTTCCGCCGTTGTATATAACAAAAATTTCAGCTTGTGTAAAAAATAACGGTTTGTGCAAACATGCAAAAAATACCATTTTTCAACAACAGAAAATTATGATACAAGCCATAATTTTTACAATTTACATTTTTCAAACTGCCCGTTACAATGAAGAAAAAGATGCAAAGCCGCTCTGCAAAGGGGCGCTTTCAGATTCAGGAGGAAGAACCTATCATGCTGACAAAATCCACAGATCCTGCGGTGCGTCCCAGCACTCCGCTCGCCTACGCGCAGAGCGCCTGCGACACCATGATACGCCGTTACGCTGCCGCCGATCTTCCGCCGAAAGGACATTTCCACTACCATCAGGGTGTGTTCCTCTCCGGCGTATACAAAACTTACCAGCTCTGCGGTAACGAAGCCTATTTCTCTTATATGAAAGACTGGATCGATTCCGTATTCACCGAGGATGGCCGCATCAAAAACGACTACAAGCACGGCGATCTGGACGACATTCAGCCCGGCATCCTGCTGTTCCCCCTGCTGGAAAAGACCGGCGATGAAAAATACCGCAAGTGCATCGAGTTTGTTGCCAAACAGTTGCCGGATGTCCCGCTGTGCAAGTGCGGCGGCCTGTACCATAAAGTCAGCCTGACCGGCCAGATGTGGCTGGACGGCCTGTACATGGCAGGGCCTTTTGCCGCTGAGTACGCCCGGAAGTTCAACCACCCGGAGTGGCTGGATTTTATGGTAAAAGAGATCTTCCTGATGCGCGACCACACCCGCGTTCCGGAAACCGGACTGTGGCGTCACGCATGGGACGAGACTAAAACGGCGGACTGGTGTGACCCCGAAACGGGTCTTGCACCGGAATACTGGGGCCGCAGCCTTGGTTGGGTGCCGGTGGCCGTGATGGATGTTCTGGATCAGATGAAGCCGGAGGACGCACATTATGACAAACTCCGTGCTCTGGTCAAAGACCTGCTGACTTCCCTGCTGAAATACCAATCCGCAGATGGTCGGTGGTATCAGGTGATCGACAAGGCAGACCAGCCGGGCAACTGGCCGGAAAATTCCTGCACCTGTCTGTTTGTCGCTGCACTCAGCAAAGCAGTGCGGCAGAAGATCCTTCCCGAGAGCGCATTGGACGCAGCTAAAAAGGGCTACGAAGGCGTGATCCGCTCCCTGAACTGGGAAGGCAATGATTTGCTGATCGGCAAGGTTTGTGTCGGAACGGGCGTTGGCAGTTATGACTTCTACTGCGGCCGCCCCTGCTCCACCAACGATCTGCACGGTGTTGGAGCGTTCCTGCTGATGTGTACTGAACTGCACTCGGTACTTGCATCTTAAAAGCACCCACAAGCCTGCTTATCTTATTCTTCTCCTAACGAACAAAATGGAGCTGTACGGTTTTGTTCATCCGTACAGCTCCATTTTGGTTTATTCGGCATTTTCTTCGGGTTTCTTTCGCAGAACGCATAGTTCAGCGATCAGACCGCCGGTCGGGTTCTTCCGTATCACCAGACCGCACTTGGGGCCATAGTATAGTTGTATCCGCTGGTGCAGATTTTTCAGACCATAGCTTTCCTGCTCGGTGGCGATCGGCTCCTGCAAATGGGCATTCAATGCCTGCAAAGCATCTTCTTCCATGCCAAAGCCGTTGTCCTCTACTGTCAGAACGTAAGTATCCTCATCCCGGATATAACCACGGAATTGCAGGATATTGTCCTGCCGGGAGGGGTCAAAGCCATGAGCAAAGTAGTTTTCGATCAACGGCTGCAACACATTGCGGATGATACCGTATTGCAGGACTTCCTTATCAATGTCATATAAAATCTGCATGGCATCATTGTGGCGGGCACGGTAGATTGCAAGATACCGCTGACTGAACGCCAATTCCTGCTGCAATGGGATAAAGGTCTGCGCACCGATGAAGCCGCGGAAAACGGATGCGGTCTGCGCGATCAGTTCTGCCGTTTCATCATCCCCGTTTTCGTAGCAGCGGGCGCGGAACACATCCAGCGAATTGTAGAGAAAGTGCGGATTGAATTTCGCCTGAAGCTCCTGCATCTCCGCTTCTTTGTGTTTCAGCTGGTAGTAATATGCCTTGTCGATGTTCTCTTTCAGGCTTTCGGCCATTTTATTGATGGAATGGGCAATGTCGGCAAATGCAGCCTGATAAAAGTTTCCTCCGATGCGGTAATCCAGCTGGTTCTGGCCCAGCGCATCCAGTCCATCCCGGATGCGGCGCGCCTCACGTTGAATCGTTCGCATGACCAGACAAAGCACAAGGATACTCAGCGCAGAGAGCTGCAAAATCGCCGTCAGAAGTTGCGGCGTGCTGGCGTTCGATTTCAAAAACAGTTCTTTCCAGTCGATCGTGTAGTAAACCGTGCCGCCACGTGTGGTGAATGGATCGACCATAGCATACCATTTTCCGGTATCTGTCTGGAATACGCCGCTGCCGGCCTGAAATATTTCCTCTGGAAGTTCGATGTGTTCCTCGCCCGAATTGTACAAAAGCCGCCCTTCGTTGCTGATGATCTCAAATTGCAGACTTTCCAGAGGCAGGTTTTCTTCCGCAAACTGCTGGATCTGGCTGATTCCATAGCCAAACAGCAGAACACCCTTTGTGAGAGCAGGAGTGCCGCCCGCGACCGCAATCGTATTTCGGAGCTGTGAGCGTTCACTTTCAATTTCTCCGTAGATCTCCATCAGGTTGTTTTTCTGCTGCATCTGTTCCATGTATGGAAAATCATCAGGCAGGGCCTCCATAATCCCGACCCCGGTTCCGGTTTGGGAGGCGGCATAATAGATGTAATTGACCTTTCGCACCGGTGAATAGGCCGCGATCCATTGGATGCGGTCATCACGCACGACAATCTGTGCCAGCACATTGGAGATGTCATGCAGTTCCACCGGAGTCAGTCCATCATCATCCGGGACAGCAAAATAATCACGTAGCAAGAGATAGGAGGTTGTCCTGTTTTCAAAAATTGGAAGATACGACTCCCAGAACTGCTCTGTCAGGTTCTGGTACGCATTGCCGACCTGCGTAAGTCGGATGTTGACATCTGCCAGAATCTCAGACTTCTTCTGCTCATAAGAAAGAGAACAGACAAAAAGGCTTGTCAATATCAGAATGATCCAATAGAATGCTCCAATCAGCAAAAAGATATTCCAACGCCGACGGATCGGCTTCGTTGTCTTATCCATCCGGCCTTACCCCTCGTTCATGTGCAGCCCCATCCGATAGCGGGACGGTGATATTCCCTTGTTTTCACGGAAGCACTTCACATAGTAGCTTGCCGAAGCAAAGCCGACTTCTTCCGCAATGTCCTTGATTTTTCGGTTGGGGTTGCGCAGCAGGATGATGGACTGGTTGATACGGCACTGCATCAAATAATCATTGAAAAATGTTCCCGTTTCCTTTTTGAACAAATGGCCGAGATAGGCAGGGTTCATGCCGTTCTTCGCACAAAAGTCCTTAATGGAAATGCCTGCGCCCTCCATCACGCTGTCATGTATATAGTGCAAAGCGACCTGAACGATGGGGCTGAGTTCGGCAAGACATTTCATAAATGCCTGCCGCCCGGTCACGAGCATATCTTCCACCGCACGGGCAAAGTCGCTCTCCGAGTGCTGTTTTTCCGGTGTCCATGTGGGAACGCGGAGAACTTCTCGTAGATTTTCCTGTGCCGGGAACTCACTCATCAGAACGCGCAGACAGCCTTTGTGCAGCCTTGACAGCGATTTCAATGGGGCATCTTTTCCATCCTGCTGGTACAGCTTGGTGGCAAGGTGGCGATAACCGGTGTCCCGGATGTTCTGGTCCGGCAGATAATACAGGATGCGCACTTCCTCCGCCAACAGGTCGGCATCAATGCCGAGCGTGTCGGTTTCCTCTTTCAGCAGCACCGGGCCGTCCGAAAGGTCATTCATGTCGATGGTGTCGCAGGCGTTCAGGTAGCTCATGTGGAGCAGATCGGTTTCCTTGACGGATGTGCCAATGGCAACACGAACTGCATCCACTGCATTGCTTTCCTGCGCCGCATGAGAAATTTCATCCGAAATATTCTCTCTGGAAAGATCGCGCCCGCCGAGAATCATGACCCAGCGGCCTTTTTCGTCCCAAAAGCCGTTTACTTCATAGCTGGCAGACAACTGTTCCCGACAGGCCGCCCGGAACGCCGTAAGGGAAGATTTTCCGCGCCGCACAGCACACACTACGCAATACTCCGGCTGATACAGATTGATGCCCAGCACGGCGGCGCGCTCGCCCAATTCTTCGCTGCCGATGGAGCCCGATACCCACCGGTTCAGCGTGTTTTCCCGCAGAAGATCCCGGCTGTTTTTGCGGCGGTTGTAGATATTGTCCAATGCTTTCTGGATAGTCTGCTCCATCTCCACATCGGCGACCGGCTTGAGCAGATAGTTCTCAACGCCAAGCTGGATGGCACGGTGGGCGTACTCAAACTCGCCGTACGCAGTCAGCAGGATACAGTGCGTATCCGGGTACAGACTGCGCACCTTTTCGATCAGTTCCAGACCATCCATGCGGGGCATCCGAATATCCGTTACCAGCAGGTCAATGCGCTGCTGCTCAAAATACTCCAATGCCGCCTGTCCGTCCGATGCAGTCAGGAGCTTGTCCACACCAAGTTCCTGCCAACCGATCCGAACCTTCATCACTTCCAGAATTTTCTCCTCGTCATCTACAAGTAACACAGTGTACATGACAATATCCTCCTATTTTCCATTTACCTGTTTTGAGGATACCAAAATTGAACAGATTCCGTCAAGGGTTTCATCTGTTGTATTCTACAGTTCTTGATATGTTCTGAAATATTTTATATGTACTTTCCACGAAATCAACGATAGAATATATTTAGAAGTACTGGAATTGAAGGAGTTTTTGTGTTGGAACACTATTTTTCGCAGAACGGTCTGACCGCCTGCTATACCGATACCGCTATCACCCTGTTCTGGGACAAGCCCGCTGCCGCTGGTGCAGTGGAAACCTATACCATTCTGCGGAATGACACCGTAGCCGACACAACCACCAAGACCCATTTTACGCTGGAGCATCTCCTCCCGGAAACGGAGTACACCCTGTTCGTCCAGTGGCGGGGCGGCGGAATCGGTGAACTGACCGTCCGCACTACGCCCACGAAACATTGGCTGGATGTGGCCGCTGCGCCTTACAATGCAGTGGGTGACGGTAAAACCATGAACACCGCTGCATTGCAGAAAGCCATTGACGACTGCACGGAAAATGAGTGCGTTTTCTTTCCGTCAGGTGTATACTTGACCGGTGCCTTGCGGCTGCACAGCAACATGGAATTGTATCTAGAAGAAGGGGCTGTCTTGCAGGGCACTGCCGACCCGGAGGACTATCTGCCACGCATTCCCAGCCGCTTTGAGGGCACCGAGATGGAATGTTACAGCAGTCTGCTGAACCTTGGCACGCTCGACCACGCCGCCGGGCCGAACTGTGAAAACGTCATCCTGCGCGGCAAAGGCACCATTGCATCCGGCGGCAAGCTGCTGGCCAGCCGCATCATTGAAAGTGAGCGCGAGCGGCTGAAAGAGTATCTCGCCCAGAACGCAGACCTCGTATCCACCTGCGAAAACGCCGATACCATTCCGGGGCGCGTCCGCCCTCGCCTCGTCAATATGAGCAACTGCCGGAACATCTGGATGCAAGGGCTAACCTTTGCCAACGGTGCCAGCTGGAACCTGCACATGATCTACTCCGACCAGATCGTGACCGACCACTGTACCATCAAATCGGATGGTGTGTGGAACGGCGATGGCTGGGACCCAGATTCCTCCACGAACTGCACGCTTTTTGCCTGTGAGTTCTGCACCGGCGACGATGCGGTGGCTATCAAATCTGGCAAAAATCCGGAGGGCAATGTCATCAACCGCCCGACCAAGCACATCCGGGTGTTCGACTGCCACAGCGGCTTCGGCCACGGCATCTGCATCGGCAGCGAGATGAGCGGCGGCGTGGAGGATGTGAAGATCTGGGACTGCAACATGTCTGTATCCACCTCCGGGCTGGAGATCAAGGCCACGAAAAAGCGTGGCGGCTATGTCCGGGATGTGGAGGTGCGGGACTGCACCCTTTCTCATGTGATGGTGCATTCGGTGGGCTACAACGATGACGGCATCGGCTCCGCTGTGCCGCCCATTTTGGAAAATTTCCGCTATGAGCGGGTCACCCTGCTGGGCCGGTACATCGACCACGACCATCTGTGGCATTCCTGCCCGGCCATTGAGCTGTGCGGCTTTGATGTGCCGGGGTACGAAGTGAAGAACGTCCGGTTCAAGGATGTGGTGTTGGAGGACAACAACGGCCCTGCCCAGAGCATCCAGATGCAGAATTGCCAGAACGTCAGCCTTGAAAATATCACCGTGCAGGCCGGCACACAGCCGGAATAAAAGAAAGGAGCAGTTCGTATGAGCATTTTTCAGCAGAATTATGATAAACCGGGGCCGGGCGTAGAACGCGACACGCCACGCAAAACAGGTCTTGCCCGCATCGTTGAAGTCCTGAGCCGCGATTTCTTTTCGTTCTGGAAAGCAAGTCTCCTGCTCTTGCTCAGCTGCATCCCGCTTGTCTTAGGTGTGCATATTACACTGCTCAACTCGAATGCCGTTCTGATGCTCCTTGCCTCGGCACTGGGCGGAATGATCGCCGGCCCGCAGCTGTGCGGTATTGCAGATACCATTCTGCGCAGCCTGCGGGAGGAAGCCGGATTCTGGTGGCACACCTATTCGCAGGCATGGAAACGCAATGTGCGCTTCTGTCTGCTGCCCGGCGCGGTTATGGGCATCTTGGTCGGAATGCAGTTCTTTGTCCTGTGCAATCTTGGCAAACTTACCGTAACCGCAGGACTAGCCGTTGCACTGATTCTGGGAATCCTTCTTTCAGTCAGCATTTTCCTGCTGGTCTGGATGCAGGTCGCTGTGATGAACCTCTCCTTCGGAAACATGATTCGCAACGCGGTGCTGCTCATTCTGATCAGCCCTGTTCGCGCAGTCGGAGCAGTGGCTGTCCAGATTCTGTACTGGGGTGCGATCTGGCTGTGGTCGCCGGTATCGCTGGTCATTTTTGCCCTGACCGGTGCATGGCTTCCGTTCCTGCTTAGCGTTTTTCTTCTGTATAAGCCGTTGGAACAGAACTTTGAATTGGAAAAGAGTATTTCCACTCTCCAAGCGGAAAAGTATGCGGACTGAAAGGACGCATTGTTGCAAACCTGCTAACGAGTGTCAATAGCCTGAACAAAAAAATCATCAAAAATTTATTGCCGGGTGCAGTTGAGCATCCGGCAACTTTAATAAGCCGACAACACAGCTTGTCGGCTGAAAATCATCGTAATGGTTCATCAGAAACCATCAACAGGCATCAGGAGATGGCTGGGAACGCAGAAATTCAGTAACACGAGCGTAATAGACTCGCAGGAGCTTCGCACTTCCTGCGACGGTATAAACGTAATAATGCTTTCCTTCGGAACGCTTTTTGTCCATAAAGCAGTAAACAGCATTTTCCGGGTTTGAGCGTGTTAAAATAATATTCGATACAATAAAAATAGTTCGCCTCAGATGCGGTGAGCCTCGTTTAGAAACGTGGCGTGACTTGGATTCAAATGCACCAGACTGGAACGGCGGTGCGTCAATACCAGCAAAGGCCACCAACGCTTTCTTGTTTTTGAACCGCCGAACATCACCAATTTCGGCCATAAGAGCAGGCCCGGTCTAGGTCGTTCAAAACTTGCATGAGGTGAGAAGCGGCTTCTGCAAGAAAATCGTACTTCATCTGTTCGGGAACAGACGTATCCAGAAGCGAAACACCCCACGCTTGCATACGGTCTGCAAGTTCTTTCTGTACCTGCAATGCCGCAGCCTCACGCACATCCGGGGTGGTTTCTGTATCCAGAATGTAGGCTGTGGAGTATTTTCCGTTGCGATCTTCCGTCAACTGCACCATGGAGTAGTGCTCATTCCAAAAGCGGCAGAAGCGAACCCTGCCGCCGATATTCTCCATGTCATGGCACAGCTCTTCTTCGCTGCTCCATTGTGGAGTCTCGGACAAAATGCAATTCAGTTCCGAAAGAGCCAGCCGTTCTTCCGCCGATAGCTCTCCATGCAGGCATTCACGTTTTAGATTATTCTGCCAATACGGGCTCAATTTTCCATTCCGGGCATCTTCCATTGCTTCTTCGATATTGGGTAGGATTGTCATGTCGTTCACCTCAAATACTCGCCATCAGTGTTGTATACACGCTTATGGTGTTGATTATAGACTATTTGAGGGCAAAAAGAAAGAGCGTCAGCATGTTTGCTGCGCTCCTTGACATAGGTGTTATTTTGTGATATAGGGGATATTGTCGGTGTATGCATTCAGGATGTCAATAGCAGCTTTCTTCTGCCCCGGCGTGAGCTGGCTCAACTTTTTGCTCAGTTCGTCATCTGCCACATGGGATGCGGATGAAACGGAATCCCGGATCAGCACATCGGCAGATACGTCCAGCACCTCGACGATTCGGATAAAGGTTTCCAGCTTAGGGATTTTTACTCCGCGCTCTAAGTCTCCAACATAATTTGCTGACAACTCGACCCGTTCTGCAAACTGCTCGATTGTCCATCCTTTTTCTTTGCGCTGCT
>ULPU01017082.1_pt1 | contig 14093 bp, 10 predicted proteins | sample 1953821 | NCBI WGS metagenome assembly ULPU01 (sample SAMEA4835637, study PRJEB28245) | human gut metagenome | biome: gut microbiome; material: fecal sample | place: Denmark | collected 2008
TCAATACCGGGCCAAAATGCTTCGCATTTCGACAATTTAAGTGCTATAATATCTGAGGTTATGCTATAATAGGCATGGTTGTACCAGCTTGGATATATTTGTATGCAAATGGAGATAAATATGAAGAGAACAGAACGAATGATCTGAGTATTTTTTATTTGACATAATTATTTATAGAAAGCATAATAAGTGATACATTTAGTCGTACGGATCATAAGTCCGTACAAATACAATAAAAGACACATTCCAAGGGGAAAAGTATGAAAGAGAATTTACAATTTACAGCTTTATTGGATATTTTAAGCAGGCAGGATCTTATAACTGAATATTCGGAGGATTGCAAAGACATCACTCCTTCCCATATAACCATCAATTCCAAGGATGTGGTCCCAGGTACATTCTTCGTGTGCAAGGGTGCCTCATTTAAGGAGGATTACCTGAAATCAGCCATCGCACAGGGCGCCATCGTATATTTGTCACAGCAAAAGTACGACGACGTGGACATTCCTTATATTATTGTAAATGATATAAGAAAGGCCATGGCTCTTGCTGCCAGATGGTTCTTCGGCAATCCAGGCGATAACATGACCAAGGTCGGAATCACCGGAACAAAGGGAAAGACCACAGTTACATTTGTCATGAAGGATATACTGGACAAATACACCGACAACAGATGCTCAGCATTCTCAACCCATGAGATTGATGTTGGAACAAAGGTTTTTGAGACCACTCTCACCACACCTGAGCCTATTGAACTCCAGACATACTTCGACATGGCTGTAGATGAAGGCTGTACACACTGTATAATGGAAGTTTCTTCCCAGGCCATGAAGATGAACCGTATCTACGGAGAGCACTACAAGGTCGGAGTATTTACCAATATCGACTACGATCACATCAGCCCGACAGAGCACGCCTCCATGGAGGACTATCTCGGATGCAAGGTATCCTTCCTGAAGCAGTGCGACAACGTTGTGCTGTACAGTGACACAAGATATTTTGAGACTATATATAATGAAGTAAGAGACAAGCACGTTGTTGTATACGGAAGCAAGGAATCAATTGAAAAGCTCATGTCAAGGGATGACGATTTCTTTGAAAAGGATACTGACTTCGCCAGCATCCACAATGAAGATCTCACAGACCATAACAGCTACTTTGAGCTTATATACGGAGGAGAGAACAGAGCATACAACACCAACCTGATCGGTGATTACAATGTTGAAAATATTGTTGCCGCCATCATCTCCTCTCTTCTCATTGGCATTCCAAATGATCAGATCAGAAGCAGCATCAGAGATGTATATGTTCCGGGAAGACTACAGGTATATCACTGGAAGGATCGCACATTTATGATCGACTACGCACACAACTATATAAGCATGTACAGACTGTATGAGATGGTTAAAAAGACCATGAAGCCAAAGTCTATAACCGTTGTATTCGGCTGTGGCGGTGAGCGTTACAAGAAGCGCCGTGAGGATATGGGAAGACTTGCTGAGCAGTATGCCGACAAGGTTGTTCTCACCATGGAGGATCCGGGCTTTGAGTCCTGTGAGGAGATCTGCAAGGAGATCAAGCAGTACATCACAAAGCCTTGCTATATAATCGTTGACAGGGAGCAGGCTCTCACAAGAGCACTTGATGAGGCTCAGCCTGGTGAGCTTGTCATCACGACTGGAAAGGGTATTGAGAGTACCCAGAGAATCAACGGAACTTTTGTGCAGTGTCACTCTGATGCGCAGGTCATCGAGCACTGGCTGACAGAGCATCCGGAGGAATGATAAACGAACGGTAATTGATCTGCTCCGTTTACAGGTATTGAAAAGGCTGGTCACTATATCTGTAATCCCATCACGTTCGACTGCTGTCGCTTCAGAATTTTCCATTTGCACTCGCTTACGACCGCGATAAGAGCGTTGCGGTCTTCAGCTCGGCAGGAAAATCCTGAAGCTCGGCAGTCTTCACTACCGATGGGATTACAGATATAGTGACCAGCCTTTAATATAGTTTGTAGACGGAGCAGACCAATTACCTGTGTTTTGACTGAACATTAGATATGCAATGGTAAACCACAGGTTTATTGCCTTTCTTGCGGCTCAGCTTATAATGAATAGTAGAAACGGGGCGAAAGCGCTGTTATGCAGGTGACAGGAGTTGCCTATCAGACTGACGTAAACTTAATAGTCGTAGCAGGCTGTAGAGTGATGATGCGTGTGATGTTCCGGGAAACAGTGCATGGCTGAGCTTCATAAGGGTTGTTTGTTTACCAAAACCCGGATAGGCAGAGATGCCGAAAGAAAACATTCAGGGAGTTCTACTAAGTAGAACTCCTTTTTTATCTGTTATCTTCCACCACTTTCTCCCTCATCTTCGGATCGAATTTTCCATTTCGGATCATTGCTATCTCCCGTTTGAACGGCTCGTAGCTTTTCTTGCTGTTTTCCGGGTCTTTGATGTATGGGGATTCCAGGATCTTTGGGACTTCCATGAAGTCCGGATGGTTCATGATGTACATGAGTGGCTCAAAGCCGATCTTGCCAAACCCAAAGTTCTCGTGTCTGTCTTTAGCCGCTCCCGGTTCGTTCTTGCTGTCGTTCATATGGAACACGGCTATCTGATCTTTGCCGATGAGTCTGTCGAACTTCTCCACGACTCCATCGAAATCATGTATGATGTCGTAGCCCGCATCGCTGGTGTGACAAGTGTCAAAGCACACACGAAGCTTGTCATTATGACTCACTCCATCATAGATTCGCGCAAGCTCCTCAAAGTTTCTTCCAATCTCACTGCCCTTTCCCGCCATGGTCTCCAGAGCTATGTGGCATGCGGTGTCCGCGGTCAGGACTTCATTCAGGCCCTTTACTATGCTTGCAATTCCCTTGTCCACGCCCTCTCCTACATGTGAGCCCGAATGAAGGACTATGGTCTGTGATCCCATCGCTGTCGCCCTGTCAATCTCCTTTGCAAGAAATTCCACTGCAATCTCATAGATTGCAGGATTCACAGTATTTGCAAGGTTGATTATATACGGCGCATGGACCACGAACTCCTCTATGCCGTTCTGAACCATGAGTTCATGTGCCTCCTGTATCCTAAGCTCCGATATATCTTTGCGTCTCGTATTCTGTGGTGCGCCTGTGTAGAGCATAAATGTATTTGCGCCAAATGCCACAGCATCCTTCACTGAGCCTAGCATCATCTCCTTGCCCGACATACCCACATGACATCCTAATTTCAACATAATTTATCTCCATTCATTCTAAACTGGTTTCAGTTTACTCTATCCTCGCCGACTGCACAATACGCTGCCGCTACAATCAATAAATAGCTTTTTCTAATTTTACCATATATTATGTAGACTGTTCGCAAATCATTTGGTAAACTAAATACCAGAAACCAACTTATATTATACATTTGGGAGAAAACCGCTATGCAATTAAAAAATGTACTAATCGTAGTAAATGACATTGAACGATCAAAAAAATTTTACAAAGATATCTTCGGGCTTGAGGTTATCTTGGACAACGAGGGAAATGTGATCCTGACGGGAGGGCTGGTCCTTCAGGATGCAACTATTTGGGCTGAATTCATTGAAAATCTTGTAATTCCACATAACAATGCTTCGGAGTTATATTTTGAAGAAAATAATATCGAGGAGTTTGCACAAAAACTTGATGAGTCGCCATACGACATTGAATATGTCAATCGTCTCATGACTCATTCATGGGGACAAAAAGTCATCAGATTCTATGATCCTGACGGCAATCTTATCGAGGTTGGAACGCCATAATTTTTCCTATATCCATTCCCTCTATTTCATGTTACAATTAATGACATATTACCCAATTGGAGGACAAATTTTTATGAGTAACACAGGAAGAACCTGTAAGGTTCACTACACAGGAACATTCAACGACGGAACAAAGTTCGATTCTTCATATGACAGAGGCGAGCCTATCGAGTTCGTTTGCGGTGCAGGACAGATGATTCCGGGATTTGATCAGGCAGTTGAGGGCATGAACGTTGGCGATATCATCGATGTACATCTTCGTCCTGAGGACGCATACGGAATGCCTGACCCGGAGGCCATCATCAAGGCTCCTCTTGCAGATATGCCTGGCGCTGAGAATCTTGAGGTCGGCAATCAGGTATACCTTGCCAATTCCATGGGACAGCAGTTCCTTGTAAAGGTCATTGAAAAAGATGACGAATCCATCACATTTGATGCAAACCATGAGATGGCCGGCAAAGAGCTCAACTTCAAAATAGAGCTTGTATCAGTGGATTAACACTTAGACATGGCGAAGAATTCGATTATATAAGGAGGCGGGAATCGTGAACATTTACATAGACGAATCAGGTTCTATCAATAAATATGCCACAAACGATCAGTATTTCGTGGTGTCTATGATCCATGTCCTCGATCCCGTCGCCCTTGAGCGTGCTTACAAGAGATTTATTTCTTCCAACTATGAGATGCTTCTTGATCTGGACAGTGATAAGGTCGATGACATGACCGGCAAGATCACCAAGCACGGCGGGAGAATGTTCCGGGACGGCAAATTCCGTGAACTAAAAGGTGCACAGTTTGACAGAGACATGAAGCACATATTTGTGGATTACTTCTCCAGGAAGCATCACTTTGACGTGTACTATATCATGATGAAGAATGAAAATCTGCCGAACCGATTCTTCGACAACATCTCCAGGACATTCAACTTCTCCATCAAATCTGCCCTGCTCTACTTCATACAGAATGGATATCTTCCTGACGAGGACTGCTTTCTGCAGCTTGACGAGAGGAATGAGCGGGTAGAGAACAAATCATTCCTTGAAAATTATCTGAACACTGAGCTTTCACTGTCAGGTCAGGTCGCAGGTAATTTCTCAGTGAGCTACTTTGACTCGGCCTGCAACAAATTTGTGCAGATAGCGGATGTATTTTCTAATCTGTTCTATTCTCACTTGCAGACCGGACACTATACTGATGAGCTGGAGCTTATGAAAGAGCTGGGTATACTTAAGGGTGTTTACGAGCTGACATAATCAAAAAGGGATTGAACCTTGCGACCCATATCGCGGTTTCAATCCCTTTTTTGAAATATTTAAAATACCAATTGCCTCCGAGCGATGCTCACACAGAACACTTACATAGATAAACGCACTATCGAAGGACTTACTGTTGGTACTTATATATTATCACATTTTGTCTCATAAAACAATGAGTCTGCGTTAAATTCATAAATTTTTTTGAGACATTTCCAAAACGCAATTACTCTTTTGTCTGCTCTCTTCTGCTCCGTCCATGTCCAAACGCCAGATAGCCTATGAAAAGAACAAACAATGCTGCAACTCCCATCCAGATACACAGCAGTTTTGGTCCCTTCGGGGCAAATGTATCATAGTATCCCTTGAAATAGATTACCACAATTATAAGTGGCAGCACGTATGACATGTATTTTCTTAGGTACTGCGGAAACGGCTTACCGATACCGTTGTCTGCCTCAGCGACAAAGTTTTCAAATCCCCATCCATTCTTTCTTGTACAGAACAGGACAAAAAGTAATGATCCGAGTGGGAGGATATTTCCCGATACGAGAAAATCTTCCAGATCCATGATATTTGTACCCGCTCCCATCGGAGTGATTCCTGAGAGCACATTGAATCCAAGCACAGCCGGCAGGGAGAGCACTGATATCCCGATCAGATTTATAATAAGTGACTTCTTTCTCTTCCATCCAAACATATCTATACTTATCGATATGATATTCTCAAACACCGCGATAACCGTGGAAAGCGCCGCAAATGACATGAATATGAAGAACAGAATTCCCCACACTCTTCCTCCCGGCATGTGGTTGAACACATTCGGCAGGGTCATAAACAGAAGTGATGGTCCCTTGTCCGGGCTGATCCCGTACGCAAAGCATGCTGGCAATATGATGACTCCGGCCATGAGTGCCACAAATGTATCAAGGTACATAACACTCTTCGCCTCGCCAGACAATTTTCTCTCCTTGCCTATATAACTTCCAAATATCTCCATGGATCCCATACCTACACTGAGTGTAAAGAACGCCTGGGTCATGGCGTCAAATAGTACATTGCCCCAGCCTCTGGCATTTGCACGCTCGATACTTGGAACAAGATAGAACTTAAGTCCTTCTTCGTTGCCCGAGAGCATGAGTGAGTTCACCGCCATGACTATCATCAGAACGATGAGTGCCAGCATCATTACCTTTGTCACCCTCTCCACTCCGTTCTGAAGTCCCAGTGAACATATACCTATACAGCACACGATGACCGCAAGTGTGATCGCGACCATAAGTCCCGGTGATGCAAGCATCCCTGTAAATTTGTCTTCTATTGCTTCTACTGACCCACCATGAAGCCGTCCTGATCCCATGACGTACACATAGTATACCATCCAGCCCGCTACCATAGTATAGAACATCATCAGCAGATAGTTGCCGGCATAGGCATACCAGCTGAATTTATGCCAGTTGCCGCCCTTCGGCGCAAGCTCCTTAAGCGCTGAACCAACGCTCTTGCCACTCCCTCTGCCTATCGCAAACTCACAGGTAAGGATAGGATATCCCAGAAGCAGCAGACACAGCAGATATATCACGATAAATATCGCTCCGCCATTCTGCCCGCATATATACGGGAACTTCCATACATTTCCAAGGCCAATAGCACATCCCGCCGATACGAGGATGAACCCCAGTCTGGAGGCGAACTTTTCTCTGTCGCCGTTGTTACTTTCTTTACTCATACAATCTTCTTTTGCAGATGTCTGTAAAAATGGCACCTGCCTCCTTCTATTATATATTATCAGGATTATCAGGCTGGCACTATGTGTCGATTTTCAAAACCTGATACGCCCTTTGTCTGTGTCAAACATCTACTTCAAGCCATTACATTATGTATTTTCCATCTCTGCTGACACATACCCTGTGATTGTAACATACATTACAGCATTTGTGTGTTTAAACTTTTACAGTATAAAGCAAATTTTTTTCCGTATTTGAGCCAGATAAAATACAGGTATTTTTATGTTTGCTGCGCGTTTTCAACGAGTATATTTTCCTGCAAAATAAATCTATTAATTTACATATAAAGGATTACATTTTTCCATATTATATTTTATTATAATGAGTAGAATGTTCTTAATACTAATAAGACCGTTCTCCGTATTTTGAGGCAGATTTCTGTGTGGGTTTGCAGTACCTTATACCTTAAACCACCAGCGCATAGCTGCAAGTGCGCTGCTCATATTATGGAGGAACGAATAGTAACGCATGCGCCGCGCGAAGTGCATTTATATGCGCATGCTGCATTTTTATAAGGAGGACATTTATTATGGCTACATGGCTTAAAGATGCAATTTTTTATGAAATATACCCACAGAGTTTCTACGATACCAATGGCGACGGTATCGGTGATTTCAACGGAATCACTGCAAAGCTTGACTATATCAAGTCTCTTGGATGCAACGCTATCTGGATGAATCCTTGCTTTGATTCACCATTTTCCGATGCAGGCTACGATGTAAGGGATTACAAGAAGGTTGCCGAGAGATACGGAACAATGGAGGACATAGAGAACCTCTTCGCTGAGGCTCACAAGAGGGACATGCACATTCTCCTCGACCTGGTTCCAGGCCACACATCTGAGGAGCATGCATGGTTTACCGAGAGCAAAAAAGCTGAGCCAAATGAATACTCAGATAGATATATGTGGACTGACGGATGGCTCTGTGGCGGTGCAGGTCTCAACTACATCGCAGGAGAATCACCAAGAAACGGTGCCTACATCGTCAACTTCTTCAAGTGCCAGCCGGCTCTCAACTATGGCGTTCTGAACCCAACTGAGAGATGGCACAAGAGCATGTACGATCCTGCATGTATCGCAACAAGAGAGGCTATGAAGGATGTATGCCGCTTCTGGCTCAACAAGGGCTGTGACGGCTTCCGTGTAGATATGGCAGATTCACTTGTAAAGCATGATGATGCGAACAAGAGCGGAACAGTTGCCGTATGGCAGGACATTCTCGGCGATATACACGCTGAGTACCCTGAGTCAGCATTTGTATCTGAGTGGGGAAAGGCTGAACAGTCAATCAAGGCCGGCTTCGACATGGATTTCTATCTCGACTGGATGGGCAACGGATATAACTCTCTAGTAAGAGATTACGAAGCTCACCTGAATGCATTTGCATCTCTTCCAGAGTCACTTGACGACAGCACGGAGAACAACAGCTTCTTCAAGGCTGACAGCAAGGGAACCTGCGACCACTTCATTGATGAATACATGGGAAGATACGAGCAGATAAAGGACAAGGGTGCTATAGCCCTCATCACAGGAAATCACGACACTACACGTATCAGCTACGGACTCTCTGAGGATGAGTTAAAGCTTGCCTACGCATTCTTCCTGACAATGCCCGGCAATCCATTCATCTACTACGGCGATGAGATCGCCATGAGCTTCAGAAGCATGGCAAGCAAGGAGGGGGGATTCACCAGAACCGGCTCAAGAACTCCTATGCAGTGGACAAGCGGTGACAACATGGGATTTTCTTCAGCGCCTGCCGACAAGCTCTATCTGCCGGTTGATCCTGCAGAAAATGCCGCAAATGTTGAGGCTTCCGAGGCAGATCAGAACTCCCTGCTCAATACAGTGAAGACCCTCACTTCTCTCAGACATTCACAGGCCGATCTGCTGGACAAGAGCAACCTTGAGATCATCAGCAGAAAGCCACTTGTATATAAGAGAGGGAATCTACTCCTTGCAGTGAACCCTAAGAATACGGACACCCAGTCAAGGAAGCTTGCTGAGCTGACTGGTAACGCAAAGGTTATCTATTCTATAGCAATAAACGACACACAGCCAGGTATCGCTGACGGAGTTATCACTCTTCCGGCACAGAGCTTTGTTGTGATAAGCTGCTAATTTGGAGCAATATATAACAACTCAATAACCATATAAAAAGGTCATTACATAATATGGCAATCATCCATACGAATTTCATTCCAAATGTGGATTGCACATATTATGCGATGGCCTCTTTTTATCTTCTTCCCTGTGGTCATCTCCCCAAACTTGTGGTAATATTTAATGGATTATATGCTCATGTGCCACGACAGAATAAATGCACATGACATACCGGATTATAAAGGAGAACAATATTATGAACATGCAGGAAGCTACAAGCATCATGAAGGCTGACAGCTACAAAATGGCTGCACTTTCAGAAGATACAAGAAACAATATACTAGTACATGTAAAGGACGCACTCATCGCACATAAGGATGAGATATTTGCGGCAAATGCAAAGGACATGGCTGCTGCCGAGGAGAACGGGATCGCAGCATCAGTCAAGAAGAGACTGAAGTTCGACGAGCACAAGCTCGCTGACGTGACAAATGGAATCGATGAGCTCATAAAGCTCCCTGACCCGGTTGGACAGATCCAGCTCAAGAGAGAGCTTGACGAGGGGCTGGTCCTTCAGAGAGTCTCCTGCCCTATCGGTGTCATCGGAATCATATTCGAGGCAAGACCGGATGCGCTGGTCCAGATATCATCATTGTGCATCAAGAGCGGCAACTGCGCAGTACTCAAGGGTGGCAAGGAAACTGCCAACACCAACAAGGCTCTCTTCGATGTGATCTACAGCACAGCCGTTGCAAACGGAGCACCAGAGGGCTGCATGCTTCAGGCAAGCCAGCACAACGAGATCGATGAGCTTCTGTCATGCAACAAGTCCGTTGACCTGCTCATACCTAGAGGCTCAAATGCATTTGTGCAGTATATAATGAACAACACCAAGATCCCTGTCATGGGACACGCAGACGGAATCTGCCACACATACATAGACAAGGATGCGGATATTGAAAAGGCAATCCCTATCATCATAGACGCCAAGACACAGTACACCGCCGCCTGCAATGCAACGGAGACACTTCTCGTCCACAGAGATGTGGCAAAAGAAATGCTTCCGGTCATGGCAAAAGCACTTAAGAAACACGGTGTAAAGCTCCGCGGAACCGCCGAGGTAGCGGAGATCATCAATCAGGCTGAACGCAATATGAGCAGCCCGAACGGTATTGAGATCATAGGAGACGATGATTTCAATACCGAGTATCTTGACCTGGTGCTCTCAGTCAAAATCGTGAACGATGTGCAGGAGGCGATCTCACACATCAACCACTTTGGTTCACATCACACTGACTGTATCGTGACTGAGAATAACGAGACCGCCGCCCTCTTCATGCAGCTTGTCGATTCGGCCGGAGTATACCAGAACTGCTCCACAAGATTTGCCGATGGATTCAGATACGGATTTGGCGCAGAGGTCGGAATCAGCACAAGCAAGATCCATGCAAGAGGCCCTGTAGGACTTGAGGGACTTGTAACCTACAAATACAAGCTTTACGGACATGGACAGATAGTTGATGACTACGCAACCGGAAAGAAGCAGTTCCATTTCAAAGACCTGTAGAATAATAAACGATCATCAGCGGGGACTCTCTCATGTACATCAGTCCTCGCTGATGCATTTACTATATAAATAGGAATTACATAAAAATGAAAACAATACTGAAAATATTCAAAAACGACCTGATCGGTATCAAAAAAAGTATACTCACAATAGTTCTCGCCGTTGGACTGTGCATACTGCCTGCGCTGTATGCATGGTTCAACATATTTGCAAACTGGGATCCATATGCCAATACCGGCAATATCAATATCGCCGTCGTCAACCTGGACAAGGGCTACACAGATGCGGACGGCAACGAGATGAACATGGGCCAGTCAGTGGCCGATAAGCTGAAAAGCCAGACCAGTATCGGCTGGGTATTTCCGGAATCTGAAAAGTCCGCCATCGGCGGTGTGAAATCAGGCACCTACTATGCCGCCGTCGTCATTGATGAGGATTTCTCCTACAACATGTTCAATGCCCTGACGGACAACTTCGTAAATCCAAGCTTCACCTACTATGAAAATGAGAAGAAAAATGCCGTGGCACCTAAGATAACCGACACTGCAGTCTCAACGCTCAAGACAAGCATCAACGAAACCTACGTCAAGGCGATATCACAGAAGCTTATCACTGCCATTGACGACTCCGACACAGATCTGTCGAAGGATCTCAAGGGAACGGATTTCATCACAGCACTCAAGACCGTCGATGACAATCTCGCCGGATACCAGAAAACCATAGATTCCATAATCAAGGCAAATAACAAACTCAAGACCAGCACAAAGCTCAAGGACGCAACTGACAAGAGCAGCAAGCTTCTGTCCGATGCGGGTTCCGCCATTGATTCAAGCATGTCTGATATAGACTCAGTGGGCTCAACCTACTACACTGTCAGGAATTCTCTTCAGGATCAGATTGACAGCATCGCGCAGGACATACAGAATCTGAAAAGCTCTGCAAAGCTTATCCATATGAAGGATGATGCAGAGAACATATCTGCCGATCTTGAGAATATCAAGGCAGATGCAGACAAACTTCAGCAAAAGATCGATGCAGTCGACGAATATATCAAATCTCTTGACATAAGCAACACGAATGCGGTTTCAGATGCACTCAACAAGCTTGACAAACTGAAAACAGAGGTTAAGAAGATTTCCTCTCTCACCGCCGACACCATCGATAGTCTGGATATATCTGCGATCACAAATGCAGAAAATGCCGTATCAGATAAGCTCGACCAGATCATCGACTCTGTCTCAGACATAGATGACACATTTACCAGCCAGGTCATTCCTGACATGGACAACATTATCCTGAACATCAAAAATGCACTGAAAAACGCTCAGGATCTGTTAAATACCCTGAATTCTACCATCAGCAGTGCAAGCTCTGTATTTGACAATTATAAGGTGACTATTGCATCAATGAACACCAGTCTCACAGACCTCTCCGATCTCATAAGTGGTATACGTGACAAGGTCCAGACCGCCACAGACGAGATCAACAAGGCCGCCGACAGCGAGGTGACCGACATGATCATCGCCTTCCTCAACGGAGACTCAGAGGCGCTGGCGTCATTCCTGTCAAAGCCTGTTGCTGTCGAGGAACATTACTACTACAGCATTGCCAACTACGGCTCGTCCATGGCACCATTTTACTCAGTGCTTGCCATCTGGGTCGGAATGACAATTCTCGTCTCCCTCATGAAGGTGCATGTGAAGGATGCGGACTATCTGAAGGATGCCAGACCACACCAGTTGTTCTTTGGAAGATACCTTATTTTCTTCCTGTTGTCTCAGCTTCAGGTTCTGGTCATAGTGCTTGGAGATCTGTTCCTGCTGAAGATACAGTGTCTGCACCCATTTGCATTCTGGGCAACTGCGGCACTCACAGGGCTGACATTTTCAATATTGATATATTCACTCACCATATCATTTGGCGACATAGGCAAGGCCCTCGCTGTTGTGATCATGGTGCTGCAGATAGCGGGGAGCGGTGGAACCTACCCTATAGAGGCTCTTCCGAACTTCTTCAGACAGGTGTACATATTCTTCCCATTCCCATATGCGATAAATGCAATGCGTGAATGTATTGGCGGAATGTATCACGCAGACCTGTTCAAATATCTGCTTGAATTGTCAATTTTCATTGTGGTTGCACTGGTCATAGGACTTATAATCAGAAAACCATTTATCCATATCATGCACTTCATCGAGAAACGTATGGAAGATACGGATATGATGTAATGCAAATAAGGAGGAACACCCATGAACGAAGATACAAATTCAAATACAACCAGCACCGAGTCATCTGACATAAAGTCCCAGGTGCTTGCATTCAGAGACAATGCCCATGCAGAAAATGTAAAAAAGCTGAAGGCGGGTATTAAGTGTATATTCACTGTTCCCGCATGCTTCCTTATCCTGCTCTTTCTGACCGGCAGCTCCAAGATCATATTTCTTGTTCTGTGGATCGCCAGCCTGTTCATAATCGCGGCGTATCTGATACATGTGGAATACTCGGATTACAAGGTACAGGAGATGGTTAACTCGCTTCAGGATACGGAAGATAATATTGACGGTCTCATCGACATCAACAGCATATATACAAGAGTCGCTGCACCGAAGAAGAAGCTGGACGACATAATAACAAATGTAAAAACAGACATTCAGACACAGATCACCGCCGTGCAGGACAAGGTGGCTGAGATGGCTGAGGCTGTGCAGAATGATCAGAGTGTGTCTGTGCAGTCTGATGAGCAAAACGAGACAGTTCAGACGGATGAACATGGCGACTCGGTTCAGACGGATGCACAGGATGAAGCCACAAAAAACACAGAAGCTGACAAGGAGGAATTATCATGAAAAACATTTGGCGTGTATACATATCTGATCTGCGCAGGATCACCACAAATGTTGTCGCACTGTCCATAGTCATGGGTCTGTGCATAATCCCTTCCCTGTATGCGTGGTTCAACATCCTGTCAAACTGGGATCCGTATGGAGAGTCCGCCACCTCACTCATGAAGATCTCCGTCTACTCTGAGGATGAGGGAATCGAGATGAGCGGAATAAATCTGACCATCGGAGACATGGTGATCGAAAGTCTTGAAAACAACAACACTATCGACTGGACATTTGCCGATAATAAAGATGAGGCACTTGAACTCATCGCCAGCGGGGAATGTTATGCCGGAATAATCATACCAAAGGACTTCACGGCGAACATGCTCAGCATACTAAATGGCAACATCGTCAATCCAAATATCGAATACTACGAGAACAGCAAGAAGAACGCCATTGCCACCAAGATAACCGGCAAGGTCAAGACGACCGTCCAAAACGAGATAAACACAAAGATCATAAGCACGCTGACCGAGGTATTTGCAAATGCCGGAGATTTCATTTCTGGAAATAACATAGACGGTTCAGACCTCGTTGCCGGTCTTGAGAGCAAACTGGAACAGATCTCATCCACGCTGGACAATTACGTCTATATGCTGAATACATTTTCACTGCTCACAGAGTCTGCATCAGATGCCATCGATACCACTCAGCTTCTGTTTCCAAGCATAGACAGCATGGCACAGAGCGGCTCAAGCAGT
>ULPU01067635.1_pt1 | contig 13853 bp, 3 predicted proteins | sample 1953821 | NCBI WGS metagenome assembly ULPU01 (sample SAMEA4835637, study PRJEB28245) | human gut metagenome | biome: gut microbiome; material: fecal sample | place: Denmark | collected 2008
TGTTGAGCCGTTCGGCGATGCCGGCGAGCGCCTGCAGATCGTCGGCGGACAGACCGAATCGTGGCGTGGCGAGCAGCCGCATGAGCGCGGCGCTGTCGGTGTGGTCGCATACGACGTGCAGCAGGGCGAGGATGTCTTTGATTTCGGGACGTTCCAGGAGTGCGGCCTGGCCGACGACGAGTGTGGTGAGGCCGGCTTGTTCCAGTGCGTCCTCGTAGGCTGGCATCTGCGTTTTGGAGCGGAACAGGAGCGCCACGTGCGGACGGTTGTCTTTGGCTCCGTCGGCGAGCTCGTTTTCGGTTGGCGTGTGCAGTGCGATCGCTTGTTTGGCGAAGCGTACGATGGCGTCGATTTCCTGGCCGAATGTGGCGTAGCCGAGCACGCCGAGCGTACCTTCGGGGGCATTGTCGATGTTGGCGAGCGGGGGCACGTCCACTTCGCGCATAAGCGAGCTGCCGCGACGTCTGGCGGGCAGGCGCAATGGTTTCGTCAGATTGTTGGCCGCTTCGAGCACCATGCGCGAGTTACGTCGGGTGACGGTCAGCGTGTAGGGCTTGTCGGTGGCGTCGTGGCCGAAGTCGTGTTGCAGCATGCGGAATGCGCCTGGGCTGGCTCCTCGCCATGCGTAGATCGATTGGAAGGGGTCGCCGACGGCGTTCACCGCGCTGCGATGGGTGGAATCGGCGTGGAACAGTGCGGTCAGGAGGGCCGCCTGCGTGGTGGAGGTGTCTTGGTATTCGTCAAGCAGCACGTGCGTGTAGCGTTTGCGGTAGGTGGCTCCGATGGAGGGGAATCGGGTGACGAGTTGGAATGCGGCGATGGTGAAGTCGCTGAATTCGGCCATGTTGAGGGCGCGTTTTTCGGCGTGGTAGTCGGCCACGAGGTCGAGTAGCAGGTCGCGTTTGCGGGCCGTGCCGGCCAATTGCGCGGTCTTGTGGACGCAGAGTTGGTGGCATTGGGCGCGGTATTCGCGCATGCGGGTTTCGAAGGCGGTGTCGGATTCCTTTTTCTTCTGTTTCGGAGCCTTGCCCACTTTCGGCTCGTCATCGGGAACGTCCTCGTCTTCAAGCGCTTTGGCCACTTGCGCCACGAACGCCTTATCCCATGCGCGCACGCGTTCCACGGCTTCGTCGAAGCTGGTGCAGTCGCTGCCGATCATGGCTCCTGCGATGGCGTTGGATAGGGTGAACACGTTGCCGGCGATGGTGGAGAATTTGCCGAGTTCGTCGCCGCCTTGGTCGAAGGCCATGAGCTGGTCCATGTGCTTGTCGAGCACGGTGTGGATGAGCTGCAGCGCTCCGGCTTCGCTCAATGGCTGCGTGTTTTGGTCGAAGCCGACGAGCAGGCCGTATTGGCGCACGATGGTTTGGAAGAACGCGTCATAGGTGGAGACTTCCGGTTTGAGGAAGGCGACGCGCGTACCACGTCCGGCCTGGTTGCGCGTCACGGCAGCGGAAACGCGCGAAAGCAGTTCGGAGGCGGCTTTGCGTGTGAAGGTCAGGCCCAGAATCTTCTCGGGACTGATGCCCTGGTCGATGAGGGTGATGATGCGGCGGGTCATGGTGTAGGTTTTGCCGGAGCCGGCGCCCGCCACCACGACCACGTCCTCGTATGAGGGGGCTTGGATGACGGCGGCCTGTTCCGGACTGTCGGTGAATTTCGGCGTGGCGGCCGGCGCAGTGCCCATCGCATCGCCCTTTGCTGTGGCCCCGTTCGTTGACATGCTTCCGTTCATACCGTTGCTCCCGTTCATGCCACGGTCCTTTCGAATACGGTGTTCTGCTCGCCTTGGCAGGCCGGGCAGACCCCACTGCCGTACGTTCTGCAGTATCCGACGTGTTCCACGGTCGGACGCGCGGTGATGCGGGTGGCCCGGCTCGCCGCGGCCGCATAGAAGACGCGGGAGATCATGGTCAGCGACCATACCGTCATCTTCGACCGCGATTCCAGAAGTTGCTTCCAATGTTCTTCGCTGACCTGCGCCGGCCGTTCGACGTCGTCGAGGCCGCTGGTGAAGACGCTGGCCATTTTGGGCACGTATTTGCGGGGTATGAAATCGCCCGCGTTGATGCTTCCGCCGGCGAACAGCGCCTGCTGGTGGTACGCTTCGTCGCCTTGCCCTTTGCGTGGCGCGGGTGCCGCGTATTCCATGACGTGGAACAGGGCGCTTTGGGTGATGTCCGGCATGGTTGCGATCGCCTGCGCGCCGCGTTTTCCGTCGTGTTCCGGGAATGCGAGGCCCAGCTGGTAGCAGACGAGCTGCAGGTCGCTGAACAGGGAGCGTCCATTCGGCACTTTGCCGGTTTTGTAGTCAATCAGCCGTACCTGTTCGCGGCCGTCTGCGGTACGGCGGTGTTCAAGACGGTCGATTCTGCCCGACAGGCGTACGGTGAGCCGGTCGCTCATGCCGGTTTCCGGCCAGCCGCCGACGAGCGCGCCCATGATGGCGATGAGTTCGTCGCGGGAGATCGGAGCGTTGCCGTCGATGGCGTTGTAGGCGTCGAGGATGTCGTCGAAGTCGAATTGCGCGGCGAACTGCCGTTCCGCTTCGGCATGGTCCAATGTTCCCACGGTGATGGTTTCGGTGTTGTTCGACGGGTATCCCGTACGGTTCGACTTGACGAAATATGTGGCGATGTTGCGCAATGCGACCGACGCCTTCGCGTCCTTGCCGAGCGCCTTGTACCGTTCCTCGGGGTCGTCGATGGCGTTGAGGTCGCCACGTAGGGTCTTGTATCGGCTGATCATCCATTGGGTGATTTCGTCGATGTTGTCCTCGTCGCTTACCGCGGTGTGGTTTTGGGGCAGGTCGAGGCCGGCTTCGGTGGCCTGTTGCGCGACGGCGTGGATGAGCGAGCCGAAGCTGGTGGCCGCGCTGCCCATGCGTGGGCCGGCGAAACGGTTCTCCAGCATCCAGCACACCGGGCACGCCCACAAACTGTCCACGGCGGATGGAGAAAGGGTGACCACGTCGGATTGGCCGTCTGTTTTTTCGATGGATTCCGGTTGTTCGATAAGCTTCGCCTTGTCGGCATGCTCCGTTTTCCCGTCAGATTCCATCTTGCCGTCGATTTCCGTCATATCGTCGGCTCCCGCATGTTCCGTAAGGAACGCCCAATTGTCGGGATTCGCGGCGGCGATGCCATGCGATGCCAACAACGCCAAGGCTTGCGCGGCATCGCGCGCTTGGGGGGAATCGGTCGGCGCATGGGCCAGCACGCTTCGCGAGGCGGCGACCAGGCCACGTGGGTCGGCCTCCAGTCCCGCGTATTCGCCGGCCTCGCCGACCGCCGTGTACACGCGTGTTTCCGCATCGGCATCCCGGTCGCGGTCGAACCATTCCGGCAGGTAGCCGTAGAGGAAGTCGGACGGCACATGGTCTTCGTTGAGGACCGCGCTTACCGTCACGCGCTCATCGGCGCGGGTGAGCGCCACAAGGAGGCTTTTCTGTTCGGAGGCGAGCACCGCGGCGAGCTGCGCGTTTTCGCGGCCTGCGGAAGTGACGATGTCGTCGGACAGTCGTCCATGCAGCATGATGTCGGCGAGTTCCTCCCCGCCGAACAGGGTGTTGCGCGGCGCGAGGTTCGGCCATTGGCCTTGTTGGAACGCAGGCATGAACACGAGTTTCCAATGTTTTCCGGCAGCTCCGGCGGGCGTGGTGAGCGTCACGGCCTGATCGATCGGCGCGGTGTGCGCCAGGGAGTCGGCTTCGATGGCGAGCGCGCGGACCTGTTCGATGAACGCGTCGATGGTGTGCGCTGCCGTCACGCCGTTCGATTCGCCGCCGGACGCGTAGCTGAACAGGCGCATCGCGGTGTCGAGCCGGTCGTTGGCCGCGCGGCCTTCGGCGTTGTTGCGCAACGCCGTTTTCTGCCAGATTTCGGCTTTGCCGAACGCCTGCCATGCACAGTCGAGCATGTATTGCGGTTCGTGGGATGTCAGGCGTGCCTCCGACCGCAGGGTATCGTCAAGCGTTTTCCACAGGCGTGCGAAGGCTTGCGCTTGGGGGTCTTTGCGGCCCAGTACGGAGGCGATCGCGTCGAGCACGCGGTCGGTGTCGCCTTCCAATAGCAGGATGTACAGCGCGTTCATGCCGAAGGATGGTTCGTCCGCGTCCTCAGCGGCACGCTCTCCCGTCATCAGCCGGTCGTCGGTGTCGATTGCCGGCAGGCCCATGTCGGCAGCGTTTTCCGCGTCCGACGCCGATGCCGCCACGCGTGCGGTGTGGAAGGTTTCGACGTAATCGTTCCAATCGTCGATCAGCTGTGGCAGCAGCGCGCGTCCGGACGTGTCGGACGTGGTCGGATCGGCTGTATCGTCATGCAAAACCGTGGCCAGCGAGCCGAGCGCGTTCATCGCCGATTCGACCACGCACAGCCGAGCCGGACGTTCGCCGGGGGTGGTGATCAGCGGCGAGTTCATAATCGATGCGACGCGTGAGCGCACGTATGCGCCGGCCGTGTCGAGGTTCATGGACGAGGTGGCGATGCCTTGCCGTTTCAGTTCGGCCAGTTCGATCATGGAGAACAGGCCCTGCACGAACGGTTCGTCCTTGAGGGGGCGGGTCACGCTCGAATAGCGTACGGGCACGCCGTCGGCGCGTAGCCGTTCGCCGAACGTGCGCACGGTGGCGTTGTCGTGGGCGATTACGGCCATGTCGTTCCAGTCGCGGCCGTGTTCGAGATGTTCGGTTTTGATTTTCCACACCACGTCGTCGAGTTCTTCGACGGTGGAACGGTACATCGCGGCTTCAAGACTGCCGTCGCGCGTCTCCGGTATGGCGATGGCCGGCATTTTGCCGGGGCGGTTCGCCAGCGCGTCGTCGGTCGATTCCGTGCTGGCGATGGTCAGGCTCACGCGGCTCGCCACCGCGGCCAGGTCCGTACCTTCGGCCATATGGGACGGTTCCAGCCGTACCAGTCGCGCGCCCAATCGCGATTGCGCCATGTTGAACAAATATTCAGGGTACGATCCGCGGAACGTCTGCACCGCCTCGTCGGGGTTGCCGACGAGCAACAGTCGCACGCCACGGTTGCGCAATGCGGTGAGAAAGTCGAAGCCGGCGAGTGTGGCGTCCTGGAAATCGTCGACGATGACGAGTTTCGGCAGGTCGGACGTTTCGGCTTCGTTCACGACGGCCGCGGCGTCGATCATGAGCTGCGAGGCGTCGAGACGGTATTGGTCCGGATATGCCTCGTTGATGGCCTGGTTGTATTCGGCGCGCAGCGCGAAGGCGAGCCGCCATTGCACGCGCAGTCGTTCGCGTCGTTCGTCGAGCGTGCCGTGCTCGTCGGCAGCGCGGGCGATCAGCATGTCTTCGAGTTCCGGTTTCGCGCCGATCTCGTTCATGCGGGCAAGCATGTCGCGCAGCTGGTTGGCGAAGGCGTCGGTGGCGTCGTCCACCACCATGCCCGACCAGTCGGCGACCACGAAGTAGGTGCGCAATAGCGCGCAGGTGGAGCATTCGTCGCCGTGCTCGGCATGTTCGGCATGCCTGGCGAGCACACGGCGGATGACCACGTCCTGTTCGGCCCCGTTGAGCAGTTTCGGCAGGGGTTGTCCGGCATGCGATCGCACGGCGGTCATGATGCGGAACGCGACGGCTGGCAGGGTGGTGACGGGGCGCGCCTGCGAAATCGCGGACAGTTCGCGGATCACGGTGTCGCCGAGCCGGTCGGCCACCTGTCTGCCGGAGACCGTCATCACGGCGTACGCGTCGCCATGCCGCTTCATCGCGGCGACCAGCATGTCCAGCGCGAACCGGGTCTTGCCGCTGCGGGGTGCCCCCGCAACCAATGTCGCGTCATCGAGATCGTCCACATCCATCATGTCTCCCCAGCTTAGCCGAACGGTCCGGCCACGAATCGCATATCATCGTCCGAAGCCGTCCTGAAAACGTCATCGTGGACACCGCCATCTTTATATATGGACATCGATACCCTCTACAAAGTTTTTCGGACACCGCCACCAATAAGATTGACTAGCGGCGCAGCCCGGGAAGGTTCAACAGCGAACAGACGGCCTGCCCATGACGACGAGTACGGTCGAAGCATAGACGCAACGCACGGAACCGGGCAGGAACTACAGGAAAGAGGAAGCATGGAAGCCTCAAGGAGCATTCCCCCTCAGATTCCCGGCTACACACTGATCAAACGGCTGGGCTCCGGTTCCGAAGCCGACGTGTACCTGTACCAGCAGCTTTCCCCGGCCCGTCAGGTGGCCATCAAAATCAGCAAGAACACGCTCGACCCACGTGCCGCGGTCCGCTTCCGTTCCGAAGCGAATTTCATGGGGCAGATCTCCACACACCCCTACATTCTTTCCGTCTATGAGAACGGCGTGACCGTCAACGGGCGCGGCTACACCGTGTTCGAATACGCTCCGGGCGGCAATTACAAGACGTTCCTCGAGCATGGCCGTCTCACCGCCGACCAGATGCTCACCGTCGGTATCGATCTGGCGAGCGCGCTGTTCACCGCGCATCGCAAAGGCATCATCCATCGAGACATCAAGCCCAGCAATATTCTCATCAACGCGCACAATATGCCCATGCTCGCCGATTTCGGCATCGCCGGGTCCGTCTATGGGCGTCCGGGTGTCGGCTTCACCATCGCGTGGGCCGCGCCGGAGGTGCTTGCCCAAGGCGGTGGCGGCAATGAATCGTCCGATATCTATTCGCTTGGCGCCACGCTGTTCGCCATGCTGATCGGCCAATCGCCGTACGAGTATTTCTACGCCGATGTGCTGGGCGATTCCCAACGGCAGGTGCGGGCCGAACGGCTCAAGTCCGTCATTCTCAACAATCCGCTGCCCAAGCTCAACCGTCCCGACGTGCCGGCCGAAGTGGAACGGGTGTTGCGTAAGGCCTTGAGCCGTACGCCCGAGGATCGTTACTATTCCGCGTTGGAGTTCGCGCGCGACATGCAGCGCGTGCAACAGGCCTTGTATGGCCGTGCCGTGCAGACCACCGTCGAGGGTGTGCCGGATTATCCGCAGAACATGTACGCGCAGACTTCCGCATTCGACCAGTCCGCCCCGGTTGCGAAACAGCATGCCCGGTGGGCGAAGCCATTGGCCGTCACGGTTGCTGCGGCGGCCGCCGTGGTCGTGATGGCGTTGGCGTTCGTCACCGTCGTCATGCCGAATATGGATGCGTCCTCCGACAACAGCAAGGTGCAGGTGCAGAACCATGGCGCCCAGAACCATGCCGAGGACGATCCCGATTCGGCGATCACGTCGGGCAGTGTGCCGAGCGTGCAGGATCTTACGGGCGAATACACCGCCGACGGCAAAGTGCGGTTCACATGGGTCAATCCTTCGCCGAAGGATGGCGATTCGTACGCGTGGTCGCTGGTCGGCGATTCGGGAACCGACCCGAACGCGCAGGGCACCACCACGGAGTCGACGAGTATCGAAATCGATCCGGCCGACGGCGCGCAGACGTGCGTGCAGGTGAGTCTGGTTCGCGCGGACCGGCAGATGTCCGAGAATCCCATGATCGCGTGCGCGGCCAAGCCGTGAGTTTGCGGCCGGATGCGGGTGACATGAACCGATACGAACCAATACAGCCCGGCATGCATGCGGGCAAACAGGTAGGCGCATGCGGTTGGATGCGCGGTCAAGCAAAGTTTGGGCACAATCAGGGAAGAGCCAGTCGATGAGCAAGCATAGGAACGCCGAGAACCAGTCGGCGCAATCGTACGAACGGCAGTTGCGATTCGGGTCGATGCTGCGCAAGCTGCTGCCTTCCGGCAGTCGCCGGTGGATCACGCCGATCGTCATGCTGCTGCTGTTGCTGGGCATCGTCGCCGGAGCCGTCATCGTCAGTTCGGTGACGCAACGTCACGTGCAGCTCGACGATGGCACCGTGTGGGTCACTTCGCTCAAGGACCGCAAGGCCGCCCGTTTCAACGTGCGCAACCGGGACGCCGACGCGGGCGTCGCCTCCACTGCGGCCCGGTTCGACGTGGCCCAGCATGATGGCTCCACCGTGATCTCCGAAGGTACGAAGGCCAGCAACATCGAGGCCTCCACCGTCAGCGAAAGCGGCAACACCACCATCAAATCGGATATGCGGACCGTCGTCGGAGGCAACACCGCGGCGTTCATCAACGTCAAGACGGGCAATGTGTGGGTCGGGTCCGCCGATGATGTGAAATCCATGAATCCGACCACCGATTCGCCGAAGATGAAGCTGGGGTCGGGTGGCCGTATCGCGGTGACGCATGACGGTGTCGTCTACGGCTACCGCACGTCCGACGGCGCGGTGCTCAGTGTCGACGGACCTCAGGGAACACCCGGCAAGGATGCGACGATCAAGGGCGCCACGAATGTCGAATCGTTCACCGTGGTCGGCAAGACGCCGGTCGTAGCCGGTGCCGGCAAGGTGTTCTGGCCGAAGGGCAGCGCGGATATCGGCCTGCAGGGTCAGGCGACGTTGCAGGCGCCGTCCACGGATGGCAGGCAGACTGGCTGGGTGGCGGTTTCCACGCCGCGGGGCATCGCCATGGTCGATTTGGGCAGCAAAAAGGTCACGCAGCTGCCGAATGCCGGCAAGGGCGATGCCGCGCAGCCGGTGTCCACCAATGGCTGCGTGTTCGCCGCGTGGGCGCAGAAGGCCAACAATTACATCAGGGTGTGCGCGGCGAACGACAAGGACGCACAGTTTTCCTCGTTGGAAGATGTCAATCCCACCTCGCAGCTCGTGTTCCGCACCAACCATCGTCTGGTGGTGCTCAACGACGTGGTCAACGGCAATGTGTGGAATCCGCAGGAGTCCACCAAGGTCATCAAAATCCAGTGGAACAAGGTGGAGACCAAGCAGTCGAAGCAACAGCAGCAGAACAACGACAGCGCCAACAACCAGCACAATTTCAGCAAGAACTGTTCGGCGCAGTCGGGGCAGATCAAGGCCGTGGACGATTCGTTCGGCGCGCGCGTGGGAACGCAGCAGATTCTCGACGTGTTGCGCAACGACGAGCAGACCGACTGTTCCGTGCTGCGCATCACGTCGGTGAGCGCTCCGGATGGCGCGAACATCACCGTCTCCCCCGTCTATGACGGCCGGTATCTGCAGCTCGACGCCTCCGGTGCCGCCGCGGGCAACGTGTCCTTCAGCTATGAGATTTCCGACGGGCGCGGGCAGACGTCCAGCGCCACCGTGTCGCTCACGCTGGCCGGCGGCGACGACCATGCGCCGCTGCAGAGCGACACTCCGCCGGAAATCGACGTGGAGCAGGGTGCTTCGTACACCGCGAACGCGTTGGGCAGCTTCTCCGACCCCGACGGCGATCCGCTGACCTTGGTGTCGGCATCGCCGCAGAACACCGATCAGGTGACGGTGTCCACGCGAGCCGACGGACAATTGGTCTTCAACGCCGGTTCGATGTCGTCCGGCAGGGCGGGCATCGAGGTCACGGTGTCCGACGGCCAGCAGACCGGCATCGGCATGATCTACTTCTCCGTGAAGCCGGCGAACACGCTGGGCGCGGTCATCGACCCCGTGGTCAAACAGACCACGCCCGACACCCGCACCACCATCGCGCTCAAACCGTACGTGCACGGCACGTCCGTCGAACCGGCCGAATTGACCGCGGTGGAGACGCCGTCCGGCGCGGCCACCACCATGAACGCCACCGACATGTCGATCACATTCACCGCCTCCAATCCCGGCACCTACTATGTGCCGTACACCATCACGCAGGGTTCCATTCCGTCGACCGGTCTGGCTCGTGTGGAGGTGCAGGCGGTGGCCGGAGACGCCGCCAAGCCAATCGCGGCGAACGACGTGGCGCTGCTAGGTGCGGACAATACCGCGATCGTGGAGCCGCTTGCCAACGACGTCGACCCGATGGGCGGCGTGCTGTCGGTGACCAGCGTCACCGCGGACGCGCAAAGCGGCATCAAAACCGGTGTGGTGAGCAACAAGCGCGTCTATATCACCGCGCGTCAGGTGCCTACCGAGCCGGTGCGGATCTCCTACACCGTGGCCAACGCGGCCGGATCGTCGACCGGCGTCATCGTCCTGCAGCCGCCGGCGCTGACCACGTCGAATTCCGTGCCGAAGGCCGAGAACATCACCACACAGGTGCGCACCGAAGGCATCGTGTCCGTGGACGTGCTCGACCATGTCACGTATTCCGACGGCACCACGGTGAGCCTGCAGAACGATTTGCAGTATGACAAGAACACGTTCAAGGGTCTGGTGTTCGTGTCCGGCGACACCGTGCGCTATCAGGCCACCAGACAAACCGGCTCCTTCCCCGTCACCTACACGGTGAAGGACAATCTCGGCAACGCGGCCTCGGCCACCATCACCATCAACGTGCATCAGAAGGACGCGTCCAACAAGGCGGCTCCGACACCGTCCGACGTCGAGGCGCAGGTGGCGGCCGGTCAGAAGGTGCAGATTCCGATCACGCTCACCGGCATCGACGCTGACGGCGATGACGTGCAGCTGCTCGGCTTGGGCAACAAAGCGCCGAAACTGGGCCGTATCAGCGAGGTGGGCGCCACGTATCTGGTGTATGAGGCGTATGCCGATTCGTCCGGAACGGACACGTTCTCCTACGCCGTGGAGGATTGGACCGGTCAGAGGGCCACCGCGCAGGTGCGTGTGGGCGTGTTCAAATCCGGAGCCGATTCGGGTGTGTACGCGCGCGACGACGAGATCACGCTGCGTCCGAACACCGCGGCCACCGTGCCGGTGGCGCAGAACGACATTTCCGGGGACAATACTGATCTGACCGTGGCCAAGGACGTGGAATCGCAAGGCATCGGCGGCATTCAGGTCGTTGACAACATGCTGTCGTTCACCACGCCGAAGCAGGCGGGCACGTATTACGTGGTCTACACCGTCAAGGACAAGGCCGGCCTGTCCGATTCGGCGACGTTGACGGTGAATGTCGACGAGAACGCCGCCATCGACCCGCCGACCGCGTACGATTACCGTGTTCCGGCCGCCGCCACGATCGACAAGAAATCCGTGGACGTGGACGTTTCGCAGTGGATCGCCAATCCGTCCGGCACCGCCGACGAGCTTCAGGTGGGCGTGGATCCTTCCGCGACCGACCATGCGCATGTCAAGGGCGGCAAGGATTCCACCATCATCACCGTTGATCTGACCGACGAGGCGCGCGCGGTGCCGTACACCGTCACGAACACGACGTACGGCATCACGTCCACCACGTTCATCCAAGTGCCCGCATATGGCGTGTTTCCGCCGGTTCTACGTCCGAAGGCGCCGGCGTTGAAGGTCAATGCGCGTGAGACCATCACCATCAACATCGCCGACTACGTGCGTGTGGGCGCGGGCAAGACCGCGTATGTGGACGGCGCCGATTCGGTGAGCGCTACGAAGGCCGCGGACGGCGACCTGTACGTCAACGACCAGACGTTGAGGTTCACCGCGCCGAAGGATTACGCGGGTCCCGCGTCCATCACCTTCACCGCGGTGGACGGCAAGCGAGACAAGAACGACAAGGTGAAGATCGTCAATTCGGCGGTGCTCACGCTTCCGATCACGGTGATCGGACGTGAGGTTCCGCCGCCGACGTTCTCATCCTCCACCGTCGATGTGGTGGCCGGCGAGAAGGCCACTACCATCGATCTGACGGCGCTGACCCATTCGGCGTCGGGCCTGTACGAGGATGAGAAGCAGTACTCGTATTCCGGCGGCGTGAATTCCGGCAGTGTGGATGCCAGAGTGTCTCCCTCCGGCACGTTGACCGTGTCCGCGGACAAGACGGCCACGCCGGACACCACAGTGAGCGTGCCCGTCTCGATCAAATATGCGAAGGGTACGGTGAGCGCCGGTATGACCGTGCGCGTCACCGCGTCCAACAGGCCGCTCGCCCGTGTCACCGAGAAGACCGTGAAAATCAAGGCCGGTTCCAGCGAGCAGGTGAATCTGCTGTCCGACGCGTACAATCCGTTCCCCGACACTCCGCTGACGGTGACCGGATGCACGTCCGATGGCGCGTCGAAGCTGACGGTGGATTGCCCGTCCAACGGCGTGGTGTCCATCAGGGCGGCTTCCGACATCGGCGCGAACACCAACAAGGTGGTCGTCACCGTGCGCGACGCCACCAAAACAAAGGAACGTGAGGTGACCGGCACCATCAGCGTTTCGGTGATGGACAAGCCTGATGCGCCGCTGCTTTCCGCGGTGTCCGGCGACCCGCAGGATGGCGCCGTGAATCTGAGCTGGACGGCCGGTTCGGCCAACGGCAGCCCGATCACCGAATACAAGGTGATGTGGGGCGGAGACGCGTCCGGCGAGCGCTCGTGCGGGCAGAAGACCTCCTGTCTCATCGACGGGTTGAAGAACGGCAAGACCTACTCGTTCAAGGTGCAGGCCAGGAACGAGGTCGGCTGGTCCAAGGATTCCAACGCCGTCGAGGGCACGCCGGACAAGCTGCCTGATGCGCCGACGGATGTGACGGCCAGTGTGAAGGGCAACACGGTGAGCGTCACGTGGAAGGCTCCGGACGGCAATTTCTCGTCGGTGAACAATTACGAGGTGACTTTGTCCGGCAGGAACGCACCGTCCAAGCAGACGACAAATTCCACCGGAATCGATTTTGTTTTCGATAACAACGCGATTTCCGACGGCGACTCGTACACGGCTACGGTACGCGCCCACAACAAGGTGAATTGGAGCCAACCGTCCAAGGCGTCCGACGCGGTCAAGCCGTGGGGCAAGCCCGATGCGCCGAAGATCTCCGTGACGAACGACGACACCACGGGAACCGTCACCGTCGAATCCGTGGGCAACACCCGCAACGCGGGATGCAAGGCCGTCGAGATTTCCGGAGATGTCAGCGCAAGCATCGACGGATGTTCCGGATCCTACGATTTCAAGATTCCGGACCATGATCTCAACACCAGGGAATACACCATCAAGGCGGCGGTGGTCGGCAAGGAGAAAACGACCAGCGACGATTCGACCGTACGTTTCACACCGAAATACGCGGTGAAGGCGCCCGAATCGGTCAGCGTCAAGGGGCATGACGACGTGTGCGTAGTCAGTTGGAAGGAGAACGGCCACGCCGACGGGTTCACGGTGAGCGCGGACGGACTCGGCTCCTACCATGCCGGCGCTTCCGAACGATCGCACGATTTCCCGCTCAAGGAATGGCAGTCCTGTTCCTCGGGTTCCGTCACGCAGCATTTCAATGGCGCGGTAAGCACCTCCAAGTCCGGCAGGGCCGATCCGGCATACGTCCGCAAGGTGAAGGCCGCCGTCAACGCGCCGATGCTGACGTGGGACGCCAATGATCCGAACATCATCAAGGTCAGCGGCGGATCGGTGAACATGTACGGCCAGCCCGGCAAAACCGTGATCACCTTCACCGCGGACGGCAAATCCTATGACGTCGCCTGGGCATTGGGCTCCGACAAACTGAACGTCAAGGACGTGCTGCCGACCGGAGCCGATTACGCGTGGAAGGCGAAGGTGGTGGGCACCGACACCGCGCTCAACAACGAGGACAATGGCGGCACACTGCTGGACCATGACAGGTACAAGACTCCCACGCCGAAACCCGAACCGTCGGAACCTTCAGAACCATCAAAACCGTCGGAACCATCGGATTCTGACGCGTCCACGGAAGGCGAAGCGGCCACGCGGAATGACCGGCCTGTGGCATCCTCCGTCGCCCTGTCCACCGTCGACGGCGCATCCAAGCCTTGGATCCGCGGCCTGGCCTACTACGCCAGATGGTGAAACGGACGATCACAGCAATCGCAAACACAACGAACCATCCACACGAGCAACACAACAAGCAAGGAGCAACCCATGAGCAACGATTTCGATGACGCCACCCAGCTGGGTTCCATCGGCCATAATCCAA
>ULPU01006638.1_pt1 | contig 13793 bp, 14 predicted proteins | sample 1953821 | NCBI WGS metagenome assembly ULPU01 (sample SAMEA4835637, study PRJEB28245) | human gut metagenome | biome: gut microbiome; material: fecal sample | place: Denmark | collected 2008
GGAATAAGGAGAACGCCCCCACCAGTAGCCCGCAGAACCATTGATCTTCTTAATGGTGCTGTTGCCAGCGGTGTAATACTCGTATTGCTTACCCTCACCAGCGTAAGAATACTGAGTAGCACCAAAGACTTCGATTTCGGACAGAAGGAACAGCTTGTCGGAAGTGGTTTCCAAACCGGACTGATTGTTGCCCTTGCTGGTCACTTTGTTGACGAACTTCAACACGCTTTTCAGGTCAGAGGAAAGCTGGTTCAGCAGCGTTGCCATTGTGGAGGTACGCATAGTGGAACCACGCCAGCCGTTCACATTGGTGTTGGAGCCGTTCATGGAATAGGTCGTGTTCAAACAATCGACCAACTGGAAGGTGATACCAGCCTTGGTGCGGCTACCGTCTGCGGTGGTCAGAGTGTCGTGGTCAAAGCCGATGATCTGCGCCGCATAGGTCACGCCGTTGACAGTAATGTTCTTCTTGTCACCGACCTTCCAGTAGTTCGGAGCCTGACCGAACTTGGAAACAGCGGCGATGTTGTCCCAAGAGGTAGCTTCCAGCGTAGCGCCAACTACGAAGGGATAGACATACACGATACCGATGACTTCCAGCGTGTAAACCTTGGTTTTCTGAGAACCGTTGTAAGTAAACACGATAGTCCAGTCACCCAGCTCGGTCGGGTACAGAGTGGCATAGCCGGTCGAAGCAACCTTGCCTGTCAGAGTTTTTCCACCCCTACTCATGGTGACGGTCGAGCCTGTATCAGCGATGATACGCACCTCTGCGGGAGAACCCTTCTGGCTCAGGGCATACAGAGCGTCATTTACCGTGGGGTCGCTGCCGCTCAGTTCCAGTGCCGACTTGGTGGTGTCAGACAGCAGATTTGCCTTGTTCATGGCTGTGCCGACCACATCACAGCCTGCGGCGTTCAGACCAATGTCGAGGGTGGCGGTTCCGGCGAGAAGCTGTGTGCGCCATTCCTCGAAGGTTGCAGGCATATCGGTAGGAGCCTTGATAGACCGGGACTTACCGTTGCCCTTGATGACAGTATCTTTCATGAAATTTCCTCCTTACTCTCCGCAGTTATACAGGCCAACATAGGCGAAAGCGTCCACCGTGCGGTCGATCTTGGAATACAACTCGGTTTCTACCTCGGTCAGTGTTGTGTTGATGACATACAGGAGATATTCAATGTTGTTTGCCGTGGAAAAAGTGAGATTGTCCAGACTGCTCGGAACCAGCGGTGCGTCCGGGGGAAGCGTGAGTTGCTTTCGGAGAACCGTCAGGTTGTTCAAGTAGGCTTTCACGAGAGATTGGGTGGGCGTATCACCCATCGCCCAATTCGTCTTTGCCGCAACCACCACTGAGGAAGGGTCATACGGAACTTGGTAGATCGGGTCATCAGCGACTCCTTTCTCCGCTCGGTATGCCGCCAACTGTCCGGGGAGAGAAGTCATGCGGTTGGCGATATAGGCTACCGCCTGCCCTACACGGTTCATGTCCCCGTAATTGTAAGCACCCTTCATACCAGCCATGTACTCGGTCTTTTCCTCAGCGGAAAGGCTCGAAAGCCCTTCCGTGAGGATTTTGTTTTTCAGGGTAAAAACCCTGTCTACATCGGCCTGTGTGCGGTCGTAGACGAGATTATCAATAATACTCATATCAGACCTTTCACCTTCAACTTTCCGCTCAGAGAGCCGTTAAATGTGATCTCGTCCACCAAGATCAATGCGTCCATTTCATCGGTGTAGAGCGTCTGCAAGCCAATCACATCGCCCACTTCCAACTCAGGATTGCCACGGTACTTTGTCTGATAGGTGTTTCTCATTTGCAGATACTTTTTCACCTGATCGGCAAGAGCGGCGCACATCGTATCGTTGGTGATAAGGGGGTTTTCCTCCTTGTCGATTTCTCCATCGAGAGCCACGGGATAGGAAACGACCACCGAGTTCTCAGACAGAGTTTTGCCGGTAATGACTACGGTTTTAGTGCCGGAGGATAACACCAAATCCGCAGCTCTGGCGTAAATGTTGGAGGATACCAACGAACCGCCAGAAACAGAGATAGAAACATCTTGTGCAAGACCAGAGAACTCGACATGAAGCTGAGTTTCGGTGGTCGTTCCCTCGAAAAGTTTGGTGGTATCGTTTGCCGCCGTGTACGCATACTTGGCGACAGATACCGCTTTAAGCTGGTCGATCTTTGCGATGGATTGGGAGTCCTTGTCAATCGAGTCAAAATCCAGCGTGAAGTCCGTTTCACGGTAGTAGAGCTTGCTCACCCGCATACGGCGGTACGGCAGGCCACCGTTCATTGTGACCTCGATCTTGGTACAGTCAATCGCCGCTTCGCTGTTGACAAACACCTCCGCAGAAGCGATACCCGTCACGGTCTGCGTGTCCAACAGCTTCGTCCCGGCGTAATACTTCACCTGAATAGAGGTGGGGTATTCGTCCAAGGGAGTATCAAAACGGAGCGCCAGCACGGGAAGATCGTGAGAAACATCAAAGGTCTTGGTGAAGGTCGGCTTCGTGGTATAAGTGCCATCTGCCGCAGTCATCGCTTCACTGATAAACCCTCGACCGGAGGGGTCGGTGTCTTCGACAATGACCTGATCTCCACCGTCCAGTGTCCAGCGGTTCAGTTCCAACGCCGCATAGGTGTTACCGACCTTATTACCACGGTCAACAGTGTCCCACTCGCTGTACCACAGATGACCGTTATCTGCCCATACGCCGCTGTAAATACCAACCACAGTCACGCCAAAAGGCTTGATGTGAATGATATTGTCATCGTCTGTAAACAGGCGGCAGCGGCAGGCATGAGCGATCAGTTGCAGACAGTTCATGTGCGAGTCAATGGGGAGCGCCGCCGTAGTGAACATCTGCTTCAAGGTTGGGTCAATCACCCATGGGTGCGTACCCTGCGCTGTCAGCGTCAGGTCTGCGTCCAAAAGCACTTCCTCAGCCATGTCGTAGAAGTTTTTGGAACCGAGCTTGCTCTTGTAGAAGGTTCCGGTCAGACTTCCAACCAGACCTGTCCCTGTGAAGGTGGCCTGATTTTTGGCGGCTTTCGGTTTGCTGTTCAGCACATATTTGTCCGCTTTCAGCCACTCGACCTTGCCCGTGGGAAGCATATAACCGTATCGGAGAGAAATCGGTGACTTCTTATCCAGATAGGCATAAATGCCTTTCGGGTTATCCGGGTCATAATTGTGTTCGTAATCCAAAAGAACGAACTGCATGGTTTCCTGCGGCAGTCTGCGGGAGAGCGGGTCTACATCATGAGACTCCTTAATGGAAACAATGTCATCATTTCCAAATTTCTTCTGCACACCGTAGAGAACCTGTTGCAACCGAGGTCGGCGGTACGGAAGGGTGTTCCCCATTGTCAACACGATCTTGTCACAAGAAGCGACCTTCGTGTTGATGACCAACTCTGTTCCCTCTACGGGAAGGGTCAGACTTTCCAGTACCGTCCCATTCAGGTAGAAATCAACCGTCACGGTGTCAGGCCATTCCTGATAGCGAGTGTCAAAAGTCAGGGTGATGCCGGGGAAGGTATGCGGATTGCTGAAAGCACGAGTCAGCACCGCAGGGGTGGTGAACTTGCCCTCAGCATTACTCATGTGGCTCGAAACAAAGCCGTCATACATCGTCCCGGAAGAAGGAACGATGACCGTATTTCCGTCCAGCGCCCACCGGTTCAGCTCTAACGCCGCATAGGACTCCTGATAATCATATCCGTAGTCCAGCGTGTCGAACTCAGAATAGCTCTGCGCCCCGTTGCTGACCCAATTACCGTCTGTTGCCGCTGCCGTGTCCACCTGAGAGAAGGTGATCTCCACAAAGGACTGCTCACGGAGCAAAGACTTCATCGACAGCTTGTAAGCGTTGCTTACCTGTTTCACGGCTACACCTCCTTAGAACGGTTCGCCGCAGTCAATGATATTGACTTTACAGTTGATGTAGTCCGCAGGAAGCCCCGTGTTCGGGTCAAGATGGTACGGGGTCGCCGTGCGGTCGCCGGGGTACATCTTTCGGGTTGTCCAACGGTTGTTTACCATGTCAGGATAAGTGACCGTCACAAAGAAGTTCTTGTCAAAAATCTGCAACATGGCAGACCACTGTTCCGCCGTCAGATACCCCCAAAAGAGATTGTTGAGCTTCTGTTGATCTCTGCCTACCTTCTGACCTACCACAACGCCGTTGGCGTTTCTGGCAGAGTCTACGATAGTGGCAGACAGCAGCTCTAAGCCCCTGCGGGGCTGAGGAAACTTTGTGCCATTGATTGTAATGAAACTTTGCATTTCCTCAGCCCTCCTTAGTAGGCATTGGCGAACACGCCAGTAGATACTTGCCGACCACGCTTCTCCTTGTAGCGGTCGTAGGAATGACCGATTTCATTGTCACCAATGACAACGGACATATCCTTTTCCTCAACGACATTCAGCAGAGCGTAGATAGCGGCGATCACGCCATCGTTGGCAACGGACACGCCTGCGGAGATACCTTCAACGATCTGGTCATTGTTGGCAACCGCCGTTCTGCGTCCCATCGCACCGACCATTTCCGCACCCGCTTCACGGGCGATAAAGAGCTGTCCTTCATTTGGGAAACCGCCGTCTTCAAAGAACGGAATATGCGGAATATCCACCAATCGAATATCAAACGCCGGAATAAGCGTGATACCCATGACAGACAGGCCGTTAAACTGGATGTGGAACATATCATTGATTGCGTCAATGACACCGTTCACAAGTCCAATGATGGAGTTCGCCATCTGTCGCACAAAGCGAGTAATGGGGTTATCGTCCAGCGTCCATGCCGCATACGACAGGGACAGACCCGCCGCCAGTACCGCAAGACCAAGACCAACACCCGCACCGCTCAGGCACAGCAGGACACCGAGAACGATCAATGCGCCGCTGAGAATACCCGTGATGACCGATACGACTTTCTTAATGGAATTAACCACAAAATCCCAATTCAGGGTAGCAACAGCGCCAAGGCTCAATGCGCCAGCCGCCATCAGGCCAAGACCGAGAGGAAGGGCGACTCCGCTTAGAGCAAGGATAGCGCCGACAGCCAAGAGAGCGCCGCCGACAACGGTGGTAATCATGCTGATCTTCTGCTGAACATTGTCGGAGAGATCATTCCAGTTCGGCATGATAGCCGTACCCATTGTGACCGCACCCGCCGCCAGCAGAGCCAGACCCAACGGGATATTCGCCCCGGAGAACGCCAGTGCCGCACCAATAGCGAGGAACGCCACAGATACGACCGTGGTAATAACGGCAATCACATTCTGGATTTCATCACTCAGGCCATTCCAGTTGAGAGCCATTACGGAAACCAGAGAAGTAGCACCAATCGCCATCAGCGCAATACCGAGGGGCATACACCCGGAGAAAGCGAGGATAGCGCCGAGAGCCAAGGTTGCTCCGCTGACCAGCAATCCTACTCTGGACAAGGGAGAAGCCAGAGCGTCCGGGATACTGTTCCAGTTCAGAGCTGCGGCAGATACAAGCGTGACAGCACCAACAGCCATCAGCGCAATACCCAGCCCGGTTGCGACCCCAGTAAAGGCCAACATAGCGCCTACCGCCAGAGAAGCACCCGCCAGAACTCCCGTTAAGGTGGTCAAAGCGTCAGTGAGGTGTCGGTCACTGTTATGCCAGTTGATAACAGCGGCAGATACAAGGCTTGCCCCGCCCAAGGCCATCAAAGCGATACCAAGAGGAAGGTTCGCCCCGGAGAACGCCATAATTGCGCCAAGAGCCAGCAGGAAGCCGCCGACAACACCTGTAATGAGAGCCAGCGTACTTGCCAGTTCGCTACTCATAGCAGTCCAATTCAGCCCAACGGTAGCCGCAAGGCCGACCGCACCCGCCGCCATCAGGCCGACACCCAGCGGAATATTCACGCCGGTTACGACCAGAATTGCACCTACCGCCAGCATAAAGCCGGAAACAATCGTAGTGATCTCTGCGAGAGTGTCCTCAATCATCTTCTTGATTTCACCAATGCGGGTCTGCACAGCGTCACCAAGGAAATCGTAGGTGGGCAAATCGAAATCAAATCCGCCTGCGCCACCAGCACCCGCCCCGGAACCGCTTCCCGTGTTGGGAGCAAAGACATTCAGCTCGTCAAAGCCTGCGGTGTACTGCTTCAACTTCTTGGCAGCACCGGCAGCGTCATCGAGATTATCAGCCAAAGACCCAGCGCCGACAGCAGCGCTATTCACTCCTGAATAGTCCACCTCCGTCAACTTGAAACCCGCAAGGTTGGCAAGGGCATTGGCGATCTCTCGAATGACCTGAACAACAGCGATTGCATAGGGAAGAATTGCGTTCAGTGCGGGAATGAAGATGTTACCGATAGCTCGTGCGGCCTGTGTAAGCTGTGCCTGCAAGATACGAAGCTGGTTTGCAGGAGCTTCCAGCGTTCTCGCCATATCACCCTGAGCGGTTGTCACCTGAGTCATAATGGCGTAGTATCTCAGCTCGGCCTTTTCTGCCTGCGTCATGTTGGCAACGCTTTCCTTGATACCAAGGTTCAAAGCGGTCTGCTCCAACCGTGCCTGCGACAAATCGTAACCCAAGCGCCGCAGAGGTTCCAACTCACCGGAAATACCGGACTGTAACTTCTGCATAGCGTCTTCAATGGAAATATTGAAGAAGGAAGAAATATCGTAGCCGAGCTGTGTCAGGTTTTGGCTCATGAGCTGCGCTCGTTCTGCTGTGTCACCGAAGCCGGTCAGCAGCGTATTGAAAACGCCCTGATTGCGGAGCCACTGTGCCGGGTCAATACCCATGACATCGGATACCTTTTCAGCGTAGTTTTGAGCTTCGGCGGCATACTGCCCCAAGGCAACTGTGAACAGGTTCAAGTCTTCTTGGTACTTGTTGGACTCCGTAACCGCCTGTGCGATGAAATGACCGATTTTACGGAAAGTGATTGCAACAGCGGCGACATTCAACGCTTTCAATCCGCTCGTGAACTCCCCGGTGGTGGAGGTTGCTTTACGGGCAGAAGCGTTGTATTTCTCCGTGCTGGTAATCAGCTTTTGGATTTTAGAGGGGAACGCCGAGAAACCGTTGGACACTTTCTGCATTTCATCGGCAAAAGGCTTCATGGCGGCGGCAAGAGCGGTCATCTGCTGTGTGAACTTGTCAATGTCCGCCGCTTCCAGATCCTCGATCACCTTCGGCAGCTTGGAGAGCTGATTGATAAAGGTGGTCATATTGGCCTTACCCAGCTCAGAGAGAGGGCGTAAACCGTTGGCAAGGGAAGTCAGCTTGTCGCCGTCCGTCCATTTCAGGCCAGTGAGAGCGGTGTTGATTGCCGTGAGCTGGTTGGCGATGGAGGAAGAAATCTTCACATTCCCAACCTGACTCAGAGCGGTCAGCGCATTGGTAAGCCGGGTGATCTTCTGCGAAGCGTCACCGCTGTTCAAGCCTTTCAGAGAATTGGAAAGCTCCCGAATACCCTGAGCGGTCTTGCTCAGACCCGTTGCGCCGCCGTTGGTAGCGGTTTTCAAACGATTGAGCGTGTTAATCAGGTTTTGAAGCCCTGTGACCGCCTGCGTACTGTCATTGACGATCTGAAACTCCAACCCCTGAATTTCCACATTGTCAGCCACTTACGCCACCACCTTTCTCTTGAAATTTCTTATTGATCGACACCATAAAGGCTTCCATGTATGCCTTGGCTTGGTCATCGTGTTTTTCTTGAAGTTGCTTCTGCTGTTTTTTATCCTGCCGACTGAACAGCTCGTAGGGGCTTTCCCGATACGGTGTGGGCTTGGTTCCCTTCTTGGCGAAAGCACGAAGAACCGGGGCGGCATCAATAAGCGCTTCGTAAAAATAAGCTCCTTGGAGCCAAGCGTCTTGATTTCTCAGGTCTTGCCTGATCTGCGCCGCCTTTCGGTAATACTTCACTAATTCACAATCCTGTTCCCAAAACTGCTCATAGGTCATACCGATGGAAAGATAGTACGGGAAAACCTCATAAAATTTTGGCGTGTAAGCGAGAAGGGGAGCGGGGCGATGGTCGCCGCCGCCCCCCTCACTTCTGGAAGATCGGTCGCTTACCAGCCGGTCTTCCAGCTCAGGTTTCCCTCGTTGCCCTCCTGCTCAGGCTCGTCCAGCAGACTCAGCAGGGGGTCGTTATACATCTCTACCAGAGCGGCAATCAGCTCGTCCTTGTGGTTCATACGAGCGTAAATGCTGTCGATCACATCACGCTTTACGAACCGATGATGGGCGAGGAACGCACCAGCAAACAGAGCCGGAAGCAGAGTCATAGGCTTGCGCTCCACATCGGCGGCAACAAAGCCGTTCTTCTCCATCGCTTCAACGGTCTTGCGGGTGTATTCCAGCGTGTAGGTCACACCGGTAGTGGGGTCATTGATTGTCAACTGCTTTGCCATGATAAATCCTCCTTATCAATACGGCGATTGTTGGTGTCTTAGGTTGCGGAGAAAGCGATGGGGGTGGAAGGAGCGATGGTGATGTTCATGTTCACCACTTCGTTCACGCCGCCGCCCACGGGATACACGGACAGCTCACCGTCAAAGGAGAACTTACCGTTAGAGCCATCGGGAGTAACAGTGCCATCGCTCTCGGTGCCGCCAAACCAGACCGCATAGCTGACCTTCTTGCCTTCCAAAGCCTTGAGGGTCTGGAAATCAGCCAGCGTGTAGTTGGCGGTGAAGGACAGACCATCGAGGGACTGGATACCGGCGATGTAGGTCTGCATATTGTCGCTCAGGGTGGTGGTTTCCAGCATTTCGGGTTCGCCGCCGAGGTCAGGAAACTCCTTAATGTCGATCAGTTTGCTCCACTGTTCACCGCTGTCGGCCTTCTTCATCAGAAAAACCTTGTAGGTGGAAATAGCCATTTCATTTACCTCCTATAAAGAGTGGTTCCGTCCGTTTCAGCCTTGTATCGGGCAACCAGACGGTAAATTGTTGCGTTCTCCAAATTGGGAACCGGGGACAGAGAAATACGCCGGAAATTCTTGGCGTACATGAGATCGTCCACAAACCTCATGATTTTTCGGCAAACGGATTTCTTACCGCCTGCCTTATCGGAGTAGACATTCACCTCGTACATCAGCGTGGCGAACCTCTCCGTATCGCCGCTGTCCATGTGAGCTTCCGTGGTGTAGTTATCCTGTTCCACCAAACTCACATAGGGAAAACGAGTAGGAGCGTTGACATACTCGCCGCTGACCAAGATACCGGGAAACTGCGCTCTCAGGGCTTCCGCAATCGGCGTGTAGATTTGACTCTCCACATCAATCATGAAAACACCTCCTTCGCAATTTCCGTGAGCCGGTCTTGCAGCTCCTTTACCGTTTCATACATCGGCATATTGGCGGGATTGCCGTGGGTGATGACCACGAACCCGCCATTCTTCTTTTCTTTCAGCACTCCGTTTGTGCCGGGGTCGCCGTAATAGCCCCAAGACTGTTGCTTGCCGTGACCTTGACCGTACTCGCCACGCTTCATACCGAGTTCTTCCGCTTCCGGGTGATCGTCCGGGTAGGTCACACCTGTGCCGAACTCAATGAACAGGGTAGCTCCGCCTGTCGCTACCACCGCTCGAACATTGTTCCCACGGGGTTCCACCGTCACGGAAACATCGTTCGTGCCGTCATAAACGGCCTGCGAGAACTTGATAGAAGCAATTTCCATTCCTTCTTGCGCCACCCGGTCGAGAAAGACCGCAGTCCGCTCTTGAAGCCGGTTCTTCCGGTTTTCGGTTTCCCGTATCAGCCGCTCAATCCCTCTCCCGGAGAGCGGAACATTGATCGTCTGACTCACGATACCGTCACCTTACTGACCGCATAGGAAATGGAGTTGAGGGACTTGGCGACCCGCTTGACCATGTAATCGTAGAGCGGTTTCCCGTCCTCGTCATACTGCGGCTCTTTGTCGATAAACAGCACGGTATTCTCGTCAATGGGGCAGCTCAGGTCATCGGTGACGATCACCTTGTCGTACCCTGCGAAATTACCGAACTGCTCCACCTGAGCGGAGCCGGTCGCCGCCGAGATATTGGCGTTCATCGCCACGGCAGGCTTGTAAACCACCAGTTCCTCGCCGGTTTCGTTGCCGTACTCGTCCTTGGCGGGAGCCTTGCTGTCATACAGCAAATACCAGAAGGGCGATTTGTTGCGGTTCAGCGTCCTCATGCACTCAACCTCCCATCACAGCGGCAAAGGGAACAATGTCCCTCAGCAGCGTAGGCGGCACATCGCCGTCTTCATAGGAGCGGGAGATACCGTTCTCGCTGTGAGCGGTCTGCCCTTCGGCTCCCCGCTTGTTCAGCAGATACACGGCGATCTCCACCTGAGTGTGAGCGTACTGGTCAGGAACAGCGGTCACGGTTTGGTCGAAGGGGTATGCCTTGCGGCACACCTTGTTTCCGGCGATAGAAAGGTAGGTGGAAAGCGTGTCCTCGTCTGTCTCGCCGGTCATGGCTTTCACCATTTTCAACTTCTCAGTGTCCGTCATGCTTTCCACCTTTCCTTTCTAAAATCTCTGTTTTACTCCTGCGCCACTCTTAGCCGCCAGTAACGGCCTTAGTGTTCACAGGGTTGTTTGCGTCATTGGCGATGAAGACGCTGCGGCTGTAAGTGGGAGCGGTAAACTCGGTAGAGATACCGGTAAACTTACCATGGAACCACTCAGGGCCGTGGTCAAGGCCGATCTGACCAAAGAGCTGATACTTCTCACCAGCGCCGACCTTTGCCAGCGGCTCAAGGAAGAAGTTGCCCTTGCCGGGGACAGGCTGATAAACGGGAGCCAGAACGCTCAAGTTCAGCAGCAGGGCAGTACCGGCAGGCAGGTACTCGCCAAGATACAGGTAGACAACGCCGATGGGCGTGACCACGCTGGACAGGGCGATACCGTTGATGTTACGGGCAGCGGGAACCACGGTCAGACCGTTCTGAACAGCGTCAGCGTTGATCTGGAACATGGTCACAGCGTCACACCACAGGCACAGGCCATCGGTGGGAGCGTGAGCGCCGTAAATCTTCTTCACCATGTCGGCAATATCCCACAGGCCGAGGGGCTTGGAAGCCATCGCCGTAGTGTTGGAAGTGATTGCGGGAACCAGACCACGGGTCTTGTTGATCTTGGTGTCATCAGTGGCCTTGTTGTAGACACCGTTAATGAAGGTGTACTCAATGTCGGCATTGACCTTCATCATCTTGGCGGCAACCTGAAAGTCCAGCTCATTCATGGGGTTGGCCTGCTGACCCGCCACATTGATACCGCTCAGAGTACCCATGTTAGACATCTTCCCGTAGGAAATGCCCACAGACTCCTGAAAGATCTGAGTCACATTGGTCTTCTGCGCACGGGTCACAACGGTAGCGTCAGGAGCGGTCAGAGAAGCACTCTCGCTGATAGCAGGCTGAGCGCCGCCGCCAGAGGTGAACTCCTGACCGGTCGGGAACTCAACATGGTTCGTGATTTTGGCACGACCGCCGATGATGGAACTCAGAGGGGTGCGGGTGTTGCCCTTGTTAAAGAGCATACCGGAGTAATTGAGTACCCCGAAACTCATAGCAAACTGATCTGCCATAGTAAAAACTCTCCTTTACTCTTTTTTCGCCTGCGCTTCCGCTTCGGCTTGCAGGCGAGTGTAGTAAGCAACGGCGGCAAAATCACCGTTTGTCCGTGCTTCCTCGATTTTCTTGGCGTAATCCATCTCACCAGTACCGCCACCGGCACCGGGAGTGGGCTTGGGGGTCTTTTTCAGAGCGTCAGCCTTGACCTGTTTTGCATACTCGTCAAGGAACTTCTGCTGGTTGGCAAACACCTTGGCAGAGTCACCATCAGCCATCGCCTTTGCGGTGTCCTCGGCAAGAACCTCGTCATAGCCCTGAGCAATGAACTTGGCCTTGAACTCGGAAACACGCTTGGCTTCCCGCAGCTCGGAAAGCTCCTTCTCCATGTTGGCGAACTTTTCCTCCTGCTCCTGCTTCTTCTTCTCGTCCTCACCCAACAGAGCGTTATGCTTACGCTTCCACTCGGCGGCTTCGGAGTTGGCCTTGGAAACGGCGGCTTTCTGCTTTTCCAGCTCGGCGGCGTTGTCCTCGTACTCGAACGCTTCCAGAGCTTTCAGCTTGTCTTCCGCAGACATTTCCGCATAGCCCGTAATTTTGCTGGTGTCGATCTTTGCCATAATGATTACCTCCTGCGTTTAACAAGGCTGTTCACTCAGCACTATTTTCCGTTTTTACGGGTTGTCTCCCGTTTGCGATTAAGGTCTTCCCTGACCATTCAACGCCTTACGGCGGTCAAATTATTGTCTTCGCCTTTCTCATATCTCCGAAAAGACTGAGCTTTCACGGACTGTCCGAAAACTCCGAGGGCATTGGAAGGAAAAATAAAGGGGCTACCAATACCTTTTCGGTATCAGTAGCCCGTAATGGCTGTTCCTATCACCTATGCGATAGGCTGTTCATATTTCTTTTTGCTGCTGACCGCCCATACGATCACTTTCTCGTGTCGTTCTGCGATCTCAACGGTCTTTCCCGTAGTCAAGATTTCCTCAATCTTCCTGACCGCTTCCGGGGTCAGGCGGATTTCCTTTTCCATCAGGATTAACCTCCTTCTGCTTGGTTGCGAGTTCAGCGGCCTTTTTCTCCTGTTCCTCAGCGTAATCCATACTCATACGGTACGCAAGCTGCGGGTCAGAGAACAAACCACAATGAGTAAAGGCCAGAACCGGGGCGATCTTCGGATTGGCAAGCATGGCAGTCAGCACATTTGCCTTTTCCGTGATATTCTCGTAATTTCTGCGGGTAAAGCGGATTTCCAGACCACTGAGTTTCAGTGTCAGGTCACTCAGGTCACGGCAAATACGTAGAACCAGCTTCAAGAAATCCTTCTCGGACTGCTTGAACATCAGCTCGGAGTCCTTTGCTCTCGCTTCGGCGGCAGACCAACCATCACGCATGATGACCGCAGAGCCGGTATCGCTGGTGGAAGAACCACCGTTGCGGTTCGGCATACCACAGATCGTCAGGACGGTGTTATACATACTGTCCACGAGGGTCTGTGTCTGTGTCTGGTTCATTTCCGAGGTCAGATACTCGATCTCGGCCTTGAACTGCGGGTCAATGTCCTTGTACTTGATAGCGCCCTCGTCACGAAGCTGGCGGAAATCTTCGGTGTTAATATCAACATTGTGGAACAGCATGAGCGCCTGTACGAACTGCTCCACACCGTCAAGGCGGTTGCTCTCCACGGTATTGATAGCGTCCAGCAGGGGGAGGACGATCTCAAAAGCACCCAGCCGAGCCTTATTTGCCGGGTACTCGATGATAGGAATACCCAAAATCTGAGGTTCGCTCCGAATGATCGCCCAAGTATTCTCCACCTCGTAGTAGTGGTCACGGGTGTAGCAACTGAAAATCAGGTTTCCGTTCTCGTCCTTCACATACTTCACGCCCATCATGGCAGGGTTGCCGAGGGCGGTGGAGTAGACCACAAAAGCGAAGCGGGGGTCAAGAGTGAAAATCTCAAAGGGAGCTTCGTCTTCCTCTGCATCGGCTTCCTCATCAGGAAGCACCATGCGGTAGGAAGTGCCGCCAATGTGCGACCAGTCCGCCAGTTCCTTGTCCTTGGCAGGCTTATCCTCGCTGAGAACATAATCGTTCAAGCGGCTGACCTCAGCGGAAATGCTCTCGTCATCGCTTCGGCTCACATACTGAACGGGTTCACCCATCAGATAGCCGACCTTGAAGGACACGATCTCATTGGCTCGGTTCTCAACGAC
>ULPU01034929.1_pt1 | contig 13642 bp, 7 predicted proteins | sample 1953821 | NCBI WGS metagenome assembly ULPU01 (sample SAMEA4835637, study PRJEB28245) | human gut metagenome | biome: gut microbiome; material: fecal sample | place: Denmark | collected 2008
CGAGGGGAGTTCCCCTCGACCCCCGACATTGGCAGTTTGCAGTTTGAAGATCTGCGCAGCCTGCGGAATCGAATGCCTGCCAAGTGTGGGTGCTATACGATTTGAGTTGCTTCTATTACCCGCTGCCGCTCTGCCTGTATGAGCGAAAAATTCATCATTTCACTATTTTTTCTCTCACGGTTTCGCAAGCATCTGCACTGACGACCCCCTGTTCTTTCAGCAGTGCCAGCACTGAAGCAAGCGCATCCTGCGGATCACACCAGACATCCGGAGCATAGCCCCTGTGATCGACATTTTCTCCGTCCCCATAGAGGAAAAGCGTTGACCCAAAGCGCACACCGATGCCGGTATATGGCAATGTAAAGGTGCTGATATTTCCGCAGAGCTGGTATCCCGCCGTGTTGCTGCCAACAATGAGCACATTGTCAAGCGTTTTCAAAAGCTGTACCGCGCCCTCGCCGGACGAGCCGCAATGATCGTCAACCAACACGATGATCGGAATATCATTTTCATACCAGGTCCCGTGGACTTCACGGGCAAAGCAAGTTCCCTCATCTTCCGGCAGCAGACTCTCGCTGTTTTCCGCAGCAAAAAGGGCGCTGTTTTTCTGCGCATACAGCATGGAGGTCTCAATACTGTTCTGCGTTCCGAGGAAACTCTGTATCCACTTTCTCGGCCAACTGTCCGAGCCGCCAACATTGCCGCGCAGGTCATAGATCACCGCTTTGCTCCCGCGTGCTTTTGCCCCTTCCCGAGCATAGCGTGCAAGCATATTATCATATGTGCTGGAAACAAAGCTGCGGAGGGAAACATAGGTAAGACCGTCTTCCTGTATCAGGCGGTAATCCAGCGTGCCGAGGTCAACATCAAGCGGCTGACTCTCCGTCCAGTCAAGGCGATAGATTTTCGCTTTTCCAGAAGAATTTTTCAGTGTGACACTGCTCTGCACGGCGTCCTTCCGCAGCGCAAAAAGCGTCGGCTGATAAACAATGCGTCCGTCTTGCAGAAGCGTCGGCTGCACGCTGACATGTTCATCGGAGAAGCTACTCAATGTCCACCTCTCCCCGTCATTCACCATATAATAGCTGCCGTTGACATCCTTTGAAAAATAGAAGCCGTCGGCAAAGAAGTATTCATATCGCACCTGCGCCTCGATCTCTTCCGCCGCCGGTTCATAAATCACGGCATGCGCGTCGTGCGCAAGCATGAATGCGAGAGATTCCTGCAGTTTTTCTCCCAGCGCAGAAACTTTGATCTCATCATCCTGTGAGGAAAGCCATTGTGTCACAGCGTCCTCCGCTGCGTCAAACTTTTCCTGCCCAAAGTATTCGTAAGCGCCGTAAGCGCTTTGCAGCGTGCGGAACAGCAGGGAAACATCAGACTGCGCCTGTTCCTTCGACACCGTCTCCATCGCGGCATGACCTCGTAAAAGGCTCTCCACCTCGCTCTCGCTCAGCAGCCCTGCCGAGGCGGGGTCATCCGAAATCGCATCGGCAAAATCAGCCGCAGAGGGAACGTGCTCCAGTTCTGCGCGGTGAGTTTGTGAAGTCTCCACCATCAAAGAAGAAAGTTCTTCTCCTTCCGGAGCGTAGGAAAAGTCCAACGCCTGCGGTGCGCCGCAGGCTGACAAAAGCAGCAGCAAAACTATTGTGCTGCATATAGCAAATCTTTTTTTCACAAATTATCCCCCTATGGAAAGTGTGAAGGTATCATAGCAAATTAAAAACCTGTTTTCAATCATTGACAGGGAACGTTCTTATAAAAAACAGGACACCCAGTTCGGATGTCCCGTATCTATTTGGCCTACCGAAGCAAAAAACAACGCTTTTGCGCCGTACAAGCGTTTTGCGCAGCAAAACCTTGGCGGAGGGCGAATTCACTTCGCCCGAGCATTTTAATTTCCTACCGGAATCCAAAAAAGAGGTCACAACATACGTTGTGACCTCTTTTTTGGAGCGGGCGACGAGGCTCGCTCGCGGCACTGCCGTGCCGCGACACGCACAGCGGGCGACAAACGCCCCACCGGGGCGTTTTCTCGCTTCGCTCGCGCCCTGTTCGACCCTCTGCCCGCTGGAACCAAAAAATAAAGGCATGACTTACGTCATGCCTTTATTTTTTGGAGCGGGCGACGAGGCTCGAACTCGCTACCTCCACCTTGGCAAGGTGGCGCTCTACCAGATGAGCTACGCCCGCGGAACAAGATGTACTATACCAGACATTTTTCGCTTTGTCAAGCATAGATTTTAGGATTCTGTTGCAAAATGCGGGGGGCTGTGATACACTTGCCCGGTAAATCGTATTTTTCAGGAGGCAGTCATGGCCACTTTACAGGAAGAGATCTCCCGCCGCCGGACGTTTGCGATCATTTCGCACCCGGACGCCGGTAAAACCACGCTGACGGAAAAGTTCCTGCTCTACGGCGGAGCCATCGCGCAGGCGGGTGAAGTCAAGGGCAAGCGCGAGCGCGCGGCAAAATCCGACTGGATGGAAATCGAAAAGCAGCGCGGCATTTCGGTCACGTCGTCAGTCATGCAGTTCCAGCACGGCGGCTACTGCATCAACATCCTCGACACGCCGGGACATCAGGACTTCTCCGAGGACACCTACCGCACGCTGATGGCCGCGGACAGCGCCGTCATGGTCATTGACGGCGCAAAGGGCGTCGAACCGCAGACGCGCAAGCTCTTCAAGGTCTGTGCTCTGCGCAACATCCCCATCTTTACCTTTATCAATAAGATGGACCGCGAAACGCGCGACCCGCTCGAGCTCTGCGAGGAGGTCGAGCGCGAGCTGGGCATCGACACCTATCCCGTCAACTGGCCGATCGGCTGCGGCAAGGAGTTTGCCGGTGTGTACGACCGCGATAAGCGCTGCATCCTGCACTTCACCGACGCGGGCCACGCCAAAAAGGCGGGCATCACGGAAATCGAGCTCGATGATCCCGTGCTCGTCGACCTGATCGGTCAGTCCCGCCGCGATACGCTCGCCGAAGAGGTCGAGCTGCTCGGCGCAGGCCGTGACTTTGACCTGGACGCCGTGCGCCACGGTAAGCTCTCCCCCGTGTTCTTCGGCAGCGCGCTGACGAACTTCGGCGTTGAGCCGTTTTTGAACGCGTTTTTAGAGATGACCACGCCGCCGCTGCCGCGTGTGAGCGACGCGGGCGAGGTGGACGTCTACTCCCCCGAATTCTCGGCTTTCGTCTTCAAGATCCAGGCCAATATGAACAAGGCCCACCGCGACCGCCTTGCCTTCATGCGCATCTGCTCGGGCAAGTTCGAGCGCGACACCGAGTATTTCCACGTCCAGTCCGGTCGCAAGATGCGCCTTTCCCAGCCGCAGACGATGATGGCCGCCGAGCGCGAGATCGTCGACGAGGCCTACGCGGGCGACATCATCGGCGTGTTCGACCCCGGCATCTTCTCCATCGGCGACACGATCACGATGCCCGGCAAAAAGTTCCGCTTCTCCGGCATCCCGACGTTCGAGCCCGAGCACTTCATGCTCGTCTCACCCAAGGACACGATGAAGCGCAAGCAGTTCGTCAAGGGCGTGGAGCAGATCGCGCAGGAGGGCGCCATCCAGATCTTCAAAATCCCCGACAGCGGCTTTGAGGACGTGGTCGTCGGCGTGGTCGGCACGCTGCAGTTCGACGTGTTCGAATACCGCATGAAGAACGAGTACGGCGTGGACCTGCGCATGAGCGGCCTTCCCTACGAGCACCTGCGCCTGATCCGCGAGTGCCCGTGCGACGTGAAGGACCTGATGCTCTGCTCGGGCTCCCGCGTGCTCGAGGACTTCAAGGGCCGCAAGCTCATCGCCTTCGGCGGCGAGTGGAGCGTGGGCTTTCTCACCAAGCACAACGAGGGTCTTATCCTCGACGACTGGCTCAGCGTGTAACAGATAACACCTATAATATAAGGAGAGACGCGGCTTTCGCCGCGTCTCTTTCGTTATAAAAGCATCGCAGACTTTGCCGCCCGCAGGCGGCAAATGATCTGGATCTTTTTTCTGGCGACACGCGCGTCAGAAAAAACACTCTGCGCGGAGCGTGTGTCGAGCCCGCGAGGCACAAAGCGAAGCGAAACTTTCTCAAAAAAGTGGTGACACCACTTTTTTGAATGATCTTACGCGTTGTAAACGTCCTCGTTCAGCACGCCCTCGGACTTGGCGACATAGATGCTCGTGGCGGAATCGCCGACAACATTGAGCGCGGTGACGAGCATCTCGATGGGGCGGTTGATGGCGAGGATGAGGCTGTAGGCCAGCATTGCCGCATCATTCACATAGCCGAGGCCGGAGAGGATGGTGAAAAGGATGATCGCGCCGGAGCCGGGGGCCGCGGGCGTACCGGCGGAGGCGATGAGTGCGAGCAGCGCGATGACGACGAGCTGGGTGAAGCTGATGCTGTAGCCCGCGCAGCCGGCGATGAAGAGCGTTGCGATGACCTGCATGATGGCCGTTCCGTTCATGTTGATGGTCATGCCGAGCGGCAGGACGAAGGAGGCGATCTTCTCATCCACGCCGAGCTCCTCGACCGTGGTCTTGACGTTGAGCGGGAGCGTCGCCGCACTCGAAGAGGTGGAGAAGCCGAAGACCGCGACGCGGGTGATCTTCTTGGCGAACTTGAAAGGATCAAGATGCGCGAAGATCGCGATGAAAGCGGGATAGCCGATGATGAGGAAGATGAGCAGCAGCGCGACCGTGAGGATAACGTAGGCGACAGCTGGCTTGAGGTGCTCCACACCGTAGGATGCGAAGGTGCGCGTGAGCAGCATGAAGATAGCGACGGGGCCGAACTTGCTGACGACGAAGTTCAGAAAGACGATAACGACGTCGTTGAGCTCCTGGATGAGCTTGCGCAGCGTCGCGGTCTTCTCCTCGCCGAGCGTCTTCATGCACAGGCCGAGGGACACGGCGAGGAAGACGACGGCGAGCACCGCGGTGTTGCTCGAGAAGGTGGAAGCGATGTTCGAGGGGATGACGTTCAACACGACGAGCAGCGGATTGGAGCCCGCCGAGCCTGAAACGCTCTCGAGCCCGTCGACCGCAATGTGGAACACGCCCATGTTATAGAAGACGATGCCGCACACGCAGGCGAGCAGGAGCGCAAAAAAAGAACAGATCAGGAAACCCTTGATACACTTGAAGGAAATTCTGCCAAGTGTACTGGTATCAGAGATCTGTCCTATTGCCAATGTAATGGAAGTAAACACCATCGGCACGATGACGAGCTGGAGGGAACGAATGAACATCTGGCCGGCCAAATAGAAAAGGCCAAGCGCGCTGCTCGCTCCGGCAGCGGTGATATCCTGGAATAAAAGATCATTGATGGTCGCCCACACCGCTTCCTGTCCGGAGGCATTCAAATGCTCGCGGAGGAACAAAAACAGGAGACCGGCCGTCAGTCCCGCAACCAGGGAGATGGCCATTTTCGTTGCCAGTGTTTTCTCTTTCCTTACTTTCATGTGTCGTATCCTTTCTTTTCCCGCGCCCGCCTGCCCCATTTTGAGGCCCGCGTTTGCGATTTTTACGAGCATACTACGCGGCACCGCAATTGGCAAGTGGCGTTTCCGCTAAATATGAACGAATTTTGAACGCGTTCCGCGTTGGTATTGACAAAATTCCAATTTTTTCGAAAAAATAAAGAAACCGCTAAATTATCTGTTGACAAATGTCGAACGGAGGCATATGATGCACACGTAAAAAAAGAGTAGGTGCAGCCGCTTCGACCGCATCTCAAACGATAATAGCAAACCCGGTGAAAACCGGCGACGCAAAGCTATAGGGCCTTACCCCTGGGAACAGGGCTGGCAGCCAGTTACCGAAAGGAGATCGCCGTATGAAACGGCTGTTTCGTCATGCCTGCGCTATGCTCGCAGTGCTTATTGTCATGTCCATGTTCACGGTTGTGAACGCCAGCGCTGCCAATGGCACCACCATTGACACCACGAATGCCAAGTATGGTTTCGTCACCGTCAACTACACCTCCAATGCCAAATTGAAGGTCGGCATCCAGTACGGCAACGAAAAGACGTCTTACAAAAACTGCCCGAGCGGCAAGGACGCTGTCTTCTCCCTCGAGCAGGGCGACGGCACCTACACCATCTCCCTCTGCGAGAACATCTCCGGCACGACCTACCGCGTCGTGACCAGCAAGCGCGTCAACGCCAAGATTGAAAACGCCTACGCTCCTTACCTCATCGCCACGACCGACGTGCAGTTCACCTCCGGTGACGATGTGTGCAAGAAGGCCGCCGCGCTCTGCAAGGACGCCAAGACCGATATGGACAAGGTCACCGCGATCTACAACTACATCGCCGGTCACTACACCTACGACACCAAGCTCGCGAGCGACATCACCTCCGGCAAGGTCAGCAAGTACATCCCCGACACCGCCGCCACCCTGAACAGCAACAAGGGCATCTGCTACGACCTCGCCTCCCTCTTCGCCGCCATGTGCCGCAGCCAGAACATCCCCTGCACCCTCACCAAGGGCTACGCCGGCAGCAGCTACCACGCCTGGAACAAGGTCAACGTCAGCGGCAACTGGTACCAGATCGACATGACCTATGCCGTCACCAAGCGCGTCATCAACGAGACCACTTTCGCCGGCTGCGTCTCCCCCCTGACCTACACCCAGCAGAGCGACACGCTCGCCGTGTCCGCGGTGGCGTAAAATATCACAATTCGTCGAAGTACGGCGGCAAGGTATTTCCTGCCGCCGTTTTTTTCTGCACATTATTAGTCCTGTTAATATCTTATATATTTTTTGAAAATCTCCTTGCATTTTTGGGCAAATCTGGTATACTGTGAACATAAAATATTGGCAAACACAAATATCTGTGCGGCTCGCAGAAGAGCAACTGTACAGAAAAAGGCACAGCAGGCGAAAGCCTGTGTCGCAAAGCCACGGACCTAAACGGCGCTCGCGCCGCACGGCAGCCGGTTGCCAAATGCAGATCACCTCCCCCCTTCTTCGCGCCGTACAGGCAGAAGAAGGAGGATTTTTTTATGTCTGAGAAGAAAGTTGGCAAGCGCCTTCTCACCTGGGTCCTGGTCCTCGTGATGACGCTGTCGCTATTGCCGCTGAACGTGCTGGCGGCAAATCCGGCAGTCATGCGAATCGTCAGACCGGATACTGACAAGTATATCACCTATAATTTCTATCTCAATGAAGGTGACAAAACACCCTATTACTCGCAGATCATCAAGAACAACGAATCTCTCGACGCTCCGGCCACTCCCGAGAAGAAAGACTACAAATTTGTTGGCTGGTACGATGGTGATGAACAGTTCTCTAATTTCGGAACCGCAATCATCGTCACGGAAGATAGCACCGACGTAAACCTCTACGCCAAGTTTGATCCCGTGTGCTACGTCTACTTCATGGACGGCGAAGGTGAGGGTGCACGCATCATCGCTACCAAGGAAGTAACAGCGACAGACCCCCTTAATGATTTCAGTGATGTTGCTTTCCCCATCGGCGCTGATGAAGCCATTACCGGTTGGAAAGATGCGAGCGGCAACCATATCACTTCCGTATCCTTCAACGATGGCACTACCTATCTTTACCCCATTGTAGAGAAAGGCCACTGGATTGAGTTTAACTCTAACGGCGGCAGCTATGTTGCACCGCTGTTTGTGGCAAACGGCACTACTCCCACTCCCCCTGCTAATCCGAGCAAGCCCGGTTACACTTTTGATGGCTGGTATGATGCTCAGGGTAAATACGATTTTAACAAGTCCCTGTCTGAAAATGTCGAGTTGACCGCGCAGTGGACTGCTGCGGGCAACACCAACTACACCGTTATCCACTGGCTGGAAAACGCGGACGATAACGACTACTCCTATCAGGATTCGGAAACATTGACCGGTACCGCCGGCAGTAAAACTACCGCCAGTGCCAAGTCTTATGATGGCTTCACCGCACAGACGATCACTCAGGAAACCATCGCAGGTGACGGTTCTACCATTGTTAATGTGCGTTATACGCGCAACGAGTATACTATCAAGTTTTTTGCTCGCACTTGGCATCATCCTCCTTTCAGTTCCGGATACTATACCTTAGGTCAGGAATACACAGATTACCGTATCACCGCCAAGTACGGTGCAAATATTTCTGACAAATGGCCAACTTCTGGAAATATTAAAACAACATGGGCAGTAAGGCTTGATGCCGATACCTATCAGTCCAATATTGATATAATGCCTTTGAATGGTGCTACATTCTACGGACCGAAAACTGGCGATGGTAGTGAAACTGCTTACTATTATGTAGAAGTTCTCCCCGGTGAAACTGGAACTGTTAAGAATGGTGTAACTTATAAACTGCACCACAGTGATACCAGTCCTGGAACTGGTTATAGCGTCACTGATGAGGATAGATATCCCATTACCGGCTTCACGTTTAAAACGTATACAGCGGAACAAGGTGGTGACTGGTTTAATGGTTATTATGAAAAGTATGACGGTGCTAGATTCTACTACACCCGTAACAGCTACAACATTGTCTTCATCAACGGCGGTGCAGAAGATAAAACTCTCAGCAAGAAATATCAGCAGGATATCAGTGATGCGAACTACACGCCCACTGCTCCCGCAGGCAAGGTAGGCTATGAGTTTGCTGGTTGGTACGACAACGAGCTGTGCGAGGGCGACTCCTATATTTTCACCGGCAAAACCATGCCCGCGCAGAACATCACCGTTTACGCCAAGTGGGAGGCTCCCACCTTTACGGTGACGGTCTATGACGCCGACAAGGAAACCATACTCAAGACTTTTGAGAATGTTTCTCTGCGTCGCACGATCAACAAAGACGATATGCCCACAGTCACGCTCGCTGACGGCGATACCTTCCTCGGCTGGACTTATGAAGACGGCACGCCGTTCAACTTCAACACTGCGATCACTAAGGATATTGATCTCTATGCCCGCATCGGCAACAAGGCTGGTTACAGCGTGACGTATGTTGTTGATTCCAGCATCACAGTTCAAGAGACTGTTGATGCACAGAAGTACGCCAACAACAGCAAAGCAACCGTTCTTAATAACTTAGACCCGCTCCCTGCCAACAAGGTCTTCCTCGGCTGGACAACTAAGGAAAACGACACAAAAGTCGAGTATTACCCCAACAGCAGCATCGAGATCACCGGCAACGTGACCCTCTACGCCGTCTACGGTGATACGGCCGAAACGGTCACTGTCACCTATCACAGCAATTTTGGTAGTACGGATTCCAAGCGTACAACCAACGCCATGCCCAACAACGGCAAATTCTCCGTTGCCGATTATAGCGCACTCGATCTCCCTGACCGCACTGGTTACGAGTTCATCGGCTGGAGCACCAAATCTGGTGAGCAAGAGGTCGAGTTCGAAAAAGACGACGATGCTCGTGCGGATAAGAACGGCAGCAATGACCTCTACGCACAGTGGAAGTCCATTCAGATCACCGACAAGATCACCGTCACCATCAAGGGCAACACCAGCACCGTGACGTACGACGGCACCGAAAAGAGCGTAACCGGCTACACCGTTGAGAGAAGTGACAATCGCTATACCGAAAACGACTTCACTTTCAGCGGCACCGCTCTGGCCAAGGGCACCGATGCTGGCACCTATAATATGGGTTTGAACGCTGGACAGTTCACGAACACCAATACCAACTTCACTAACGTTACGTTCGTGATCTCCACTGACGGTGAGCTGAAAATTGAGCCGCGCAAAGTCACTTTGACTTCCGGAAGCGGCAGCAAGGTTTACGATGGCAAACCCCTGACCAAACCTGAGGTCACTTGTGAAGATGCTGTCTTCAAGAGTGAAGTCACCGAAATCAAGGCTACCGGCTCTGTCACCAACGTTGAAAAGTCCCCTGCCACTAACACCATCACTTACACCCCTGGTGCAAATTTCAAGGAAGGCAACTACAACATCGAGTATAAACCCGGCACGCTGACCATCACCAAGCGCGATGTCACCCTGACCTCCGAAACCGCCAACAAAGTTTACGACGGCACGCCCCTGACCAAGCCTGAGGTCACCGTTACCGGCGACGGCTTCGTTACCGGCGAGGTCACTGACATCAAGGCCACCGGCACGATCACTGACGTCGGTACGGTCACCAACACCATCACTTTCGCCAAGGGTGAAAAGTTCAAAGACAGCAACTACGCCATCACCAAGACTGAGGGCACGCTGGAAGTCACCCCCATCACCGACAAGGTCACCGTTACCATCACCGGCAACACCAAGACCGTGAGATATAACGGCAAGGAGCAGTCCGTCACCGGCTTCACCTATACCGCACCGGAGGGCGTCACCGTTGCCCCGAAGGATAGTTCCAAGGCAGTAGCCAAGGGCACCAACGTCGGCACCTACAAGATGGGTCTGACTAGTAAGGACTTCACTGTCACTTCCGATATCTACAAGGAATTCAAGATCATTGTGAATGACGGTTACCTTGAGATCACCAGAAGCGGTGGTCATCATCCCCGTCCCAAGCCCACTGTGGAGATCGAAGACGATGACGCGCTCGGTCTGAACACGACCGACCACTTCGCCTATATCGTCGGTTACGGCAACGGCGAGGTCCGCCCGCAGAACAACATCACCCGCGCCGAGGTCGCGACCATCTTCTTCCGCCTGCTGACCGATGACGTCCGCGACGAGAACCTCACGAAGACCAACCGCTACTCCGACGTGGCCGCCACCTCCTGGTACAACACCGCGGTCTCGACCCTCAGCTCCATGGGCATCATCACGGGCTACCCTGACGGCACGTTCCGCCCGAACGCCGCCATCACCCGCGCTGAGTTCGCCGCCATCGCTGCCCGCTTCGACTCGAACGGCGACAAGACGACCGCGAAGTTCAGCGACATTGCGACCCACTGGGCCAAGGACGAGATCAGCATCGCCTACAACAACGGCTGGATCACCGGCTATCCCGACGGCACGTTTGGCCCCCAGCGCGACATCACCCGTGCCGAGACCATGACGCTTGTCAACCGCGTGCTGAACCGCCAGCCCGAGACCGAGGACGATCTCCTCCCGAACATGATGGTCTGGACGGACAACGCGAACCCGAACGCCTGGTATTACCTCGCCGTTCAGGAAGCGACCAACAGCCACTACTACGAGTTCAAGACGAACTCCCAGTATGAAAAGTGGACCGAGCTGCGCGAGACGCGCGACTGGACGCAGCTGGAAAAGTAAGTCAAAAATCCTCCACCCCCCTATTGTAAAAGGAAGAACCGCTCTTGCGAGCGGTTCTTCCTTTTTTGCACTCCCCTCGCGATCTCAAAATCCATTGACAAAGCAAACGTTCCTGTGTATCATATCAACATACTTATAAGATAGGATTTATCTCAATGACCACTATTTACGCGGACAACGCCGCGACGACCCAGATGAGCCGCGCCGCGATCGACGCCATGCTCCCCTATCTGGAGACGATCTATGGCAACCCCTCAAGCCTGCATTCCGTCGGCCAGCAGGCGGCCGGGGCGCTGCTCAGCGCGCGCGACCGCATCGCCAAGTGCCTGAACGCTTCCCCGCGCGAAATTTACTTCACCTCCGGCGGCAGCGAGGCCGACAATCAGGCCATCCTCTCCGCCGCGCGCCTCGGCGAACGCAAGGGCAAAAAGCACATCATTTCGACCGCATTCGAGCACCACGCCGTGCTGCACACGCTCCAAAAGCTCGAAAAAGAGGGCTTCGAGGTCGGGCTTCTCCCCGTCGGCCCTATCGGCACCGTGACGGCGCAGCAGGTGAAAGACGCCATCCGCGAGGACACGTGCCTGGTTTCCATCATGTACGCCAACAACGAGATCGGCTCCATTCTGCCGATCCGCGAGATCGGCGCAGTCTGCCGCGAGGCGGGCGTGCTGTTCCACACCGACGCCGTGCAGGCCGCGGGACACCTGCCCATCGATGTCAAAGCACAGAACATCGACCTGCTGTCGCTCTCCGCGCACAAGTTCCACGGTCCAAAGGGCACCGGCGTGCTGTACGCCCGCCAGGGCATCGCCTTGACGAGCCTCATCGAGGGCGGCGCGCAGGAGCGCGGCAAGCGCGCCGGCACGGAGAATATTCCCGCCATCATGGGCATGGCCGCAGCCTTCGAAGACGCCTGCGCACACATTGACGAGAATGCAAAAAAGGTCAGCGCCCTGCGCGACCGCCTGATCGATGGCCTGTCCAAGATCCCGCACAGCGCGCTCAACGGCGATCCCGTGAACCGCTTGCCCGGCAACGTGAGCTTCTGCTTCGAGGGTGTCGAGGGCGAGAGCCTGCTGCTCCTGCTCGACGCAAAGGGCATCTGCGCGTCGTCCGGCAGCGCGTGCACATCCGGCTCGCTCGACCCAAGCCACGTACTGCTGGCCATCGGCCGCCCGCATGACGTGGCACGCGGCTCGCTGCGCCTGAGCCTGTGCGAGTGGAACACCGACGAGGAAATCGACCGCATCCTCGATGCCGTGCCCGAGGTCGTGGAATACTTACGCGGCATGTCCCCGCTGTGGAAGGACCTCGTCAGCGGCAAAAAGCAGTTCGCTCTATAAAAGCACGGCAAAATAAGGCAAAATGATAAATGCGGCATCGCTTCTCACAGGGACATTCCCTGCGCCAAAGCGTGCCGCATGATGTGAGGAAATATGGATAAGGTACTCATTGCGATGAGCGGTGGTGTGGACTCGAGCGTCGCCGCATTTTTGATGAAGGAGCAGGGCTGCGAGTGCATCGGCGCGACGATGAAGCTCTTCCACAACGAGGACATCGGCGTCAGCCGCACGAAGACCTGCTGCTCGTTTGAAGACGTCGAGGACGCGCGGCTTGTCGCGCTGCGCCTCGGCATCCCCTATTATGTCTTCAACTTTTCAGACGACTTCAAAGGGCAGGTCATCGACCGCTTCATCTCGTCTTACGAGCGCGGCGCGACGCCAAACCCCTGCATCGACTGCAACCGCTACCTGAAGTTTGAGCGGCTCTACGAGCGCGCCCGCATTTTAGGCTGCGACGCCATTGTGACCGGCCACTATGCGCGCATCGAGCAGGAAAACGGGCGGTGGCTGCTCAAAAAATCGCTCGATGAGAGCAAGGACCAGAGCTACGTGCTCTACTCGCTCACGCAGGATCAGCTGGCGCACACGCGCCTGCCGCTCGGCGCGATGCACAAGAGCGAGACGCGCCGCATCGCGGAGGAACAGGGCTTCTACAACGCCGACAAGCCGGACAGTCAGGACATCTGCTTCGTGCCGGACGGCGACTACGCTGGCTTTATCGCGCGCTACACGGGCCGCGACTGCCCTGCGGGCGACTTTGTCGATGAAAGCGGTCATGTGCTCGGACAGCACAAGGGCATCGTGCACTACACCGTCGGCCAGCGCAAGGGTCTCGGCATCGCGGCGGACGCGCCGCTCTACGTCAAGCGCATCGATGCGGCAGAAAACCGCGTGGTGCTGAGCGGCAACGACGCGCTTTTTTCTCGTGAGCTGACGGCAAATGACTTCAACTGGATCGCCTACGACGTCCCACCGCGCGAGCTGCGCGCGACCGCGCGCGTGCGCTACCACCAGCGCGAGCAGGCAGCGACGGTCACGGTGCTTTCTGACGGGCACGTGCACCTCGTCTTCGACGAGCCGCAGCGCGC
>ULPU01071731.1_pt1 | contig 13515 bp, 7 predicted proteins | sample 1953821 | NCBI WGS metagenome assembly ULPU01 (sample SAMEA4835637, study PRJEB28245) | human gut metagenome | biome: gut microbiome; material: fecal sample | place: Denmark | collected 2008
TGTTGTTATGAACGTCAGAGTCAGAGTAGCCGCCGGTCAGATAAATGTTGGGGCGGAAGCCGGACTTGGCAATTGCGACGTTTTCGTCTACAGAACGCAGATACGCGCGCTGCGCCTGAAGCGTCGGGTTGGTGTCGTAAGCCGTGCTCAATGCCTCAAAAATCGTTTCGGCCTTTGCACCGCCGGTCGTTAAAGCCGTGGCAAGCAGCAAAGCCGACAGAAATGTTTTTTTCATCAAATTTACCTCTAAATTCAGACTTATTTATTCCGGAGTATATTACAAATTATTCTTATTTTGCAATGACAAATCTTAAAAAACTAATAACCGCAATGTATTTTAGTCAAAGGAATGTTATATATTATTAACCATATTTCAAACAATTTGTCGTAGGGTCGGGATAAAACGGTATGTTATAAAGGCTTAAAGCTCAACAAGGGGGAAAAACTTTGAGTAAAAAAGAATCTGCAATCATCAATGAAATTGACAAGGCCAGACTCAAACTGTCAATCGAACACTACATCAAGTACTTCATCGGCAAACGCACCAGCGAAATCAACAAGGACGAGGCGCTGAACGCCATTGCGCTGGCCGTGCGCGAATTTGCCATGGACAAGATGTATGAAACGATGGCACGCTACAACAAAGTCAATTCCAAAAGAATTTATTATCTCTCAATCGAGTATCTCATCGGCCGCTCGCTGGAAAACAACCTGCACAACCTCGGTTTGTTCAACATTTTGAAAAGCATCAAAATCGACGGCATGCCGGACATCTCCCTGCAGGAAATTTTCGATGCCGAATATGATCCGGCGCTGGGCAACGGCGGCCTGGGACGTCTGGCAGCCTGCTATCTGGACTCTATGGCGTCGCTCGGCATTCCGGGTTTCGGCTACGGCATCAACTACCAGTTCGGCCTGTTTAAGCAGAAATTTGAAAACGGCTACCAGATTGAGCAGGCCGACAGCTGGCTCGGCGAAGACTCTCCGTGGCAGTTTTCCCGGCCGGACCGCACGGTCGAAATTCCGATTTACGGCGAAGTCGAAAACTTCAAGACCGCAACCGGACAGGACAGCTTCATCTGGATGAACACCCAGAAGTTCTACGGCGTACCGTACGATTTTCCGATTGTCGGCTATGACGGCAAATCGGTCAACTATCTGCGGCTGTTCTCGGCCAAGACCGACGACGAGCTGGACATCAACATTTTCAACGAGGGCGGCTATATGGAAGCGGTTAAGGAAAAAATCCAGACCGAAACCATTTCCAAAGTGCTGTATCCGTCCGACGCGATTGAATCGGGCAAGGCGCTGCGCTTTGTTCAGCAGTATTTCTTTGTTTCCTGCGCCATTCAGGACATTATCCGCCGTTTCCTCGAAAAGAGCAACGACTTTGCCAAAATGCCGGATTACGTCGTCTGTCAGCTGAACGACACGCACCCGGCGCTGGCCATTCCCGAGATGATGCGCCTGCTGATGGACGTTCACGGTCAGGAATGGGATACCGCCTGGGAAATTACGACCAAGATTTTCGCCTACACCAACCATACGCTGCTGCCGGAGGCGCTTGAAACCTGGCCGTCGCGCATTGTCGGCAAAATTCTGCCGCGCCATTTGCAGATTATTTACGAAATCAACCGCCGCTTTATGGACTACGCCCGCGAAAAATTCGGCAACGATTCCGAAAAACTCGGCAAGGTTTCGATTGTCAGCGGCGAAGGCGACAACCAGATTATTCGCATGGCCAACCTGTCCATCGTCGGCTCCTTCTCGGTCAACGGCGTTGCCAAACTGCACTCTGAACTGATAAAGACGTCGCTGGTTCCCGAATTTTACGAACTGTGGCCGGAAAAATTTACCAACGTTACCAACGGCATAACGCCGCGCCGCTGGCTGCTGCATGCCAACACGGCACTTTCCGACCTCATTTCGAGCAAAATCGGCGAGGATTGGATTACCAATCTGGACCTGCTGGAACAAATCGGCAATTTTGCGGACGACAAAAAATTCGTTCAGCAGTTTATTGACATCAAAAAGCAGAACAAAGCCAGACTGGCGCAAAAGATATTCAAAGCTTCGGGGATTATGGTCAATCCGGACAGCATGTTTATCGTCCACGCCAAACGCATTCACGAGTACAAGCGCCAACTGATGACCATCTTACAGGTCATCGGCGATTATCTGGCCATCATCAAGGACAACGTCAAGCCGACCGTGGCCAAGACTTACATCTTTGCCGGAAAGGCGGCTCCGTCGTACAATTTCGCCAAGCTCATCATTAAGCTGATTAACAACGTGGCCGATGTCATCAATCACGATCCGCGCGTCAATGACATGATTAAAGTCGTGTTTATTCCCGACTACAAGGTTTCGCTGGCCGAAGTTCTGATCCCGGCCGCCGACGTCAGCATTCAGAGTTCAACGGCGGGATTTGAGGCCTCAGGCACCGGCAATATGAAATTTGCCCTGAACGGCGCACTGACCGTCGGCACTTATGACGGCGCCAATATCGAAATCCGCGAAGCCGTCGGCGCCGACAACTTCTATTTGTTCGGCCTGCGCGAAGAACAGATTCAGGAAATGCGCAAAAACAACGCATACAATCCGCGCACCTGTTATGAGAACTCGGAATACCTGCGCCGCATTCTGAACGCCGTTAACTCCAACATGTTCTGCGAAAAGGACTATGTGCTGCTGTTCAAGGTTATTTACGAAGAACTGCTGAACCGCGACTACTACTTCCTGCTTGCCGACCTGGAGGCGTTCAACAAAGCGCTGCATGATGCGGAAAAGGATTATACCAATCCGCAGAAATGGGCGAAAAAAGCCATTGTCAACGTGGCTAAAATCGGCTATTTCTCCAGCGACCGCGCCGTTATGGAATATGCCAAAAACATCTGGCATATCAAACCCGTGGATTAAACCGCCGGAACATTATGAAAAACCCCTTCCGAAGAAGGGGTTTTTTGTTTATTCATACCCATAATCATCATCGTCATAATCAAAGTCGCGATCCGGGCCACGTCTGGGCTTTTTGCCTTTCATTCTGCCTTCGGCAATAAGACGTTCTTTGTTGGAGCTAAAGTTATGGTCATAAGATCCCAGATCCGGCAGATAAATTTTCTTAACACCGTTATCCTCCAGAAGTTTAGATACCGTACTGAAGTGCTTGCTGGCTTTTCCGACAACTTTAGAGAGAATTTTAGACTCGCTTTCTTCCCTGTCTTTCTTCGAATTGGCAATAAGTTCATTGTCAAATTCGTTGGCAAATTCCCTTTCCTTGCTCGGCAGTAAGGCTTCGTAGAACGCATTCATTTCCGAAGGTTTCATGTCTCGAACTTTTTTGTTCATGTCCAACTTTATGCCTTTTTTAGCCAAGTTTTGGGCGAACAACTTCTGAATTTCAGCAGCATCTTTTTCCAGCTGCGGTTTTTTAGCTGTTTTTAACGCATTATTCGGTTCCATCTCAAGTTTGTAATCAACTATACCACTCAGCATGGTCGCAATACTTTTTTCATTGAAGTTGCGATACAGGTTAAACGCATCCGAAACAGCGTCGGCAGCCGCAGCAATTTTAACAGCACCGGAAGGTATGGGGTTGCCATGTTCATCTTTAAGGTTACCCTTGTTATTTTCGTTTTTCTTAATAATTTCTTCTAATGCACCGCGGATACCGCCGCCTTTTTCATACATATCGCGGAACGGCTGATACTCATATTCACCAAGCAAATTATTAATGACCGTTGCATTTTTATGTTCGGAAAAATCTTTGCCGTCTTTGGCACAATCTTCCATGGCGCATTCCTGCATCCAATCGGCCAGTTTCTTTTTATAAGTTAAAAATTCGGCTCCGCTCAGTTTGCTTTCCGCTTCTTCAAGCATTTTCTTAACCTTGCTTTCGCTGAGGTTCTTGAACAACGGAACCAAGCCGTTGCTGGCGGCGGCAATACGGAAAGTTCCCTCGTCTTCTTCCGGCAAACCGTCAGGAAAATTAACATGGGTCATGCCGCATTTTTTGAGCATACGCATGACGCCTTTGGCATAGCCGTCGGTAATTTTCTTGCCGCCCGGCATGGCATAGCGGATTTCCAGGCGGTCGTTGCCTTTGTCGTCCTTTTTGACGCGGGAATAGATTTTGAAAGCATATTTGACCTTCATGTAGCCGTCTTTGTCGACCTTACCGTCCAGCTCATCGTTTTTGAAATTGCCCTGATCATAGACAGCCCAGCAGTCCCAACCGCTCATTCCTTTTCCTGCAATTGTCCGGAGAAAATCGCCGGTTCTGGAACCTTTATATTTTTTGAAACCGGTCCAATTCTTCTGTTTATTCATGCCGCCGACGCCAAAAACCCAGTCGTCAATATTGCTGACCAGTTTGCCGTAGTCCACGGTCTGAGCCGCCATGACGGTTTCGTTGCCGCCGAACTCATCGGCAAAATCGCGGGCATCCTGATTGGTATAGCCGGAAGCGGGAATTTCTTCGCGGCCGTCGTTTTCCGGCAGCGGCCGAATCGGCGCTTCTTCCGCTTCGGGCGTTTCCTGTTCATTAATACGTGCCGCATCTTCGGCTTCGCGATTGGCGCCGTCAGCTTCGTTATAAGCGGCGGCAAGCTTTTCGTCGATACCATCGGGCAGTTCAATGCCGTGAATACCGCGGCGGTCCAGATAATCGATAATCTGGCGCATCATCTCCACAGTCATTTTGTCAATGTTATCCTGGCTGAAATTAATCTTGCCGTCGCTGACGATAAACCCGGCCGGAAAGCGCGCGTCAGCCATAATAACCGCCAGGCAGGGCTGCCCTTTTTTGTCGGCGGCAATCATGGTCTGCGGATCTTTCCTCGGATCATCGTGCGTCGCCGAACGCTGTTTGATGTTATAAAGCCTGGCATACAAATCCGGATTGGCTTCCAGCAGTTTCTGCTGGTCATTCAGCATTTTTGCCGAAGCGGCCAGTTTGTTATTTTCGGCATTGGTTTTGGTTTCGGCAACGCGGAGGTCATTGCTGATTTTGGCTTCGGAGCGCTCAACCGCATCCATGACCTTGTTGACATAGGCATTCTGGTTGGTATCAAGCAGTTCCTTATCCAATACATGCGCAAAGCGCGCCTTAATCAGATCGGCACGGCGAGAATATTCGGGATCGCTCTGATCCGGATACTCGGCGGCCAGAGCCGACATCTCGCTGTCGTAGCGTTCCTTCATTTTGATATAGAAAGTCCGCGGATCTTTGCCGAGGTCGGTTTTCTGCTCGTCAAGCTCTTTCTTTTCTTCTTCCTTGTCCTTTTTCAGGTTTTCGAGCGCCTGGCTGTTGCCGCGGGCGTTGTCGCGCAGTTCCGTCATTTTGTTCGCGTAGAGTCTGCGGATTTCGTCGGCGCTCAAGTCGCCGCTGACGTTTTCAAACTCACGGAATTTCAAATGCCTTAACGGTCTTCTCTCTTCTTCATCAGCCATAGCAACCTCAATTTATATTCAAACCATTATCAATATAGTAGCACATTTTTTCGAAAAATCAACTTTTTTGTCAATATTCCCGTTTTGCGCCGAATAGCGCAATCCTTTATATCTTGGGAAAATATCATAAAAAACTTAAAAATATATGAACCGGGAGTTTAAAGGAAATATGACAAAAAAGCATAAAAAAAGCCCCTCTGACGAGGGGCTTGTCCTTAGATTTTGCCATGGCAGTGCTTATATTTTTTGCCGCTGCCGCAGGGACAAAGGTCATTGCGGGCAACTTTTCCCCAGGTGCGAGGATCTTTGGGGTCAAACTCGGCACGAGAATACTGGAAAGGTTCGTTCTTTTCGTCGCTTTCATAATTGTTCGGCGCACTCGGACGACCGACCAGACTTTCCGGCGTTTCGTGAATCTCCTGCATATTCTGCGCGCGGTTTTCCTGAATCATCAGCGCGTCAAGGGCATCGGTCTGGATTACCGTGCGGCAGATGAGGAACGTAACCTTTTCGCGCAGGTTATCGAGCATGACCGAAAACATATTGAACGCTTCTTTCTTATATTCGTTCAGCGGGTCTTTCTGACCGTAAGCGCGCAGGACAATCGTGTGGCGCATCAGGTCAAGAGAGGCGATATGTTCTTTCCAAAGCTGGTCCAGAACCTGCATGAGAACATTCTTTTCAACCATGCGGACAATATTTTCGGGAACACTGGCGTTCTTTTCGGCTATGCGGTTTTCCACCTCGTCAAGGATTTTCTCCTGCATTTTGTCGGCGTCGATTTCCGGCTCGTTGGCCCAATTAGTAATCGGAAGCATAAAGCCGGTAATGCGGTAGAGCTCCTGCTTGAGTTCCTCTTTCTGCCATTCGTCGGGCGCGGAGCCGTGCGGCAGGTAAGCCGAAACCGTATCCGCCAGATATTCCTGGCGCATTTCGCGGATGGTTTCCGAAACATCGTCGGCGGCCATCAGCTCCTTGCGCTGTTCATAAATGACCTTGCGCTGGTCGTTCATGACGTTGTCATATTTGAGCAGGTTTTTGCGAATGTCGAAGTTGCGCTCTTCCACTTTCTGCTGGGCTTTTTCCAGTGCCTTGGAAATCCACGGGTGGATTAGGGCTTCGCCTTCCGGCAGCCCCAGTCGCTGCAGCATGACAGACATTCTTTCCGACCCGAAAATGCGCATCAGGTCGTCTTCCAGCGAAAGGAAAAACTTGGAACGGCCGGGATCGCCCTGACGGCCGGAACGGCCGCGCAGCTGATTGTCGATGCGGCGGCTTTCGTGACGCTCGGTGCCGATGATGTACAAACCGCCGGCGGCGAGAACCTTTTCCTTGTCCTCTTTGATTTTTTCCTTGAGTTTGTTCTTTATCTCTTCAACCTGCTCCGGGGTTTCGTCGCCTTTCAAGACCTCTTTCAGCCTCATGTCAACGTTGCCGCCCAGCTGAATGTCGGTACCGCGGCCGGCCATGTTGGTGGCAATGGTAACGGCGCCGGTAACGCCGGCCTGCGCGACAATTGCAGCCTCGCGTTCATGATGACGGGCATTTAAGACCTCAAACGGAAGCTTGGTTCTGGCGCGGAGCAGCTCGGCCACCAGTTCGGACTTTTCAATCGATGTGGTACCGACAAGAACCGGCTGGCCTTTTTCATGCGCAGCCAAAATTTCGTCGATAATCGCTTTGTATTTTTCCTTTTCGGTGCGATAGATGACATCGTGCTCATCAACGCGCTGAACCGGGCGGTTGGTCGGAATTTCGACGCAGCTCAGCCCATAGATGTCGCCGAATTCGGCTTCTTCGGTCATGGCCGTGCCGGTCATGCCTGCCAGTTTGGGATAAAGGCGGAAGTAGTTTTGGAACGTAATGGAAGCCAGCGTCTGATTTTCGGACTGAATGGTTACATGTTCCTTGGCTTCAATCGCCTGATGCAGACCGTCGGAGTAACGGCGGCCTTCCATCATACGGCCGGTAAATTCATCGATAATCATGACTTTGTCGTCCTTGACGATATAGTCAACGTCCCTGATGTGCATTTTATGGGCGCGCAGAGCCTGATTGACGTGATGAACCAGCGAAACGTTGCCGATGTCGTACAGGCCGCCTTCCTTAATCAGTCCAACCTGCTTTAACAACTGTTCGACATGCTCCATGCCGGCTTCGGTCAGGGTTACGGTTTTCTGCTTTTCGTCCTTTTCGTAATCAGCGTCGGTCAAATGCGGAATAATCTTGTCAACGCTGATGTATTTTTCGGAGGAATCCTCGGCGGCGCCGGAAATAATCAGCGGCGTGCGGGCTTCGTCAATCAGAATGGAATCGACCTCGTCGACAATGGCATAGTTGAAATCGCGCTGAACCATTTCCTCGCGGGAAAACTTCATATTGTCGCGCAGGTAGTCGAAACCCAGTTCGTTGTTCGTACCGTAGATAATGTCGGCATTGTAGGCGGCGCGTCGCTCGTCGTCGTTCTTGCCGCGGACAATATAGTCGACGGTCAGGCCGAGGAAGCGGTAAACCTGCCCCATCCATTCGGCGTCGCGTTTGGCCAGATAATCGTTGACAGTCACGATGTGCACGCCCTTGCCTTCAATCGCATTCAGATAGGCGGCCAGTGTCGCGACCAGCGTTTTTCCCTCGCCGGTCTTCATTTCGGCAATCATACCCTTGTGCAGCACAATACCACCGATAAGCTGGACGTCATAATGGCGCTGCCCCAGCGTTCTTTTGGCAGCCTCGCGGACGACGGCAAAAGCCTCGGGCAAAATATCGTCAAGCGTTTCGCCCTCTTTCAGGCGCCGGCGAAACTCGTCGGTTTTGCCTTTGAGTTCGTCATTGTTTAATTTTTCGATTTCGGGTTCCAGGGTGTTGATTTGCTGAACGATCTTGAACTGTCTTTTGACGAATCTGTCGTTGGCGCTGCCAAAAACAGTGCGGGCGAGTTTACCTAACATTACATTTATACCTTATTATTATTCAAAGCTTCTCTACATTTAGTGTTTTAATCAAATAAAGTCAATACTTTGAACTTAAGTTATAAACTACCGGCAAAAAATACTTGGAATAATTTCCATATCTATTATATAACTATGGAAGTTGAAATTTTATTGGAGGTTTTTAGGATGCGAAACAAATATGTAGCCGCCGCAGCGCTCTCTCTGCTGATGATGAATCCGTTCAATGCCGGAGCTGCCGGCAAAAACGGCGTGGCCGCCGTCGTCAACGGCGAAAAAATTACCGTCGCCGAAATGAAACAGGGTTACGAAGACAACCGTCAGATTAAGGAAAAGGTTTCCTTTGACGACTTTTATGAGAAAGCGTTGGAAATCTATGTTAACGGCAAACTGCTGTATCAGGCCGCCGTTGCCGCCGACGTCCTTGAGACTCCGGAATACAAGCGCGCCGTCGATCAGGCCAAGGAAGAAATCGCCCGTAAAGTTTATCTTGAACAGAAAGTCGACAAGAAAGTAACCGACAAGGCCGTCAAAGACCTGTACAACAAATACAAGTCCGAATTTAAGAGCCAGAAGGAAATTCATGCCAAGCACATTCTGGTTGAAGACGAAGGCACCGCCAAGAAGGTTATTGCCGAACTGGGCAAAGGCAAAAAGTTTGACGATTTGGCCAAGCAGTATTCCAAAGACAACGCCGTTGACCTCGGCTACTTCGTAAAAGACCAAATGGTTCCCGAATTCGGCAATGCCGCGTTTGCCATGAAAAAAGGCCAGACGTCCAAGTCGCCGGTAAAAACCAAATTCGGCTATCATGTCATCGAGGTTCTGGACATCAGAGATTCCAAGCCGTTACCGCTGAAGCAGGTTGAACCCGAACTGAAAGCGATGCTGACCCAGCAGGCTATTGCCGAAGTCTTTACGTCCCTGAACAAAGGCGCCAAGATTGAAAGATTCGACTTGGACGGCAAACCGATTACCGATCCGGTTGTTCAGCTTCAGTAATTATTTTATTACCTTCCCAGCCCTCTCAAACGAGAGGGCTTTTTTTGTATGACAAAAATAGATGTGGTTCCATCATTGGTATAAGAAAAAAAAACAGTAGTTTCATTAATATTTTAATCTTTCCTCAAATCAGGTTATGCTAACCTACAGGTGTGGCTGTTTTACCTCGGCACGAATTTTTATTGAAGCGCGTTGCTTTCTATGTGCATATCGTGAGTTCTTAGCCCCCGGATATACCCGAGTTTGTCCGGTAAGCCTCACAGTTTTAGCTGTTGCTCGACCGCTCGTTAACAGGACGGCACCGCAGCCGGTTCACAGCTTCACCGGAGCGGCTCTCCATGCCAAATCCGAGGGTGACTGTAATAAAAACAAGCCCGAATATGACTATAAGGAAAAAGAGGCCGAACATGTCAAGAAAGAAAAAATAATACTTTCATTCCCCGGCTTGATCTGGGAATCCCTAAATTGCCGGATCAAGTCCGACAATGACGGAGAGAGTATGCTTGACCGGGGAATCCACAAAGGAGATATTCGGGGCCGCCCGAATATGACAGAGAAAAAACAACCTCGGCAATGACAGTTCTTTATTTGTCATTCCCGTGCTTGACACGGGAATCTGTAAGGGAGATCCCCGGGACGTGTTGCGCCCGAGGATGACAATAAAAAGAAAGCGCCCGAGGATGACAATAAAAAAGAAAGCGCCCGAACATGACAGAGAAGAGCCCCCCGGGTCAAGCCCGAGGGTGACTGTAGTAAAAAAGAGCCCGAACATGACTATAAGGAAAAAGAAGCCCAGATATGACAGAGAGAACAAAAAGCCCCGCGGTGCGGGGCTTTGTTTTGTTTGACTGTCTGATTATTTCTTCAGGACAACAACACCGGGGAGTTCTTTGCCTTCCATCCATTCGAGGAAAGCGCCGCCGGCCGTTGAGATGTAGCTGAACTTATCGGCAACGCCGGCATTGTCCAGTGCCGAAACGGTATCGCCGCCGCCGGCAACCGTCATCAGCCTGCCTTCCTGCGTGAGGGTGGCGGCATGCTGCGCGACCTTGTTGGTGGCATTGTCAAACGGCTTGAGCTCAAATACGCCCAGCGGACCATTCCAAACCAGCGTTTTGCATTCGTCCAGCTTTTTGTTAATGGAGGCGATGGTCTTTTCGCCGACATCCATCAAAATCCAGCCTTCGGCCGGAATGTGTTCGAGGTCAACCGTCTTGTGCTCGGCGTCAGCCTTGAATTCTTTGGAAACGACGACATCCTGTGGCAGAATAATCTCGCAGTTGTTTTCCTTGGCAACTTTCATAATCTCTTTGGCCGTGTCAATCATATCCATCTGCACCAAAGAGTTGGCTTCGTTGACGGTATTGATGCCGCTGGCCTTCATGAAGGTATGAGCCATGCCGCCGGAGATGACCAGTTTGTCTACTTTCTTAACCAGGTTGTTCAACAAGTCAAGCTTGGTGGAAACCTTGGAACCGCCGACAACGGCCATCAACGGGCGCTGCGGATTGTTCAAGCCGTTGGACAAAGCCTTGACTTCCTCTTCCATCAAACGCCCCATGGCAGCCGGACGCAGTTTGGCGGCGGCAACCATTGAAGCATGAGCGCGGTGCGCGGTCGAGAAAGCGTCGGAAACATAGACGTCAGCCGGCTTAACCAGTTCTTCGGCGAACTTCTCGTCGCCTTTTTTCTCTTCGTTATAAAAACGAAGGTTTTCGAGCAGAAGAACTTCGTCGGCTTTCATGTTCTTAACGGCTTCTTCAACTTTGGGGCCGATGCAGTCATCAACAAAAACAACCTTGCGGCCAAGCGCCTTTTCCATGTCCTTGACAATATGGCTGAGCGAATTCTTCAGGTCGCCCTTGCCTTCCGGACGGCCAAAGTGGCTGATAACCACAACTTTGGCGCCTTTGCCCATCAGTTCCTTAACGGTGGGAACGGTGCGGTCGATGCGGGCCGTGTTGGTAACGTGAAAATTTTCATCCATCGGGACGTTCAAATCGGCGCGCAGCATAACGACTTTGCCGTTTAAATCGCCCAAATCATCAATCGTTTTGTATTCCATAAGTTTTTCCTTTACAAAAAAACAAAACCCCCTTGATAAGCCAAGAGGGTTTGCTTTATTTCAGATTATCCGTTTACTTTGGCCATGTGGGCAACGAGGTCGAGAACCTTGTTGGAATAACCCCACTCATTGTCGTACCAGCTGACAACCTTGACAAAGGTCGGGGTCAGCTGAATGCCGGCTTTGGCGTCAAAGATAGAAGTGCGGGCATCGCCGAGGAAGTCGGACGAAACAACCTGATCTTCGGTATAGCCGAGAATGCCTTTGAGTTCGCCTTCAGAAGCTTCTTTCATGGCTTTGCAGATTTCTTCATAAGAAGTCGGCTTGGCGAGGTTGGCGGTCAGGTCGACAACGGAAACGTCCAGCGTCGGAACGCGGAAAGACATACCGGTCAGTTTGCCGTTCAGGCTCGGGATAACCTTGCCGACGGCTTTGGCGGCACCGGTCGAAGACGGAATGATGTTGCCGGCAGCGGCACGTCCGCCTCTCCAGTCTTTCATGGACGGGCCGTCAACGGTTTTCTGTGTGGCCGTGGTCGAGTGAACGGTGGTCATCAGGCCGTCAACAATGCCGAACTTGTCGTTCAGAACTTTGGCAATCGGAGCCAGGCAGTTTGTGGTGCAGGAAGCATTGGAAACAAACTGAGTGCCCTTAACATAAGAATCGGTGTTTACGCCGCAAACGAACATCGGGGTATCGTCCTTGGAGGGTGCCGACATAACGACATATTTGGCACCGGCGTCAATATGCCCCTGAGCCTTTTCCTTGGTAAGGAACAGACCGGTAGATTCAACGACGTATTCGGCGCCGACTTCGTTCCACTTCAGGTCGGCCGGGTTCTTTTCTGCGGTAACGCGGATAGCCTTGCCGTTGACGACCAGTTTGCCGTCCTTGATTTCAATGGAACCCTTGAACTGGCCGTGCATGGTGTCGTAACGCAGCATATAAGCCATATATTCAACATCAATCAGGTCGTTGATGCCGACGATTTCGATGTCATTTCTTTCCTGAGCGGCACGGAAAACCAGGCGGCCGATACGGCCAAATCCGTTAATACCGACGCGAATTGTCATATTATTTTTCCTTCCTTGTTAGAATGCAAGCACAGGGAACCCTGCGCTTTACGGGTTTGTTTAATTCGGTGCTAATGTAGCACTTAATTGATTTTTTTCAAGCTATTTTTAACTTATCAGACAATAATACAAGAGCCGCGGCTGACGCGGCGGCTCAAAAACTTTAATATTTTCCCCAGTGGATTTTTTCTTCCTTAAAACGGCCTTCCGGCTGCTTCGGGGTTTCGGCCGGATAGCCCATCGTCACAATGGCAAATGGGCGGATGTTGTCCGGCAGTTTCAGATATTCTTTCAAATCGTCCACCACGCGCTGCATGGGCGCGGCGCCGCAGTAGCAGGTGCCGATGCCTTTGGCCCAGGCGGCCAGCATCAGGTTTTCGGTGGCAATGGCACAGTCGACGTCGACAAAGCTCCATTTTTCGTTTTCCTTGTCGCGGTTGAACGACTGGCTGACATCGCCCAGAACGAATACGACGCAAGCGGCGTCTTTGGCAAAGGACGTCCAGCGCTGAATGTGGCGCAGATTGGCCAGAACCTCGCGGTCGTCAACGACCAGGAACTCCCACGGCTGGCGGTTGTGCGCGGTCGGGGCATACTGGGCGGCTCTGATGATTTCGGTAAGGGTGGCTTTGTCTATCTTCTGGTCAGTATATTTGCGAACTGAACGGCGGGTCATAAGACCTTCCATCATTTCCATGATATAAAATCCTTATTTTGTTAATGCACGACTCTCTGCAGGCTGTCAATCCTCGGCAAAACCGAATTTTCAATAATAAAGCTGACGGCTTTTTCCACCATTTTGTCGGTGTAGCGGAAAGTATTAGAAATTTCTTCCAGATTTTCGGCCTTGTCAAGTTTTTTTGCCAACGTATTGTAAACGCCGGACAATTCGGTCAGGGAGTCTATCATCTGGGCAATAAAGGCCGGCAGTTTGAAGTCCTCGCGGCCGCCCCAGAAACCTTCGACATAACCGCCC
>ULPU01026596.1_pt1 | contig 13513 bp, 8 predicted proteins | sample 1953821 | NCBI WGS metagenome assembly ULPU01 (sample SAMEA4835637, study PRJEB28245) | human gut metagenome | biome: gut microbiome; material: fecal sample | place: Denmark | collected 2008
AAAAAAAGCATTTTTCGTTTAGATACCTTTCATTCTCGCTTGTCTTAATAATATAAAGGAAAACATTAAAGTATAATTCATGGAAAACCATACCGATATAGAAACTTTGTTGACCAAGTATTTCGAAGGAAACACCACTCCGCCGGAGAACGAACAGATAGAAGCCTGGCTGAATGCCGATGAGGAGCATTTGCGTATAGCCAAGCAGCTGAATACGCTCTATCTAGCTGTAGACACACAGCACATCACAAAGAAGATAGATACGGAAAAGGCATTAGACAAGGTAAAAAGCAGAACAAAAGTTAGAAACCTGTCCTGGTGGGGATGGACACAACGCATTGCGGCCATCCTGTCCGTTCCCCTCCTGATAGGTGTATTGGCTCTGTATACGGACAGACAGCAGCCGGTAGTCACCGCTCAGATGGTGGAAATAAAAACCAATGCAGGCATGACTACCTCCGTCCTGTTACCGGACAGCACGGTAGTTCACCTCAATTCGGAATCCTCCCTCCGCTATCCCACCTTTTTTGCCGGCGATGTACGCCAAGTGGAATTAAACGGTGAAGCTTATTTCGATGTGACCCAACATCCCCGGAAACGATTCATCGTTTCCACCCCTCACCATTCGCAGGTGGAAGTGTACGGAACAAGTTTTAATGTGGAAGCATACGGTAATGAAACTCCCATTTCCACCACGCTTATCGAAGGCAGCGTAGGGTTTATTTATAAGAATAGCAAAGGAAAATTTCAAAAGAGTATGCTCTCCCCCAGACAGAAGCTGGTTTATTCTCCACAAACCGGAGATATCAAGTGCTACGCTACCTCGGGCGAATCGGAAATTTCATGGAAAGACGGCAAGCTTATCTTTAATGACACTCCGCTGGATGAAGTGCTGCACATGCTTGGAAAGCGGTTCAATGTGGAATTCGTATTGTCCAACAAGGGGCTGAAAGGCTGTTCGTTCACAGGAACATTCACCCATCAGCGTCTGGAGCGTATTATGGAATATTTCCGGATTTCTTCCCACATACGCTGGCGTTACATTGACAGTGCAGATATAAAGACGGAAAAGCTGAAAATAGAAGTGTACTAATATACGTTTAACCCTTAATTTAAATACTAGAAAAATGAACAGACAACAGGCTCCCTAAACAAAAACATACGGGAGGATATTGGCGTATCACCCCGTATGAAAAAATCATCTTTCCATGCTTGTTTGGCGACAAGCAAAGACAACATTTTATTCACTTTATCTCAATTACAAAATTATGAAAATTTATTTTAGCGTCCAATTATTATGGATGATAAAGTCGTGTAGGTTAATCTTAAATAAAACTCCATTACCTATGAAACTGAGTGTACTCTTTTTAATCTGTTCGCTAAGTATGACTTATGCGGCAGAGTCGTATGCGCAAAAGACCATGATCAGTCTTGAAGTGCGTAATGAAACAGTTGGCACTGTGTTGGAAAAGCTGAAAAAAGAATCGGGGTTTGATTTCTTCTTCAACAATAAACACGTAGATCTGAAACGTATTGTATCAGTTTCGGCAAACAACAATAATATCTTCAAGATATTGGATCAGATTTTCGCAGGAACGAATGTGAAGTATTCAGTGCTTGAAAAGAAAATCATTCTTTCTACTGAGATTGTGCAAGGAATACAGCAAGAACAAAATAAGGTGACAGGTATTGTGAAAGATGCGAATGGCGAACCGATAATCGGTGCCAATGTCATCGTAAAAGGCCAGTCAACTGGTACAATCACAGATATAGACGGGCGGTTCGTTCTGGATACTCCCAAAGATGCCGTTTTACAGATTACTTATATCGGGTATGTTTCTCAAGAAGTGAAAGTTTCTGGAAAGAAAGAACTTAATGTTGTATTAAAGGAAGATACTGAAACTTTGGAAGAGGTAGTAGTCGTAGGATATGGCGTACAAAAAAAGGCCAACCTGACAGGAGCAGTAAGCAGTGTAAAAATGGATGAAATATTGGGTGATCGTCCTGTCACTTCGGTTAGTAATGTACTGATGGGAGCAATGCCGGGACTGCAGGTAACAGGCACATCAGGCCAACCCGGTGCTGAAATGTCTTTCAATATCCGTGGAGTGAACAGCATCAATGAAGGTGCCCCGCTTGTATTAGTTGACAATGTAGAGATGGACATAAATATGCTGGATCCTAATGATATTGAATCTATCTCTGTATTAAAAGATGCCGCATCTTCGGCTATTTACGGTGCACGCGCTGCATTCGGAGTTATCCTAGTTACCACTAAAAAGGGAATGAAAGACACTCGCTTCTCTATCAACTACTCTAATAACTTCTCATTCAGTAAGCCCAGTAATTTACCCCATAAAGCAACTCCGTTACAAACAGTACAAGCTTATAAAGATATGGGAACAGTATCATATCAGACAGGACAAAATGTAGATACCTGGTTAGAGTTATTGAAAGAATATAATACTAATTCAAGCAATTATCCTGACGGTTATGCCGTTGTAGACGGACTTCGATACAGTTTACAAGAAACAGATCTCTTAAACGACATGATGGAAACAGGTTTTCAACAAACACATAACATTTCTGTTGGAGGAGGTAATAAATCAATATCTTACAGAATGTCAGCCGGTATGGTGAATCAAAATGGAATTCTTGTTACAGACAAAGACTCATATAAACGTTATAATATATCATCTTACATCCGCTCCGACATTCATTCCTGGATTACTCCAGAGTTAGACATCAAATATGCGAATTCACATTCAGAACTTCCCTATACTTCAGCTTCTTATGGTATTTGGGGAGCAGCAGTAGCCTTTCCATCTTATTTTCCATTAGGTAATATGGAACTGGATGGTGAAATCTTGCCTATCAATACTCCTCATAATTTCATCAATCTGTCAGCACCTAAAGAAAATGACAGAAACGATTTACGCATCTTTGGCAAGCTGACTATTACTCCGTTCAAAGATCTGAAAATAATCGGTGAATATACATTTAATAGAAAGACCAGAGAAATCACAACTTTCGATAAGAAATTTGCTTATGCTCACGGAGCTAACTTCCGCAAAGAACAGTCTGTTTCAAATTCGAAATATGAAATAGAAAATCGGGCAACCAATTATAATGCTTTTAATGTATATGCCAATTACAACAAAACATTAGGCCAACATGACATTGGAATTATGGCTGGTTTCAATCAGGAAAGCAATTCCTATAAGATGATGAAAGCGTCACGCACAGATATGATTAACGAAGATTTACCCTCATTATCACAAGCTACAGGAGATTATAAAAACAGTGATGAATTTGAAGAATACCATGTCAGAGGATTATTCTATAGGATAAATTACTCTTATGCCGGTAAATATTTACTCGAAACAAACGGGCGTTATGATGGTTCTTCGAAATTCCCTAAAGAAAATCGTTTCGGCTTCTTTCCTTCTGTTTCCGTAGGCTGGCGTGTCAGTGAAGAGCAATTTATGGAATGGAGTAAAGTTTTTCTTTCTAACTTAAAATTGAGAGGTTCTTATGGTAATATCGGTAATCAAAGTATAGAACCTTATGCTTTTATTCCTGGCATGGATTCTCCATTGGCTAATTGGGTTGTAAACGGACAAGCTACTACAACATTGGCTCCTCCAGCCCTAGTCAGCAATAGTTTCACTTGGGAAAAAGTTAGTACCTTGGATTTCGGATTTGACCTAGGACTGTTTAATAACCGCCTAAATGTTGTATTTGATTGGTACCAACGGGATACAAAAGGAATGTTGGCTCCAGGTATGGAACTTCCAGGAGTATTGGGTGCCAAAGCCCCATTACAAAACTCTGCCGACTTACGCGCCAAAGGTTGGGAAATATCCTTGGATTGGAATGACCGTATCGGCAATGTGCAATATTATTTAGGTTTTAACCTATATGACTCGCGTACGAAAATCACAAAATACGACAATGAGGTAGGCTTACTAGGAAAAGATTCGGATGACAATCTGATTTACCGGAAAGGAATGGAATTAGGTGAAATATGGGGGTATACTACAGACCGCTTATATACTACCGAAGATTTTGACAGTCAAGGAAAGTTAAAAAACAATATTCCCAAAGTGGAAGGTTATAATCCTAATCCGGGAGATATACTTTATGTGGATTTTGATGGGAATGGTATCATAAACAATGGTAAAAACACATCAAACGAACCAGGCGACACTCGTATTATCGGTAATGATACTCGCAGATATCAATACGGAATTCGTGGTGGTACAACATGGAAAGGTATTTCACTGTCATTTATTTTACAAGGAGTCGGCAAACGGGATCTTTGGCTCATGAACGAACTATTCTATCCACATTACGATGCTTACTCAACTTTGTTTGACTCTCAATTGAATTACTGGACTCCAGAACATACAAACAGTTATTTCCCACGTTTATATGAAAAGGCAGAAGGAAACACTAAAGCCAATCAAAAACCACAAACCCGTTTTTTGCAAAATGGAGCATATTTGAGCATACGCAATATCAGTTTATCATATACCTTCCCCATAAAACTGATCAAGCCGCTGGGTATTACTAACTTATCAGTATTTTTCAGTGGAGAGAACCTCTTTACATTTGATCATCTGCCCAAAGGGATAGATGCTGAACGTGTAGTAACAGACAATTTGGGACAACGTGGATTTACTTATCCTTATATGCGTCAATTCTCATTTGGTATTAATTTAAGTTTATAATAAAAGCTGACATTATGAAAAAATATATAGTAGCAGCAGGACTCTTCCTGTTGATGAACTCTTGTTTAAATAATGATTTTATGGAGGTATATCCTAAAGATCAACAAACGGAATTAACCTCTTTCCGATCATATGAAAACTTCAAGACTTACTCTTGGGGACTGTATAACGTCTTTTTCGGCTATGCATATAAAACAGGACAAACTGATGAAATCTTTAAAGGAGATTATGAAGCTGACAATATGATCAAGCATGTCTCAGGCAATGAAAGCCAATGGGCGTATCAAAAAGCTAAGGTACCTGCATCCTCTGATTCATGGGATTATGAATACATCCGCCGGGTAAATTTAATGTTGGACAATATAGACCAATCATCCATGAATGATGCAGAAAAAGCACACTGGAGAAGTGTTGGATATTTTTTTCGCGCTTATAAATATTTTAAAATGTTGTCTCTATATGGAGACTTACCATGGGTAGAACATACCTTATCAGAAGACAGCGAGGAACTATATTTCCCTAGAGACCCACGGGATGTTGTGGCCCAAAATATTCTGAATAACTTGAAATACGCAGAAGAACATATCAAAGTAGACGGAGATGGCAATAATACAATCAATCGAGCTGTAGTACAATCATTAATCTCCCGTTTTTGTTTGTTTGAAGGGACATGGAGAAAATATCATGCCCTACCAAATGCCACAACCTATTTAGAAGAATGTACACGGGCTTCCAAGGAAGTCATGAATAAATATACTACCCTACACCCCAACTATGAAGAACTTTTCAACTCAGAGTCTTTAGCTGGCATCAATGGAATTATTCTATACAAAGAGTATGCTACCAGCCAGCTATGCCATGGACTCACACGTATGGTAAGAACCGGCGAGTCACAAATAGAAGCAACCAAAGATGCCGTGGACAGTTATTTGTGCAGTGACGGACATCCTATCAAAAACAGTACCACATACGGAGGTGACAAAGATGTGTATGCCCAGTTCCGCAACAGGGATTATCGTCTATATCACACAGTATGTCCTCCCTATATGGTAAGTCTAGCAAGTGCCTCTACTACTCAATGGAAGTTCACAGATAATCCCTCTGAACGCGAGTATATTGACTTGATGGCAACAATTTCTAAAGAAACTTATCACCGGTTGCCGACATCTAATTTCAAAGGTTTTATAACCAAAGGGCAACCCCATTTTAAAAATGTCAATTGGGGACAGGGATGGAATGCCAGCCAAATGGGTTTCTGGGTATGGAAATACTATAATACCCATACCGATGCCAGCACTGCCAATGGAGTTTGTACTACAGACGCTCCCCTATTCAGACTCGGCGAGATACTGTTGAATTATGCCGAAGCAATGTATGAACTAGGGCTATTCGATCAATCTATAGCAGATAAAACTATTAACAAACTGAGGAAACGTGCTCACGTGGCCGACATGGTCTTGACAGATATTACCACAGATTTTGATCCTGACAGAGATCAAGATGTAAATCCTTTACTATGGGAAATCCGCCGTGAACGCCGCGTTGAATTAATGGGTGAAGGAACTCGTCTGGACGATTTACGCCGATGGAAAAAAGGACATTATGTAAACAAACAACCTACTGGAGTCTATTTAAAAGATGCAAGTGAATTTAATGTAAAAGTTATGAATGGTCCATCCAACAATGAAGGATATGTATATTATTTCGAGAAACCCATAGGGTGGTTGGAACATTACTATCTAAATCCAATTCCTCTAAATCAATTGGCACTCAATCCTGCTCTCGAACAAAATCCTGGATGGGAAAACAATAAATAAAATTATGCAGTTAAAATACACTTTGTTTTCAAGCATTTCAATGCTTGCCTTCTCTTCTCTGTCTGTATTTTCACAGACAGAGAAAATGAACGTTCTATTCTTGATGGCAGACGATATGCGCCCTGAGTTAGGATGCTATGGGGTAAAAGAAGTAAAGACCCCCAATATTGACCGTTTTGCCGCCAGCGGGTTATTATTTCAGAACGCTTACTGCAATATCCCAGTAAGTGGAGCTTCACGCGCCAGCTTATTAACAGGAGTGTATCCACACTATCCAGATCGTTTTGTCAACTATTCCGCTTATGCCAGCAAAGATTGCCCGACCGCAATTCCGATATCAAGATGGTTTACATCACATGGCTATTACACAATCTCAAACGGCAAGGTTTTCCACCATCTTTCAGATCATGCTAATTCATGGAGTGAACCCCCTTACCGTAAACATCCCGACGGATATGATGTATATTGGGCAGAATACAATAAATGGGAATTATGGATGAATGAAGCCTCCGCACGAACTATCAATCCCAAAACAATGCGTGGACCTTTCTGTGAGTGGGCTGAAGTACCTGACACCGCTTATGATGACGGAAAACTGGCATTAAAAGCCATTGCAGACTTAAAACGTTTAAAAGAACAAGGAAAACCTTTCTTTATGGCATGTGGATTTTGGAAGCCACATTTACCTTTTAATGCCCCTAAAAAATATTGGGATTTATATGACCGAGAGAAAATTCCAGTTGCTAACAATCGTTTTCGTCCTAAAGATCTACCGAATGAGGTTAAAAACTCTACAGAAATCTACGCTTACGCACGTACCACCACAGCAGATGATATTTCTTTTCAGAAAGAAGCCAAACATGGATATTATGCTTGTCTGAGTTATGTTGATGCGCAAATAGGGAAAGTACTGGACGCTCTGGATGAGTTAGGTTTAGCAAATAATACCATCGTTGTATTACTGGGAGACCATGGCTGGCATCTAGGGGAACATAACTTTCTCGGTAAGCATAATTTAATGGATCGTTCTACTCACGTTCCTTTAATTGTACGTGTTCCCGGATTGAAAAAAGGAAAGACTAAGTCCATGGTAGAATTCGTAGATTTATATCCGACACTATGTGAACTTTGTCATTTGCCCATACCAAAGAATCAATTAGATGGCACTAGTTTTGTTCCTATTTTAACAAATTTAAAAGCAAAAATAAAAGACCAAGTATATATCCAATGGGAAGGAGGGGACAATGCTGTTAGCAATAGATACAACTATGCGGAATGGAAACAAAAAGAAAAGATTCATTCTCGAATGTTGTTTGACCATCACATAGATCCAGAAGAAAATAAGAACAGGGTCAACGAACGAAAGTATAGAAGCGAAATTAATAAGCTCTCTTCATTTTTAAAGGCTAAAAAAGAAACTTTAATGAAATCACAATGAAAAAACTTTCCAGTTTACCTGCTCTAACCATCGAGATCGGATTATAACTGAAAGCCATTTGACGATTGTTTTTTGTAAAATAAGAAGTGATAGGCATATTTTAGTGAGAGAATATACTTCAACCAGTATATCTTTCACTAAAATATCATCGGAAACTGTTTATCATTATTCCTCTAAAATAATCACCACATAAACCGTCATACTCAATTCTGCCGGGAATTCATATACGCCTTCACCTGTTCACTAATCTGTTTCATCCCTTTCACCGAAGGATGGCCGCTCATCTTATCAAGCTCTTTCAATTCGATGCAATCGATCTGATAATGTTTGCAAATTGTTCTGACTGATTCAGTTATCTCGTTTCCCAAACCATCATTCAACAAAAAATAAATCTCCACATTAGGATAGTAATCAATCATTGTATCCAGCATATAAGCCATGGCAGGGCGGAAAGAATACAAATCTTTTTTAGACCAATCCGCATACTTATACTCTCCTAAAGGAGATTTTGCCCAATAATCATTAGTCGCGCCAAAAATAAAAATAATATCAGGACAGCCCAATGCCTTCATCCGGGTGATGAAAGAACGGTCGCTATAATCCTCCGAACGGTAACCGGTATGGCAAATAGTAGCACCGGAAAACGAATTATTCACACAAAGACGGTAGTTGTTCTCCTTAATAAACTGATGCCACCAGGTATTACGTACAGAAACCATATCTGTCTTCCGTCCTTTAGGAGGCGTCTTCAGATACCATACAAAATTAGTATCGGGCTGAACATAGCCTTCGAAAGTGGAATAAGAATCCCCCAGAATAGAAACGGATTTCAAACCTTGAGCAATGCCCAGATGACAGAACAACGTGCAAAACAGCAGAGTTATAATATACTTTTTCATAGGTATTTGATTATTTCGCCTTCAAATATACAACATATTTTGGTTTGACTCCTATAAAAACAACCTTTTTCTTCCCTTTACAGACAAACAAGAAGACATCGAACCGCTTTATAAAAATAAGAACAAATCCAATGGTTACAAATTCGATCTATAAACGTCATTACCTATAAGAGCCGCAAAATGAAGGCCATTTAACTTTTAAAAGACTAAGTATGACAAGAAACGCTTTTTGGGGACTGTGTATCGGGATATGTATGGCAAGCACACAAAGTGTCGCTCAAAAGATAGAAAATACAAATATCCAAACTGATAATCAAAAAAACTATACCCCATCCCATATCAATGAAATTACCAATGGGGAATCTTTATATACTGTCCGAAGCGACACAAGTCTTCATAACATCAGAACAATACAAGCAAACTCGAATCCGGAAGTATTGGATAAACTGACAGCAGAACTGAAACCGGCTATCCCCTATTTAAATGAAGTCGGTGCACAAGCCATGCCCCGGAATATCGTTCCGATCAAGAATCCCTATTTCAATATGCCTCAGCTGAAGCGTCCCGTTTTCCCTGATTTCATCGTCAATATGAAAGACAAAGGAATGACAGAAGATGCCCCTATTACAGATTTAGTGAACCGGACGATTGCCGAAGTCAGCAAACAAGGAGGAGGAACAGTCGTCATTCCTGAGGGAAAATGGAAATCGGCCCGTATTGTACTGAAAAGTAATGTCAATCTGCATTTAGCCAAAGGAGCCGAACTAGAGTTTTCCGGTTGCGCGGAAGATTATCTGCCGGCGGTTTTCACACGCCATGAAGGGGTAGAAATAATGGGGCCGGCCGCCTTTATTTACGCCAATGGGGAAAACAACATCGCCATTACGGGAGAAGGAACCATCTACGGACCACCTATGGATGCTGAAATCAGAAAACGTCCTAACGGTGCTTCAGTGGTAGAAAAAGATGTTCCGTGGGACATGCCTATAGAACAACGTATCTATGACGGTATGGAAGGCAGGACTTTCTATCGTCCTAAAACAATCTCTCCCATCAACTGTACCAATGTATTAATAGAAGGGATCACGATGGAACGAAGTACCTTGTGGAATGTGGTACCCATTTATTGCGAGAATGTAATTATAAGAGGCATTACCGTCAACTCTACCAAGGTGCCCAGCGGAGATGGCATTGACATAGAATCTTGTAAAAACGTACTGATTGAATACTGCACGCTGAACTGTGGTGATGATTGCTTTACCCTGAAAGCCGGCAGAGCAGAAGACGGATTACGTGTAGGCAAACCTACAGAAAATGTAGTTATCCGCTACTCGCTGGCCCAGCATGGACATGGCGGGATAACTTGTGGTAGTGAAACAGCCGGAGTGATCAAGAATCTGTATGTACACGATTGTGTATTCGACGGAACCCGTACCGGCATCCGTTTCAAAACGCGACGCAACCGTGGAGGAGGCAGTGACAACACGTACTATGAGAGACTGCGCATGATCAATGTAGGAAAAGCCTTTACCTGGGATTTGTTGGGCAGTGCTTATTATATGGGCGAACTGGCCGCACGCTATCCGGCAAGAAAAGTAAACCGGCTGACGCCTGATGTAAAGAATATCCTGATCAAAGATTTCATTGTAGAATCAGCCGACCAGTTCTTTACCGCCAATGGTATTCCCGAAATACCTTTCAACCAGGTAGTGGTGGAAAATGGAGAGATCAAATGCAGGAAATTAATCGGTGCCCTGAATGATGCCGCCGGATTTACGATGCGGAAGCTGACGATAGAATCGCAGCACAATGACATTCACATATTGGATGGAAAAGACATCCTGTTCGAGGATATACATTTCAAACTCCCCGCCGGAGAGATCATGGTGAATGTGGAAGGGGAAAGATCCGGAAACATTGTTTTCAAGAACATCAATGCCAATCAGGAAAAGGTTGAGTATAAAAAGGAATCTCCCATGAGGATAGAAATAAAGTAACTAAATATCGGTCTGATTTGGAACGCAAATGACGCAAATGACACAAATTTAACCTTTCGGTAGGTTTTGCCTCTATGTAGTGAGGGGGCTTTATTTGTGTCATTCGCGTCATTTGCGTTCCAATCTTTCTCCTAAATAATCACACTTATCACACCCACTTCCGCAACTATAATCCCCTAGAATTGTATCATTTTTCATCATAATGTATGATTTTCCATTGTAAGGCGGGTTATCCCGCCTTATTTTTGTATCATGAAAACAGTATTCAATGGTATTATGAAAAACAAATGGACCAAACTGGCGGCTTTAGCAATAGCTGCCCTGTGGAGTGGACCAACCGTGCAGGCACAAGCTCCGCACCCCGAACGTATCTATTTATCGGGAACCGGTATTGACAACACCAAGACTTGGGAGTTCTTTTGTTCGGGAGGACAAAACAGTGGGAAATGGAAAAAGATCGAAGTACCCTGCAACTGGGAACTGCAAGGATTCGGAGAATATACTTACGGTCGTTGGTATACTATAAAAGGTGAAAGGCCAAGCGACGAAACGGGTATTTACCGATATAAATTTGAATCTCCGGCAACAACTCCCGGTGAGCGGATAAAAATATTCTTTGACGGAGTAATGACCGACACGGAAGTTTTCATCAATGGAAAACCCGCAGGCGAAATGCACCAGGGAGGATTCTACCGCTTCAGTTATGATATCACCGATTTATTGAAGCCCGGCAAAAAGAACCTGCTTGAAGTAAAGATAGCCAAAGAATCAGCCAACAAATCCATCAATGCAGCCGAACGTAAAGCCGACTGGTGGCTGTATGGTGGTATTTACAGACCCCGTATGGCTGGAAGTTGTCCCGGCAGTCCACATGCGACATTTTGTTCTGAACGCCGATCAGCATGGAAAATTGCAAGCGGCAATAGAAATGGAAGGGGATGCCAAAGGATATGAATTGTCTGTTTCCGTCCGTTCATTAAAGGATGGAAAAGAAATGTACACTCAAGGACACAAACCTACCGTTTCTCATCAGATTAAGGATTCGAACAAGGAACAGTTGATGGAAGGAAACTGGATGAATATCCAACCTTGGTCTACAGAGGACCCCAATCTGTACGTAGCCAGACTGGAACTGAAAGACCCCGAAGGGAAAACGGTGCAAAGCCGTGAAACGCGGATAGGTTTCCGCACCATTGAATTCTTTCCACAAGACGGAGTTTATCTGAATGGAACCAAACTAGTGGTGAAAGGTGTCAACCGCCATTCTTTTTCCGTAGATGGAGGTCGTGCTACCAGTGCGGCTATGAGCCGTCAGGATGCCTTGCTGGTAAAAGAGATGAATATGAATGCGGTCCGTTCACATTATCCGCCTGATGAACATTTCCTGGATATGTGTGATTCATTAGGAATTGTCTATATGGACGAACTGGCAGGATGGCAAAACGGATACGATTCAAAAGTAGGTCCTAAATTAGTCAAAGAAATGATAGAACGCGATGTGAATCATCCTTCCATCATTATTTGGAGTAATGGCAACGAAGGAGGATGGAATTATAATCTGGATCCTTTATTCGCCAAATACGATAAATTACAGAAACGCCACATGGTACACCCTTGGGCCGATTTCAATGATCTGGACACCCACCATTATCCCACTTATCTGACCGGAGTGGCACGTTTTACCAACGGCTATAAAGTATTTATGCCTACCGAATTCATGCATGCCATGTACGATCAGGGAGGCGGTGCCGGACTACGTGACTTTTGGGATCGTTGGTGCACGAACCCCATGTTTGCCGGAGGCTTTATCTGGGTATTCTGTGACGAAGCCCCCAAACGTTCTGATAAAGGAGGCATATTGGATTCTGATAAATCCAATGCTCCTGACGGGGTAGTTGGTCCGCGTAGAGAAAAAGAAGGAAGTTACTATGCTATCCGCGCACAATGGTCGCCCATCCAGTTAAAACCCCTGCTGATTACCGACCACTTTGACGGCAGTTTCCTGGTTACTAATGAATATACGTATACTAACCTGGACAAATGTCGCATGACTTACAAAATACGTACTTGCGAAACACCTTTGAAAAATGCCATGGAAAGCGGTAAAGTTATCGCAGAAGGCCATGTACAACTGCCAGCCATCGCACCAGGTGAAACCGGAAAAGCCCGCTTCACTCTTCCTGCTTCTTTCCGGGAAGGTGATGTACTGGAGTTAGAGGCATTTGACAAAGAGGGGAAAAGTATCTGTAACTGGACTTATCCTATCCGGCTGGCCAAACAATACTTTGACCATAAAATGGCACAGACTCCGATGACCCTGGAAGCGGTACAACCGGCAACCGCCACTCAAACCGCTACCTCCATCGAACTGAAAAGCGACCGTGTAACCGTCACTTTTGATCCGGCTACCGGCATGATCAGCCGTATCATATCAGGAGGAACAGAAGTTCCATTCAAAGACGGTCCTGTGGCAGTGGGCATGAAAATGCGCTACGAGCCAACATTGAGTTATGTCCGCAACAGCAACGAGGGGGCTGTTTACAGTGCCAAGTACAAAGGTGCCGCCGACTCCATCGTATGGCGTCTTACAGACAAAGGATTACTCTATATGGATGCCATTCTGCTGAAC
>ULPU01031385.1_pt1 | contig 13105 bp, 8 predicted proteins | sample 1953821 | NCBI WGS metagenome assembly ULPU01 (sample SAMEA4835637, study PRJEB28245) | human gut metagenome | biome: gut microbiome; material: fecal sample | place: Denmark | collected 2008
CATAAGCTTACTTGCGGTTTTGAAGAACTTAGTTTAAGTGTACTTGAAATATGGGGGAATGTCAAGGGTGCAGGGGAGCGAATTGCTTCAGCCCTTTTTTGCATGCGCTTTACCTCTGCCCCAAAATCATCCGTTTGGCAACAAACTTTTCACAAAAAATATGTATCACTATTTGTCAATAGCCCATATTTAGTGTATAATAAAGTAGAGAGTATGTGTGCGGACACAGTATCAAATTCAATTTCTACATTTGTACGGAAGAATGTAAAATAAAAAATGGAGGTGTATTTTTTTTGGGTAAATTTCAACATAAGGTCCAGATTATCCCGCTGGGTGGTTTGGGCGAAATTGGTAAAAATATGACGGTATTCCGTTACGGGGACGACATGATCCTGATTGATGCAGGCCTGATGTTCCCTGAAGACGATATGCTCGGCATTGACTTGGTTATTCCCGATATTACATATTTGGTTGAGAATAAAGATAAAATTAAGGGTATCTTTCTGACACATGGTCACGAGGACCATATCGGTGCGCTGCCCTATGTTATGAAACAAATTGATTGTCCCGTTTATGGTACCGCACTTACTCTGGGTATTTTACAAGGCCGCTTGAAGGAAAACGGTGTAGGCAACGAAAACCTGCACGTAGTAAAACCCGGTGACAAGATTAACGCCGGTGCCTTTAAGCTCGATTTCATCCGCGTAAACCACAGCATTCCCGACGCTGTTGCTATCGCGATTACTACTCCTATCGGTGTTATTATCCACACTGGTGACTTCAAAATCGACCACACTCCTGTTGACGGACAGGTTATGGAATTCAATAAATTTGCCGAATACGGCGACCGCGGTGTACTGTGCCTGCTGGCAGACAGCACCAACGCCGAGCGCCCGGGCTTCACTCCCAGCGAAAAAATGGTTGGCCAGACCTTTGACGAGGAGTTCCGCTATGCTAAGCATCGTATTATAGTAGCAACCTTCTCCTCTAACGTACATCGTATTCAGCAGGTTATTGATACTGCTGTGAAGTACGAGCGTAAGGTAGCAGTTATCGGCCGCAGCATGGTGAATGTTGTTAATATCGCTAAGGAGCTGGGTTATCTGAAGGTTCCCGAGGGCGTTTTGATTGATATTGACGAAACTCATAACTATACGCCGGAAAAGGTTGTTATTATCACTACCGGCAGTCAGGGCGAGCCGATGAGCGCGCTCACCCGTATGGCTATGAATGACCATAAAAAGGTTGATATTATGCCCGGTGATACAGTAATTATTTCTGCTACACCGATTCCGGGCAACGAAAAGCTCGTTTCCCGTACTATCGACCATCTGTACAAGCTGGGTGCGGACGTTATTTATGAAAAGAGCAACGGCGTCCACGTTTCCGGCCACGCCAGTCAGGAGGAAATCAAGATGATGCACAATCTGGTGCGTCCGCGTTTCTTCATGCCTGTGCATGGTGAATACCGTCATCTCGTTAAGCATGCCAATCTGGCCAAGTCCCTTGGCATGCCGGCAGATCACATTGTTATCGGTGAAAACGGCAGCGTTATCGAGCTGACCAAGAGCAGCATTACCATTAACGGCAAGGTGCCTGCAGGCAAGGTGCTGGTTGACGGCCTTGGCGTCGGCGATGTAGGCAACATTGTACTGCGCGACCGCCGTCAGCTTTCTCAGGATGGTATCATGATTGTTGTCGTAACCATCGACAAGGAATCCTGCCATGTGGTTTCCGGTCCGGATATCGTTTCCCGCGGCTTTGTTTATGTGCGCGAGGCCGAGGACCTGATGGATGAAGCACGCGACAAGGTGCAGGCTGCCTTGGACCGCTGCGAGGAAAACAATGTTTCCGAATGGTCGGCAATCAAGTCTACCGTGCGTGATTCTTTGGGACGCTTCCTGTTCGAAAGAACCCGCCGCCGTCCGATGATTCTGCCGATTATCATGGAGATTTGATAGTTTTCAGTGATTAGTGATTAGTGAATAGTTTTTTGTGAACGGTTGTCAGCAGTCAGCTGATAAAGGATGACTGCCGGCAGCTGCGATTTTAGGAGTTGTCTTATCTTGCGCAAGGAAAGAAGAAGGAAGCAACAGAATAGAAGCTACTCGCGCCCTGTCGGCGTTGTCTGCCTGCTTATGGGTCTGCTGTTTGCAGCCGCTCTTCTTATGACGGCTGAGGACGGCGTAATGCATTATGCTTATCTGGTGGAGCAGAATCTGCTGGGGAAGGGTTTCTTTTTGCTGCCTTTGGCTTTCTTTGCTGCGTCTTGGCAGCTGCTTAGAGGACAATTTGGTGTTTTTAACAAGAGAACATTAATTTTTACTTTGGTGACGCTGTGCCTTACAGGCACAGCTCATCATGTTTTTGTGCCTGTTGGCTCTGAGCTGGAGCCTTCGCTGATAGCGGATGGCGGCGGTCTTGTAGGCGGCCTTTTGCTGAAGCTGCTGCGTTCCTTTGCCGGTGATGTAACTGTCTACATCATTCTGGCCTTAGGCTGGCTGTGGCTGCTGGGCCTGGTGCTGCCGCTGCGCAAATGGTGGGAGCTGTGGCAGGATTACCTGACCTCCGACGAGATTACGCTGATGCGCCCCGACGACAAGGTGAGGGAGGAGCGCGTGCGTCCGGAGCCTGCGGTAAGAGCTGTGTTCAAACGCAAGAGTGCCGCGCCTCAACAGCATGCCGCTCCCGCGGATAACGTTATCAGCAACTATACCAGCCCCGAATTTGATGCCTTCAACGAGGGCGTGCAGAAGAAAAGTGCCTTCAGAAGCATTTTGGGCTTTACCAAAAACAAGAGCGTTTACGAAAAATCTCCTTTAAAAGAGGAAATAGAGCGTGACCCGGTGCAGCTGCCCGAATGGGAGCAGTCCAAACCCGAGGTCATTGTAAGACCGATTATCAATTATGACGATGATTACGAGCCGGACAGCCGCTTTCTGGATGATGCCGAGCCGCCGGCTGCTGAACCCGAGCCGGAGCCGGAACGTCCTGCTTCCGTAATCCGCAATACCTATCGCGAGGAGCAGGCGGCAGCGTTTGCAGCGCCTGCCAAGGCAGAGCCGCAGCCTGAGCTTGAACCGGAGAAGCCGGCCGTAACGATTTTTGACAGCGCAGATAAAATTGCCGCAGCGGCGCCTGCTCAGCAGACCGCTGCATCATATGAGCCTGAAGCGCAGGCTGCGAGCAGCTATCAGCTGCCTCCGCTGGAGCTTCTTGATACGCCGAAGGCCAGCGACCCGTCCACCTATCAGAAGGACATCATGGACCAATGTGCGGTGCTGGAGCAGACTTTGGCAGACTTCAAGGTGCGCGCCAGAGTTGTTGCCGTAACACGCGGACCGTCGGTTACCCGCTTTGAGCTGGAGCCTGCGGCCGGTGTGAAGGTAAGCTCGGTGGTGAACCTTGCGGATGATATTGCCCTGCGTCTGGCTGCGCCCGGTGTGCGTATCGAGGCGCCGATTCCCGGCAAATCTGCCATCGGTATCGAAGCGCCGAATACAAAGAACGATCCCGTGTGCTTCCGTGAGGTTGTGGAGGCAGGCTGTGTGCGTAATGCCAAGGAGCATCTGTGCATCGGTCTGGGCAAGGATATCAGCGGTGATATTATTTCCGCCGACCTTGCGAAAATGCCCCACCTTCTGGTAGCAGGCTCCACAGGCTCCGGTAAATCGGTGTGCATCAATACGATTATCGCCGGTCTTTTGTACCGTGCTACCCCGGACGAGGTTAAACTGATTCTTGTCGACCCTAAGGTCGTAGAATTGTCTAATTACAACGGTATTCCGCATCTGCTGACACCTGTTGTCACCGAGCCGAAAAAGGCAGCCAGCGCGCTGCATTGGGCGGTAGCGGAAATGGAGCGCCGTTATAAGGCGTTTGCCGACAGCCGTGTGCGTGACATCAAAACCTATAACGCACAGGCCGCCGAAAAGATGCCTTATATCGTAATCATCATCGACGAGTTGTCAGACCTGATGATGGTAGCCAAGGTTGATGTGGAGGATGCCATCCTGCGTCTGGCACAGAAGGCCCGCGCTGCCGGTATCCATCTGATTCTGGCAACCCAGCGTCCGTCCGTAGATGTTATTACAGGCATCGTCAAGGCGAATATTCCTTCACGTATTGCTTTCGCCGTATCCTCGCAGACAGATTCGCGCACCATTATTGATATGGGCGGTGCCGAAAAGCTGCTGGGCAAGGGCGATATGCTCTTTTACCCCATGGGCTACAACAAGCCTGTGCGTGTGCAGGGTGCCTTCGTCAGCGATGATGAGCTGAATAAAATAGTAGATTTCATTATCAAGCAGTCCATTCCTGTAAATTACAGCGAAGAGGTAACAGAGCAGGAGCTGGAATGTGATAATAAAGGCCATAATGCCGAGGATGCAGGCTCCAATGCGCCTGCGGAGGATGAGCTTTTTGAGGATGCCCTGAGCCTTGTGCTGGACATGGGGCAGGCATCAAGCTCCATGCTGCAGCGACGCTTCCGCATAGGCTATACGCGTGCGGCGCGTCTGGTAGATACCATGGAGGAGCTGGGCATTGTCGGTCAATCTGTAGGCAGCAAGCCACGAGAGGTTATAATGTCGCGTAAGGAAGCAGAGGAACGCTTCCTGCGCCGTGAATAAGCGGAGGTGCAGGCGAAATGGATGATAAGGAAAAGACTGTCGGCGCAATTTTGAAAGAAGCAAGACTGGCCAAGGGTATCTCTCTTGCTGATGCCGAAAAGGCTACCAGTATCCGCAGCCGTTATCTGCAGGCTGTAGAAAATGACGAATATGACAAGACTCCGGGCGAGGTTTTCCTGAAGGGAATAATCCGCAACTACGGTAATTATCTGGGCTTGAACGGTCCGGAGCTTGTTAATGAATATAAAGCAAGTGCTGCCGGTATGGCGGCAGAGGCTGTACGCAGCCAGGGTATCCGCGAGGTGGAAAAGGTCCGTCTCAATATCCAGCTGAAGGATAAGCGTGATATCGGCAGCGGTACAGGCCGCTTTGAAATGCCGGGTTTGCCGAAGCTGCCGATGAAGCAGTGTTTAGCAGGCTTAGCAGCGGTAGCGGTGCTCACAGCAGGCTATTTTGCTATTCCCGCTACAATTGATTATTTTAAAAATATGCCTAAGGAAGAGGCCAAGCAGACCGAGCAGGTTAAGCCTGAAGCTAAAGCACCCGCAGTGCTGGACAAGGTTACTGTTGACCTGGAGGCCGAGGGTGACTGCTGGCTGGAGGCAAGTGCCGACGGCAAGGAGCTTTTTGCCGGCATTCTGCATGCTAAGGAAAGCAAGCATTTCGAGGCTAAGGATAAGCTGATTGTCAAGTACGGCAATATCGGCGTTGTACGCATCAAGGTGAACGGCGAGGCTGTTGACCTGAAGGGCGAGCATGGCGTGGCCGTGAAGACCTATCTGCGCAACGCTCCCGCACAGCCTGCAGCCGCAGCTACGGCAGAGGAGACTGCACCGCAGCCCGTAGCCGAAACCAAGGCCGCACCTGCTGCTGCAGTAGAGGAAGCGCCGCAGCCCTCTGCAGCCGCACCTGCGCCGAAGGCAGAGGAACCGAAGCCGCAAGCTGAGGTTAAACAGGCTGAGCCGCAGCAGCCGCAGGTTGCCGGCGAAGCGAAGGCCGATAAGAAGAAATAATAATTTGTTCAGGAGTTTTTAATGAAACAGTTTTTACCGATTTCCGCTCAAGAAATTGCCGAGCGTGGCTGGGAGCAGCTTGATTTTCTGTTTATCAGCGGCGATGCCTATGTAGACCACCCTTCCTTCGGTCCGGCAGTAATCTGCCGTGTACTGGAGGCGCAGGGCTACAAGGTAGCTATGCTGTGCCAGCCGCGTTGGGATAAAGCAGAATATCTGGCAGAGTTGGGCAAGCCGCGACTGGGCGTGCTTATTTCCGGCGGCAACCTTGACTCCATGCTGTGCCGTTATACGGCAGCCAAGAATGAGCGTGCTGTCGACAAGTATACCGCAGGCGGCGCGGTGGGACAGCGTCCCGACCATGCTACGGCCGTTTATGCGCAGCTCGTCAAAAAGCTGTGGCCGGATATGCCTGTAATTATCGGTGGCATTGAAGCCAGCCTGCGCCGTTTTGTGCATTTCGACTACTGGGAAAACAAGCTGATGCCCTCTATTCTGGAGGCCAGCGGTGCGGACCTTTTGGTTTACGGCATGGGCGAAAAGCAGGTAGTGGAAATTGCCGACTATCTGGCAGGCGGTGCCGGCGCCGAGGATATGCATTATATCCGCGGTACGGCGTATATGTCTGACACTCTGCCCGATGACGAATATGTAGAGCTTCCCGACTGGAGTGCTATCAAGGACGACCGCAAGGAATTTGCCAGAGCATTCAAGCTGCAGAGCAAGGAGCAGGACCCGTTTTATGGCAAAATCGTAGTCCAAAAGGGACAGAAGAAATATATCGTGCAGAATCCGAACATCTTCCCGCTGACGATGGAGGAGATGGACGCTATCTATGATCTGCCCTATATGCGTAAGTGGCATCCGAGCTACGATGCCAAGGGAGGCGTTGCGGCGCTCGAAGAGGTTCAGTTCAGCTTAGTCAGCAGCAGAGGCTGCTTCGGCAGCTGTTCCTTCTGCGCTATTCATGCGCATCAGGGACGCATCATTCAGGCTCGCAGCCATGAATCTATTCTGCGCGAAGCTAAAATTCTGACGCAGCTGGACGGCTTCAAGGGCTATATCCATGACGTCGGCGGCCCTACGGCCAACTTCCGCCATCCTTCCTGTGCCAAACAGCTGAAATACGGCGTGTGCAAGGACAGACAGTGCCTGTTCCCCAAGCCGTGCCCCAATATAGATGCCGACCACAGCGATTATATAGCGCTTTTGCGCAAGCTGCGCGCTTTACCGGGCGTCAAGAAGGTGTTTATCCGCAGCGGTATCCGTTATGATTATATGCTGGCGGATAAAAAGCAGGATTTCCTGGATGAGCTGTGCCGCTATCACATCAGCGGTCTGCTGAAGGTGGCGCCCGAGCATATCGCACCGCAGGTTCTGGCGCGTATGGGTAAGCCCGGCAAGGAAGTTTATCTGAAGTTTATGCGCCTTTATGCGCAAAAAAATAAAGAAATCGGGCTGCCGCAATATCTGGTGCCGTATTTTATTTCCAGCCATCCGGGCTGCACGCTGAACAATGCTATTGAGTTGGCAGAGTTTTTGCGTGATATCAAGCACAATCCGGAGCAGGTGCAGGACTTCATTCCTACTCCCGGCAGTGCGGCGACGGCGATGTATTATTCCGGCATCGACCCGGAAAGCGGTGAACCCGTATTTGTGGCCCGCAATCCGCATGATAAAGCAATGCAGCGTGCGCTGATGCAGTACCGTGCTCCGCGTAACCGCAAGCTGGTGCTGGAGGCGCTGCAGAAGGCAGGCCGTATGGACCTTGTGGGCAGCGGACCTAAATGCCTGCTGCATACGGAGCAGGAGCAGCGCGGCGGAGCGCGTGGCGCGAAGCGTGATGCATTTCGCGTACCGAAGCGTAATGCAAACCGCAGTGCTGCCGGCAGTGGAGCGCGCAAGGCAACGCGCAGTACCGCTTCAGGCAGTACCGGTGGAAAAAGGCGTGAGGATAAGCGCCGCAGATAGTAACGGAGGGATGAGATGATCCGTTGTATCTTTTTAGTGCTGATATTGGCCGGAATACTGACGGGAGGCTGCGGCGAGCAGCCTGCTCCTGTACAGAACGCAGGGGCAAAAACCATTATCATGTATTCCGAGCTTGATAATAAATTTACTGAAAATCTGGTGGATGCCTTTAACAAGGAGCAGAAGGATAAGCTGCAACTGAAGGCTGTTTACGAGCTGAAGCCCGGCGGGGAGCTGCCGGACGTTGTGCTGGCCGAGCAGCGCACGCTTGCCGGCCTGAAGCGTCAGGGAAGCCTGAAGCCTGTGGCCTTTGCCGATGGCGACAGACTGCCGCAGAAGTTCCGTGACGCAGATTTGAACTGGTACGGCGTTTTCTATGATCCGATAGTTTTTCTGGTCAATCAGCAGTATGCACGTACTGTCGGTCAGGCCAATATCTGCAGCTGGCAGGATTTGGCAGGAAAAGAGCAGCTGCGCATTGCTCTGGAAAATTTATCCGACAGCAACAGCACGCAAAACTTTCTGGCAGGTCTGGCAGACCGCTTCGGTGAGGATGAATCGCTGGAGTATTTAGGCAATATCAACCGCTTTATCGGGCAATATTCCAAGTTTCCCTTTACGCCTGTGCGCATGGCAGCGGTAGGTGATGCGGATGTGGCTATTACCAGACAAAGCTACGTTTTTAAATATCTGGAAAATAAATTTCCCGCTTATGTTGTCTATCCCAAGGAAGGCACGCCGGTAAATCTTTTCTGCGTAGGCCTGTTTAAGAACAATGCCGATGATTTGCAGGGTATTGCCGTTATGGAATGGCTTATGACAAGCGAGCAGGTGCAGGCGATAGCGCAGGAAAACGCTACAGGCTACATGTTCATCTTTCCGCGTGGCTTTGACGAGGCTGCTGCCGATGGCGATAAAATCTGGCTCAACAGCAGCTATCTGGAGCCTGTTAAGCAGGACAGCCTGACAAATAAGTGGCTGAGTAAGGTAAGATTCAGTAAATAGTGATTAGTGATTAGATTATAGTGATTTATGCTCTTGTTTGCTGTCCCGACAGCTTGGGTGAGGGCAGCAGGTTTTGGAGGTAAAGAATGAAAATAGGTATGGTCAGCCTCGGCTGTCCCAAAAATCTGGTAGATTCTGAAGTTATGCTGGGTATTATCAAGGATAAGCAGCTGGAGATTACCAATGATCCCGCAGATGCCGAACTGATTATTGTTAATACCTGCGGTTTTATCGAAAGTGCGAAGGAGGAATCCATCAGCACAATTTTACAAATGGCGCAATACAAGGAGGAGGGCAGCTGCAAGTATCTGATTATGACAGGCTGCCTCGGCCAGCGTTATGCAGACGAGCTTTTCGAAAGCATGCCGGAGGTTGACGCTATCGTCGGCACCGACAGCTTCACCGATATCGGTTGGGTTATCGACCAGATGCTGGCAGGCAAGCGCGTAAAGCATTTGCAGAAGTTGGAAAGCAAAAATGTGCAGGCTCCGCCCAGAATGCTGACTACGCCTGATTACATGGCGTATCTGAAAATTGCCGAGGGCTGCGACAACTGCTGCTCCTACTGTATTATTCCGCAGCTGCGCGGTCCCTACACCAGCCGTCCTTATGATGAGGTTATGGCAGAGGCAAGAAGCCTTGCTGCTCACGGCGTCAAGGAGCTGATTGTAGTTGCGCAGGACACCACCCGCTACGGCGAGGACCTCACCGGCAAGCTGCTTTTGCCGCAGCTGTTGCGTGACCTCAACGAGCTGGAGGGCATTAAGTGGATTCGCGTTATGTACCTGTATCCCAACAACTTTACGGACGATTTGATTGCAGCCTTCGCCGAATGCGACAAGGTGTGCAAGTATATTGATATTCCTCTGCAGCATGCCAGCGACAGACTGCTCGACAGCATGAACCGTTACGATACACGCGCGCAGGTAGAGGAGCTTCTGGCCAAGCTGCGCGAGCGTATTCCGGGAATTACTATCCGCACTACCTTTATTGTGGGCTTCCCCGGTGAAACCGACGAGGATTTTGCGGAACTGATGGACTTTGTTGAAAAGCAGCGCTTTGAAAACGCAGGCGTGTTCCAGTATTCCCAAGAGGAGGGCACTGTGGCCGGCGCTATGGAAAACCAGATTGAGCCTGAGGTTAAGGAAAACCGCTATCATGAGCTGATGGCGCTGCAGGCAGGAATTTCCGAAGAAATCCATCAGGAGCGCGAGGATGAGGAGCTGGACGTTATCGTCGAAGGCTTTGATGAAGAAAACCCCGCTCTTGCGGTAGGACGTTCCTACCATGAGGCACCTGATATCGACGGCAACATCTTTATCGAAAATGCCGCCGAGCTGGAGGTAGGCCAGATGGTAAGAGTACGTATTCTGCAAGGCTTTACCTATGAAATGGTGGCAGAGCTGGTTTAAGAGCGTTGCTGTAAGAGTCAAAATAACCGGTGAGAGGGTGACAGCAGATGAAGGTTGAAATCATTACTACCGGGACGGAGCTGCTGCTGGGTGAAATTTTGAATACCAATGTGCAGTATTTATCCCGCAAGCTGAATAATATAGGCTTTGATGTTTTATATCACACTACGGTCGGAGATAATCCGGAGCGTATGCGCGCAGTGCTGGAGCAGGCCATGCAGCGCGCCGATATCATCATTACCAGCGGCGGTCTGGGGCCGACGCGCGGTGATATTACCAAGGAGATGGTGATGGAGGTTTGTCATACCGAAGGCTATCTCGATTTGGATACATGGGGACGCATAGATGCATATTTTGCCAAGAAGGGACTTTGCCCCTCGCAAAATAACGAAAAGCAGGCGTATGTTCCTATCGGGGCCGAGGTACTGCAGAACGATGTGGGTACCGCTCCCGGACTGTGGCTGGAATATAAGGACAAAATCTTCATTATGCTGCCAGGACCTCCGAGCGAGCTGACGGATGTGTGCGAAAAGCAGCTGCTGCCGCGTATGCTGCTGCGCTTCAGCGAGCATGGCATTATCATGTCGCGCACTCTGCATCTGCGCGGTATCGGCGAATCCATGGTGGCATCCAAGCTAGACGAGCTGATTATGGCGCAGACGAATCCGACGATTGCGCTTTATGCCCGCTACGGGGAAATTCTCATCAGGCTTACGGCGAAGGCTGCTAATGATAAAGAGGCAGTCAAGCTGCTTGACGCTATGGAAGCCAAGGTACGCAAGAGCGTTGATAATTATATATACGGTGTTGATGATGCCACGCTGGCGGCCTGCTTAGGGCAGGAGCTGCTGAAGCAGGGCAAAACTATTGCCTTTGCGGAATCCTGCAGCGGCGGTCTTGCCAGCAGCCTGGTTACAGATGTGCCGGGCAGCAGCGAATATCTGCTGGGAAGCATCGTCAGCTACACTAACATGGCCAAGCAGAAGCTGCTTAATGTGCAGGCAGATACGCTGGCCAAATACGGTGCTGTCAGCCGCGAAACCGCCTGCGAAATGGCGCTGGGCGTACGCAAGCAGCTGGGTAGCGATTACGGTGTGAGCATTACGGGCAACGCCGGACCGGGAGCCAGCGAGGGCAAGCCGGTAGGCCTTGTATATATTGCCGTTGCTACCGACGATGTGGTATATTGTCAGGAGCACCGTTTTATGTCGACAAGAACAGAAAATAAGCTGAGAATAGCTCAGACAGCTATTTCCATGGCTATTGATAAATTATTAGAAGAAAAAAACAATATGGAGGATAAACATTAATGACCATTCAAAAAGAGATGTTCGGCAGCTTAGAGCTGGACAAAAAAATTGTAACCGCCCTGACTGACATGGGCTTTGAAGAGCCTTCTCCGATTCAGGCCGCTACTATTCCCCTGGTGCTCGAGGGTAACGACGTTATCGGCCAGGCACAGACCGGTACCGGCAAGACTGCTGCTTTCGGTATTCCTCTGGTGCAGGCAATTACCGACTTCAAGCATATTCAGGCGCTGATTATGACTCCGACCCGTGAGCTGGCTATTCAGGTTGCGGAAGAGGTAGGCAAAATCGGCCGTACCCGCCGCGTGCGTGCACTGCCTGTTTACGGCGGCCAGCCGATTGAACGCCAGATCCGTGCGCTGCGCAATAATGTGCAGATTGTTATCGGTACTCCGGGCCGTCTGATTGACCATATCAACCGCGGTACTATCCATCTGGACCATATCAAATTCCTCGTACTGGACGAGGCTGACGAAATGCTGGATATGGGCTTTGTTGATGATATCGAAGAGATTATGCGCAGCCTGCCGGTTGAACGCCAGACTCTGCTGTTCTCCGCAACTATGCCCCGTCCGATTCTGAGCCTGACCAAGAAGTACATGAAGGCGCCGAAGAATGTAACTATTTCCAAGGAAGAGCTGACTGTACCTCTGATTGAGCAATACTATTTCGAAACCAAGGATAAGATTGAAGGCCTGTGCCGTCTGCTGGATGCAGAAATCGACGGCAAGCTGATTATCTTCTGCCGTACCAAAAAGGGTGTTGACGACCTGTCTATCGCACTTTCCAGCCGTGGCTACATGGCTGAGGGCCTGCATGGTGACCTGAGCCAGAACCAGCGTGACCGCGTAATGAAGAAATTCCGTGAGGGCGCTGTTGATGTGCTGATTGCTACCGACGTTGCTGCCCGCGGTATCGACGTTGACAATATTACCCACGTTATCAACTTTGATATTCCGCAGGATCCGGAAAGCTACGTTCACCGCATCGGCCGTACCGGTCGTGCAGGCAACACCGGCGTAGCTATGACCTTCATCACTCCGCGTGAGTTCCGTCAGCTGAAGCTGATTGAGCGTACCGTTAAGACTAAAATCCAACGCCGTCAGCTGCCTACCGCTGCTAACGTTATCGAGCGTCAGCGCGACCAGATTATCAGCAAGATGCAGACTGTGCTGGAGCTGAACGCTTACCATGATTATATGCCGATTGCCGAAAGCCTTCTGGATGAATACAGCGCTGAAGAGGTTGCTGCCGCAGCTCTGAAGCTGATGCAGGAGGGTGTTAAGGCTCTGGAGGCTCCGCAGGAGGATATCCTCTCCAAGGACCTGCGCAACACCGGCGGCCGTCCGGGCATGGTACGCCTGTTCATCAACATCGGCCGCAGCCAGAAGATTATGGTTAAGGATATTGTCAGCACCATTGCTATCGAAGCAGACATTCCGGCGCGTGATATCGGCCTGATCAATATTTATGATAAGTTCACCTTTGTTGAAGTACCGGAGGATGTAGCCGAAAAGGTTATCGGTGCGATGAACAAGAACTTTATCAAGGGGTATAAGGTTAATATTGAGCCTGCTAAGGCAAGAAGATAATAACAAGGGCGACCGAGCCTCTCCTATGGGAGACAAGGTGAATTGCCAGCAGGGCAAGAAAAGCCTCTCCTAGGGGAGAGGTGGCATCGCGCAGCGATGACGGAGAGGGGTTCTGCCTAAAGCAATGTTTCTGTCAATGAAGTGGTAAACTTATTTTAGACACAGAGGGGGTAT
>ULPU01030490.1_pt1 | contig 12932 bp, 14 predicted proteins | sample 1953821 | NCBI WGS metagenome assembly ULPU01 (sample SAMEA4835637, study PRJEB28245) | human gut metagenome | biome: gut microbiome; material: fecal sample | place: Denmark | collected 2008
CCAATGGCGTTTGATGCCGTATTCCATCCTGAATAGGCAAGAAGGCGGCCAATGGGGACCTCCTCCTTGACAAGGGTAGGAAGCAGGCACTCACCGCCCGCAAAATGCATGGATAGATCAACGAGGGCCAGGGGTTTTTCCTTCATGAGTGTCTTTACCCGGTGGGCCACGGGACGGTAATTTTCCGTGCGGTCCGTGCCGCAGTGAATGAAGATATAATAGTCGGCTTCTTCGTCACTGGCTGTTTCAACGGCGCCAGAAAGGGCAATCTTTTCTTCGGCGATTTCCTGCAAGGTCAATGGAACAAAGGGCAAGGTGTAATCTTTCATGGCGTCCGATCCATAAAGGACCTTGACACGCGGCCGGTGTCCGCTTTCCTGAAGATAGATGCGGCTTGCAGCAAGGGCCCCAAGCTCATCTGCGCCCTGGCTTGTCATGATGGGCGGGTGGACATCGTAATTTTTTACATAACTTTTGACATTGAGCCGATTGTAATTGGGCAGCCCAAAGGGATGGGCATCATCCTGCCCAATCACAAGATCCGTGACAGGATGCTTGGTGGAAAAGTCGATGAGCATCTGGTTAAATGTGTCATTATCCCGATAGAGTGTCATATATTTCCATTTGAGATCCATAGGGATTTCTTTCTTGACGCTTTCATAAAGGGGTTCATCATAGGGCAGGCCGCGGATCTTTTTATCCATATTGACGGCCCAGGTCATAAGATGCCATTGGTACCATCGGTCGGGAAGGACTTGATCACTGATGAGCAGGCGGGGAATGACCGTGAAAAGGGAATATTCCTTTTGAGGATTCTTCTCCATGAGCGCTTCCAGGCGATCGAAAAATTGTGCTGTTGAAGCGGCATCGGCAGGGACAAGGCGGGAATGCAGGAGCCCGCCAAATAAAAGCAGGTCAGTAGATAGGAGGGCACCCCTGCGCCCAGGAAGATCCTTTTCAACATAGTCCCAGACCTGGGGAATATGGGCCGGCACTTCATACCAGTCCATCAGTTCATGGGGCGGTGCTGCAAAGTGGATGCCGGCAAGGGCCCCCAGTTCTTCCGTGAAGCGGCGGCACGGGGGCCGGTCATCAAGGGGAACAAAGGTCCAAGATTCAGAAATTGGCACCGGGGCCGGAGAAAAGGGCACGCCTTTTGGGGCCAAGGTGTGGTACAATACACATACTGCCGCTGCGGCGGCCCCACATAGGTAAAGGGGTCCTTTCTTCATGGCTGAGCTCCTTTCTTTTGACAATCAAATGAGTTTGCTATTTATTATATACGATGGGAGGCAATTTGTGTATGCGAATCATTACGGGACGGGCCCGAGGTATGAAACTGCTTCCACCCAAGGATTATGCCGTACGGCCCACGAGTGACCGTGTCAAGGAAGCACTCTTCAATATCATCAAGGACCGTATTGCCGGCGCTGTGGTTCTGGATGCCTTTGGCGGCACGGGAAACTTAGCGCTGGAAGCGTGGAGCAGGGGGGCAAGGAAAGTCGTCCTCTTTGATAAGAACCGCGAAAGCCTGCGGCTCATTCGTTTTAATGTAGAAAAGGCAAAGGCAGGGGCTGACGCCATTATCCGTCATACCGATGCCATCAAGGGCATTGCCGACGCCAAGGGTAATGGGGAAATCTATGATCTTGTTTTTTCCGACCCCCCTTATGATAAAGGACTCAATGAGGCCCTGTACAAGGCGCTCTGCCAACACGGCATCCTTCGCGACGGCGGTCTTTTGGTTCTTGAACATTCCCTCCTTGAAGATCCCCGGGAGTATGTGAAGGCAGGGACGGAAATCAGGACCGAAAAATATGGCGATACGAAAATCTCACTAATTGAGTGGAAATCTCTATAGGGATTTGATATAATGATGGTTAGAATTCGACTGTTATGGAGGACTTTTCATGCGCAGAGCAGTCTGTCCAGGAAGTTTTGATCCTGTGACCTTGGGACACTTGGATATTTTTGAACGAGCAAGCCATATGTTTGACGAAGTCATTATCAGTGTATTCGTCAATCCCACGAAGGACAAGGCCCTTTTTCCCATGGAGGAACGGGTTGCCCTCATTGAAAAAGCGACGGCTCACCTTCCCAATGTCAGGGTGACAAGTTTTTCGGGACTCCTCAATGAGTTCTGCAGGAAAGAAGAAGCCGCGTTCATTGTCCGGGGCCTTCGGGCGTTTTCCGATTTTGAATATGAATTCCAGCGGGCGCTTTTGATGAAGAAAATCGATCACAGTATTGAGACGGTCTTCATCATGACGGACGAAAGATATTCCTGCCTCAGTTCTTCCGGTGTCCGGGAGATGCTGTATTTCGGCGGCGATATCACGGGGTTTGTTCCCCCTTCGATCAAGGATGATATCATGAAGCGCGCACGATCGGCGCAGTGAAAAAAGAAAAGGAAGGAACGGATAACTATGGAACTGGATAATATCTTAGACGAATTGGATGATGTGCTGTCTTCTGCGGGATCGATTCCTGTTTTGAACTACAAGCTTGTCAAGGCAAGCGATGTGGATATGATCCTTGAAAAACTGCGCGGGGCTGTACCTCTTGAAATCAAACGGGCCCATGACCTGTTGGAAGAGCAAAAGGATATCAAGGAAAAGGCCCACGCGGAAGCTGACCAGATCATCGAGCAGGCCCGGGCCGAAGCCGACCGGATAGTCGACCTTGCCAAAGCCGAAGCCGACCGGCTTGTCCGTCAGGAAGAAGTTGTGAAAGCGGCGGAAGATAAGGCCAACAGCATCATTGCAACGACCCAGCAGTATGACCGCGATATGCGTGCTGCCGCAGATGCCTATGCGGATAAGCTCCACAGCGAATCCATGCAGTATGCCATGGATGTTTTCAACTATCTGGAAGAAAACCTCAACAAGACCTTGACGGCAGTCCGTGATAATGGTCAGGCCCTGCGCTCGTCCTATGAGTCAGACAACCAGATTGAATCGGGCGATCGGAAATAAACAAACAAAAAAGGAACCACTGCGTTAGCGGTGGTTCCTTTTTGTTTGTTGACGAAAAGCAGGCATCGATTATTATAAATTGCTTGAACGTGCACATTAATAAGATATGCTCGTGATGAATGAGGCTGTCCAGGCCTTATTCCGCTGGAAAGGAGCCATCAAGCACGATACAGAGCCCGTTTATCGACCATCTTATGAAGCTGGAGTGCTCCTCAATGAAGCAACGATTGGCTGCAGTCATCATGCCAATCGTTCTGCTCCACGTAGCGGGGACAGCCTTTTTCCGCCGTCTTTTTGTCCCAGATCCAGGAAGATCTCTTGGAGGTACGATCCTATTATGGGAACGGGGTCAAACAGATTATTCTTGTAACCGGAGATGCTTTTGCCTTGCCTACCAGGGACCTTAAGGGCATAGGAAAACTGATTACTTCTATTTTCCCTCGTATCGATACCATTTCCATGTATGCTTCTATCAGGAACATCAAGGACAAGACCGATGAAGAGCTTCTGGCGCTCCGTGCTCTGAAGCTGAATGATTTCAACATTGGGGTTGACTCTGGCAGTGAGGCTGCCCTTGCTTTTTTTGATGAAGGCTTTCTCCTACATGAGGCAAAAGAGCAGCTTTTGCGCTTAAAACGTCTCGGCTGCTGCTATAGCATCAATTTGATGCTGGGGGCAGGCGACAGGGGAAAGGGACTGGAAAGTGCCAGAGCTAACGCTCTTTTAGCGAACTTGGTCCAGTCGCGGCTGATTTTTGGCTCACCCCTTCATGTTGATCGGGGCAGTGCCTTGGGGCGCCTTATCCAGGCGTGACAGTTTGCCGAAAACATCCTTGGCGAACAGATGGAAGAAAAGCTTGCCTTTTTGAAAGCACTGAATCTTCAGGATATAGAATTTTTTGGCCTCCATATGTCAAATGTCCTTCCCATAAATAGGCAGTATCCCCGCGATGAAAAGGTACTTGTAAGGGAGCTCGATGGGCATTATGCCGCTTTCCCAGAAACCCTGAAGCAGGCGCATCCTGAACGGGGACGGGAAGGCCGCGTTCTATTGTAACCCCTTATTAGCAGGCTGCAGAAAATCACCGTGACAAAGGTTAGCCCTTATATCACGGTGATGGACTTTTAACAAGGATACGGTCAGTCCTTGATGGGAGCCTCTTTATAGTCACGGCCGGTAGCGGTCCCTGTTGCCACAAGTTCCCAGAGTGAAGTGGCCGCAAGGTCAAGCTCGAGTTTCCGCCTTGCTTCTTCGTTAAGGTGCCGGGCGGTATCTTTATTGACGAGCGAAAAAAGAGGGCGCGTTGCTGTTTCTTTCATCAGATGGAGAAGCTCTTTGCCTCGCTTTGAAAAAGCAAGGACACGCAGATAAGGGGCCTCGTCACTAAGCCCTGTGAAGGCCTTTGTTTCACCGGTACAAAGCAGCTGGAGCATGAGCCGCCGGATACGGGAACGGGAATAGCGTCTGCCGCTGCAGGCTGCCGCGATGGCGTCAAAGGAACCTTTTCGGCGGGCTTTTATAAGGGCTCTTTCAAGGCCTTCAGTGGCTTCAATATGGCGGGAAAGATGCTCGGCATCGGTGCTTTCAAGGGCGTAAGCCATCAATAGATCAAGGCGCTGCTTATGGAAAAGGGGAGAGGGGAGGGAGGCCAGATGGGCCTCTTCCTCTTTAGCCTGGATCCCCATGGCTGCAAAAACGGTAGCTGAGGGTCCTTCTTCCTCAAGAAAATGACGCAGGGCAGCCGCGCTTGCCGCTTTTTCCGTAAGACTTTCTTCATTATAGGGAGTTCCCTCTCTCAGGATGGGAAGAAGTGCGGCCGAGGGGAAGACCTGCCTTGCCATTTTTGCATAGCTAAGGGCAAGAAGGTTGTTGGAGCCCTTAAAAAAAGAGGCGTAAGCGGGGTCTTTTTTTGTGTAGGCTAGGGCCATGCTCTCAGCATAGGAAGTTCCTGCTTTCAGGGCCCTTTCAAAAGCTTCGTGGTCCGGGGGTTCAGCAGCCAGCATGGTTAGTTTTGCTCGATCCGGATCTTCCATGCCAAAAGAAATATGGGTGACGAGGCCTGTGTGGCGCATGACCGAAAGGGCTCCGGCGGCAAAATGATCAGCTGAGCGCAGGACGCTTGCGGCGGGAAGTTCCAGAACGAGGTCGACCCCGCCCCGCAGGGCAAGTCGGGCCCGTTCCCATTTATCCCATAGGGCCAGTTCCCCACGCTGGGTGACGGAGCCGCTCATGACGGCAATGATGGGAACGTTACCCAAGGTCTTACGAATCACGTTGATTTGGTGGGCGTGCCCCTTGTGAAAGGGGTTGTATTCAGCCGTTATGGCGGCGACCGTTTGTAGTTCCATAAAATTCCTTCCTCAAATCGTTTTACAAGACGTCAATTCTTTGATATATTATTATAGTGCTGATTCAATCAGAAAAGAAACTGGTTTTTTGACCAGCAACAATCAGGAGGCTAGGGAATGAAGATTTTTGTTGTTAACTGTGGCAGTTCTTCCATTAAGTATCAGCTGATCAACATGGAAGATGAATCCGTCATCGCCAAAGGCCTGGTAGAACGTATCGGTATCGATGGTTCTGTCCTGACCCACACGCCGGCAGGCAAGGATAAGGTTCGCATGGAAAGCGAGATCCCCGATCATGTAGATGGAATCAAGAAAGTCCTTGCTGCCCTTGTTGACCCCAACCATGGTGTCATCAAATCCATGGATGAAATTGATGCCGTTGGTCACCGTGTTGTCCATGGCGGCGAAGTGTTCAGTGAATCCGTTCTCGTTACGGAAGAAAACCTGAAGCAGATTGAAGCCCTGAGTGACATGGCTCCGCTTCATCAGCCGCCTAATGTTGCTGGTATCCGCGCTTGCCAGAAACTGATGCCGAACACCCCGCAAGTGGCTGTCTTTGATACGGCTTTCCATCAGACCATGCCTCCTGTGGCCTTCATGTACGGCGTCAAATATGAAGAATACAAAAAGTACGGAATCCGTAAATACGGCTTCCATGGTACGAGCCATCGCTATGTAGCTGCCTGTGCCGCTGAGCTTCTCGGCAAGAAACCGGAAGATACCAAGATCATTACTTGCCATTTGGGCAATGGGTCTTCCATCACCGCTGTTGATGGCGGCAAATCCGTGGATACGTCCATGGGCTTCACGCCTCTTGATGGGGTCCTCATGGGCACCCGCTGCGGCTCCATCGATCCGGCAATCGTTCCGATCTTGATGCAGAAAAAGGGCCTGGACAATGCAGGAATGGACAAATATATGAACAAGGAATGCGGCGTTCTTGGCATCTCCGGCATTTCCAGCGACTTCCGTGACCTCGAAGATGCGGCCAATAAAGGGGACGAAAAAGCACAGCTTGCCCTTGACATGTTCTGCTATCAAGTCAAACGCTACATTGGTGCCTATGCAGCTGCCATGGGTGGCGTTGATGCCATTGTCTTCACGGCTGGCGTCGGCGAAAACGATATCGGAACCCGTGCCAAGGTCTGCAAAGGGCTTGAATTCCTCGGTGTTGAACTCGACGCTGAACGCAACAATGTTCGCGGCAAGGTTACGGAAATCAGCAAGGCTGACAGCAAAGTCAAAGTCTTCCTGATTCCGACGAACGAAGAACTCGTCATCGCTCGCGATACGAACCGCCTTTGCGGTAAATAAGGAATTCCCTCCTTTGTATTGACAAAGAAAGGGGACACCGTTATAATAAAGCGGTTGATACTATTATGATAAAGATCAATGTAGCAGAAATCAAAAAGCAGCTTATAGGTTCGGCATCCTATCATTATGAACTGGATCCGGAAGCCCTTGACCTCACGGAAGACGATGTTTCCCTTGAGGGTCAGGTGGTGGCGGACTTCACGCTCCATAATGGGGGAGAGTTGATCCTTCTTGATGGAAGCCTTCACTTTTCTGTCAAAGGAGAATGTGGACGCTGTCTCAAACCTTTGGTGCAGCCCCTGGTTTCCACTTTGGAAGAACGGTACTATCCGGAAGGAACGGAGAACCTTCCCGATGATGCTTTCACTTATAAGTTTGATGTGGTTGATGTTACGGATGCTTTGAGGGAGTCCCTTCTGCTGACTGTTCCTGCACGTATGCTGTGCAAACCGGACTGCAAGGGAATCTGTCCGGTCTGTGGAGCTGATAGGAACGTGGCACCATGCAATTGTGACACAAGAACCATCGATCCTCGATTACAGGCTCTCGAGGCATTGTTAGAGAAATAGGTTGAGTTTAGGAGGTGTTTCGTAATGGCAGTACCAAAGAGAAAAATGTCTAAAGCTCGTCGCGATTCCCGTCGCGCTAATTGGAAACTGACTGCTCCTGGCTTGGTTGAATGTCCGCAATGCCATGAGCAGATGCGTCCTCACCATGTATGCCCTGAATGCGGTTACTACGATGGTAAGGAAGTCGTCAAGACCGAAGAGGAATAAGACATCAAGAAAAAAAGGCCATCGCTTTTGGGCGGTGGCCTTTTTTCCGTTTCAGCCTGATCCTGGAGCGCAGGAAGAGTCACTGCCTATTCTTGAGTGCCCTTTGTACAGGATCTTCATAGGCTTTTTGCTCAGCGCAGGGTCGTTTGGGGTAGAGCAGTGTCTTTGATGCCAAGCGCTTTTCGGGTAGGTTTTCCTCGTTTTGACGGCAGCACTTTCCAGAGGGGAATGTCACCGTTCTTTCACCTTTTATAGGCCCTTTTTACTTGCTTTTTAGGCTCGTTATCTTTATAATGAGTGTAGCTGTTATGACTAGGTACTAAAAGTAGGTGTAAAGTAGGTGATGGAATGGGCTCAGCGCAAAGTAAAAAGGTGCGTCAGCAGCGCCTCGAAGCTGCTCTTATCAAGAATCCTTTCCTGACTGATGCCCACCTGGCAGAACAGTTTGAGGTCAGTATCCAGACCATTCGGCTCGATCGGCTGGCCCTTGGGATCCCAGAACTTCGGGAACGGACGCGCCATATGGCGGAAAATGCCCAGAAGAAGCTCCAGGCGATTACCAGTGAAGACATTGTGGGTGAACTCATTGACCTTGAAATTGGGGTGAGCGGCATTTCCATGATGACCGTCAATAAGGAAATGGTCCTGCAAAAAACCGGTGTATGCCGGGGGCAATATATGTTTGCCCAGGCCAATTCCCTGGCTTTGGCCGTTATTGACGCACCGGCAGCCCTGACGGGCGTGGCCAATGTAAAATACAAGATTCCTGTTCTCAGCGGTGCCGTCCTTGTGGCGCGGGCCGAGGTTGTGAGAAAGCAGGAAGACAAATATACCATCTGGGTCAAGATCAGAAACAATCGGAAAGAGGTCTTTCGGGCCAAATTCCTGATTGTTTCCTTACCTGAAGAGAGGAACCAAGAAAATGAAAATCGCAGTTGATGTCATGGGAACCGATTACGGTCCTGCTGAAATCATTAAAGGCGTCCTTCAGGCTGTCAAGGAATATGGCTGCGATGCCGTCCTTGTCGGTGACGAGGACGTCATTAAGGCGGAACTTCGCAGGGAACACGAGGAAAACAATCCCCATGTGACCATCCACCATGCCAGTGAGGTCATTGAAATGAAGGATCACCCTGGCATCAGCGTCAAAAAGAAGCGGGATGCTTCCATCGTTGTTGCAACCGATCTTTTGCGCCAAAAAGAATGTGATGCCCTTGTTTCTTCGGGAAGTACAGGGGCAGCTGTTGCTTCTGCCCTGTTCGGCTTGGGCCGTATCAAGGGCATTGAACGGCCGGCTATTGCAACGGTTATTCCAAGTCTCACAGGGGCAACGGTCCTGTTGGATTCTGGTGCCAAGGTGGACGCAAAACCGGAGCAGCTTGTCCAAAGTGCCATCATGGGATCGGTTTATGCCGAATCCCAGCTTGGTATCAAAAATCCCCGGGTCGGACTCCTTAATATTGGGGAGGAAGAGACCAAGGGAAATGAGCAGTGCCTTGCAACGTATCCACTTCTTAAGGCCGATCCCCATATCCATTTCATCGGGAATGTGGAAGGCCGGGACATCAATAAAGGAACCGTCGATGTTGTTGTCTGCGACGGTTTTACGGGAAACGTTGTCTTAAAGACCATGGAGGGGCTTGGATCTGCTGTCTTGGAAATCATTCGTTCCGCAGTTAAAGGCAGCGGTTTCCTTTCCAAGCTTGGGGCCCTTCTTATGAAACCTGCCCTGACGGAAGTGAAGCGGAAAATGGATGCCTCCGAATATGGCGGTGCCCTGCTTCTTGGCGTACGTGCCCCCTTCATCATCTGCCATGGCAGTTCCAAAGCAAAAGCCATCAAGAACGCCGTGAGGGTAGCCATTGAACTGACAGAAAAGGATATTGTCGGAAAAATTGGCAGGGAAATCCTCCGGGACGAAGAAAGTGGGGAATTATAACTTATGTCAGGAATCAGTGTGGGTTTTTTGGGGATGGGTTCCTATGTCCCTGAAAAAATCATGACAAACTATGACCTGGAAAAATTGGTTGATACGAGCAATGAATGGATCGTGGAACGCACGGGTATCCGGCAGCGCCATATTGCCGCTCCGGAACAGGCAACCAGTGATCTTGCCTTTATCGCTGCCCAGCGCGCGCTGGATGATGCCAACTTGAAAGCGGAAGACTTGGACCTTATTGTAGTTGCTTCCGAGTCACCGGACATGAAGTTTCCTTCTGTGGCCTGCATGCTGCAGGACCGGTTGGGAGCCAGCCATGCCGCGGCCTTTGACCTGGGCGCGGGGTGCACGGGATTTGCCTATGCCTGCGGGATTGTCAGTCAGACCATTGCCTCCGGCCTTTATAAGCATGTGCTTGTTGTAGGGGCAGAAACCCTTTCCCGGATCCTTGACTTTACGGACCGCAATACGTGCATCCTCTTTGGTGATGGCGCCGGTGCGGCTATTCTGGGACCGGTAGAAGACGGTTACGGCATCCTTTCCGTAGATCTTGGAGCCGACGGCTCCGGTGGAAAATACCTGAATATGCCCGGCGGGGGATCGCGCCATCCAGCAAGCCACGAAACGGTGGATCACCATGAACACTTCATCCACATGAATGGAAAAGAAGTCTTTAAATTCGCTGTTCGCGTCCTCGGCCGCAGTGTCATGAAAGCCTTGGACAAAATTGGCATGACGAAAAATGATATCGACCTTCTGGTGCCGCACCAGGCCAACGTACGGATCATTGATTCTGCGGCCAAACGGCTTGACCTTCCGCTTAATAAAGTCATGGTCAACGTCGATCAGTATGCCAATACATCCGCCGCGTCCATTCCAATTGCCCTGTGTGACGCCCGTGACCAAGGCCGCTTGAAACGGGATGAAATTGTTGTCCTTGTCGGCTTTGGGGCTGGGCTCACGTATGGATCCCTTGTCATCAAATGGCAGAAAACAGAGGAGGCCAAAAAATGAGTAAGATTGCGTTCATGTTCCCTGGTCAGGGTTCCCAGAAAGTAGGGATGATGAAAGACCTTTATGATAATTACAGTGTCGTAAAGGACGTTTTCAAGGAAGCTGACGAAGCCCTTGGCTTTTCCATGACGGACCTTTGCTTCAAAGGCCCGGAAGAACAGTTGCGCCTGACCTATAATACACAGCCTGCAATTTTGACGTGCAGTGTCGCTGCGATGAAAGTCCTGGAAGAAAATGAAATTATTCCCTCCGTTGTAGCCGGTCATTCCTTGGGTGAATATTCTGCCCTTGTCTGTGCCGGTGCCATGAGCTTTGCCGATGCGGTCCGCACGGTCCGCAAGAGAGGCCAGTTCATGCAGGAAGCCGTCCCCGTTGGGGAAGGTGCCATGGCTGCCATCATTGGCCTTGATACAGATAAAATCAAGGAAATCTGTGCAGAAACGGCAAACATGACGAATCAGTGTGTCCAGGCAGTCAACTTCAACTGCCCTGGCCAGATTGTCATCGCTGGTGCGACGGAAGCTGTCCATAAAGCCTGTGACAGGCTGAAGGAAGCCGGTGCCAAACGCGCCATCCTCCTTCCTGTCAGTGCTCCCTTCCACAGCACGCTCATGCAGCCTGCTGCAGATCGTCTGAAGGAAGTCCTTGACAGCGTTGAGATCGTGGATGCCAAGATTCCCGTGGTGGCAAACGTCAATGCCAAGCCGGAAACAAAGGCGGATGAAATCCGCTCCCAGCTCGTCCTGCAGGCCGCAAGCCCTGTATTATGGGAAGATTCGGTCCGCCGTATGATGAATGACGGCGTCTATACCTTTGTGGAAGTTGGCCCTGGCAAAGTCCTCTGCGGCTTCATCAAGAAAGTGGACCGTTCCTATGCACCGCTCAATGTGGAAGACATGGAATCTTTGGAAAAATCGCTTGCTTATTTAAAGGAGGTTCGATAAAATGACGTTATTCGGCAAGGTAGCGCTTGTAACCGGCGGTTCTCGCGGCATTGGCCGTGCCATTGTCCTGACGCTGGCAAAAGCAGGGGCTGACGTGGCCATCAATTATGCCGGCAATACAGCCGCCGCTGAAGAAACCGCAGAAGCTGTCAAGGCAATGGGCCGCAAGGCCATTGTCCTTAAAGGGGATGTTGCCGATACAGCTGTCTGCGAAGACATGATCAAGCAGGCAGTCGCTGAATTGGGACGCCTCGATATCCTTGTCAACAACGCCGGAATCACCCGTGATGGGCTTCTGATGCGTATGAAGGAAGAAGATTGGGATGCCGTTATTGCAACGAATCTCAAGAGCATGTATAACTGTTCCAAAGCCGTTATGCGCACCATGATGAAGCAAAAGGCAGGCCGAATCATCAATATGGCCTCCGTGGTGGGCGAGACGGGCAATGCCGGTCAGGCCAACTATGCCGCTGCCAAAGCGGGCGTCATTGGCTTTACCAAGGCTCTTGCCAAGGAAGTGAGTTCTCGCGGCATTACAGCAAACGTCATTGCACCGGGCTTTATTGCTACGGACATGACGAAAGTCCTCGGAGAGTCCGTTCAGAAGGAAATGCTCAAGACCATTCCTCTGGGACGCCCTGGGGATCCGCAAGATGTTGCCAATGCAGTCTTATTCTTCGCCAGCGAAGAAGCTGCTTATATAACCGGCCAAGTTTTAAATGTGGACGGTGGCATGGTAATGTAGTATGATTGTATGAAGAAGGGGAAGGAGGTGAAAGGTATGAGCGAACAGAGCACTTTCGAAAAAGTAAAGGCAATCACCGTTGACCAGCTGAGCGTTGCTCCGGAAGACGTAAAGATGGACTCTACTTTCATCGATGACTTGGGAGCTGACTCTCTCGACATTGTTGAGCTGATCATGGCATTTGAAGAGGAATTCAACACGGAAATCCCCGATGATGTTGCTGAAAAGATCCGCACCGTAAGAGATGCAGTAGAACTCCTGGATAAAGCTGACAAATAATCGGATATCCATCCAGTCGGAAGGTCCCTTTTCGGGACTTTCCGAGCTTTATCCTATTTTTTATTGATTTGATTTCCATGATCCTGAAATGGGGGATTTTAGTTGAAATTGCCAGAACTGAAGATTGGTGAAAAAGTTGCCACTGTGCCGATTGTGCAGGGTGGTATGGCGATCCGTCTTTCAACGGCCCGCCTGGCAGCTTCAGTAGCCAATGAAGGCGGTGTAGGCCTCATTGCTGCTTCCGGCCTGCCGTTTGATGAACTGCGCAAAGAAATCCGCCTTGCCCGGAAACTTTCCAATGGCAAGGGTATGATTGGCATCAATGCTATGGTAGCCGCTCGTGAATTCAAGGGGCTCATTACTACGGCAGCACAGGAAAAAGTCGATTTGATAGTGGCCGGCGCCGGCTTTTCCCGAGATATGTTTTCCGTCGGCAAGGAATATGGGGTTCCCATTGTTCCAATTGTTTCCTATGCCAAACTTGCGAAAATTGCTGAACGCTTGGGCGCTTCCGCTATTGTTGTGGAAGGAACAGAGGCCGGTGGCCATCTGGGGACCCAACGTTCGATTAAAGATATTCTGCCGGAAATCCTTTCGG
>ULPU01029529.1_pt1 | contig 12910 bp, 3 predicted proteins | sample 1953821 | NCBI WGS metagenome assembly ULPU01 (sample SAMEA4835637, study PRJEB28245) | human gut metagenome | biome: gut microbiome; material: fecal sample | place: Denmark | collected 2008
TGTTGCTGCAACCGATGGCCCGATGCCGCAGACCCGTGAGCACATCCTGCTGGCTCGTCAGGTTGGCGTGCCCAAGATCGTTGTGTTCCTGAACAAGTGCGATATGGTTGACGACGAAGAGCTGCTCGACCTGGTCGAAATGGAAGTTCGCGAACTGCTGGACAGCCAGGATTTCGACGGCGACAACACCCCGATCATCCGTGGTTCCGCTCTGAAGGCTCTGGAGAGCACTTCCAAGGATCCCGATGCTCCGGAATACAAGTGCATTTGGGAGCTGATGGACGCTGTTGACAGCTACATCCCGACCCCGGACCGTGCTGCTGATAAGCCGTTCCTGATGCCCGTTGAGGACGTTATGACCATCTCCGGCCGTGGCACCGTTGCTACCGGTCGTGTTGAGCGTGGTACTGCTCATGTCGGCGATCAGATGGAAATCGTTGGTCTGAAGGAAGAGAAGCTGACCACCACCATCACTGGTCTGGAAATGTTCCGCAAGAGCCTCGAGTTCGCTCAGGCTGGCGACAACATCGGCGCTCTGCTGCGTGGTATTGACCGTGACCAGATCGAGCGTGGCCAGGTTCTGGCTGTTCCCGGCTCTGTTCATCCCCACACCACTTTTGATGGCCATGTTTACGTCCTGAAGAAGGAAGAAGGCGGCCGTCATACCCCGTTCTTCAACAACTATCGTCCTCAGTTCTACTTCCGTACCACCGACGTTACCGGTATCATCACCCTGCCCGAAGGCACTGAGATGTGCATGCCCGGCGACAACGTTGATATGCACGTTGAGCTGATCACCCCGGTTGCCATGGAAGAAGGCATGCGTTTCGCTATCCGCGAAGGCGGCCACACTGTTGGTTCCGGCGTTGTTTCCAAGATCGAGAAGTAATTTTCGGCTTGTGATATAGCTTTCAAGGCTCCTGCTGTTAAGGCAGGGGCCTTTTTGTTGTGTATGACTTATGGGACGGGGAGGGGGCAAAGGCCGGGTGTGGAAGACCAAGGAACGCATCATGAAAACATCAGGAATTGTAGATAGGGGAGCGGAAACCATTCGGGATTTTGAAAAAGTGGGAGCAGAAGGGGGCACTCACACCGCCCTACCTTGGGAAGTTGTATTTTAGGTCGCGGTTAAGGGGCAAGGGTTGATCTATCCCTAAGTTTTCGGAACGGTCAGGAACGCTCTCTACAGTACAATTTATAATGGGCAATTCTCAACCTCCAATTTTCCCTTCAAGTTTCCTCCAATCTCTGCCAAATCTCTCAACAACAAGCCAAACCGAAATGACAAAAAATGCGCGGTCACAATACCGGGTGATTGTATTAAGAGATTGCAAAGAACATTATCGGGGTAAATGTTTAATCATTTGATAAAATCAGGAATAAACCATTCAAAAATGTTAATAAATACCGCCAAAGAGTCACCGCACCGCAACGCAAATAATGTGCGAAAAACAGGTTTCAGTTGATTCAAGGACAAAAATTTACCTAGAAACCGCTCTAATTAACTATGCAAATTCTGGCAACTGTGATATAATGTATATACCTAGATGTGTCGGAAAGGTTATCATTTGCGGGATCAAGGCATGCAGCCGGAACAACGTTTTGTCAGCCGCTGTGCCGGGGCCAAAAGCCCCAAAAGCAGGCCGCAGCCCGGCAAGGGATCGCCAGACCGAGGGGGCATAACCAGGCGTTTTGCAATCAACACCTGCAAAGTGCCGCACATCTGCCGTACCACTTTTCACACAAAAGGGGAAAGTAGTAACACTTAAGGGAGGATAAAACTATGAAGAAAAACCTTCAGCGTTTTGGTGCATCCGTGTTGGCAGCAGCCATGGTTGCCCAAAGCGTGGCGCTTCCCGCAGCAGCCGAAACTACCAAGATTGATTCTTCGGTAGCGCAGTCTGTTGCAGCTAGCGCAGCAAGCGCGGCCAGCGCTGTGCAGTCCCTGCCCAAGTTCACCAGCACCGCAGACCTGATCAAGCAGACAGCCCAAACGCTGGCTGCCCAGGGCGAAGTGCATGAACTGGAGCAGGACGATGCCAAGCTGGAAGCGACTGCACAGAGCAAGGCGGGCATGAGCCTTGCAGCGTTGGAAAATGCATTGGCCGATGCCATGTACGCCAACGCCGCAGCCGGCAAGATCAACACCGAAGCCTATGGCCTGAACAAGGACGAGATGGCATCGGTGATGGCTGCCACCATCAAAACGTATCATCTGTCCAGCGCCGTTACCGACCTGGGCTATGAGACGAACGCCGCAGGCGTTGTGACCGCCGTTACCTTTACCGGCAGCTCCGGCATGACCTCTGCGATGGAGTCCATGACCAACAGCGATGATGAAGTGATTGCGCAGCAGGCTGACAGCTACGCACAGGCTTACGTTGCTGAAAACTCCGATACCTTTGCGGCCAGCGCCGCTGCAGACGGCCATACCTATGGCGAGCCGAAATGGTACTGGAATGACACCAACCCGGAGGATGGCCACACCCATACCTGGAAAGAGACCCCCGATGGTTACTGGACCAAGACCGATGACGGCTGGGCTTACACCGCTGTGTATACCTGTGAAAAGGACGATGCCTACCAGAAGGTAGAAGGCACCGTAACCAAGGATACCACCGAGGCAAAGCCCGGCGTTGCCGGCAAGACCGTTTACTCTGCCAGCGTGCCCGCTGACAAGAGCCCGGTTAAGAAGGAATACAAGGAACCCACCACCCGCACCGACGACATTGCCGCCCTGCCCTGCCAGAGCCATGCCGTGCCGAAGGATGCAGATGGCAACTTTGTTGCTACCTTCAACTGGGAAATGAAGAAGGTCGAGGGCAAGCTGGCCGATGACTTCAGCAACGCCCAGCTGTTCTATGACAGCGAAACCGGCAAAATTTCTGCCGGCGCTCCCGTTACCATTGACTGGGAATGCACCAGCGTCACCTTCAAGTGCGCTGTCTGCGGCGAAGAAATCAAAACCAAGCCGATGCAGACCATGCCGGTCAGTGTTGTGGTAGACCAGAATGACAATTCTGTCTACATCAACGTGGGCGGCACCCCGACCCTGGATACCACCTCCGGCGGCACCGGCGTTACCCTGGTGTCCGCAATGGACGGCGACAGCTGGTACGATATGCAGAACAACCCGGTTGACGCAAGCAAGGTGAACTTCACCTATCAGAGCGGCGACAACAAGGGCAAGAACAGCCTGCTGCTGTACGACAGCCAGAAGACTGCCGTGTATGTGGATGACCAGGGCAACCAGGTCACCAATACTTACGATGTCTCGACTGCGCAGATGAACTACTACTACTTCCAGCTGTCGCAGTTCAACCAGGACGAAGCAGAGTACTTCGGCGTGGTTGCCCCGTTCTGGACCTCCAAGGGCGTTCAGAAGCAGGGCGAGGATGGCAGCATCACCGGCACCATGGGCGCAATCAAGATATTGTGCAGCATTGATCCGAACGATGATGTCCCGCCGACCACCATGGCATTCATGCTGAACATGTTGCCGCAGGCGTTCATGTCTTACGTCATGAACTATGGCGAAGCTCTGAAAGCCATCCGTGATGCAGGCTTGGCACAGGTTGCCAAGCTGGGTGACGCTGACTATGTCACCAAGCTGCTGATCCTGCACGACTGGATCTCCCAGGTTGCAGAATTCGATATGGGCTCCATGGGCGATATCACCGGCGGCGGCAACAACGACCCCATCCAGACGACTGCTTTCGGTGCCCTGCTGGGCGGCGAGATCGGCGCTAAGGGCGTTGAGTATGGCTGCATCTGCCTGGGCTATGCAGCTGCATTTAACTACATGGTCCAGAATTTGCCTGACAACAAGAGCATCTATAAGAATGATGACGGCAGCTGGAAGACCCCCGATGAAGTAGGCGATAACGCTGTTGTTGACTTTGCCCAGATCCTGTATTACTGCGATACTTCTGATACCAGTGTTGCCGGTAATGCGTTCGGCGGCGGCATGTTCAACAACGTCCACTACTTCAACGCAGTCAAGGTCAACAAGCTGCAGGGCGACAGCAACTCTGCTACGATGACCACCGGCGAACCCAACAAGAACTGGTACTATGTTGACGTCTGCTATGACGACGTGAACACCGAGTGCATGGCCCAGACCCGCGTTGAGAACGCAGGCGACCTGCGCCATGTCAACTTCCTGGTTTCTCCCTCCGGTCTGGAAGGCCGTTACAGCAAGTACTATGATTACATTGACTCGCTGTACGATGGCTACACCTACACCAAGAACAAGAATCCCGATGTGGATAAAGACGGCAATGTTGTGCTGAACAACGGCAAGCCGCATTACTCTTACACCAAGGCGGAGAACAAGAACGAGACCCGTTACACCGATACCTGCTACGAGGATACCTGGTTCACCTCTATCTGCAGCCCCATCTACTTCGACAATAATTACTTCTATTACGTTGATACCACGACCAACCAGAACCTGTACAACAACATGCGCCGCCAGCAGTCCGAGAACGGCAACAGCGGCAACTCTGGTTCCGGCAGCTCTGGTAACAACTCCCAGATGCAGCAGTTCATGAAGAAGATGCAGAACCAGGGCCCCGATACTCTGGAAGCACGTCCGCGTAATGCGAACTACTATATCCGCAAAGAGGATTCCAGCAGCAGACCCGGCGGCTTCAGCATGAGCAGCTTTACCAAGACGGATGACCCGTTTGATATCATCCTGATGTACTACAACGATCTGAAGGAAACCAGCAGCAACTTCAATGATGACGACAGCAATGCCAAGGTTCTGGCCGAAGCTGGCACCATCTATAAGATCGATACCAGTGCAGTAGATAAGCATACCAAGGTTGAAAACAACCTGAACACCGAGTGCCTGGCAGACGCTGCTGCAAAGCGGATCTACCCCGCACTGGTACACTCTACCGCACTGTATGATGGCATGCTGTACTTCAACGTCAACAACGCCATCTACCGTATGGACCCGACCACCGGCGCAGTGGAAGAAGTGAAGGAATACAACACCGTCTATGGCGGCATTAAGCTGACCAAGGATAAGGACGGCAACATGGTTCCCGATACCCATTTTCCCGGCATGAGCATGGTTATCATGGATAGCGCCCAGGATACCAGCAGTGTGAAGTATCTGGGCACCTTCAAGAACCATCCTCTGGCGGGCCTGACCCTGCGTGACAGCTACAGCTTTGCTACCACCACCCAGCAGGGCCAGACTGTGATCACCGGCATCAACACCACCAAGGATCAGCTGGTCGTTTCTGTCGGCACCAACCTGTCCAACACCTATAAGGAACTGGTGGACGGCAAGGCAGAAGTCAAGACCGATGCCTCCGGCACTTCTTATGCAAACCGTAAGAGCTACAAGACCGAGTCCTGGAACTACAACCCGAGTTACAACCAGAACATGGGCAGCTCTGACGAGAAGAACAAGAACGAAGAGTTCATGTGGTGCGCTAACCTGGTTGAAACCATGCCGATGTCCGACATGGTCAGCGACCTGAGCAGCGGCGCAACCACCAATGTTTCCGTTGAAGCATGGTGCGATACCCCCGCTTACACCCAGGACCGCACCAACAAGTACGGCCTGACCAAGGGTGAAAAGAAGTACGCTGACGGCGCACTGCCCAAGGGCCATACCTGGGCTCTGGACGAGCTGGAAACCAAGTCCGTTGGCAACAATGTGTACCTGTGCTCTGATTGCCATACCGCAACCGAAAGCACCCCCCACACCGTTACCCTGCCCGATCCAGTTGAAGGCGTTACCCTGACCCTGGGCACCACCAGCAAAACCTACATCAAGGACGATACCGTTACCCTGACCGTAGAAAAGACTGGCACCGATATCGTTACCGTTACCGCAAAGAGCGGCGATACCGAAGTTGCTCTGAATGAAGTTCAGGAAGCAGCGCAGGACGAAGCCGCAGCCCAGGCTACCACCGAAAAGGCGAAGACGGTTTACACCTTCACCATGCCGGACGGCGATGTGACCATCAGCGTTGAAAAGAACGCTAAGACCTATGCGGTCAAGGTGGCCGATGCTAACAAGGATACGTTGAAGATCACCAGCCCCGAAGCTGACCTGAATAAGGTCACTGCGGGCACTACCATTACCGTTGTGGCTACCCCGAAGGATGGCTATACCCTGACGGCTGACGGTGTGGTGGTTACTTACGGCGACAATCAGACCCTGAAAGCAACTCCTGACACAGAAAAGGCCAACACTTACACCTTTGCAATGCCCGCTGGCGATGCAACTGTCAGCGCAGCGTTTGAAGAGGTTAAGAAGTATAACGTTACTGTGGCGGATACTGTTGAAAACGGCACTGTGGGCGTAGAGCAGAAAACCGCAGCTGCGAAGGATGTTGTTACTGTTACCGTTACCCCGAATACCAACTTTAAGTACACGGACGGCAGCCTGAAAGCTACTTATACGGATGGCGGAACGAAGAAAGAAATTAACGACTTTAAGGCAGTAGACGGTAAGGAAAACACCTACACCTTCGAGATGCCCGCCGCTGATGTTACCGTTAGCGCTGCGTTTGAGAAAATTGCGACCGAGACTTACACAGTAACTGTTGACAAGGGCGGCGACGGCAAAGTTACGGTCAATGGACAGGAAACTGAAAAGCTTGAGGGTCTGAAGTCTGGTGATCCTGTTACACTGAAGATTGACCCGATAGATACGGATACTTTGCTGACTAAGCTGGCAGGTGTAACGGTTACATCTGGCAAAGTTGAGGTCTCCACCACAAAGGTAGATGAAAATACCTATACTTTCACAATGCCGGACGGCAATGTAAATGTCAGCGTACAGTTTACGACTGTTGAGTACAGCATTGTAACTACGGCAGACCCGGCTGAAGGTGGCACGATTACTGTTACAGTTAATGGCAAATCTGAATTGAAACGTGCACCGAAGGATGCAGAAATGGCTGTAACGGTTACGCCGAATACGGGCTATGAACTGGAGCTGGCTCGCCATGGTCAGACCAGTATCACGGATAAAGTCAAAGATGGTGGTACGTATACAGTTGTCATGAGCGATTGTAACTTTGAAATCATTGCAGAATTCAAGAAGATTGAAACCACTGAACCCACCAACCCCAGCGAAGAACCTCAGGCTATTGAAGCCGAGGAACGCACCGCTCATGGTGCCGCTGAAAAGACCACCATTACCGCAATGGCTGTCTTTACCTGCACCGATAAGAACTGCGCAAGCGCACAGTTCGTGGATGCAACTGTAAAGCAGACCAGCGGCGTTACCACCGCTGCTGTCAACTTCAACGGCAAGGACTACACCGCCAAGTACGGCGAGAAGAACGGCTGGGTTGAAGAAAACGGCAAGAAGTACTGGTACGAAAAGGGCGTGAAGCAGGGTACCACCGGCCGCGGCAAAGAGATCTATGATCCCGATTCCGACGCCTGGTACTGGCTGGATGCTGTCCAGGGCGGCGCAATGACCGTCAGCAAGGACGTTTACCAGGAATCCGCCGCCGGCCAGTGGGCTGATAAGCCCGATGGCACCGGCAAGTGGGTCCGTTACGATGAGAACGGCCACATGGTCAAGGGCTGGCAGACGACCGATAAGGGCACCTACTACTTTGACCTGATCACCGGCGCTATGGCTAAGGGCGCAGGCGATATTGACGGTGTACCTTGCGCATTTGACGAGTACACCGGTATCGCTCTGGACGGCCAGTGGCTGACTATCAAAGGCGCTGACTTCTGGTACGAAAAGGGCGTTCGCCAGGGCCTGGATGGCCGCGGCAAGGAAATCTACGACCCGGCTTCCGACGCTTGGTACTGGCTGGATGCCGTTGACCAGGGCAAGAAAGCCACCAGCAAGGATGTCTATCAGGAATCCGAAGCTGGCCAGTGGGCTGACCGCGCCGATGGTACCGGCAAGTGGGTCCGTTACGATGCACAGGGCCACATGATCAAGGGCTGGAGCGCTGACAAGCGTTACTATTTCGACCCGATCTATGGCACCATGGCTAAGGGCGATGCAGTCATCGACGGCCGTACTTATCACTTTGATAAGAACACCGGCGTTCTGCAGTAATCCCACAGCCGAACAATGAGCTGTAACCAGCCCATTAACCTCTAAATAAAAATGCCGCAGCAGATGTAATAGTCTGCTGCGGCATTTTTGTATTTGTGGGCATAGGTTCGGTGAAATATTTGCCAGGCCAGTAGGGCGGGGGACCCCATGATTGCGGTGGCTCCCCTGGAGGGGAGCTGGACGCGAAGCGGCCTGAGGGGTGGTTCCTTGCCGCAAACCTAAGGCAATACCGCACAATTCCCGCCTGACGGCTTAAGCACCGCTCCGGCGGCTGCGGCACGGCATCTGCGTTGCCAAAATGCTCGATAAGACATCCAGTATTATCTGCGCTTTTGGCTTGGCATCTGCCGCACCTCGCTCGCCGTATCGGCACTTAGAATTATGCGGTATTGCCCTAAAGCAATCGAATCCAACGCCTTGGAACAGTCACTGCGCCCGCAGGCACCTTGCCCTGCCACAAATCCCATCACGACCAATCGGACAAGGCCTCGGAACGGTCAAGACCGTTCCCTACAGAACAAATTATAATGGGCAGCACACCCTTAAACAATCAGTAGGGCGGGGTGACCCCACCCAATAGTACGCGATTAAAAAATCGCAATTTACCTTACCCGCATAATAAAGGCAACACACAAAAACATGGCGAACACATCAGGCCGGTGCAAGGGCAAAACCTACTAAAAAGCTGCGGCTAAATTTGGCAAATATGGCGCGCGAAGTATAATTTTTGGAGGATATCACAAGCAGAACAAACAAACTTTGTCAGTTCAAACAACAAAAAAACAATAAACTGGCATGGATGCCAAAGAATGCGGCCGCGAATTGTGAAAGATTTTAATATATTTTCTTCGTTTTCTCCTTACCTGTTATCATTTGAATTTGCAATCGAAATATGGAACTTGTATAATAGAATAAAAGAAAAGTGCAAACTAAATGGGTGAAGAGGATTTGGTGCAATGGAAGATAAAAATAGATTCAGCATTCTGCTGGAGCATTTGCTAGAAGTTGCGGAGGTCAAGAACTATACCCTGGCCAAGCGCCTGCAATACGATGTTTCCTATATCAGCAAATGGGTCAGCGGCCGCATGCTGCCTGCCAAAAAGACTGAAAAGCGCGTGATGGAGGGCATCAGTGCCTGCGTGGTGGATGAAGCCACCGATGATGGCCGTAACCTGCTGCTGCGGGAATACAGCGTTAGCATCCCCAGTGACCTGAAAGCCGCCATTTATGATAACCTGATTGCTGAATATGATTATTTGCAAGAGGAACTGGACAGCGGCGAGGCGCGCATTGGCCCCTATACGGACTTTTGGGCCGAGCTGAACATGCTGCAATACCTGACCAAAATGGCGCACCCCGTGCTGCGCCGCGTCAGCCAGCTGGATATTGTGGCTGTGATGGACCTGATGGAAATGGCGCGTGAATACCGCCTGAAAGTTGCCAACCTGCAAAACGGCCAGCTGGTGGACCAGCGCAGCTATGATAACGTCTATTTCAAGCTGATGATCGATATCAGCCGCGAAAAATGGGACCCCATCTATGATGCCGCGCTCATTATCAACGTGTTGACCAACTTCAGCCATATTCATTTCAAGCTGTTTGGCAGCACCGCGGCTGCCGGGCGCGCGGTGTTTGTGGTCAAGGGCGATTTTGCCATTACCGGCCTGCTGGTCAGCCACAGCCGCTGCGCTGCCGTTACCGCCACCGAGGACCCGCAGAACTGCGAAAGCCTGTATGATAACTTCTCCAAGCTCTGCGTGCGGGATGACCAGCTTTTCCGCGATACCAGCATGCGCCAGCTGATCAGCCAGTACGACTATATGCACACGCTGCTGGCCTCCAATCTGCGGTGGATGTTCGGCCACCTGAATGAGCTTCTGCTGCCGGATGACTTGTTTGAAGAGATCCTGACCGCCCACGAGGCCGAACTGAAAGATTTTTTGGGTGCTACCCCTGCGGAGCTGCGTAGCGTACACAACCTTGCCAAAGGTGTGGTGGAGGAAACAAACATCCGCATCCTGATTTATGAAGCTGCATTTTCCTCCATGGCGGTTTCCGGCGAGCTGGACTTTTTCAGTTACAAGGTCAGCCTTACCCCAGATCAGCGCAGCCGGTGCATCAGCTATGTGCTGCAGCTTTGCAAGCAGCGTGAAAAACTTGAATTCCGCTTGATCAGCGGCCGCATTGTGAACGATTTCCAGTATGTGGCGGACCCCAATATGTTTCTTTCTGGCGCTGCATCGTATCTTCGGCTGGATAACAACTGCCCCATCAACCGGATTGCAATGGTCAACAACAGTGTGATGGAAGACCGCCTGAGTGAATATTTTGATCAGGTCTGGAATTTGGATGACCAGAACGTGACAAAAGAGCGCAACGCCATTGCGGAGCACATCCATCATGTCCTGCAGGGAATCCATCTGATTACCCGCGCCAAAAGTGATGAAATGGAAGAACTGCAAGAGAGCTGGATGAACAAAATCTAAAAATACAACATACATACGCATAAACATAAAGCCCTGGCTGCTGCGGCAGCTGGGGCTTTTGTTGCACCGAGGAAAATGAAATTGCAAGAAAACTCCATGCCAAAGCGTGAAAATCCATGTGAAAAAAGTGAATCATGCGGAATCAATTTCTGGAAATTTGTGCCATGGGATTCTCGTGCTTTCCGTAAACAGGAATGGTATACTATGTTCAGCACCGAAGATAATTATAGCATTATGGTTCGGCGACGCTGTGCAACGATGTGCACAGCAGGGGAAAGCGCCATAAAGGTTTGGCGTGATTTGATTTGGATAATTTAATTCCCTGCAACTATAAAGGAAAGACATTTGGAGGAAATTGCAATGAATGAAAACGCGATGTTGACTGGCAAGCCCAGCATTGACCGCCCCTGGATGAAGTTCTATCCGGATGTTCTGCGCGGTATCCAGGTTCCGGCCTGCACCGTAGAGCAGTACCTCTCCGTGCGCGCTGCAGACCCTAACGTGGTTGCCATGCACTACTATGGCGTGGATATCACCTGGGGTACCGTGTTCCGTAAGGTAGACGCCACCGCCCGCGCTCTGCAGGTGCTTGGCGTCAAGCAGGGGGACCAGATCCCCGTGTTCCTGCGTTCTGTGCCGGAATTCATTTATCTGCTGCTGGCAGCCGAGCGCATCGGCGCTTCGCTGCTGTGCCGTGACAACACCCTGGAAGAAAACATTGAAGCTGTTCAGAAAGCCAATGCCAAGGTGATTTTTGTTCACGACTTCTTCTCCAAGGCCGAAATCGAAGCCTACCGTGAGCAGACCAACGTGAATACCTATGTTATCGTTCCCGCTCTGGAAAGCGGCGACCGCGCCGCTATGCCGGTTTACCTGCAGCATTCCCTGGATGCCCTGTATCCGGATGTTCCCGCCCGTGGCTCTGATACCATGATGTGGGCTGATTTCTGTAACATGGGCCAGCGTTTTCGCGGCTTTGTGCCCGCTCCTGTCAACATTGACCGCCCGCTGCTGCGCGCCTACACCAGCGGTTCCACCGGCCCTTCCAAGCAGGTCATCCATTCTGCACACAGCATCATCGGCGTGCTGGCCCAGATGAACTTTTATGGCGCTTCGGATAAATTCCGCCCCACCTGGCTGCTGACCATCCTGCCCCCGGCTCTGATCGCTGTTGTGGTTTCCATGATGCTGCTGCCCCTGGCCGGCGGTATGCTGCTCATTCTGGATCCGTTTGTGGATGTGTACGATGTTGACCTGGAAATGATGCGCTACCGCCCCAACAACTGGCCCCTGATCCCCATGTTTGTGGAGGTTATCCGCCGCAGCAAGCGTCTTCCGGCTGACTATGATATGTCCCACATGCTGGCCATCGGCGCCGGCTGCGAGGCATTCAACAACAAGCAGCTGCGTAATGTTGAGGAGTTCCTCAAGCAGCATAACTGCAACCTGCGCTTTACTGCCGGCTACGGCAGCAGCGAGGCCGGCTCCAACGCCACTCTGCCCATGGCTCCGTTCCCGGTGCGTGACGGCAACGTTGGTGTGCCGATGATCCACAGCGTCATCAGCATCTTCAAGCCCGGCACCCAGGAAGAGCTGACCTACAATACCCCCGGTGAGATCTGCATGACGGGCCCCGGCGTGATGCTGGGCTATGACCGCCCCGAAGCAACCGCCAAGGCACTGCAGGTCCACGCAGACGGCAAGACCTGGCTGCACACCGGCGATATCGGCTATATGTCCGAGGACGGTGTGCTCTACACGATGACCCGCGGCGCATCCCCGCGCTTTGGCGGCGGCGACCTGATGGTGCAGCCGCTGGAGAACATCGTGGCCGATGCCGACATCAAGGGCATCAAGGACGAGTTCTTTGTTATCGTGCCGGATGATGAGCACGAGGGCTGCTTCCTGCCGTACCTGTACGTCCAGCTCAAAGATGGCTACACCTTGGACGATGTGCGCGATAAGATCAATGCCTGCCTGCCGGAACGTTACATGCGTCCGGTGGAGATTTTCACCGTACCGGAACGCCCGTTCTTCCACTTCAAGACCAACCGTATTGGCCTGAGCAAAGAAATCATCGCCAAGCGCAACCAGCAGAAAGAGAAAGCCAAGCGCAACAGCTTTGCCGATGGCTGCATTGCCTGATGACTTTGGCGTGATAAAATCATGATAATGTAACGGCATGTGCCCACCTTATGATAGAGATAAGGGGGCACATGCCTTTTGTTTTGGGGGTGGGGGAGCGGATGAAGATGAACGGTACGCGCGGTTGGGGGATAGGGGAGAAGGGCAATCGGATTCCGGTGCGGGGGAGATACTTGTGAAGTTGTAAAGGCAATACCGCATAATTCTAAGTGCCGATACG
>ULPU01001736.1_pt1 | contig 12685 bp, 9 predicted proteins | sample 1953821 | NCBI WGS metagenome assembly ULPU01 (sample SAMEA4835637, study PRJEB28245) | human gut metagenome | biome: gut microbiome; material: fecal sample | place: Denmark | collected 2008
GCAAAGCTCATATTTGTTGATTACGGGAATGCTCCTTTTATGACAAAGACTTAGTCCGCCGCCCGGCAAACTAAGTCTTGCATATATAAATATTAAATTTCGGTTTTATTATAGCGAAAACATACCAGCAATGCAAGTATTCTTCACATCAAGCCACACTTACACCAGGTTCTTCACAACCGCCAGCTCCATCTTGTCCGCAGGAATAACCTCGGAATGGAGGACTGGCAGATTCTCCAACGCCAGCATACGCGGCGGAATCTCCGTACCGGTATCGGCATGCAGCTTCTGCAGCAGCTCAAAAGGATTGCTGCCCTGCGGCTGAGCATCATCAAGCGCTGCCAGCACGCTGTCGGCAAATTTATACGGACTTGCGGTAGACAGAACAACGGTATAGGTTTCATCACTGGTCAGGAAGCGATATTTTTCCATTGCGCGCCAAGCAACGGCAGTATGCGTATCCATCAGATAATGATAATCATTGTAGATACGGCCGATAGCCTCCTTCGTTTCCAGCTCATCAACCCAGGCACCGAAGAATTGGCTTTGAATCTGCTTCAGATCATCGCTGTCAATCTCATAATGACCTTCGGTATTCAAACGCTTCATATAATCTGCCACACGCGCAGCATCATGCTCTGTCACACTGTAAAGCAGGCGCTCCAGATTACTGGAAACAAGAATATCCATAGAAGGAGAAACAGTTTTAAAGAACTCACGGCGTCTGTCATAAACACCGGTATTGATAAAATCAGTCAGCACGTTATTGCTGTTGGATGCACACAGCAGTCTGTCAATCGGCAAGCCCATCAGCTTAGCATAATAGCCTGCCAGAATATCACCGAAATTGCCGGTAGGAACAACAAAATTAATCGGGTCCCCGGCAGTAATCTTGCCTGCCTTCACAGCATCTACATAAGCGCTGAAGTAGTAAACAATCTGCGGCACCAGACGGCCCCAGTTAATAGAATTGGCAGAAGAGAAGGTATATCCCTTCTTCGCCAGCTCATCACTGAGCGCAGTATTGCCGAAAATTTCCTTCACACCGCGCTGAGCATCATCAAAATTACCCTCAATACCGAAAACCTTAACATTTTTGCCTGCCTGGGTAATCATCTGCTGCTTTTGGATATCACTCACACCCTCGCTGGGGTAGAAAACGATAATCTGCGTACCCGGAACATCAGCAAAGCCTTCCAAAGCAGCCTTGCCAGTATCACCGGAGGTAGCAACCAGAATAACAACCTTATTCGTTTCACCGGTCTTTTGCATCGAACGTGTCAAAAGATGCGGCAAAAGCTGCAGTGCCATATCCTTAAAAGCAGACGTCGGGCCATGCCACAGCTCCAGCACACCGGTGTTATCATTTACCTGTACCAAAGGCACAGGATTATCACCGAATTTTTCCGGCGCATAGGCAGCATTTACACATTCGCGCAGCTCGTCCTCGCTGAAATCAGTAAGATACTGCAGCAGAACATCAACAGCACGCTCCGTATAAGGCTTGCGCTCCATCGCCTTTATATCAACCATACGCATCGCAGGAATATTCTGCGGTACAAACAATCCTCCATCCGCTGCCAAGCCACGGGTTATCGCGTGTGCAGCGGAAAACAAATCAGTTTTCCCTCTTGTACTAACATATAACATATATTCAACCTACTTTCTTCTTTAAATTTTGACGTCATACTGCCGTCAGCGTTAATAATACGCCTTCAGGCCAGCACAGTCGTATTTCTTTCAAACACAATTGTGCAAATAGGTTATCAAGACTATAATAGCATATTTTATAGGAAGGAACAAGAGTTACTCTGCAAAAATCAGCGGTGCCACCGTTGCAGCCGTAGCACGCTGCAAATCAGCAGGCGCTGCAATAATCTGCATACCGCGCTGACCTGCGCTGATTGCAATCTCCGGCCAGTTATTGCTGGTTTCATCCATATATACAGGATAGTTCTTTTTAGCGCCCAAGGGTGAACAGCCGCCGCGGATATAGCCTGTGAGCGGCAGAACCTCCTTCAGATGTACCAGCTCGGCACGCTTATTGCCGCTGGCTCTGGCCAACGCCTTTAAATCAAGCTCGCCGTCACCGGGAATTACGGCAAACATAATGCCGTTCTTGTCACCGCGTACTACCAGTGTTTTGAATACCTGTGATGCAGGCATGCCAACCTCTGCGGCAACATGCACAGCATCCAGATGCTCCTCGTCCACCGGATATTCCATAATACGGTATTCTATCTTCAGCTCGTCCAGACGGCGGGCTGCATTAGTTTTTTTGTTATGTTTCATCAGGAAAAACCCCCTCTAAGCTAGAGAAATTACTTCATCTCTGTTATAATAGCACTATAGTAATGTAAAATGCAAATAAAATTGTGAGGACAATAAATTGAAGCTTAAAATTATCTGCGGACAGCTGGAAATTACTCCCGGCCGTCCTGATGTAAACTATAAGAAAATCATTGACGCTATTGAAAAAGCACGCAGCCTTGAGGCCGATATCCTGCTTCTACCCGAAATGGCACTGCCTGGTTATCTTATCGGCGACATTTGGGAGCAGCAGACCTTTTTGGATGACTGCGCCTATTATGCCGAAAAGATCGTCGCTGCCACCGAAAATATCTGCGTTATCTTCGGCAGCGTTGCCACCGAACCAGGCAAGCTCAACGAGGACGGACGCGTGCGCAAATACAACGCCGCCTTTGACTGCCAAAACGGTAAGCTGCTCGGCGGTTATCAGGGACGCAGCTTCTTCATCAAGACATCGCTGCCCAACTACCGCGAATTTGACGACTGCCGTCATTTTTACAGCCTGCAGAAGCTCTGCGCCGAAGAAGGTGCAAGCGTCAGCGAAGCACTGCAGCCTTTGGAAATCGTCATCCGAGGCACCAGCCTGCGCATCGGCGTCATGCTGTGCGAGGACGGCTGGACGGAAAACTATCACCTTAACGTACCACAAACGTTGGCAGCCAACGGAGCACAGCTTTTATGCAACCTTTCCTGCTCCCCCTACACGCTGGGTAAAAACCGTAAGCGCAACCGCCTCTTCAGTGCACAGGCACGCACCGCAGGCATTCCGCTTATCTACTGCAATAACGTCGGCATTCAGAACAACGGCAAGAATATCTTCACCTACGACGGCTGCAGCTCCGCTTATAACGGTGACGGCAGTCTGGTAACCTCTGCGCCCATGTATGAGGACACCTTTTTGGAATTGACCTGGGACACCGAAGCGAACTGCATCATCCCCAACTGCCCGCCTGCCATACTGCCCCAGGAGCCGGAATCCGTTTACCGCGCCCTTCGCTACGGCACAGCCAAATTTCTGCAGCAATGCGGCATCAAGCGCATGACTATTGGTCTTTCCGGCGGCATCGACAGCACCGTAACCGCCGTTATGTATGCAGATATTTTGGGACCGGAAAACGTGCTGCTGCTCAACCTGCCTTCACGCTTCAACTCCGCTGCCACGCGCAACAGCGCGCAGCAGCTGGCGCAGGCACTTGGCGCCAACTACGCCGTAATGCCCATCAGCGAAAGCTATGAGCTGACAGTCAAGCAGCTGGAAGAAACTCCTATCACCCATCTGGCAGACGGCAGCAGCTTCAATCTGCAGCTTAGCGGACTGATTAAAGAAAATATCCAGGCCCGCGACCGCGGCGCACGCGTCATCGCCGCTGCGTCAGCAGCCTTCGGTGGAGCCTTCAGCTGCAACTCCAATAAAGCAGAGCTGGCTATCGGCTACGCCACCTTCTACGGTGACATCTGCGGCGCTATGGCCATGATTGGGGACCTGTGGAAGCATCAGGTATATGCTCTCGGCCGTTACCTGAACGAAGTAGTCTACAAACGCGAAATAATCCCCGAAGCCATCTTCACCATCCGTCCCAGCGCCGAGCTTTCGGACGCACAGACAGTAGGCAACGGCGGTGACCCGCTGGTTTACGGCTATCATGATTACCTGCTGCGTGCCTTTATCGAAAATTGGCACAAAACAACGCCGGCAGATATCCTGCGCTGGTACAAGGCAGGCACGCTGGCTGCAGAGCTCGGCTGTACGCAGGAAGCGATTGAAGAGGCCTGCCCCGACGCTGCAGCGCTGATTGCTGATTTGGAGCGCTGGTGGAGGCTGTTCGCCGGCTTTGCTGTTGCCAAACGCATTCAGGCACCGCCTGTTTTGTCGCTCACCAAACGCGCCTTTGGCTACGACCACCGCGAAGCACAGCTTACGCCCTATTTCTCACGCGAATATTACGAGCTTAAGGAAGAACTGCTGAAATAAACAATCTTTCAGGCAGAAGGAAAATATGATTTCAAATATTTTTCTTCTGCTTCATGATTAACAAAGTATATATTTTCTCTTGACATCTGTTTAATTAAATAGTATAATACCTTTTGTATTCGGGGTGTAGCGCAGTTTGGTAGCGCACCTGCCTTGGGAGCAGGGTGTCGCAGGTTCGAATCCTGCCACTCCGACCATGCGGGTGTAGTTTAGTGGTAAAACCTCAGCCTTCCAAGCTGATGTTGTGGGTTCGATTCCCATCGCCCGCTCCAAATTAATATGGTTCAGTAGCTCAGTTGGATAGAGCAACGGCCTTCTAAGCCGTGGGTCGGGGGTTCGAATCCCTCCTGGATCACCATGAAGAAAACCCCGCAACCATGCAGGTTGCGGGGTATTTTTGTGTGTAAATAACGCAGAATGTACTCATCTTCTCAGTACATTCTGCGTTTTTCTTTACAAGCTCAAAAAGTTTTTCAAGATCGTCCGTCCCTGCGGCGTCATAATCGACTCCGGATGAAACTGCACACCATACACCGGCAACGTTTTATGCTGCAGCGCCATAATCTCATCCTTCGCTGTTTTTGCCGTAACCTCTAGGCATTCTGGCAAGCTTTCCGGCTCCACAATCAGTGAATGATAGCGTGCTGCCTCAAAGCCGTCCGGCATATCCTTAAAGATGGGGCTTGCAGCCTCCAGATACACCTTGTCCGCCTTACCATGCACAATCTCCGGCGCATGCACCACATTGCCGCCAAAGGCTTCACCAATTGCCTGATGCCCTAGGCAGACACCTAAAATCGGGAACTCACCGGCAAGCTGACGGATAATCTCCAGACAAATACCTGCCTGCTTGGGATTGCCCGGCCCCGGCGAAATAATAATATGATCCGGTTGCATAGCTCTGATATCCTCAATCGTCAGCTTATCATTGCGCACAACCTTGATATCAGGATTAATTTCGCCAATCAGCTGATACAGATTAAAAGTAAAGCTGTCGTAGTTGTCTATAATCAAAATCATTCCTTACTCCTCCTCTGCCGTCATGCGCAACGCCGTCATGCAGGCGCCTGCCTTATTCACGGTTTCCTGAAATTCATTATCCAACACGGAATCCGCAACGATACCGCCGCCGGCCTGAATATAAACCCTGTCGTTCTTTTTAACCATAGTGCGGATGGTAATACAGATATCCATGTTGCCGCCAAAATCGAGATAACCCATGCCACCGCCGTAAATACCGCGGCGCTCCGGCTCCAGCTCGTCAATAATTTCGCAGGCGCGAATCTTCGGCGCTCCGCTCAGCGTGCCTGCCGGGAATACCGCCCGCAGCGCGTCAAGTACGTCCTTATCGGCGCTCAGTTGGCCTGTAACCTTGCTCGTGATATGCATAACGTGCGAAAAACGCTTAATCGCCTTGTAATCGCTCACCTTAACGCTGCCAAAGTCGCAGACACGGCCCACATCGTTACGCCCCAAATCCACCAGCATATTATGCTCCGCGATTTCCTTGGCATCTGTCAAAAGCTCCTGCTCCAGCACCAAGTCCTCCTCGCTCGTCCGTCCGCGGCGGCGTGTGCCAGCAATAGGCATGCTGATGACCTTTTTGCCAACCACCTTCACCAGTGTTTCCGGCGAGCTGCCGGCGATTTCCATATCGTCATTATGTAAAAACACCATGTACTGCGAAGGGTTCGTCGTTCTCAAATAGCGGTAAGCGCTGAAAAGGCTTTGGTCATAGGTTGCGCTGAATTTTTGCGCGTAAACAATCTGAAAGGCATCGCCGTTTTTGATATATTCCTTGCAGCGGAGCACATTTTTATTATACTGCTCACGGCTCTGGTTACTGGTGAACTCGCCCAGCTTAGCCTTTACAGGCTTCTTCGGCTGCACAGGCTGCAGCAGCATTTCCTCCATCGCCGCAATTTCACGCTCTGCTTTAGCGTAATTGATGGCAGCATTATCCGTTTTGACATTCACAATCAGGAAAATCTTCTGCTTGAGATGGTCAAAGGCAATCAGCTTATCAAACAGCATTAAATCAACATCGGCAAATTCCGCCTTGCGCTCTTTATTCACACACATATCCGGCTCGCAGTAGCGCATAAAATCAAAGCCAAAGGTGCCTACAAGACCGCCGGTAAAGTTAGGCAGGCCATCAATCTGCGGTGCCTTGTATTCCTCCAGGATATGGCGGATGCAGCCCAAGGGATCGTTTTCCTGATACTTCACGGCAGCACCGCTGATGATTTCCGCATTACCGTCGGTTATTTTCAAACGCAGCACAGGATCATAGCCTACAAAGGAATAACGCGCCCAATGCTCACCGCCCTCAATGCTTTCCAAAAGGAAGTAATTGCGGCTGCTGCGTCTTACATTGTCCAAAAATGCCAGCGGCGTCAGCATATCCGCCAGGCATTCCTTCGCTACCGGCACAGCCTTGTAGTCCTTTGCATACTGCATGACCTGCTCCAAAGATAAATTCAACATTTTGTCACCTCATCTGCTTATTTTCACCCATGTCAACAAAAAAGCCTGTCCTCGTACTGCTCTCTTTGAGCAATATCAAGGACAGACTATAAATTCTTATACCTGCGGTACCACCTTGCTTCGCCGTACACCGGCGCTCTCTCGCAGAATGCTGACACATTCCTCACCCTTAACGCCGGTGTAACGTTGCCGAATACTCTCGCCTAAGCGATTTGACAGCACCCTCAACGGTCCATTTATCAGCCTGCATCTCTATCCGGCTCCCACCTGCCCGAACTCTCTGTAAGCGCATTTACTGACTTGATCTCCGTCTCAACGGTTTGTGGTCTTTTTTGAAGTTGTGCCTAGTGTATCACTCTGCATTAATAGTGTCAAGAAAATATTACACTTTGCGTACTTCTGATTATTTTGCAGTAAATAATGTAAAGCAGGTTACAGTTTCAAAATAACTGCGCAACAGCAAGCAATGTATATATTACGCAAGTTTTTCTTCTGCATGAGAAAAACTCACTCAAAACTCAAAATTTTTCTTTTCTAAACGAAAAACTTCTGATTTTTAAGCATTGTTTCTTCTGCAGGTGAAAAACTTTTGGATGTAGGAAGCAATATAACTACTTGACTCAGTTTTATTCCAAAAGAAAATCTATGATATTCTTTTGCTCAATCCCATCCTCACCCATAGGGAATTCATCAAGAGTAAGCACATACTTCGGATAGCTGTCATTAATCTTTTTTAGCGGAGCAAACTCACGCTCATATGTTTTTTCATCTAAAACCGTTGCTGATACTTGATAATAAATGCGCTTATCCTCTTTTTGAGCAATGAAATCTACTTCGAGCAAATCTAATTTGCCTATGCTGACCTGATATCCTCTTCGCAAAAGCTCCAGATAAACAATATTTTCAAGAATATGTCCGATATCGCGAATGCGTTCACCCAATAAAAGGTTACGCAAGCCTATATCAACGATATAATATTTTTCCAGTGATTTCAAAAACTCTTTCCCTTTGATATCATAGCGATTTGCTTCATACAAAATAAAAGCATCTTTTAGTGCTCTAATATAGTTATCAATAGTCCCTGATGTAGTCCTTCTGCCATTACTGTTCAAGGTATCAGCTATTTTTTTAGTTGAAACTATATTTCCTATATTATCAAATAAAAATCGTATTACATCTTCTAAGAGCTTTACGTCTGAAATTCTCTTGCGTTCAACAATATCCTTAAGTAAAACAGTGTTGAATATACCTCTAAAGTATTCCAAGCGAACTTCTTTGTTATCAATAGTTGCAGCATAAGGAAAGCCACCATTAAGATAATATTTATTAAACGCCGTCTTTTTATCTCCACCGACTAATTCCCAATACTCCTTAAACGACAACGGTAGTATGCTCAGTTCAATATACCTTCCAGACAACAATGTAGATAATTCACCAGAAAGCAAATATGCATTAGAACCAGTAATATAAATATCTACATCATCACGTAAGAACAAACTGTTGATAGCCTTTTGAAACTCAGGAACAATTTGTATTTCATCTAAGAATATGTAATTTTTTTCATTAGGGGATAAGTTTTCCAGGATATGATTATATAAAACATGATAATCCTTAAGACTTTCCCAACGCAAATCTTCAAAATTTATATATTGACAGCATGAAGGATGCACACCACTGCTCACTAAAAAATCTCTATACATTTCCAGCAGTGTCGACTTACCGGAACGACGCACACCTGTAATAACCTTGATAATCTTTTTATCTCGCATCAATTTTAGTTTTTCCAAATATGTCTGACGTACAATCATACAAATCCTCCTCTCCCAAACTAGCATTATACTTCTTTGTCCTTTATATCATAACAGAAAGGATAATCCTACGCAAGTTTTTTCTTCTCCATGAGAAAAACTCATCAAAAGCCCAAAGTTTTTCTTTTGTAAACGAAAAACTTCTGAATTTCAAGTACTTTTTCTTCTACAGGCGAAAAACTTGGGAGTTAAAAATTTCTTTATACAAGCGAAAAAAGGCGGCACACTCGCGCCGCCCCAAGGCTTCAAGTATAAACTTACTATTTCATACACGCATCACGTGGCAGTCCCAGCTGCTCGCAGATGTCACCCCATTTTTGCTGACGTGTTTTCATCGCCAGCAGCTCCTCCACGCTCTTGTCGCAGTGGCGTGCCAGGAACATCGCACGCTTCACCTGATGCGAAGCATAACCCATGCGCATGTATTTGTCTACCAGCTTTTTATCCAGGCCGAACAAACGGTGAATGCGGTCAACCTTGTACTCATGCTCGGCACGCGCCAGCTTCTCCGGCGTCAGCCCCAGCAGATAATCAACACGCGTCCAAACGTATTTATCGCGCAGCTGCGCAACCTCCTTCACCGGCTTTTTCGCTGCATAGGCATGCAGGCAGAGCTTTTTCAGCTCCATGTAGCTGATGCCGCTGTCAAAAAGCTCGCCAAGGTCCTCCTTGTCGAAAAGGAAGCTGTCATGCAGGCCGTTCACTGCCTTTTCCTTATCCATAGGCTTCTTGCCTGCGGCGCTGGCAGTTGCTCCGCCAACAACAAAAAGACCGCAGAGCATGAGGCAGATTAAAAGTGTTATCTTTTTCATTTTGCACCTCCGAGGTAAGTCAGCAAGTTAAAAATTGGCGGCGCATTTGCGCCGCCGTAGGGTTAAGAGTTAGAAGCTGTATTCATAGCCAACCATGAAGTTACGGCCTAAGGAATAATAGTTAGCTGTACTATTTGTAGTAATGTCAAGTCTATCAAACAAATTATTAATGTGTAAAAATGCCTTTTGATTTTTCTCAGGGGCATAAGTGAAATGCAAATCAGTAAAGCACTGTGGTTTGAGTTCACGTTGTGGTTTATTAAACGCCGCTCTTGTAGAAACTCTATCACCCACAAAATTTACAGACATACTAGCAGTAAATTTACTAAATGCATAATCTACAGCACCTTGTAATTGATAATTGTTGTAGATATGATGCCAACCCATATCACCATAAGTGTGTTTATTCTGTGCCTTAGGATTCTGGTAAGTAGCTCCCCAACGAGTACTCCAGTTATCATCGTGTTTCATTGCGTAAGATAATTCTACGCCAGTATTTTTCACATCTTCGTTGAAGTAATTTACTTCTTCGATAGTACCGGCATTATCGTATTTTACGTCAGCATCAATAGAGTCTTTTATTTTAAAATTGAATAATGCGAAACGCAAATTACCTTTACCTATATTAGCCTTATAACCAACCTCATAATGTGTACCTTGTTCAGGTCTTAAGTCTAAACCAGGATTAATATTACCAGTACCAAAAATCTGCGTTAAATTCGGCAATCTGAAAGATTTACCAGCTTTAGCGTAAAAACTGCTATCCTCGGTCAAGTTCAATACATATTGAATCTCAGGAGTAAACTTATTCATATTTTGTGCTGAAACATTTGTGGTAATATTTTTATCAAGATTTGTCTGAGAACCATCAGAACCACATGCCCAAGTTTGGCGTGCGTTAAAAATCAAATTAGACTTATCTGTTAAGTGCCAATCATAAGATGCATATAATGAGTAGTTATCTCTCTGATAATTAGAATTAGCTTTGAAAGTTTTCTTGCTGCCAGGATAGGTTACCTTAGAAGCATAGGCATCCATATCCTCTTTTTGATATGTTGCGCCAATCAAAAATGTATTGTCGCCTAATTCGAATTGCTTTTGAATATCAAAGTTCGTATTATGCCCTTTTCTTGAAGAATAAGGTGTAGTAGTTCCTAATACACCATTAGTGAATCGAGCTTGATCATAGGATTTTTCTTGAGTACCATATGACAAATTAGCTTTCAAGCCATCTTTATCATACTGTAACAAAAACATATTGTCGGTATCTTCATAATAATTGTTTTGCGTTCTAACTTTTGTATCATAGTTCTTTTGCCAATATTGATGCTTGTTATTGGAATAGCTATGAGTAAAAGTTAAACCATCCAACATCTTCCAATCCCACAAAATGCTTTTTCTTTCACCTTTACCATAATCATACATGGCTCTGGATGTCGAAGTAGGACTCGGACCACTCATTTTATCAGCAAACCCTCTATGCTCGTATCCAGCAACGACATTAAACTTATCTGCACCAGCACTCACATTATAGCGTTGTCTACCAAAATTGCCTGCTGCTACTTTAACAGTATTACTCATCGTTTTTTTGGTAATAATGTTAATTACACCACCAGTAGCTTCACTGCCATATAAAACAGAACCGCCACCCTTTACAACTTCAATTTTTTCAATAGACTCTGTAGGAATATCTTCCAAGTTATATTTGCCATCTTGGTTCATAGGAACACCATTCACCAAAACCAAAGTACCCTTTTCAACGGCACGAATCATAACCTTACTTGTCATTGTACCCATACCAGTACCATTGAAACCTTGAGATTGTGTATTAACCCCTAACGTATTTTGTAATACATCGTAAGCATTGGCAGCACTGCTTTTTTCAATCTGTTCTTCAGAATAAACCTCAACAACAGCCGGAATATCCAAATCCTTTTTTTCTGTTCTTGTTGCAGTAACTACCATCTGATCAAGCGTGTACTCCTGCAGCTCTTCAGCAAATACGTTTGCACCCCCCCACATTACACTACCAGTAATGAGGGCCGTCATCAATAAGCCTTTTGTCATCTTCATTTTACTCATACTCCTATCAAAAAAATTTATTGAAAAGCCCCAGCACACCCAGTCTTTCATGGTCATATGCAACAAGCTTCACAATCGGCAAAAAATATCTGTATATCAACTCATTCAGTTAATATTATATCTTATTCTAAACTATATAGCTACTTTATAGGCAAGATATTTGCAAAAATTTTTGCAAATAAAAAAATCACCGCCAGATTCGTCTTCAATCATGGCGGTGATCAATGTTTTTATTAATTTGTATCCCTAGGCGCTCATTTTAGCAGCCAGCGCACGCACTTCCTTCACCGAAAGCTTAGAGTACTTAACAATCTTATCTATGCTTTCATTATTGGCAAGCATCTCTTTGGCAACGCTAATACGTGCTTCCTTTTGCGCTTTAGCAGCTTTAGCTTCATATTTTTTCGCCATTTTTTCCAAGGCTTCTTTTTCACGCTTTGCTATAAGCTTTTCCATTACATCGCCCATTTTATCCAAGCCCTCCTTCTCTTCTTTAAAGTATCTAATTTTTTCAGCAAGCTTTTCATAATGCATATCATCAGGATTCTTGCAGCAAAAGTCATGCATCAGCATTCCTAAAGGAGTGTCATTATGAATTTTGGCATTAACGTAGATAATATGCGAGCCATCTGCAAAACTGTGACCGTTCTCATCTATCGTTCTATGAATATGATAGATTGGCAACAGTCCTTTAAGAACATCTTCCCTTGTAATGAAAATAACATAGTTCTCAGGGATTTTGTCAAAATACTCACCCTTCGGCAAGCTTTTGGCATCCAACAGGCTCATATGATAGCGTGCTCTTTGAGGAATGGCGCCACTGCTTTCATTCTGTACTTCGACATTAAACTTGGTGCCATCAGCTTTCTCAGCTAAAATATCGAGCTGCAAATCCCGTCCTTGAAGATTTTTAAGACGTTTTTGTGTAGATACTTTCTTTACTTTGATTGTATCATTTTCTAAGATAATCCGCAATATAAATTGCGTGCGCTCTATATCATCTTCAAAAATCTTGGTCATAAACGGGTCATCCATAAGAGTAAATTCTTTAATTGAATTCAATAAATCTTGCTTTACTTTTACCATTTGTTATTTATAGCCTTTCTTCTGATTTTTCTGACTAGTCTTTGTGCTTATTATATTAACAGAGAAGGTTACAATAGTCAAGTTATTTTTCTGAAAATTCGCTTTTATTTTTGCAGTATATTAAAAGG
>ULPU01041697.1_pt1 | contig 12549 bp, 9 predicted proteins | sample 1953821 | NCBI WGS metagenome assembly ULPU01 (sample SAMEA4835637, study PRJEB28245) | human gut metagenome | biome: gut microbiome; material: fecal sample | place: Denmark | collected 2008
AACGAGGAACAGTTGGGGCGTTGCCCCAAACCCCAGCAGGGACGCTGTCCCTGCACCCTGCAAGGGACAGACGAAAAGGGACGAAGTCCCCCCTTGACCCTTTTTCGCGATTGAGTTGGTCTCGCTTCCTTGCTCCTTCCGCGTGCAGCTTTTTGGCGCTTCGCCGAAGCCCTTGTTTGCTCCCCAACTTTCCGTGAAGAACCAAAATTGAGCCGCTGCACGTCCCTTTGTGCAGCGGCTCTTGCCGTATCGGTTTACTTTTCTCCCCCGTCAATCGTCAAGTGGTGACCGAACATACCGTCCATGGCGGGCGAACGCATCCGCATGTCGTAACCTGCGTTGCATTCAAGGAAGTCCGCGAAGGTCTGCGTACCGTAAACGATTCGGGTCAGCACGGCAATGGGCAGCTGAATGTCCCAATCGCGGTGCGCTTCGACAATCGTCTTTTCGCCGTCCTGACAGGTGATGAGCCAGCGCGCGTTGTTCGCGGGAATCTGCTCATCCACCACTTCCAGAACGAACGCGCCGTCGCGCTTGCCGGCGGGCATCTGCCGCAGAATCGCTTCCGCGTTGATGATGCGCACCATCGGCACGGTTTTGGCGCGGCGCGGGATAATTTCGCCATCCAGCGTGATAACGTAGCCCAAATCGGTCATGTCAATCACCTTGCGCGTGTGGATGACGGAGACTGTCGCACCCTGATGATACAGCGCATTCACACTGTCCGCCACCAGCTGACGGGACGAGCGCATCCGCCCGTAGAGGATGCCCAGCAGTACCCCCGCGCCCGCCGAGCAGCCCTGCACCAGCAGCGCCAGCCAGCGAAGCCGCAGGATTTCCGGCGTGCGCAGCTCCTGCATCACCGCCGTGTCCTGCCATACGTTCCAGAATGCCTTTGCAATATCCTTCCACTCCACCAGCACCGTCGGAATCCACTCCGGGAAGGTGTATACCGGCTGAATGATGTAGTTCATCAGCAGCGCCGCGAAAATCGCCGATACCCCGTAGCCGAGGATGAACAGCAGCACCGCGCCTGTCAGCTCCGGCATCAAGCTGATGGCATACTTTTCTTGCAGCCGCTGCCGATAGCGCTTGCCGTAGTGCTTCACGCGCCCATTCAGGAACGCAATGAACCGCAGCAGCACCGTCATGCCGATAAGGAACAGCAGCACGCGCAGCCAGAGCGTCGCGCTCATGCCCTCTTTGCCGAGGTCGAACATGCTGCCGCCGCTCTGCCAGCCCGTCACAACGGACTTGAAGGATACGCTTGCGCCCGTCCCCGGCTTCGGGATTGCCTCCACCAAAAGGGCATCGACGGTTGTGGACGTTTCAATTACACTGTTCAGCGGAATATACGCCGTGTACGCCTGATATTCCCCGACGCGCTTGGAATGCCGCGCGATGCCGATGACCTCATAGCTTTCACCGCCGATGAACACCTTGCGCCCCAGCGGATCGGCGACGCGGAACAGCTTCAGCGCCAAGTCCTCGTCCAGCACAGCGACTTTCCGCCCGCTCTTCAGCTCCTCTTCGTACGGCAGCCGTCCGTAGCGCAGGAGCTTTGGCCGCACCTGAAAGCCATATTTCCCGACCAGCTCCACGCGCGTATCCGACGAGATGTCTCCGCCGGATATCGACGTTTTTTCAATCACACCGCCGATTGTCCAGCGCAGCATCGTCGTCGTATCCCATTCACCGGCTGCGTTTTCCAGCGCCTTCACCTGATCGGCAATCGGCTGATTCGGCGCGGTCTTGCTGTTCTCGTCCTCGCCGGAATTATCCTCCGTCTGCTGGGCGGGCGCGGGCACCAGGTATTGCAGATGGTCGCCTACCTGCTTTGCCTGAACCGCCCCAAACACCAGCGCGGCAGCAAAGGCGGCCAGCAGCGCCCATTGCCACCATTTTCCCAGCTTTTTCACTGCACATACTCCATGACCGTCGCGCCGTCCTCCAGCGCGCGGTCTTCACGGTCGGCGATGGAACGATAGCTCAAATCCTCCTGAATGGAGACCGTGCTGTCGCTGCGCTCGATGACGGTCACGCTGGTCTTTTTGACCTTCATCGTGTTCTGGGAGAGGAAGCCGCCGCCGGAATACTCGACGACGTACACATAGTTCGATTCGCCGTCAGAGCGGACGCAGCTGGGCGCAAGCAGGGTTGTGGCGCTCTTTGCGCGGTAGGTGATTTTCACGTCCACGCCGCCGTCCTGCATGAAGCGGCGAATCGCGGTGGAGTCGCTGCTCAGGTACGTTTCCGGCATCGGCATTTGCAGATACTTCGTGCCATCTGAAGCGATGGTGGTCTTTTCCACGTTGGTGCGCTCGCTGCCGTAGTTGTCGCTGCTGATTTCGGCGCGTGTCCCGTCGGCAATCGTGCGCGTGGAATTGCTGTCCAGCGGCGCGCGCAGCACCGGCACGCAGTCCTCCTTGTTCATCACATACGCAACCTTCGTGCCATCGTAGGTGTCGCCTTCCGCCACTTTCAGCTCGATGATGTAGCCGTCGCGCGGCGCAACAACTGCCTTCAGGCTCGTTTCCAGCACCGTCAGCGTCACCATCTTCTGGTTCAAATCCTCGATTTCCTCCATCAGCCCGTTGCGCTTGGTGATGTACTGGAACACATCGTCTGACACCTTCAGCTTCTTGTTGTCCAGCACCGCGAAGTACGCTGCGCGCGCTTCTTCGTAGGCAGCCTGTGCCGTCCGTGCTTTGTTGACGGCGGCTTTGAGGTCGTCGGACACCTCACCGGACAATGCAAGCTGGCTCTGCCACGTTGAAACATCCCCCGTCAGCACAACAGATTCCTTCGCCGCGGCATAGCGCGCCTCATACGTCGCTTCGCTGAGCGTGTCCTGCGCGTCAAGCAGCTGCTGGTACATGGTGTTCTGGTAGCTTTCCTTGCTCAGTTTGCGGTTCTGCACGTCCAGCTCCAGCAGTTCCTTGTTCTTCGCGTCGTAATCTTCGCGAACCTTCTTGATTTCTTCCTCGTAAGAGGGCGTTTTCGCCGTGAAGATGATATCGCCCTTCTTGACGTAGTTGCCCGCGCGAACATAGAGCTTATCCACGGTGATGTTCATGTCCTTGGCTTCCTTGACGGTGAACTCTTCCGTCTCCGCGAAATAGATCTGCGCACGGAAGGTCATTTTGTCCTCGAAGCGCCCGGAGGTGCTTTGCACGAGCTGTACCTTCGGCGTCGTGATGGTCTGCACCGTCCGCGCGAAGAACATGCACAGCGCCACCGCCACGAACAGCACAATCAGCCCGCGCAGGGCAAATCGTTTAAGCTTCATACGTTCCTTTTCCTCCGTCACTTGAGTTCGCTAAGCTGAATGCCCGCGACGATGTCCTCTTGGAAATACAGATAAATCAGCAGCGTCGGCAGGATGTACAGCGCGCTGCCCGCAAAGGCGACATCCGCCCGATCGGTACTAATCTGGTTGAACATAACCGACAGCGGCTGCAAGTTGGTGTGGTTCGCCAGATAAATCAGCGGCTGTTCGACCATGTTCCAGCAGTCCGCAAAGGACAGCGCCGCCGCCGCACCCAGAATCGGCTTGCACACTGGCAAAATCACATGCACAAACCCGCGTACCGGGCCTACGCCGTCCACCATGCCCGCCTCCAGCAGTTCATTCGGGATGCCTACCATGAACTGGCGCAGGAGGAAGATGTAGAAGGGCGAAAAGCACATCGGCAGAATGACCGCCCACGGCGTTTCCATGATGCCCAGCCATCGCAGGACGGTGACGCTTGGCGCCATCGTGACCTGAAACGGCAGGATCATCAAAACCAGAATGCAGAAGAAGAGCAAATCGCGCCCGTGGAACTGGAAGCGGCTCAGGCAATACGCCGTCAGCGGCACAATGAGCGCCTGCCCGACCAGAATCGCGCCGGTGTACATCATGCTGTTGCAGAACAGCTTCAAATACGACGGTTCTTCAATGAAAATCTTGTAGTACTGCCGGAGCGAGAACATCGCGGGTGAATACAGCACGTCAAGCCACTTCGTCGTGTCGTAGCTGCCGCGCCCTTTCAGGTACGCCGTGATTTCCGACTGCGGGAAGAACGAATACAAGAACGTAAATACAATCGGGATAAGGATGACTGCCGACAGAATGGTCAGCAGCACAAACGCCAGCTTTCCGCCGAAGGACAGGCGGTTGTGGCGATGATGAATTTTCTTCTTGCGCGCCATCATACTGCCTCCTGTCCTCAGTTATTGGGCGAGCGAACCGCTTTGCTCAGGTACATCAGCGCGAACAGCACCATCACGCCCACGGCGAAGATATACGCTGCCGTCGTCACATCCTGATATTCCAGGCGGGCGAACTTGTTGTTCATGAAGTGCTGCAAGGTATAAATCGCGTTGGACGGATACGCGCCGCCGATGAAGTAGACTTCCTTGAAGATTTTGAACGCATTCACCCACGCCAGCACGAACACGAGGAACGCCGTCGGCATAATCTGCGGGAGGGTGATGCGGAACGACTGCGTCCACCAGCCCGCGCCTTCCAGTGCGGCGTATTCATACAGCGAGGGATGCACCGCCGACAGCGCCGACGCGAACAACACAACCGAGAACCCGACGTTCTTCCAGATATACAGCAGCACAATCGGCACGCGGAGTGCGTCACCCTCCAGCCACAGCACGCGCTCCATCCCCAGCGCCGTCACCATGCGGTTGATGACGCCGCCATAGTCGAACATCAGCGTCCAAATCAGCAGCATGGCAGAGGACGGCATCAGATACGGCAGCAGCAGAATGTTTCGGAATGCCGTTGAGCGGTCTTTGAGCGTTTTGAGCATTGCCGCCAGCAGGAACGCCAGCAGCCAAATCACCGGCGCGCACAGCAGTGACAATTCCCATGTGTTCTTCAGTCCCAGCTGGAACATGCTGTTCTGCAGCGTCCGCTCGTAATTCGCCAGCCCGACGAACTGGTTCTCGAACGACCCGTCCATCAGCGACGAATAAATGCCCCCGAAAAACGGGACGACATAAAACAGCATCAGTCCCGCCAGCCCCGGCAGCAGCAGCAGCCACACGACCTTTTTCTTCCGAAACATGTTTCCTCCTGAACCACGCACAGGCAGGCGGTCTTTTCCGCCTGCCCTGAAGCGCTATAAGATACCCCAGAGGCTCTGCCTCTGGACTCCGCAAGGGGCCTTGCCCCTTGACCCCACAAGGGAGTTCCTCCCTTGACCCTTTCGCGCGATTGAGCTGCGCGCGTCTGCATACAGGTTCCGCGTGTTTATCCGTCAAAAGTTACGGAACAAACCCAGAAACATGGGAGGCGACCGAAGGAGTCCAGAGGGCGACCGGAAAGCCCTCTGGAACTCGCTCAATCGACAACTTCCTTAAGAACAGACCATAATCTGCCCAGCTGGAAAATCCTTTTACTGATTTTCCAGCTGAATCATCCGCAGCTTTCCATCCGCCTCGCGAATGAACTGGTCAATCGTAATCTGCCCATCGACATACCGCTGCACCAGCGTTTTCAGCCCCGATGTGTTGTCCGTGCTGTCCAAAACCGTCGGTTTGCCGATGTACAGCGCCGGCAGAATCACATCCTGATACCGCTGAATGTACGCCGGCGATACCGTATAACGATCGCTTTCCGCGCTTTGTTCCATGTACCGCTTAAATTCGTCCAGCTGTTCCTTGTAAGCGTTCTTTTCTTCCGCCGACGCTTCGTCGTACGCCTTCTGATACATCACGAGGTCTGCTTCGTCCTGCTTCCGCTGTTCCTCGTACCATGGATTTTCAATCGGCGTCGTGCAGCCTGCCACCAGCTCCACCTTCTGTTCGTCGCGGATGTTCTTGATGACGTATTCCAGCAGCGTGCCGATTTCGTCGCTGTCCGTCGTGCGCGGATTGACGAACATCAATTCCAACTCAACGCCTTGGCCGAGGTAGAAAGCCGTGTCCTTCGTCAGCGTCATCTGAATGAGCTTGGGCGTCTTGTCCTTGCCGAAGGTCACGTCGCCGTCGTAGTAGGAGTTCAGCATCCAAGTGCCAGTGAAGATGAGCGGCTGCTTGTAGTCGCTTTCTTCGTCACTCGTTTTCTTGTTGCTTTCCTCAATGCGGTCGCAGCGCATGGCGTCAATCGCCGCCACCATCTCGCGGAAAATCGGGTCGTCGAAATGCAAGTCCTGATTCGTCGCCTGGCAGTATCCCTTCCACTCGCGCAGTGCCAAGCGGAACATGCGGTCTTTGTACTTTTCGGTCGAGTCCAGCGGCGCAAAGTTCGGGTAATCCTCCACAAACTCGTTGTTCCAGCGCGTCACAAAAGCGCACAGGTCGATGAAGTTCGTCGGAATGTCGTCCATCGTCAGTCCCATTTCCTCAAACACCTTCGGGTTGATGGTGAACGCGTACGCGCCGCTGACGCTGATGGGCAGGGCGAAAATCTTGCCGTTTGCGTCGGTCACGAAATCGCGGAAAACGGGATTCAGGCTCTCAACATACGCCTTCACCGCCGGGTACACGGACAAGTCCTTGCAGTATCCCTTCTGGTTCAGCCGCTCAATCGCCAGGCCGCCCGCCGCGTCGCGCGACGTGTACGAATTGACATACGCACTCACGATATCCGGCGCATCGTCGCCCGAAGCGAATGCGCGCGCGACCTCTTCCGCGCTGGCGCTGTCAATGTCCGAATCCGAGACAACCGCCACTTCCGGGTAGTCCACCGCGTAATCGCGGATGCCGCCCCAGACGCTCGTGCCGGACAGGTGGATGACGTGGTTCGGCTGATAGTTTTCCGTCAGCGTGCGCGCGAAGATGCCGGAGCTGTAATGCGCCGAAACAATCGTATCACCCACGATTGCAACGTGATAGCCCTCCACCGGGAGGTACGCATACAGCGTCGCCTTCTGGAAGTTCGTCGTGCCCATGATCTGCGTGCTGTCACAGTACAGCACTGCATCCAGTGGTTCGCTGTACACCAGCTGCTGATAAGAGAAATCATCTCTCACGCCAATGCTGCTGGACAGCATCGTCGTCGTATCCGTCGCCGGGTCATAGACCATTGCCATCTGCGGGATGCGGTTGCCGTTTTCGTCCCAATCTTCCCTCTTCTGCAAGGCAATCACGAGAAATTTGCCGTCCTTGTAGGCGCAGAAGTTGCGCACGTTCTCCACATTCGCCTTGCGGACGCTGCCATCCGTCAAGCTAAGCGCGTAAAGGTTTGTCACTCGGCCCTTGTCGTCCCATGTGTTCATCAGCATCAGCACAGTATTGCCCGATGCCGCCACCGTGTCCGGAAGAAGGGCATAGCTGTAATCTTCCTCCTCTTGGATGAAGATTTTCGTGTCCTGCACCGTTGCAACATCAGTGTACACGGCCTTGCCGTTTTCGCCGCTGATGGTGAAGATGCCGCCGGTCAAGTGGTTGATGCCGTACACCTTTTCGCCGTCCGTGACGAGCATGGAGAAGCAATGCGCCGCGTCCGGCAGTTCCGTGCCCGCGAGAGCGTCCTCTTTCAGGTTTTCCAGCCGTTCTTGCAGGTCTTTCAGCTGCGCATAGTCTCCCGCCCGGTACATATTCGACGCAACGAGCGTCATTTCCTGCTGACCGGGCTGCCAAGTGTAGAGCGAATACAGGCGCGAGGTTTGCTCCTGCATGAGAATCGCCACGCTGCTGTTCAGCGACAGCAGTCCCTCCGTGGAATAGCTTTCCTTGCGTTCTTCCTTCGGCAGCGCTTCATTCGCGATACTTTCGTCTTCGCCCATTGACTTGAAAATCGTCCGATTCTCCGCCGCCGCGCAGCCAATCAGCAGACTTGCCGCCAGCAGCACACTCGCCATTTTTCTGAACTTCATGCTCCTTGAAACCTCCTTCACGTTCCACCCTTTGCAGGGGCATATCATTATTTCCATCTGTGCGAACCATCCGGCAGCGCTTTTCCGTTCAGCCAACACATATTAGACGTTTGAAAATCCCTTTTCGTTTCCTCTTTTACAAATTTTCTTCAAGGGGCATTGCCTCTTGACCCTTCCGCGCGATTGAGTTGACTGCTTTTTCATACTTTTTCCGCGTGTTTATGCAGGGAGAAAAAGTTTTATTGCTCCAATCCTTCTATCAGCTTATCCGCTTCCTCCACAAACTCCTCCAGCGAAATTTTCCCCTGATGCACCTGCGACACCAGCGCACTGAACGCATCCGAATCCGCCAAAATCCCCGGACGGCGCAGGTAGCTCATCGGCAGAATCGTCTGCTGATAGAGTTCAATCGTCTTGGGCGCAATCGTCCACCTCTCCCGCACAGTGTATCGCTGCAAACTCGCCTCTTCTTCATTGATGCGCTCCTGAATCCCCTGCTTCTTCCAAACAGGTGCATTCTCCTGCTGCCTGCGCAGTTCCGTCAGCGTTTTCTCGTAGTCGCTCACCATTACCAAGTAGTAGGAATCCTCTATCGGCTCGTCGTAATCCGCCAGCAGCACGCACTTTGCCGTTGCTTCCTGGTCAGCGATGACCTGCGCAAGCAGCTTGCCGACTAAATCCACATTCGTCGTCCGCGGATTCACCACCAGCACAGTCATGTAGCCGATGCCGTAATGCGTGGTCACGTCCGGCGTCAGCGCCATCGGCAGGAAAATCCGGCTGCCAAAAGCATCCGCGTAGTTTGCGAAATTCCCAACTGCCTGCGCCTCCGTCCAGATCAGGCATTCGCGGTAGTCGCTGATTTCTTCGTTGACCTGCTGATTCGCCTGCTCGATTTTGTCCGTGCGCATGGCATCCAGCGCCGCCATCATCTCCCGAAAAACGGGATGGTCAAAGCGCAGGGGAATGTTCTCCGCCTGACAGTAGCCAATCCAGTCGCGCACCATCAGGTCAAAGACGCGCTCGCGGTATGATTCCGTCTCCTCCAGCGGCGTGTAGGCGGCATACGCGCCCGTGAGGTTGTCGTTCCATTTCGTGATGAACGCACAAAGGTCAATGAGATTCGTCGGAATGTCGCTTTCCTGCAAGCCGAGCTTTTCCATCACGTTTCGGCTGATGAAGTAGCCGTAACTCCATGCGTAGATGGGCAGAGCGTAGATTTTGCCGTCGCGCGTCACTGCGTCGCGGTAAATTTCGTTCATCCGGGGCACATAGTCCGATACCTCCGGGTAGATTGACAAGTCCATGCACCAGCCCTTGTCCATCAGCACGTCCAGCGGCCAGCTGCCGTCCGCTTCAGGCGTATCCGGCGTCAGCCCCAGGCGCAGGATGTCCGGCGCATCGGCAGAGGCACTCATGCGCGCCGCCAAGCTCGCCGCATTCATAGCGCTCTTCGTCAGCGTCTCCTGCGCCAGAATCACCTTCGGATTTTCCTCCGCGAAGTGCTGCAGGGCGGTGTTGCTTGCGCCGTTGCTGCTTTGGATGCGCAGCACGGTCATATCGCCGTTTTCCTTCGAGCGGACGTAAACGCTGCTCCGGTTCACACCGACGATGCTGTCTTTTGTGACCGCAATATCCACGTTCGCTGCCGGGAAGGTTACCACAGGTTCTTCCTGCACGAAATCCGTCGTCCGCACAATTTGGCGTGTTCTCACGTCGTAGTAGCTGCCGCTGTACGGGTCATACGCGCCGCATTCGCTGCGTTTTTTATACGGCACACCCGTGCTGAGCAGGGTTTCCTCCCCCGTCGCCACGCTATAACGCGACAGTGTATACGTTCCGCTGCTGCGGCTGATTTCGTTGGGCGGCCCCTCCAGCCGCCACAGCAGCAATTCTCCATCTGCCCATTCGTGCATAGCTTCCAGCGATTCATCCGCAATTTCGCGAATGGCGCCGTCTGTCAAGTCCACCAGCACCACCTTGATGCCGTTTTCCTGCATCACGCTGATTGCCAGCACCGAACCGCAGACATACATCCGCGTCAGCGACGCCGGATAGGTGTATATTTTGTCTGTCTCCAAGTCCCGATAGCTGATGTTCAGGCAGGACAGATTCTCCATCGTGCAGACGTCTTCTGTCTGCAAACCGTCCTTCGTCTCCGAAATTTTGAAAATCAGCCCATTTATGCGGTTGAGGGCATAGAGCGTTTCGCCGTCGGAGGTCAGATTGCTGATGGCATGGGTCAAATCGGGCATCCGGTAATTCGGCACACGGCTCATGGAGTATTCGCAGGATTCCTGCGCCGTCTCCATCGTATCGCTGTTCATCACCCAGTAGAACCCGCCGCCGAGCTTGCGCATTTCCGTCATGCCGTCCTGCCAGAAGTACAGCGACAAGCTGTCATAATTATCATCATTTGCCAGTAGCACCACGCCGCCCATGGCGCGGGTCACGCTGCAAATGGACAGCTCCGTCGGGCGCAGCTGGAATGGCGTGGCTTCATCCACCTGACCCGGACGGGTGTAGAGGGTCAGCCGCTCCGCCTGTGCCTGCGGGAGCAGCAGGAGGAGCATCATTAGGGGGATAAGCAGGCGTCGGGCACGCATGGCAATTCGCTTCCTTTCCATTCTTCATGGGTTCGTCATCCAATTAGACGGCGCATTTCGCGCTTTTTTTCGGGAATTTTCAGAATTTTTCGCTGCAAAAAAGGCACTGCCGCGCGTGCAGTGCCTTTCGCGTTTTATAGTCCTGACAGTGCCGCCGAAAGTTCCTGCAGTGCCGCAGAAAGGTTCGTTTGCTCCTCCATCGTGCTCATACCGGTGATGAGCTGGTTGGAATAGGCGTCGAGGATGGTGTAAATCCTTGAAATCAGTTCCGTGCTGACGTAGGCGTGGTTCGTGCCGTCCTGCAGCATTTTCATTTGGTTGATAACGTCAATCGCGTGCACATCGGCGCGGATTTTGCCCACTGTGGCTGCCGAGGACGAGCTGGCTGTCCGGCTAAGCGTTGTCGACAGCGCCACCGCGTCCCGGCACTGTTCCTGCATCATGGCGATATTGCGGCTGTTGACGCCGGAAAGCTTCGCAACGGTCGTCACGCTGACAGCCGCCAGCGCCACAACCAGCGCCAGCAGGATCAGCATCACAATGCCCCGTCCGCGCGGCGCAGGAACACCCGTCCCGACGCTCAATCGCTTCTGGTTGGCCATATAGCGGCCCTTCATCCATTTTTCCATATGTGTTTCCTGTTCCTCCATTCTGCGCGGAAGTTCCGTCAAAATCATCAAGGGACAGCGGCGCAGCACTGTCCGTATGGTTTATCTTATCACACTTTTGCCTTTCCGTAAAGCGAACATCCAAAAGATTTACATTCCCGTATACTTTCTGACGCTTTCGGGGATATTGACGGTATCATCAGCGGAGGTGAACCCATTATGAAACGAACACTTCCTGCCCTGCTGCTCTGCTGGGTGCTGCTGTTTTCCGTCCCCGCGCTGACGGAGGACGCCCTGCTTCGTTCGCTCTTCGGCTGGACGGCGTATTTCGCGCGCATCCCGGCGGATGCCGCCGATACACCCGATACCCTCGAATGGGACTGGACGTGGAACGGCTTCTGGCGCGCGCTGTTCGGGATTTCCGCATAAGAAGGAGGAGAAATCCGCATGATTTATGTGCAGCTGCGCGCCCGCGTGAAGCTCGCGCAGGGCGAAACCCTCCATGTCGCGGATGCTGCCAAAGTGCTGGGCAGCGAAAAAGCCGGGCATTGCTCCCTCTTCTGCCCAACCTCCCCCGGCGTCTACACGCTGGATGCCATCGCCGTCGCCAAGGCGCTCAAAAAAGTTTTTCCACAGGAGGACATTTCCCTCATCGGTGCGGAGGTCTGTTACGTCCACCGCATCAAGGCGCGCGGCAAGGATTTTCTGCGCCCTGTGCGGACGGCAGCGGCGCTGCTGATTCTGCTGCTCGGCAGCGCTTTGGGGCTGACGTGGTTTCACGCCGACGTGAACATGCCGCAGGCGCAGGCGGATGTTTACGCCGCCATCACCGGCGCGCCGCCGGACGACGTGCGTCTCATCACCATCCCCTACTGCGTCGGCGTTGCGCTGGGCGTATGCGTGTTCTACGCGATTCCCTTCCCGCATCAAACAACGCCCTTGGAGGTCAAGCTGACCGAGTATCAGGAGGACATGGAGAAAGCAGAGGGGAAGCCGATTGAATAGCGTGCTTGCCATCCTCATCGGGTTGATGAGCGGCGCGGCCATGTCGGTGGCGGTCAGCAGCGTATGGTGCGTGCTGCACCTGCCCGCGCGGATTCAGCACCTGCTGCACGCCGCGTCGCCGCGGATGATGGGGCTGGCGCTGCTTAGCGGATTGATGCTGGCGGCGCTGCATAATGCGCTGCGGTGGACGCTGGGTCTGCCGGGGGTGTTCGGGGTGGTGGCGATGGTTGTCGGCGGGATGTTTGTGGGGATGGTCGCGTCAGCGCTGGGGGAGATTTTGGAGGTTGCGCCGGTGCTGATGAGACGCTTTCGATTGGGGGATGTGTCGGGTGCGGTGCGGGTGACAATTCTGCTCGCAAAGACATTGGGTGCGATTATCGCCTCGATAGCGATTACGCTGTGAAGCGCGCTCAAGCCGGGACGCAAAAAAAGGGTCAAGGGAAAATGTCCCTTGCGGGGTCAAGGGGCGGAGCGCCCTTGTGGGGTTTGGGGCAACGCCCCAACTGTTTTTCG
>ULPU01056018.1_pt1 | contig 12546 bp, 11 predicted proteins | sample 1953821 | NCBI WGS metagenome assembly ULPU01 (sample SAMEA4835637, study PRJEB28245) | human gut metagenome | biome: gut microbiome; material: fecal sample | place: Denmark | collected 2008
TCCCTGCATTACGCTGGTTCGAATCCAGCTAGCCCAGCTCGGTAGTTATAATCCGAGGCTGGATGTTTGATATAGATTGTTACTCATAATTGTATACATTGAGGGCTCATAGCTCAGTTGGTAGAGCACTAGACTTTTAATCTAGGTGTCCCGGGTTCGAACCCCGGTGGGCTCATTAAGATGGGAATGGTTGAAAAACCATTCCCTTTTTTCTTTTCGTGCCTACTGACTAGGAGGGGAACGGACGTCTTATGAAGAAATTCATTCTTTATTATTTCCATGTATTAATTATTGTGATTTTGAAAACCCGCATAAACACTGGGAATGTTTGTAGGCAAGTTGGGCACTTTTGTGGCACTTGGTGTCAGGGGGAGAGGGATGATTGAGAATAGGAGTTTTAACTTGGGTAAGTTTTATGTTAATATGTATATACTAATTGAAATTAGTAATTCTTCAGAAGAAAATAAGAATTTGCGTAATTTACAAGCTTTGTTATAGAACGGATATAGGAGGATATATACATGGCAATAGTTCAAGATGTATTTGATATTCCAGATGATATTGTAACTGGATTAGCAACTGGGCTATATCGAAGAATTGGAAGTGTGGTTCGTTATGCGACAGGTCCTAATAAAGGTCAAATTGTAAAGCACTTGAAGCCTATTGATATGAAAGCTACTGAAGAAGCAATGGACATGGGGGATAAAGCACTACATTATGTGAAAGTTCATAAGAAAGTTACGATTATTACTATAGCAGTTGCAACAGCAGTCGGTACAGGTGCATTTATTTATAATAAAATGAAGAATCGCGAACCAAAGGTAGTGATTGAATTTAGAGAAGCACTTCGAGTTTATGTTGATGCTATTCGTGAGGGCAGAATGGATATCGACAAGATAGATAAATTGATGGTTACATTGGATGAACTAAAAAAGTATAAGGATTATGAGAAAATCAGCATACAGTTTACGACTGAAGAATTGGAAATACTAGTAGGTCGTATTTACGAATATACAATCAAGCTTGCACAGGATAATGATGTTAAATTGATTGCGGATGAATTGAATGTAACTGAAATGAGAAATATTGGAACAATCATCAATCTACAAAATTATCTTAGAACACAAAAGAAGATATTTGAAGTAGTAATGTAGATAAAGGGAGGAAAGAAATGAATAATTTAAGCAAGGAACAGATTGAACAAATACAAGTTGATATGAAAAATTATTTTGATGAAGAAGTAAAGAAGAAAGTTTCTGAATTAGATAAGACTCTTGATGTTGCAGTAGAAAAACTTGTGAAAGAGGGATGGACGCTTCCAGCAGAATTGCCAATTACAGCGGTAAATGCTTTAGGTAATACAGATATACTTGATGATGTGAATAGTTTCATGGAACAGTTTTACGCATATGATGATTATCGAAATATGAAAGCAATGTTAAAGGGAATTCAGGAATCTAAGATTAAAGAGGGATTGAAAAAATTGGTTAATGAATGTTGGAATGCATTTAATAGTAAAATGTATGCTATTTGTGCAACTTCATTGCTTTCTGTTATTGAGGGAATATTATCGGAGTTTAGTGATGATAAGCAGGATGTTCGAATGATGAAGGTTTGTCAAAAGCATGTAGATTCATTTCCGAGTGATGGAAGTACGATAATGAAACATGTTTGGATTTCTTATAATCAATTTATACGAAACTTGTATCAAAAAAGTGATTTTACTGCAAATGAACCAGACATCATCAATCGACATTGGCTACTTCATGGTCGTTCTGATTTTGAAGTAGAAGAAATTGAATGCATGAAGCTTTTTAATGCTATTCATAGTTTATGTATTGTTATCAACAAGGAGAGCGAATAAAGAAGAACTTTACTATTGTTGTCAAAATCAATAGTGTGAGCTGATAATCTGAAATTATGAAATTTTATCCATGTAAAGAACATGGTAATTTTAAGTTTATAGATTACATCTTACAGAATATACGTAAATCATCAACCTACAACTATATATAATAACTTTGACACAAAGAAACAGAGCAAGTACTTGAGTATAGAAACTTAAGTGCTTGCTCTTATTTTATTTATAGGAGGTTACTATGGATGACAAAATGAATGATGTGATTAATGAAGTGCAGAAAAAACTTGGAGAAGAATATGAGGTGAAAAGGGTTGAAGTTATGAAGAACAATGACACAAAACTGAAAGGAATTCAGGTCAGGAGAAAAGACATGAATGTTGCAAAGATATGTTACTGGACTAGTGAATCAGTTGACGAGATTGTAGCTGTGATTAATAGAAGCCTGTTTCCTAAGTTTGATTGTGAAATCAATTTGGAGAAGCTAAAAGACAGGATTGTCTATACATTGGTAAATGCTGATTCTAATAAGAGCAGACTAAAGACTATACCTTACAGGCTATTGAAAGGTACGGATTTAGCCATTACATATAAGCTAATCATTGATATTGACTTCAATGCTACGGCTTCATCAGATGTTACAAATGCATTGATGGAGCATTTGAAAGTTACGGAAAATGATTTGTATACATTTGCAACTAAGAATACTCAGAAACTTTATGCTCCGAGTATCATGTCACTTACGGATATTGTATCAAAGATAGATAATCAGTCTCAGGAAGATGTCAGCAACACTCCTGAGACTATTTTTGTATTGACTAATTTCAAAAAGCATTTTGGGGCTTCATGTATTGTGTATCCAGATGTGTTGAAGAATTTCTGTAAAGAGAAAAATATGGATGGTGTTTACATGATTCCGTCTTCCGTACATGAATTTCTGCTTTTGGTAATGGATAAGGAATATGTAAATTGTGGTTATGTTAAGCAAATGATTAAAGAAGCTAATAGAGAGAGCTTGGAGAAGGAAGATGTACTGTCTGACAATCTGTATTACTATAACGCCGTAAATGACGCTGTAAGCATTGTGGAATAGGAGGCTGGCATAAATATACATTTAGGAGTGAAAAAGAACTTCAGTGGGAGTAGAATGATTGTAAATGGAAGTTCTAACTTGGTTGAGTTTTATGTTAAAATGGGTAAAATGAATTGTAATTTATAGAGAAAAGCACATGTCAAAGAATCTTTGCGTAACTATATATGCAATGTAATGTGATGATTGCTTTATTTTGAACATTATTTTTCGGATAATATTATTGAAAGGAGGTAGTAATATTATGAATATAGGAAATCAAATATTGAACATTCGGAAAGAAAATCAATTAACACAAGAGGAGTTTGGCAAATTATTTCATGTTACCCGACAAACGTTGTATTTTGTTTATTCTCTCCAGATTCATTGATAAGAACTACAGCCATTATTGTTGGAATTACAATGACAGGTATTGGGTGGTATAAAAAATCAAAGAGTGACAAAAAGGCAGTTCAATATATTAAAGAACATGATTAAATGAATTTGATAAGGGCGGTCCTGCTGTGCAGCATGTGTGAGAATAAAAGGAGGTGGCAGCATTATGAACAAGGCATATGAGCGAGAAACAGAAATGTGGAATCAGGTATTTAAGGAATGTACACCTGTGGATTTAAGAACTTTAGATTTACAAGTCGAAACAATGTTTGACGAAGCGTTAAAGCTGTTTGCACAAAAAACAACAAATGTATTAGATTTTGGCTGTGGTACAGGAGATATTTCTTTTCAATATTTGCAGTATCAGCCTACACATAAAGTTTTAGGAATTGATGCTTCAAAAACGGGCATTGAATTTGCAACTGAAACAGCAAGATTAAGTGATTATAAAACGGCAACTTTTCTTGAAGGTACAGATCATACGGTAAAGCAATTAGAAGAAAATTCATTTGATGGAGTGATATTATCAAATGTGTTGGATGTAATGCCCAAAGATGTGTCAAAGGAGGTAGTTGAAGATTTAGAACGGGTATTGAAGCCTGGTGGATATTGGTTTATTAAAATGAATCCGTATTATTCAAAAGAAGAACTGGAAAGTTTCGGATATGAGAATATGGGAAATAACATTTATGAAGAGAATCATATTATGAGACTAAGACAGGCTACAACAAATTATTGGAAAGAAAGATTTGCACGTTTTGGAAAGGAAATTATTTATCTGGAATTTGAGTATCCGTGGCAGGAGGGAATGAATCGTCTGTTTGTTTACCAGAGTTAAAAGAATCTGACTGTGCCCCATTTGCAATAATAAGAAGTTTGCGTTATAATACTGTTTAAACAAGTCGTGAAATTTAGTATTGATTTAGGAGATATCGCTTATGAGAGTATTTTATAGGCTTATTATTACGGCGGTAATTTTAATGATTGGGGCGTGTGCTTTAAAGGCATATAAAAAAGAGGGTGCACTGGCAAGAGTTGTGTTTTTATATGAGCTTGGTGCATTTATGTGTGGGATAATATTTTTAGTGTATACATATGTTCCAGGGACTACCATTACAGTGTTGTGTAAGGGACTTATTATGGCGAGCTTTGACTGGCTGCTTGTACTTCTTATGTATTATACCCAGTATTATACAGGCATGTTTAAGGGCATTGTGGGTGTAAAAGTTTTTATGATTGCCTATTCGCTGTTTGAGACCGTTGCATTTTTGATGAATGCATGGACGAGATGGATATTTGATATAACAGATATATCGGGTGACCAGATAATTGTTCAGTTTGCAAAAGGTAATGTTCTGGGCAGGTTACATTATGTATTTGCTTATGGCATTATGTTGCTGCTTATTTTAAGTTATATAGTAATGGTTGAGAGAATGTCAAGATTCTACAGATTCAGGTATTTTGCTATTCTTATATTATTATTTGCAGCATTTTTACTTGATATAATGACTACATGGTCTGATTCAATATATGACATGTCAATGGTTGTATTTGGCATCATGTCTGTACTTATATATTATCTGACATACAGTTATGTTCCTAATGAGCTTATTGAGAATACATTTTCACTTATAATCAGGGATATGAATAGTGGAATTATATGCTTTGATAATGCAGGAAGATGTATATACTGTAATGGTATTGTTAAAGAAATGTATTCTATTACTGATAATATTAATGAAGTAGAGCATAATTATGCAAGCTGGCTTCAGACTCAGACAGAACATGATAATAAGAAATTCAGGCAGACAATCAGCGAGGGGAAAGAGAGAAGAAGCTTTGATATTTCATATAATCGTGTATATGATGATAAGCATAATTTTATATGTGATTATTTCATATTTAATGATCGTACGGAAGCTGTTGAGCTTTTAGAATATGAAAAGTTCAGAGCTACACATGATAATCTCACGGGACTTCTTAATAAGGAGCAGTTCTATGAGGAAACTGCCAATGTAGTGCGAAACGACAGGAATCACAAATATTGCCTGGTGTGCAGTAATATTAAAGATTTTAAGCTTGTTAATGAGCTTTTTGGAATCGAAAAAGGTGATGAGATTATTAAAATGCAGGCGGGGCTTATCAAGGCTTCATCTGAAAGTGGCTATATATGTGGAAGAATCCAGAATGACAGATTTGCTGTGTGTATGCCGAAGGACAGTTTTAAGAATGAAATAATGCAGAATAGTATTGTAAGCATGCAGGACAGATTCAACAATGCATCATTTAAGATAAGGGTTGTAGTTGGTGTTTATGATATTGAAGATGTTGATGAGCCTGTAAGTAATATGTGTGATAAAGCATTTATTGCGAGCGAGACTATTAAGAATAATTATGAAGCTAATATTGCATACTATGATGATAAGCTGTTAAAGAGAACTCTTGAAGAAAGAAGAGTTATTGGAGAATTTGAGGGTGCACTTGAAAGAAAAGAATTTAAAATGTTTCTTCAGCCACAGGTTAATACTCATGGTAAGGTTTATGGAGCAGAGGCGCTTGTGCGCTGGCAGCATCCTGATAGAGGGTTACTGTCGCCATTCTTCTTCATTGATATTCTGGAGACGACAGGTCTTATATATAAGCTTGATATGTATATGTGGGAATGTGCAGCAGCTAAATTAGGTGAATGGAAGAAGAAGGGTGATACGGTTCATTATATTTCTGTAAATATATCTACTAAGGATTTTTATCTTATAGATGTATATGAGGTTATTACATCGATTGTTAAGAAATATGATATTGAACCTAAGATGTTAAAGTTAGAGATTACCGAGACAGCACTTATGTCTGATCTTAAGAAGAATATGGAGGTAATTAAGAACCTCAGGGATTATGGATTTAAGATAGAGATTGATGATTTTGGAAGTGGATATTCTTCGCTGAATATGTTAAAAGATATAAGTGCAGATGTTCTTAAGATTGATATGGCATTCCTTCGTGCTACAGAGAATGAGGTTAAGGGACAGGATATTCTGGAGACTATTATTTCTCTTGGTGGAAAGCTTGGAATGGAGGTAATTACTGAAGGAGTAGAGACAGACAAACAGCTTCTTATGCTGACAGAGATGGGGTGTCATATATTCCAGGGATATTATTTCTCAAAGCCTATACCAGTCGAAGAATTTGAACAAAAATATATGAATGAATAATGGGAGGAAGTTATGAGCGAGAATTGTTCAGGAAGCTGCTCAAGCTGCAGTTCAGACTGCGAATCAAGAAAAGGACCACAGATATTAAGAAATGCCAATAATGGCAAAGTTAAGAAGGTAATAGCTGTTGTCAGTGGCAAGGGAGGTGTTGGTAAATCACTTGTCACATCAATGCTGGCAGTCAAAGCCAATAAGGAAGGAAAGAAAGCGGCAATACTTGATGCAGATATTACAGGACCATCTATTCCTAAGTCTTTTGGACTTACTGAAAGGGTAACATGTAATGAAGATGGAACTGTAATGTATCCTGAGACTTCAAAGAATGGTATTAAGGTTATGTCACTTAATCTTCTTATGGAAAAGGAGACTGATCCGGTAATATGGAGAGGACCTGTTATTGCGGGTGTTGTTAAGCAGTTCTGGGAAGATGTTGACTGGGATGAGACAGACTGTATGTTTGTTGACTGTCCTCCGGGAACAGGAGATGTACCTCTTACTGTTTTCCAGTCTATGCCGATAGACGGAATTATTATTGTAACTTCACCACAGGATCTTGTTTCAATGATTGTGGAGAAGGCAATTAATATGGCTAAACTTATGAATATTCCGGTTCTTGGAATTGTCGAGAATATGTCTTATTTCAAATGTCCAGATTGCGGTAATATTCATTATATATACGGAAAGAGTAAGATTGATGAAGTGGCAGCAGCTAACGATATCAAGACTGTTGCAAAGCTTCCAATGGACGCAAAGGTAGCTGGACTTGTCGATTCAGGAAAGGCTGAGGAACTTGATGTGTCTGCATTAGATGGAATATTTGATGCAATTATGGCTTAACAGAGAAGAATAATGAAAAGATTGATTTTATTTAAAGGCGGAGTAGAAACATTAGAATTCTTTACAGAGCAGATGGCTGCTGTATGGGAGAAGATGGGCTGCTCCGTCTTCTGGTATAATTTAATGTTACAGCAGGCCAGTTCTTCTGCACTGGTGGAATTTTTCAAGGCTCACAGCTCAGACGAGTGGTATATGTTTACATTTAACTTTGAAGGAATAGCAGGAGAAGCCGGTCTGTATCGTGATGATGGCTGGAATTTCTGGGACTGGGCAGGTGTTAAGGTTGTAAATGTGGTTGTAGATCACCCGCTTTATTACAACAAATATATCCGAAAGCACCCTGAAAAGTATATCCAGCTTGATATTGATGAAATGCATGTCGCATACATGAACAGGTTTTTCCCGGAAGTACATACTGAATATATGCTTACAGCCGGAACAGAGCTTAATTATAACAGATGTATAATGCCTGATAAGAATTACCTGTCAATGAAGGAAAGACCGATAGATATTATATTTACAGGTAATTACACTCCGAAAAGAATACTAATGAAACATCTGGATAACATGGATGATGAGTATATAGATTTCTATGAGGGTGTGCTGTCATATCTGATAGACAATCCGTCAGAGACGATTGATGCGGCGGCGGAAAATGCGTTATGCAGGGAATTCCCTGATATAACAGACGAACAGCTTGTCGACTGCATGCCTAATATGATGTATGCAGACCTTGCTGTAAGATTCCACTACAGGGAGCTTGCAATAAGGGCACTGGCTGATTCAGGACTTAAGATTCATACTTATGGCGAAGGTTATAATTATATCGAATGTAACCACCATGAGAATATAATTGAGCATGGAGGTGTTGATTCCAAGGTGTGTCTTGATATGATTAGTCAGGCAAAGATTTCTCTTAATGTAATGCCATGGTTTAAGATGGGCGCACACGACAGAGTGTTTAATACTATGCTTAATGGAGGTGTTGCACTTACTGATACTTCGCTGTTTTATGAGAACACATTTGCAGATGGTGAAAATGTGTTGTTCTATTCACTTGAGGATTTAAGAGACTATGAAAAGTCGAGATATGATGAGTGTATTGCGGCACGAATTACGGATAAGGTTAAATGTGCATTAGCTGATACGAAACATTTGCAGGAAATCGCTGACAGCGGGTATGAATGCTGTAAGGGCAGACATAGCTGGATTGAGAGGGCTGTAGTGATTGAGAAGTATTTTGGTTAAATGGAATTGAATAATACAAATAAACGATATATGTACACTTTTTCTGTACTCCATGCCATAAATCACTAGAATATATGACTCAATTACAGTATTATTATAATTAACAGATACGGATAGGTTATTTAATGATAGGAGTATATTATGGCAAATTCACAAAAAGGCAAGATTGATATGACCACAGGTCATATCATGAGAAATATCATACTGTTTGCGATACCGATTATTATTGGAAATGTTTTGCAGCAGTTATATACTACGGTTGATGCACTTGTAATAGGTAAATACTGTGGTGATACATCTTTAGCTGCGGTAGGAACGAGTTCGCAGCCAGTTGAAGTATTATTATGTGTCTTTTTAGGAATAGGAACAGGTGTGTCTATTCTTATTTCACAATATACCGGGGCCAGGGAATCGGGAAAGGTTGTTTCAGTATGTGGAACTTCAATAACATTTATATATATTATAGGTATTCCGATTGGAATTCTAGGTTGGTTTGCAGCACCATATATTCTAGAATTTATGAAAGTGCCGCAGGATGTGTGGAATGCCGCATTAATCTATACAAGGGTTGTATTCTTAGGTACACTTGGTAATCTGGGCTATAATATGAACGCCGGAATTTTAAGAGGACTTGGAGACAGCAAGGCTTCGCTATGGTTTCTGGTTGTGTCATGTGTTTCTAATATACTATTTGATTTATTGTTTGTTGCAGTGTTTGGAATGGATGTAGCCGGAGCAGCACTTTCAACAAGTATTGCCATGTTTATATCATGGATTGTAAGTATTGTTTACATAAGAAAGAAGTTTCCGGAGATACAGTTTACATTTTTGCCGAGAAGATTCTCTGGAACAATGATGAAGGATATTCTGGCTATTGGCTTACCAGTAGGACTTAATAATTCGCTTTATTCATTAGGACATGTTGCATTACAGACCTTTAATAACTCACAGGGGGCTATATTTATGGCCGGAGGTGCAGTAGCAGGAAGAATTACAGGATGTTCTAACATAGCAATTACCGGATTGTCTTCGGCGGCCACTACATTTTCAGGACAGAATTATGGTGCTAAGAAATACTCAAGAATTAAAGAGGGACACTGGAGAGTTCCATTGTGTTCAGGTCTGATTACATTAAGTTTTGGATTGTTCTTTATAATGATACATAAACCTATAATCCGTTTCTTTTCATCAGATGAAATGGTATTGATGTATGCGAGCAGGCATGTTATTGTCATGCTGCTTTCCCAGTGGTTTTATGCTATTTTTAACTGTATAATATCTATTGTAAACGGAACCGGAAAGGTGCGTTATACTACGATTGTCAATATTCTTATGCTTTGGGCGGTCAGAATTCCAAGTGCCTATATTATTAACAGATACTTTGATGGAACATGGGTAATGTTGTGCTTCCCAATTTCTTTCAGCTTTGGAATGTTTGCAATGATAGGTTATTATCTGTTCTCGCCAGCATGGAAGGAAGTTATGAGACTGGCAGAAAAAAATTCATAATGTCGGTAAAATATAAACCCCTGTATCAACATGCATGGAATTGTTGATACAGGGGTATTAATTTAACAAAATGTTATTTCAGAATAATTACTGAAGGAGTGTAAGAACACCCTGATTAGACTGGTTAGCCTGAGCAAGCATAGACTGTCCAGCCTGAGCTAAGATGTTGTTCTTGCTGTAGTTAACCATTTCCTCAGCCATATCTGTATCACGGATACGAGATTCAGCTGTCTGAAGGTTCTCTGAAGCTGTGTCAAGGTTGTTGATTGTGTGCTCAAGTCTGTTCTGAACAGCACCCATTCTTCCTCTTGCAGCAGATACCTTTTTAATAGCAGCGTCAATAGTTGTTGTTGCTGTCTTAGCACTTTCCTGGGTGCTTAAGTTAACATTATTTCCACCAACTCCAAGAGCATCAGCACTCATATCATCAAGTGTGAAGTTCATTGTCTGACCTTCGTTAGCTCCAATCTGGAGTGTGATACCGTTACCTGTATTAGATGTACCAGCCTTTAAATTAATTGTTGTATCTGTATTGGCATCTGGTTCAGCAGATATTCCTGTTTTTGCATTGATTAATTTAGCCATTGCATCAGCTGCATCAGTATCAACTGTAGCTGTTTTTACATAATTGACATCTTTATAATCATCGCCTAATTTAGTAGGGTCTGTTACATACGCAAACTTTTCACCATTAACTGTAAATATCTTATCTTCAATATTACCAGTTCCGTCATATACACCAATACCAGCAGCCAGTTTCGAATATGCATCCTCACCAGCTTCTGATTTTTCTACTGCTACAGCAGCAGCAGCATCCTGTTTTGTTAATACAACATTAGATGATGAACCAGCTTCTTTTGCAGTAAATGTAATTTTACCATCTGCGGAAGATGTTATATCAAATGTATTAGCCAAATCAGTTTTCTCCAATTCACTAACTATCGATTTAGCATCCTTATCTAAATCATTTTGACCTGTGAACTTAACAGTTGTTGTAGATGCATTACCATCTTTATCCATAACAGTTACTGAATAAGAAGACTCTTTGCCATCAATTTTGGTAATTGCTGTAGTTGTTGCTGAAGCTTTTGTTGCTGGTTCAGTTGTAAGGTTAGCACCAGCACTCTTACTTACAGAAGCCTGAACCTTGCTGCCTGACTGTGAACCATCAAGTAACTTCATTGTGTTGAACTCTGTTGTATCAGAGATTCTTGTTAACTCGCTCTGAAGCTGTTCGATTTCGTTCTGTACAGCCTCTCTGTCTTCATTAGTTTCAGTACCGTTAGAAGCCTGTACTGAAAGCTCTCTCATTCTCTGAAGGATAGAGTGCTGCTCGTTTAAAGCACCTTCTGCTGTCTGGATAAGTGAAATACCATCCTGTGCATTAGTTGACGCCTGGTTAAGACCTCTGATCTGGCTTCTCATCTTTTCTGAGATTGAAAGTCCTGCGGCATCATCTGCTGCACGGTTAATTCTGTAACCTGAAGATAACTTTTCTGTTGATTTAGACTGAGCTGAAGCAACTCCGCTGAGCATTCTGTTAGCATTCATAGCTGACATATTGTGTTGTACTACCATAGTATATACCTCCGTGTATAAATAATATTTTTATGGAAGGAAATCCGTTTCCATTCCATTAGATAATTAAATAGAAATGTACTTGACATAACTATTTGATTAGTGTTTATAATAAACAGAATTACCATGCTAATCCTGAGTATTATTTTTTTTAGTATTCTTATCCTCTTTGATAAGATGTCGAATTTTGGAGACTGTCTCCTGCGAGAGCTTAGGTTCTGCATAGTAAGACGGAGCAGAATGTGGATTATTATTTTCTGAGCTGTCTTTTTTTCTGGAAAGAACCTTACTTCTTACAATGTTAAGTTCTCTGGGGGCATCAATAAGAAGATGAATGTTGCCATCTGTTCCGCCCGAATACACTACCCGGATATCATTTCCAATATTAATAAATTCACCGGGTTTGATTGTGAGCTTTAACATTTCAAAACCTCCTTGCTTTCCATGACCATGCAACAAAATGTTTCAAATTGTTGCATCCCAACAATTACATGGAGGTAAATAATATGGGAACATCTCAACCAATCAGGAGCTTAGATGAACTGACAGCTTTTCGTAGTTATTATTTAAATAAGGAGGTTAATCTTCGTAATTACATGCTGATATGTATGGGACTAAATACGGCATTAAGAATTAGTGATATGCTGCAGTTAAAATGGGGGAATGTGTATGACTTTGATAGGAAACATTATGTGAAACATATTGTTGTATGCGAAGGGAAAACAGGAAAGGAGACAAGGATAGCAATTAATAATAATCTTATAGAAGCATTTGAAATGTACATGGGAAGTTTAAAGAGTGTTTCAGGTAATGATTATATTTTTACTGGAAAAACAAAGGGA
>ULPU01048264.1_pt1 | contig 12486 bp, 15 predicted proteins | sample 1953821 | NCBI WGS metagenome assembly ULPU01 (sample SAMEA4835637, study PRJEB28245) | human gut metagenome | biome: gut microbiome; material: fecal sample | place: Denmark | collected 2008
GTTCAATAAGGATAAGGAATATACCTTTCCCGCACTTGCAGAGTGTATGAAACAGGAAAAATGGCAATATCTGGACTTGGAAGAAATGGAAAAATGGCTGAATGATTACGAATTTGACGAAAAATCACTTGAATCACCAGTGAAATTTCTAACTTTGTACTGTTACTTGAAGTTGTCCAAACAATCAATTGCTTAAAATCTTAGCCATACAGTGTTTTGTCCCTGTCTTTCTTCGTGAGAGGCAGGGATTTTTATTTCCATTTACAAAAGTGTAAGAATATACTATTACATTTTCACGTAAATTAACCTATAAGGCTTCGTTTTTGTACAAAATGATGTTACTTTTGCGGCATATTCAAGTAACAAAAACAAATAGAATTATGAAACCTTTCAATTTAGAAGAAGCAAAAGTAGGCAAACCCGTCTGCACAAGAAATGGTAGGAGAGTGGAAATCATTTCTTTTGAAAATCCGAGCAACAACAACTATCCTATTTTGGCAAAAGTATTTTTCGGTAAAGATGATTATGAAGAATTTACCTTTACAGAAAGTGGAACGTTTTTCGTTGCTGATAAAGAAAGTGAAGCAGATTTAATGATGACAGAAGATGAAACAGAAATTCCTTCATTCTGGATGCAATCTTGCACAGAAGAAAATACAAAAATCAATTACATAATTAAAAACTAAAAAAGTATGGAAACAAAAATGACGGAAAGACAAGCGTTGCTTTATGAAGCGAGAAAGAAAAAGCCGTTTAGGGCTTTTATTATGACCTGTATGTGGGGCGGATTTGGGCTTTATTACACCGGTAAACCCATTATCGCATCCATCCTGACCATCTGTACCCTGTACAATCTTTTAGGAGCTATAATCACCTTATTTAAGGTCGATCTGGTAAATTGCATCGAACACCTACTTTGGTTTACCGGATTTTGGATTTTCTCAATCCTGATAGCGGTTCCTTTGGCAAAGGATACAAACAACAATATCAAACGTGAAATCATTAAAAACAACAAATAACATGAAAAGAGTAATTTTTATCAGTGTATTATTTACACTTATTTCGATGTGTGGATGCAAGCAGGAAGCCTCTAAAGAATCAGAAATTACCAAAGAGCAAGAAACCTCCAAAGAATTGAACATCTATCAAATTATGGATATTCAATTTAAAATATTGGATGCTTCTTCTAAAGATTTTTTGGTTGAAGAAGCTGATAAACTCATTCCAAAAGAAGCCTACAGCGAAAGGGTTGCTATAGAGACTGGAGGAAAAGCTATAAAATATAGCCTCAATACAGGTTATAAATTAAGTGTAAACGAGGTTTTTGATGAAAAATCAGGGATAGTTCCTTATACAAGTCTCGAAGCAAAGTTCGATATTTATGATATGGAAGATACAAAAACCTTTATAGATGGGATTCTGGATTATCTGAAAGAAAAGAAAAGGTTAAAGAAAGAAGGGATATCCGAGGTTGTAGATAAACCAGATTACAAACTTATTGCCCTTATTTGGGACGGTGGATTCAGTTCAATTGAAATGAAACAAAACGGAGCAATTGGATTTGACATTATCTTTATCAACTATTACGACATGAACAAACAAAATAAAAAGTAAGGATATGGAAAAGGTGGTCACATATTACTTAGACAGAAAGGGTAGGGTGTTCTTACTATTTACTTGGAATGGAAAGGCTTTAGATGCTTTTAAGTCAGGTTTCTTCCCTAAAGATATGCCTGTAGAAATGATTCCTAAAGAAGAAAACATATCTGGTGAGAACCTCCTTATGGTAGAATACTTACCAGGAAGAAAAATCCTACTAAGAGTGGGAGATGGCATTTTAAGAAGCTACGAATGGAAAGGTGTCAAGAAAATGTATAGAGATAAAAACTATACAAAACAAAACACCTTCTTCCAGCAGAAAAATTGGAAGAAGATAAACAACCCTGTAAAAATAGAAAAGATAATAGCTATAAGAGAAAAGGGCAAAACAAAAGTAAAACCTGGCATGATAAGAGTTACCGAATATCGTCCAAAATTTGTATCTTTGAAGCAAAGAGTAGAAAACGAAAACAAAGATTTGGAATTTTAAAATCGTTTGTCATGTGAACAGCAAGGTGAGGGTGGTTGAGAAATCGTCCTCACCTACAAAAACAATACACATAATATCCTAAACCGAACACCTTGACATTTTCTTCAAAATTCTTAGGTGATTATGTACCAGCTTATACCAGTACAATTTGACGTTTCACCACTCCGGCTACCGCCGGCAACTCCACGTCCCCTTCCCAGTTCACCACCGGTGTCTTGTTAATATTTTCTTGGCTTAGAAGATTCTGTTTTTCTAACCCAAATTTTTTAATGTTTTGTGCTGCAAGCAAATCTCTATCGTTTTTAGAACCACATTCAGGACAAGTCCAAACACGATCGGAAAGTTTTAAATCCTTATAAATGTGTCCGCATGAGCACATTTTTGAAGATGGTTCAAACCGTCCTATTCTTATAAGGTTTACTCCGTTCCATTCTGATTTATATTGCAGCATCCTAAAGAACTCGCTCCATGATGCAGAAGCAATTCCCTTAGCAAGGCAATGATTTTTCAACATGCCTTCTACATTAAGGTCTTCAATAATAATAGTTTGGTTTTCGCTGATTATTCTCTTAGACACTTTGTGTAAAAAGTCACTTCTTCTATTCCTTATTCTTTCGTGACAAATAGCAACAGCTAATTTTGCCCTTTTGTATCTATTGCTTCCTTTCTTCTTTCTGGAAAGTCTTCTCTGTAAACAAGACAATCTTTTAGATGATTTTTCAAGATATTTAGGATTTTGAAAAACCTGCCCATTCGACAATACAGCAAAATCTTTCAATCCTACATCTATTCCTACCGACGTAGTGGAGGTAATAGGAAACTTTTCAGGTAAAGAATTTCCATCTTCTACTAATATACTTACGTAATATTTCCCAGTGATAGACTTTGAAACTGTTACAGTTCCTATTTTACCTTCAAAAGAACGATTTTTATAAAATTTTACCCATCCAACAATAGGAAGTTTGATTCTACTATTATCAAAGTCAATTCTAACAGAATTAATATTTTTGAAAGTTGGTTTGTCACGATGTTTAGACTTGAACTTTGGGAAGCCAGTATGTTCTCTAAAAAATTTGGTAAAAGCACTATCCATACAGCGGATAGATTGTTGTAAGCACTCATTAGATACCTCATTAAGCCAAAGATGGTTCTCATCTTTTTTGAGTAACGTTAGCTGCTTACATAAATCAACTGCTGACATAGATCGTTTTTCACCCTGATAAGTTTTGATTTTCAGATCAAGAGCCCAATTATAGACATACCTACAGCAACCAAATGTTTTCTCCATTTGGGTGATCTGCTCCGGTGTAGGATTTAATCTATATTTGTAGCCTTTGATCATTGTCTTATCAGTTTTATGATACAAACTTATATTATTAAAGTAAGATACATACTATCTTACTTTATGTTTTACAACATGATTGGTGCGGTATGGTATATAATTACCTTTTACTATTCGATGGATGGGTAGCGGTCAAATTGATTTGCTACCCATTTTTCATTTACATGTTCCTTTTTTAATGCCATCATTTCCCCTCCATTTCCTTGTCAAAATGTTTTCATCATAACCACCACAGCCTTAGAACCTTACAACAACAAAAATGTTGTTTTCAGTTTCTATATGTAATTTCATAATAAACCCATTACGATTTATCTTTCAGCTAAATCTTTATTATGACTTTTTCTATCTAACGATAAGTCTTATAGATATAAAAATTAGTCATAATAAAATGGGTTATTGTGAAATCTTGCGTTTCACAAAAAGCTGACGCTTGTTTGTGAGAACGGATTTGATCTCCAAATCCTATTAAGTAGGGATAAGAGTAAAAAGAAAAGAAGGAAATAATACTCCTACCAAGAGAAAAAAGATAGAGAAAACAAAAACGAACAACTTCCTATTAAGAAAAGAGGAAAATAGAAATAAAGAACAGGTGATACTCCTACTAAGAAAAAGAGAATAAAAACACGTATGCGCGTAAGGAAAATTAAAACCAAAACAGGGGGATGGAGGGTGGGAAAGAAACCCTACGGGCGCGCGTGAGCGAAGCGAGGCGTGCGAACTGGTGGTTGTGACATGGTTTGTGAAAATACAATTGTTGAAATTTTGTGGAGACGAAATATTTGCTTATCTTTGTGGTACAAGAAACAATTTGTGAAAATTGTTTTGTTTGCACGGTTCAGATGCTAAATAGAGTTAAAAATACAGATAAATTTTTCTTATCTTATTTAACCCAACAACAAAAATTGTATTTTTGCTCTTGTAAATTTTTAAACATAACATCATGTCGTTGGGAAAAGAATCCAAAAACAAACATAGCAGAATATTCTTCATAGAAGTCCAAATGATAAGATGGGCTTATGAAACTGAATTAAAGAAAGGTAAAGTTAAAGGGAACATTACTTTTAACCAATTACATTCTATTGTTAATAGACATTTTCCAATAGGAAGAGTTCGTCTTGCTTCAATTTTAGAAGACAACCGTACCCTTATAAAACTTGAAGATGGAAAACTAAAGTTTATAAATAGACACAATGCTTACTCTCTTGTTGAGAAGTTCCCTACCATTTTTGCAGATTTATCTCAATTGAGAAGGACTTTCTATTTGAAAGATAAGAATTTGAGATGTGATTTTGTATTCATAGCTTTTCTTATTTATGCGGAGATGAAAAGAAGGCATTTTTCTTTAGCTTCTCTTGAGAACAATCTTCTTGTTGAAAATGGAGAAATCCGCTATGGGAGAAAATTTTCTTCTATTTCTTTTATGTCACAAAAGACAATGGCGAAAGAATTAGGCTGGTCTACTTCTAAAGTAGCTCAACAGATAAAAAAGATAAAAAGACTTTTCGGATCTAAATCTTATACTTCTGATACACAAAGGGAAAGACAAAGAAGGAAATATCCCAATTCTCAATCCTATTCTTTGAATTTACCTCCTTTAGAGGATATGGAAGCTATTGTAAACAGAAAAATGATAGCTTTGTCCAGGCTAAAGAAAAATGCTTTTAGAAAGAAAATGGATAAAGCTGAATGGACACACGTAAGGAATTGTATTAAAAGAAAAAATAGCAATCGATATAGATTTATGTATAATACGCAACACTGCAATTCTGACTGCTATCTTGAAACTATAGGTATCATAAATAGGATAGACAGTCTGCAAGATAAAGGCAAATACAAGTCCGCTCAATTCTTTTTAAAACTGTTGACCGGAGAGGAAATGGTAAATCAGAAAAGAGTTGTCCCTACTTTTGTTATAGATAAATTCAAAAAGGCACTAAAGAAATCTGAAACATTGGAGGCAGCTTGATTATGGGAAAGATTTTAATTGAAATTACTAAGGCTATTCATACTTTTGATGAAATAAAGGAAGCCGCAAAGTACAAACTTGAATTTCTTGAAAAGATAGAGAAGTCTAAAAGAGGCATTGCAAAATATGAGGGGTCTTATTGTCGTTCGGTTTTTAAAGAAAACTTTATAGATGATCCTGTGGAGTTTTGTTATATTGCTATGAATGGGTGTTCTGCAAAGGAATTAGAAGAAAGTTTGATTGATTTGTGTGTGGCTGGCATTGATATTGAAGAATATTTTATTTGTAAAAAACAGAAAAAGAAGAAAGCTAAATTTTGTGGAGAGAAAGATTACAAGTTTCTTTGCAGTAAATCACCTAAGAAAACACACAGGAAAAGATGAAAAAGAAAACATTATTCATCAAAGACAGAAAGAACCTAACAGAAGAAGAAAAGAAAGACGTACTGTCTTTTTACGGAGTTACAAAGGATCAACAAGAAGCTGTTCTTGACAGCTATCAGCATGATCCTGAAAGATATTTTGCTACTATTCGGCAGATGCCGGAAAAGGAACGTGAAGTGTCCCTACTGATAGCTTCTGCATGTGGGATAGACATTAAGGATATTTAACATCAAAAATTGCAATAATTGCATACAAAAGTTGTATATTTGCAGTCGAGATGAGATAGCTAAAAAGTTGAAGATTGGGAGTGATTCGCGGTAACTTCCTTTCTTTTCTTGAAGGCTATGTGATGTTGAGGGGAACAACATTAAAATCCCCACTTTGGAAGTGTTAGATTGAATGATTGGAGCGACCAACGGAGTTTGAGGATGCCGGCTCCCCTATAGAAGTATAAAACGATAAAGTAAGTCCCGAATGGGCGGTAAGTCTTCCTGTAGGATGTCGTGGGATAATTGGCTTCCCGTGAGAAAGGCTTCTTTTGAAGTAACATTGCTCTTCGCGCATAGGAACAATCAAAAATTCAGTTTAATTTCTTCCTACCTTAAAAGGCTAAGCCGTTACCTTCGATCGCTGGGTGGAGCGAGAACGGCACTCTTAGCAAGTATTACTACGGTTGCCACCCCAACAGGGAAAGTGCTTGCTAAGAGTTTTTTATTTTTTGAAAATTGTTCGATATAGGAAATTTTAGTTACATTTGTGTGTTGAATTTCACCTAATTAAATTGTGCACAAAATGATTAGAGAATATCCTATAAATGAATTTAAAGACCTTGCAGAAAAGAATAACTGGGAGGTTTACTCGTTAGAGCAAGTAAGAGACTTTGCTTCTGATGTAGTTAAAAGCATTGATCCTATTGAACAGGAACATGGAGCTATTGACTTCGTGTCCTTAAACCGTGTTGTTGTGGTTGATGAAAACTTCAACAAATCTGTCGTATATTATCGTGACCCACAGATTGAATGGAAGGACGCAGATACCGAAACAATTGAAAAAGCCGGAACGACCGGACTTCCTGTGAAAAACAAGATTGGCTTCTATAAAGATACCCCTGAAAACAGAAGAAAAGGTATTGTGGGTATGCCCTACAAGAAAGATACCGAATATAAGAAGAAAGCAAAAGAAGATTCCGAAAAATCCGAAAAGAAAGAAGACTAAGCCTTGTGAAGTAATGGAAAGAAAACAGAGAATACATTATATAAAGGCTTACTTGGGTAGCTTCTGTTATCCATTACTTGTCGCTATACCTTTATCTCCTATTGTGGATTGGATAGAAAAATATATATTTAGGGACTGGGAGTTTTTAAAGTTTCTTGTCGTACTTATTGTGATTGACACTCTTGTAAGCTGGGTGTTTCATCTAAGGAAGAAGGATTTTTCCTCTAAAGGGTTTGCAATGATTATGACAAAACTTTTTGTGTATAGTTGTTTGCTTATTGTGGCTCATGTTTTGGGCGGATATACGATAGATGGACAAGTTACCACCACTTTTACTTGGTTTCGGTCTTTAATATGTACAGCCCTTATTGTTAGGGAATCTGTTTCCATCGTTGAGAATGCAGGAAAAATTTCTCCTAACCTTGTTCCTTCTTGGATAAGAAAATATTTAAGGGACTTTGACGAAAATGGATTTTTAAAAATGAAGGACAAGAGCGACAACCGTCCTTCTATTTAGATAGGTAATTTTAAATTTTTGAGATATGAGACTTTATCGTTTTATTAATACAGATAAAAAAATTGATGTAGTCGTTGTTACGGATGGTTCTTGTGAACAAAAAAGAGTGTTTATTACAGAATCTCCGAGAGGCGTAGTCCCTGCTGGTTCTGTCAATCCTTCTGCTGATGAAAAAGCAGGAAGTGATGCTTTCCTTGCTTTAGGCTGGAAATGGAATGTGGGAGAAAGTGTTCAGCATGAAGAGTTGGTTGCGTTTGCAGAAAACAACGCGCTTACTCTTACAATCGAACCGCAAGGACTAAATGAGGTTGTCGCTGTGAATGCAGAATGGAACGATGAGAATGCTTGTGTGCTGTCTGTTTACACTACTGTTCCGGCAGAAAAGGAAATTGAAATTTATTTTCCCAATTCGGTAAAACTCAATAACTCTATAGGAAGGTATGGTGTTATTAGAGGTGATAGAAAAGTGCTTACATCAAAAGTAAATGGTCGCACTCCTATGGAATTTACTTTGGCAGACTTGGGATTGGATGCTAAGGAAGATTTAAACCTTGTCGTAATGGCAGATGCCGGAGTGCAGAAATTTGAAGTTGTGGCTAAAAACAGTAAGTAACTATGCTTAGGCTTTTATTTACAACAAAAGATTTAAGCAAGCAAATGACTGTCATAACAGATGGTGTAGACAGTCAGATGAATGTTTTTGTAACTGAAAATACGGTAGGTGACGTTGAATATTACAAGTCTCTCGGTATTGTGATTGATGCTGGCGTTACCTACAATATCGGTAAGTTCAAAGAATGGTGCCTTGCTAATGGATTGGGTCTTATCGGCTATCCCGAAGGACTGGAAGAAGAAAAGATCAATTATGTAAACGTTCTTGATAGAACGGAATATACGTTTACATTGCAGACAAAATCTCTTTCTTTCGTTAATACGGGTGAAAGCAAGAATTTTGTTGTTACTTCCAGCAAGCAGGAATATCGGGACGGTGCGCCTTACGGGAAACCCATAGCCGTTGCTATTCAGATTAAAATTTCCGGTACAGGTTTTTCGGGTAATGCGGAAATAAGTCAAATTTCTGCTACAGAGAATCCTACTGACAAGCAAAGAACTGGTACAGCTACAATCATTCAGAATGAGAGTGGAAAAACAGCAACCATTTCTTTAAGTCAAGCTGCATCTGTTATTACTTATGAAAATACGATCACAGCCAATAAGACAACTCTTACTTTTGCTGCAACGGCAGGTGATCAAGTGGTCACAATCACTTCTACCAGACAAAAGAAGCTGAACGGTAAGAACAGTGGTTCTCCAACTACCGTAAATACTACAGGAAAGGTAACCGGTACGGGTTTCTCTTTGAAAACTCAATCGGAAGCAAATTATACTGTTTCCGCCACTGAAAATACAAATGAGACTACCGGAAGAACAGGAACTCTTGTTGTGACACAAGAAGGGTCGGGCGCAAAATCAATTACGATTAATTTAAGTCAACCTAAAGCAACCGTTGCTTATACTTATAATTTGACTTCAAACCCTTCAAGAGTGGAATTTGTTGCTACGGGTGAAACAAAAACTCTTTCTATTTCTTCTACAAAACAAAAGACGGTAAATGGAAAGAATAGTGGTAGTCCTGTGGCTGTGAATTATACTACGACAGTTTCCGGTACAGGTTTTTCGAAAGGAACAACCGAATATTCCGTTGTAGCAGCGGTCAATACTGGTACAGCAAGAGAAGGGTCAGCAGTTGTAAAACAATCGGAAGGAACAAAGCAAATAACAATTACGCTATCACAGGCAGCAGGCACTTCCGCTTAATTTTTTTATTGACGTGAGTAGGAAAAGAGACAAAAATAAAAATCAAGGAAAGTCAGACCTGTTAAAGGGTCTGGCCAGCCTTTCTTTGGAAGATATTGTAGGATTGCAGAAAACTCTTCCTACTTTGCTTCAATCCAAATTACAGCAGATGTCTCGTTCTGATGATTTGGAAAATCTTTTAAAAGCTAATTTGTACCTGGATAATGTCAATCAAAGACAGGACAATGTAAAGGCTGTGTTCTTTAATCCAGATGAAGCAAGTGATACGGGAAGAGGATATAAAGACCCTATGTTTTACGGGTCGCTTCCTTTTGAAGTACTTCGAAGGATGGGGGACATTTTTGTTGTCCGGGCTGTGGTGAATACCCGTGTTGAACAGGTACAGAATTTCTTGCATTTTTCAACAGATGAACAGAAAGAAGGTTACACTATCCGAAGAAAAAGAAATCCTTTTGAGAAACAAAGTACAGAACATTCAAGAGAAGATCAGATAAAGATAGCCTATATTCGTAAATTCTTGGAAGAAGGCGGTTTCCATGACAAATGGGAATCTTTTGATACATTTCAGGATTTTGGGAGAAAAGTTGTGTTTGACAGTTTAACACTTGATCAGCTTGCCTTTGAGATTGTAAGGGACAGATCATGGAATTTGGCGAGATATCGTGCCGTAGATGCTTCTTTGATCCGTTTCTTGGACAGTATTGACCCTAAGTTCCGAGACGAGTTTGAAAAGTACCGTTTCAAAGGTTATCTTCCTAAATATTGTATGGCATGGCAAGGACAGATCATGGAAAATCCTGTTACGCATGAAAGCGTGATCTTCTACCCCTGGGAACTTGGAATAGGTATCCGAAACAAATCCACTAACATTTATAAGAACGGGTATGGCACTTCTGAATTGGAAACTTTGTCCAGTATTATGACATGGATATTGTGGGGATTTGAATATAATGGATCGTATTTTTCTAAGGGGTCAAGCCCGAAAGGAATCATAAATGTTAAGAATCCGAACATATCTCAATCTTCTTTGGATGAGTTCAGACAGGCTTGGCAACAGACTATGGTGGGTACACGTAACAGTCATAGAACGCCCATTATCAATGGGTTAGACCTCCAGTGGTTAGATTTGAGCAAGAACACCAACCGAGATATGGAGTTTAGCGATTGGTTAAAATTCCTGTTGGTTATGTCCTGTGCTGTATATCGTATCGATCCATCTGAACTTGGTTTTCAATTCAAAGACCAGACTAATATATTTGGACAAGCCGGCCAGAAAGAACGATTGCAGCACTCTAAAGACAAAGGATTGAAGCCTATCCTTGTGTTCTTGCAAGAAGTAATCAATTATTATCTTGTTTCTGAATTGGACGAAGATTTTGAATTTGTCTTTACAGGTGTGGATGCAGAGGATGAAGGTAGACAGGTTGAGATTGATGCAAAGAAAATTCAAAACGGTATGGTTTGTTTGGAGGATATTTTTGAAAAATACTCTGGACGTAAATTCAATCCCGAAACGGATACTATCCTGAATCAATCTTACCAGCTTCAAAAGCAAATGCAATTACAGCAAGCTATGTATGGTGGAGAAGCGATGAATGAAGAAGTGGATCGTCAGATAGCTTCGGAAGAAAAGGAAGATACACAAAAATCTTTCAGTTCGAATCCTATCATGGATGCTGCTATGTCTTACATTGAGAAGAACTGGGGGGAATCGTGAACGTTCGATATGTAAAGAACATAAAAGTCGAGAAAATGCCGTTGGTGTCAAATATACATCATCATGTTGACCCTATGCGTTATCCTAAAGTACAAGAAGGTTATGAAGGGATGGCGCAGGTCATTTTCTCGACACAGATAAACAATATGTTAATGGACTTGACGAAGAAAATGGTTAGTCAAAAATCAAAGTAGGTCTATGTTATTCACACCGGAAGAAATACAGCAGTTGTTTTTCATTGTCGATTATCGTATTGCACGAGTGATCGCCGATGTATTGGGAAAAGATTATCTCTCACCAGACGACATAGATGTACTTAAAAGGTTCGATTTTGACTTAAAGACAGAAATCCTTAAAATACCACCTTATTGGCAAGTATTCATATTTGGACGGTTAGCAGCCATACTTTCTCCTGCGCAGCTTTCTTCGCTTGATTTTAACGACTTAAAACAATATGTTGAAAAGGAACAATACCCGGCATTGACAACAAGGGAAAAGGCAGAATACAATGCGTCGGCTATGCGTTCTTATTCCTATATAAAGGGAATGGGAAATAAAATAAAGGATTCCCTTTCTTCCACCATATCGGAAGAAGAAATGAAAATAGCTGTTGCGGAGCGAGAAAGGGAAGTTGAAACAGCTATTAAAGAGGAACTTTCAGAAGGGGTTCTAAAAAGGAAATCCGTTCAGTCTATAGTAAGTGCACTTGGGCATAGATTGGATGAATGGAATCGTGACTGGGGACGTATAGTTGCTACCGAAATGGAGAACATTTTTCAGATAGGTACGGCTCAAATGATAATGAAAGAACATGGCATTCATGCTAAGGTGTATAAGCAAACAATGCCACAAGCCTGCCGGTATTGCTTAAATGCCTACACTACAAATGGCTATGGTTCTAAGCCAGTTATATTTGATTTATCCGAATTGATTGCTAACGGAACGAATATAGGCAGAAAATCAAAGGATTGGAAGCCTGTTTTAACAAATATTCACCCTTTTTGCAGATGCAACCTCCGTTACATTCCAGATGGTTATGAATGGGATGATAAAACACAATCTTTTGAACCTAAAAAAGTGGAAGATAAAGATCGTGTTGAGAGAAAATCAAAGGTGAAAATTACAGTAGGAACAAAATATTTCGAAGTATAATGAAAACAAGAACAATTTTTAATTCTGGTTATATCAGCATACCTACAGTGGATAGTTCAAAATGGATAAAGGATATTCAAGTGGGTGATGTAATAAGAACCACTTCCGGTTATAGGAGAGTGGTTAGGGTAACGCAGTTTGAACCATCATCTATACCTTGCGTTTTGGATGTGTGTTATATTACCGAGGACGAAACTCTTGAAAAGGGGTATCGGGAAGATGCGCTACACAGAATAACAGAAGATTCATTTGTTTTGTGTGATAACAAGGTGAAAAAGGCTAATAGG
>ULPU01008730.1_pt1 | contig 12408 bp, 5 predicted proteins | sample 1953821 | NCBI WGS metagenome assembly ULPU01 (sample SAMEA4835637, study PRJEB28245) | human gut metagenome | biome: gut microbiome; material: fecal sample | place: Denmark | collected 2008
ACTCGTTTACAAAACGGGAATCTCGGATGACTATTGAACAAATACGACGGGCAGCGCAAGAGAAAACACATCATTCACGCCGTATTACACTTCATTCGTTCCAAACCTATTGACATCCAAAACGCCGTATCGTAAAATATAGGGAAAGGGAAAATTATGCGCTTTTTTGCGGGAAAAGAGGTTGACAAACTATGCCGTTGAACAATATACTTACGACAGACAGACAGACAGACAGACAGACAGACAGACAGACAGGGTTAAATCTGCCTGTTTTTGTGCTATCCGCATATCGCTATAACAGAGGAAGCAGTTGTCCATTCCAGCCGGATGGATAACCGCTTCCTTTTTGCATTTTTGATAGACCAGCACAGGAACAGGAGGATAACTATGAAATTAAAGAAACGGATCGCTGCTCTGCTGATGGCGGGCACGATGGTATGCTCCACTTTGCCGGTAAATGTACTGGCGGTGGAAAATTCAAATCGAAATGTAGGCGGTTTATGCGAACACCACGCCGAACATACGGAGGATTGCGGTTACACCGAGGGCAGCGAGGGGACGCCCTGCAATCACGAACACACCGAGGACTGCTATACCCTTGTGACAAGCTGCGTCCACAAGCATACGGCGGACTGCTACCCGGCAGAAAGCGTGTCGGATAACACAGCCAGCCCGTCCGATGCGGAAAATCAGGAGCCGGTAAACTGCACCCACGAGTGCAGCGAGGACACCGGCTGTATCAAAAAAGAATTAGACTGCAAACACGAACATGACGAGGCTTGCGGCTATGTCCCGGCCACTGAGGGGAGGCCCTGCGGTTATATCTGCGGCGAGTGCGACGTAGAGGACGAGCCGGAAACGGCCACCCCCTCTAATGCGGCGCAGCTTTCCGCAGGGGACGTGCAAAAGCTGATCGACGCCCTACCCGCAACGGACAAGTTGACGACCATGACAAAAGATGAGCAGAACGCAGTTTACGCCGACTTGCAGGCGGCATACGAAGCCTACGAAGCCCTGACCGAGGACGAACAGGCACTGCTTACCGGGACAGAGGTTTTCGAGAGCCTGTTCCACTTCTTCAATGGTATGGTCAATTTACTGGCGGAGAACGGCGTTTCCTATTTGGACGAAAACGGCAGTAAACAGACAGCAGATAATGTCACTGTGGTGGACGGCAGCATGACCGCATGGAGTGACGGCTGGTATGTAGTCAACGGCGCTGTGACCATCGACAACCGCGTCACCGTCAGCGGCGAGGTTCATCTGATTCTGGCAGATAACGCAAGCCTGACCGTCAACCGCGGCATCAATGTGGAAGAGGGCAACAGTTTTTCCGTTTATGCCCAGTCTGTCGGGGAAAATATGGGAACGCTGACCGCAACCGGCCAAGATGATGCTTCTATAGCCGGAATCGGCAGCGAAGATGGTGATTCTGGTGGCACAATCACCATCAACGGCGGCAATGTCACCGCAAGCGGCGGAGAAAATGCAGCCGGAATCGGCGGTAGTCAGGATGGTAGCGGCGGCAATATTATCATCCACGGCGGCAAAGTGACCGCAACCGGCGGGGGCTTCGCAGCCGGAATCGGCGGAAGCGGCGGTTCTGGCGGCACTATCACCATCCACGGCGGCACAGTGAAGGCAACCGGCGGGAATTTAGCAGCCGGAATCGGCAGCGGAGAGGGTGGTTCCAGCGGCACAATCACCATCCACGGCGGCAATGTCAAAGCAAACGGTGGAGACGAAGCAGCTGGAATCGGCGGTGGATATGGTGCTTCTGGCGGCACTATCACCATCAACGGCGGCACAGTGAAGGCAACCGGCGGGAATTTAGCAGCCGGAATCGGCGGCGGATGCCGCGGCTCTGGTTGCAACATCACCATCAGCGGCGGCAGTGTCACCGCAACTGGCGGAGATAATGGAGCCGGAATCGGCGGAGGATTTCAGGCGGCTGATAGCGGCAGCTTTGCAACCAGAGCGGACGGTCATGCCCTGATTGTTGCCAATGGGGGCATCAGCGATAAGAGCAGCCAAGACAGCTGGAGCGGCATTATCTTCGAGGGAAACGACGGCAAAGTCTATGGAAATCCAACCATTCAAGAGAATATAGAGATTCCACGGAGCAAAACGCTGACCATACCGGAAAACACCACCCTGACTGTGAACAGCGGCGTGACCCTCACCAATAACGGAAAAATTATAAACAACGGAAAAATCACCAACAATGGAACAATCACAGGAAACGGCACAGTCGAGGGGAACCAACCGCTTTTACCACCTCCACCTGTTTCTTACCGAACCTGTGATGAAAATGGGCAGAACTGGGAAACCAAGGAATGTAGAAACTACACTGTGGTGGACGGCAGTACGACCGCATGGAGTGACGGCTGGTATGTGGTCAACCGCAATGTAACAATTGATGAACTCGTCACCGTTACCGGGAATGTCCGCTTGATTTTGACGGATGGCACAACTTTGACCGTCGACGGCGGCATCAATGTGGCAAAGGGCAACAGTTTTTCCGTTTATGCCCAGTCTGTCGGGGAAAACACGGGAAGGCTGACCGCAAACAGCGGCGACTGGGATGCGGGCATCGGCGGCGGAAACGGGAAGGCTGCAGGCACAATCACCATCCACGGCGGCGAAGTGACCGCAAACGGTAACAAAGGCGGCGCGGGCATCGGCGGCGGAAGCGGCGCCGGATTTGATGCTTCTGGCGGCACCATCACCATCCACGACGGCACAGTGAAGGCAACCGGCGGAGGTTCTGGAGCCGGAATCGGCGGCGGAAATAGTGGTTCTGGCGGCACAATCACCATCCACGGCGGCAATGTCACCGCAACCGGCGGAGATAATGGAGCCGGAATCGGCGGCGGATATACTGGTTCTGGCGGCAACATCACCATCCACGGCGGCACAGTGAAGGCAACCGGCGGAGATTATGCAGCCGGAATCGGCGGCGGACGGAAGGGTTCTGGCGGCAACATCACCATCCACGGCGGCACAGTGAACGCAACCGGCGGAGATTATGCAGCCGGAATCGGCGGCGGACGGAAGGGGTCTGGCGGCAACATCACCATCCACGGCGGCACAGTGAAGGCAACCGGCGGAGATTATGCAGCCGGAATCGGCGGCGGACGGAAGGGTTCTGGCGGTACAATCACTATCAACGGCGGCAGTGTTGCCGCAACCGGTGGAGAATTAGCAGCCGGAATCGGCGATGGAAGTGATGGTTCTGGCGGCAGCTTCGCAACCGGAGCGGACGGTCATGCCCTGATTGTTGCCAATGGGGGTATCAGCGATACAAGTAATCAGAATAGTTGGAGCGGCATTATCTTCGAGGGAAATACTGGCACAGTCTATGGAGATCAAACCCTGCAAGAGAATTTGGAGATTCCATCGGACAAAACGCTGACCATACCGAAAAACACCACCCTGACCGTGAAGGACGGCGTGACCCTCACCAATAGCGGAACAATCACAGGAGACGGCACTCTGGACGGCAAAGGGAATCTTGTGGGTTCCGGCACCGTTGCAAATACCATTCGGAACAATCTGCAAAAGGATTCGAATGTAACGGTCAACGTCAGCCCATCACCGGCAACCTACGGTTCCAAGGTGAACATCACTGCCACCATATCCAAAGCGGCCACTATATCCAGAGCGGCCACTATATCCAAAACGGCAAATGCCATCACTCGTGCAGCAGAAAATCAAGTGGAATTTTTCGTTGGAACAGACAGCAATAAGAAAAGCCTTGGCACAGCAAATGTCAACGGCGATGCTGCCACCCTTTCCGATGTGGAAATTTCACAAGAGAAAGGCTTTGCGGTTGGAGAAAATACTATTACCGCCGAATATGGCGGCAGCATGGGGCTGAAGCCGCAAACCGGCAGCACCCGGCTTACGGTGCAGGGAGATTTGAAGGATGCCATTGTGACGGTGAACGGCAAGTATTTTTATACCAATTCTCCCATTATCCCAGAGGTAAGTGTAACATGGAACGGTACGCAGCTTACAAAGGACACCGACTATACGGTTAACTATACGGATAACACCAATGTGGGCAATGCTACCGTAACTGTCACCGGTACAGGCAACTATATCAGCACAAAAACGGGGAGCTTTACCATCGCTCCGGCCCAGCTGAACGACGCGACAGTGAAAGTAAACGGCACCTATACCTACACCGGCCAGGCGCAGACCCCAGCCGCTGGTGATGTGGTTGTCACGCTGGGCGGCAAGACCGTCCCCAGCGATCAGTACACCATCGGCGCCAGCAATAATATCAATGCTGGGCAGGCGACCGTAACTGTGACCGCGAAAGCAGGTGGAAACTACACCGGTTCAGCCAGCGGGAAATTTACCATCGCTCTGGCCTCGCTGAACGACGCCAAGGTGGAGGTCAGCGGCGGGCCGTTTACCTATGACGGAACCTCCAAAGATCCCACTGTGACGGTGACGCTGGACAGTAAGACCCTGAGTGCAAGCACAGACTACACCCTCTCCTATTCCAACAGCAACGGCGGGGACGGAAACCTCACCAATGCCGGAACGGTCACAGTGACCGCCACCGGTAAGGGCAATTACACAGCCACCGCCACAGGGACATTTACCATCAACAAGGCCCAACCGAACTACACGCCCCCTACCGGTCTGACCGCCACTTATGGCGACACGCTGAAGGATGTACCTCTGACAGACGGCTGGGCTTGGAATGATCTAAATACTTCGGTTGGCAATGTAGGAGAGAACACCTTCCCTGCTACTTACAACAAAGATAGTAGCGGCAACTATAACCCGGTACAGCAAAACCTTACAGTGAAGGTAAGCCCTGCTTCTTATAAGATCACCCTTACCGGGCAAGCGGACAGCCCAACGCAGATCACCTTGGAGGAGGCTCAGGTAGAACCCGGCAACACCGGCGCAGCAGTCAGCTACGGCATGAATACCACCAACACAGCCCCCAGTAAGTGGCAGGCAGAGAAAGCATTCTCCGGCTTGACCGCAGATACCACCTACTACTTCTTTGCAAAGGTGGCGGCCACCACCAACTATGCGGAAACCATCAGCACAGGCGTGGCAATTACCACCCCCGAAAAAGAGGTCAGCAGCATTTCCATCCAAACCCAGCCCGCCAAGCTGGCCTACACCAGCGGCCAGACGCTGGATCTGAACGGCCTGTCGGTGCAGGTAAGCTATAGAGACAACACCAGCAAAACCATTGGCTGGGACGCCAACAAGCTGACCGCCGAACCCGCCCAGGGCACGGTGCTGACCGTTACTGAGCATAGCGGAAAAACTGTCACCATCAGCTATGGCGGAAAAACGGCCAAAACCGATGCACTTACCGTGGGTAAGGCAGAGCAGGCGGCTCTTTCCATCACCGGCAAGCCCACTACCGTCTACAACGGGGACACCTTTACCTTGACGACCATCGGCGGTTCCGGTACAGGGACGGTCACATGGGAGATCATCAGCGGCCCCGCAACAGTGGATGCCAACGGTAAGGTTACGGTAACTGACATCGGCGAAATTCAAATCAAAGCGGTCAAGGCCGCAGATACTGAATACGCCCAGTCCGAGACAACCATTGCGCTGACAGCGGTGAAGAAACCCAGCAGCGGCGGGGGCAGTTCCTCTGGCGGTGGCTCGTCCTCCGGTAGTGGTTCTTCTTCCGATAACGGCGATTCCAGCGGCTCCACGGTTGTAGAGCGTCCGGATCAGACCAAACCGGAAATCCCTACCACCAGCCAGACCAAGCCGGCAACACCGGATAAAAACGGAAATGCCAGCATTAACGGCAACGCCGTACAGGACGCAATCAACAAGGCCACCGCTGACGCGAAGAAAAATGGAACCACCGCAAACGGCATTGCCGTAACGGTTCCCATCCAGAACGCGGCAGATGCAAAGAATCTTACCATCACCATCAAGGCACAGACGCTGGACAAGCTGGTGACGGCAAAGGTACGCCGGTTTGAGATTACTACAAACGGCCTGCCCTCTTTCGGATTTACGTTGGATACCTTGAAGATGCTGAATGCCCAGTCCAAGGGAGGGAATCTGATTCTGCGGGTTTCCAAAGCAGCGGTCACTTCCGCTAAGGCAAAGGCGGCGATTGGAACAAGACCAGTTTATGAGTTCTCTCTGGTTTATGTCAAAGGCGGCAAGAAAGTGCCCCTCACCGATTGGCAAGGCAAGACGGTTTCCGTCAAACTGCCCTATACCCCGGCGGCAAACGAACAGGCTGGAAACCTGTATGCGGTCTATGTGAACGACAAAGGCAAGGTACAATGGCTCACCAAGTCCAGTTATGACGCGGACCAGAAAGCCGTGATTTTTGAAGCACAGCATTTTAGTATCTACGGCGTAGGCTACAAGAACCCGGTTCCGAACTTCACCGACATCAATGGTCATTGGGCCAAGGAACACATCCTGTTTGCAGTCAGCCGCGGGCTGTTCTCCGGCACAAGCAAAACCACCTTTAGTCCGAACACCACCCTGACACGGGGAATGTTCGTCACCGCCCTGGGACGGCTGGCAGGAATCAATCCGGCGGATTACCAAAACAGGAAATTTACTGATGTGAAAGCCAACGCCTACTACTCCCCCTATGTCAACTGGGCAGCGAGTAAGGGAATTGTCAGCGGTACGACTTCCTCCACCTTTGCCCCGGACAGCAGCATCACCCGTGAGCAGATGGCAGTAATTATGAAGAACTACGCTGACAAGATGGGTTACTCCATACCGAAAACGCTGGCGGCTGTGACCTTTGCCGATAACGCGCAGATTTCTTCCTGGGCAAAGGATGCGGTCAAGGCTATGCAGCAGGCGGGCGTTCTCTCCGGCAAGGAAAACAACCGGTTTGACCCGCAGGGCAACGCCACCCGCGCCGAGGCGGCTACTGTCCTGCACCGGTTTGTGGAGATTGTCATTGACCCGCAGTCCGCAAACGGCTGGCAGCAAAATGACAGCGGCGAATGGAGTTACTACAAGGACGGAGGGCCGGTCAAAGGCTGGCTCTCCGACGACCAGAAATGGTACTGGCTGGACAAGGCCACCGGTAAGATGTTCTCCGGCGGCTGGAAGCAGATTGATGGCAAGTGGTACTACTTCTACGCAGACGGCTCTATGGCGGTCAGCACCAAAGTGGACGGCTACGAAGTTGGCGCAGATGGCGCGAGAAGATAACTGACCACAAATTCAGAAAGGACACGAAGCAGCATTGGAGTATATTGAAACAGTAACAATAGATGCCGCAAGCGGTTTTCGGGACATATAACTTCTACTGCTTTGTTCCATTCCCATAGCGGTGCAAGGGAGGCTGCTTATGGGTAGATACCCCTTTTGACCTTTCTCCACCGCTAACAGGTGGAGACTTCCAAAATAACATATCCAGTCCGATTAGGGCGCAAGTGAACTTACCATCACTTGCGCCCTATTTTTGTACGCCTTTTTTCGATAAGAACCCCCCATTTTCTGTATTCAAAAACAAAAACAAAAACCGACGGAAGTATCACAAAAAGTCCGACAAACCTCCACCTGCCGAACCATATTCCCCAACGGTTCGACAGAAACGATTCCGCTTTGTCGGCTGCCGTTCGCCGCCCTTCGAGAGTTTGAAAACCTATCTACTTTTCAAACTTTTTCGGAGGTAACGGCTATGAGTAAAAATCGTGAAGAAAGGGCGAATTATTATCTTTACATAGATGGACAGGCTGTGCCGGTAAGCGAACAGGTTTACCGTGTGTATCAGCACTATGAGCGAAAAGAAGAATACTTTTCCTACGATCTGAAAACGGAGAAGTTCCAGAAAGACACCGCAACTTTTCTGCCCAGCAGAGAGGATTCCTATGAGCGCCTGCTGGCAAAGGACAAGCAGTTTGCTACTTCTGGTCAACCCGTGGAGGAACAGGCGGTCTCGTCCGTTTGGCTGGAGGGATTATTGGAATGTTTGTCAGAGGATGAGAGGATTATTCTCCACAAACTGTATTTCGAGGACAAGTCAGAACGGATTGTCAGCATGGAGCTTGGAATTTCCAAAACAGCTCTGCATCAGCGCAAAGTCAAGCTGCTCCAAAAATTAAAAATTTTTTTGGAAAACATGGGAAAAGCATAGACCAAAACCACTCTCCCAACGGGGAAGTAAGTGAGAGGGTCTATCTCTCTCATGCAGCTTGACAACTGAATAGACGGCATTTCCGGTACATAACCCATGTACGAGCGAATATGAAACGCCGCGAAGATGGAGCAGTCAGGGAGGTGATGAAAGAACTGCTTCGGAGCGATCTACGATTTCATAAAACGGATTGTGGCAGATTCGGCGCGATGACTGCATGGGGGCTTAAAGATACTTCCTCACGGCCTCCTAAAGACTTGGGAGGAACCCTGCGGCGCACGAGTAAAACGACGCTGCGGAGTTATGACAGCCGCGCCAGCGGAGACCGGAATGTCCCCATCGTCAGGGGTGCGTGGCAAATGTGGCGAGCAATAACCAAACTACAATACAGCAGCCGTACCGATTAGCAGGTTCGCATATCCCCTCAACTTTATCGGTGCGGCTGCTTGTCTTTATATGAATTGAGACAACCTGTTTCCTCATATCTTATGAAGAAACAGGTTTTTTGACTGGAGGTGCGTCAATATGGATCAGAGGAATACCCCTATAACCTCCTACAAAGAGGTGAAAATCGGGAAAACCATTTACCGTGTGACCAGCTTTTTTTTAGGTGAAAAGGAGCTGGGAAAGACTTTGGAGCAGCTGGCTGTCCGGCGCGCCATGTCGGAGGTTTCCACACCTGCCGGCTGTTCCGTACACACGGCTACATAGTCACACCATCCTCCCGGCTTTGCCGCATACTTGCGCGGCGATGGATTCTCCGTTACGATGTTCATACAGGGATACTCCCTGTGGAGCCATCACGCCGCACGAGGTATGGAATCTGGATAATCGGGAGGGAAAATAAAGATGGCTACAAAAACATACAACGTCGGCATCTACTGCCGTTTGAGTAACGACGATGAACGCGACGGAGAATCCGTCAGCATCGAAAACCAGAAGCTGCTGCTCCAGAACTATGTACGGCAGCGGGGCTGGAATGAAATTGATACCTATATCGACGATGGATATTCAGGTACGAATTTTGACCGTCCTGGGGTCAAGCGGCTGATTGAGGACGCCAAGGCCAAGCGGATCAATGTGATTCTGGTCAAGGACCTGTCCCGTTTTGGCCGTAACTACATTGAGTTCGGGCAATACACGGATTACTTATTCCCATCCCTGGGCTGCCGGTTTATCGCTCTGAACAACGGCATTGACACGGAAAGCACCAATGGCAGCACCGATGTCATGTGCTTTTTGAACTTATTTAACGAATTTTATAGCCGCGACACCAGTAAGAAGGTCAAAGCAGTCAAAAAAGCCTGTGCAGAAAACGGGAAATTCATGGGAACCTATCCCGCCTACGGCTATAAGCGGGACCCAGCGGATAAGCACCATCTGGTGATCGACGAGGACACCGCCCCGATTGTGCGCCGTATCTTCGAGATGCGGGCAGCCGGAACAGGGTTTCACGCCATCGCCGTTATGCTGAATGAGGAAGGCATCCCGTCCCCCGGTGTGCTGTACTACCAGCGCAAGGGACAGACCGATCCGCGCCGGGTCAACCACAAATGGGCAGACCAGACGGTGAAAAACATTGTCCGCAGCGAGGTTTATATCGGCAACATGGTTCAGGGAAAGACCGGAACGCTGTCGTATAAATCCCGTAAACTCGTGGGTAAGCCGGAGGAAGAATGGATTCGTGTGGAAGGGACCCATGAACCGATTATCTCACAGCAGCTGTGGGATACCGTAGTCAGCATTGATAAAAAGAAGGTGCGGAAATCTTCTTCCGCTGACGGTTACAGGAGCATCTTCACCGGCCTTGTGTACTGTGCTGACTGCGGTTTCAAAATGAGAAATCAGGTGGAGCGATTCACCTATAAAGACGGAACGCCGGGGCGGTACAGCTCCTTTATCTGTGGGAACTACTCCCGCAGCGGCAAAGGTGCCTGCACCATCCACACCATCTATGAGAATGTGCTGAGCCAGCTTGTGTTGGAGGACATTCGGGAAAAGGCCCGTTTTGCGGAATATGACCCGGAACAGCTGGTCCAGCAGATTGTCCGCTTAAAGGATAAGGAAGCTAAAAGCCGCCTTTCCTCCTGCGAACAGGAGCTGAAAACATACACGGCGCGGCTTTCCGAGCTGGAACGGCTGATGCAGAATCTCTATGAGGATAAATGCGCCGGAACCATCCCGCAGACCGTTTTTCAAACCCTGATGCACAAATACGAAGCAGAACGGGCAGAAAAGGCCGAAGCAATCCCGGAACTGGAACGTAAGGTCAAAAGCTATCTGGAAAACCGAACTGACGCCAACCGCTGGCTGGCTATTATCTGCCGGTACACAGAGATTACCGAGCTGGATGAATCCATTCTCTTTGAACTGGTAGACCGCATTGAGGTTGGAGAAACCAAAAAAGTGGGCGGACAGCGGATTTGTGACCTCCGCGTCTACTACCGCTATGTGGGCAATGTGGATGCGGCACTGGCACAGGAAGAAAGGAGGCAGCCACTTGAAGAAGCAATATAAGGTCGGCATCTACTGCCGCCTGAGTGTGGACGATGCCTCCAATTCCGCAAAGGCAAAGAACTATATCCCCGGTGATGAATCCACCAGCATAGAGAACCAGCACGAAATCCTCTCCAAATTTGTCATGCTCAACGGCTGGATAGAGGTCAAGACTTATCGGGACGATGGGTACAGCGGCGGAAATTTTCAGCGGCCCGGATTTTTGGAAATGCTGGAGGATGCCCGCCACGGCCTGATTAACCTGATTCTGGTCAAAGACCTGTCCCGTTTGGGGCGTGACTTTGTAGAGGTAGGCCGTTATACGGATGTGATTTTCCCGTCCCTTGGCTGCCGGTTCGTGTCTGTTCTGGACTGTCTGGACAGCGAGGGCGACAACACCGATATGCTGCACTTCCGCAGTCTGATGAACGACTACCATCTGAAAGACTTGTCTGGAAAAATCAAATCAGTGCTGTACGCTAAAAAGAAAAGCGGCCAATACCTGACCGCCTACGCTCCTTACGGATACCGCAAGAGTGATGAGGACAAACACCGGCTGGTGGTTGATGAAGAAGCCGCCGCTGTGGTGCGGGAAATCTATCAGATGCGCTATTCCGGCATGGCCTACGGCAAGATTGCGGCGGTGCTGAACAAGAAAGACATCCTTTCTCCCCGCTGGCACTGGGAACTGCACTACGGAAAAAAAGGCATCTGCAAATACTCCAAACTTTGGACCTATGCCACGGTGAAAAACATTCTGAATGACACCGTTTATCTCGGCATAGTTACGCAGAACCGTACCGGCACCCGTTCCTACAAGGATAAGGCCATGATACAGAAGCCAGAAATGGAATGGATTTGCCATGAGGATGCACACGAAGCGATCATTGACCGGGAACTTTGGGAAACGGTTCAGGAAAAGAACCGGGCAGTCAAACAGCAGGCAGCAAACCATGCCGCCCCTTTGCCCGCCCTGTTCACCGGCAAGCTGGTCTGTGCCGATTGCGGGCATCCTTTGATAGCCACCCGTGAGACCCAGCGCAGGAAAAACGGGACAGTCAAGCGGTATGTTTCCTATATCTGCTCCCATTTTTCTACAACCGGACACAGCGCCTGCTCCTGGCATCGGATTTATGAAATCTCGCTGAAAACGCTGGTGCTGAAGGAAATCAGGGCGCACAGTCAGGCGGTAGCACAGGATGAAAACGAGGTGCTGGACAAGCTGAAACAGCAGATACTTTCCGAAAGCGCAGCCAAACAGGAGGATTCTAAGCTGGAGATCAGCCGATTGCGGCGGCGTATTGGAGAGCTGGAACACATGACCGCCAAGCTCTACGAGGATAAGGTCAGCGGCACGATCAATAGCGATACCTTTGCTGTCCTGATTCAGAAAAGCGAACAGGAACGCATCCAAAAGTCGACCCGGTTGGAGGCTCTTTTGGCAGAAGAACGGAAAGCCCGACAGGAAGTTGAAAATATCCGGCAATGGGCAGGCATCATTCGCCGCTATCTGGATGTGCAGGAGCTTGACCGGGAAATCGTTGAGGAACTGATTGACCATATCGAGATCGGGGAACGCTCTGTTATAGACGGTCAGCGTCACCAGGACATTAAAATCTTTTACCGCTTCGTAGGTGTGGTATAATGGGAAAAAGAAAAGACCCGGCTGCATCCGCAGTCCGGGCATATACCTGACAACATTCTATGAAAACGGTTTGCGATTGAACCGCATCGCTTTGTCGAAAAAGAGTGATTCAGCAGAACACCCTTCCCAAACAGCTTATGTTCTT
>ULPU01036486.1_pt1 | contig 11777 bp, 7 predicted proteins | sample 1953821 | NCBI WGS metagenome assembly ULPU01 (sample SAMEA4835637, study PRJEB28245) | human gut metagenome | biome: gut microbiome; material: fecal sample | place: Denmark | collected 2008
TCTGTTGGAGTGAACTTCGCAATCTCGGCTTCCTCGAAGAGTTTAGTAAACACTTTCTCTTTCAAGGCTGAAGGACGCTCATCCAATCGGGAAAGGTTTTTCAACACATACAACCACTTATCATAAAGCGTGTCAAGTTCCTCCTCTGTCTTATTGAACTTCGCTATCTCAACATACTTGAAAGAAAGTTTGTCATTAAAAACCTTAAGAGTCTTCTTGTCAAGCAAGCCCACATCATGATTGATATCATTCTTGTCAAATGCCTCTTCTTCCAAGTCGAAGTTCAGCAGAGCAACAGTATATACATGTTCAAGTTGAAAGTTCCATTCTGCCCCCTTTGGAGCCTGTTCACGGATAGGAAAAGTAGAATAGAACAAAGAACGATCCTTGAAATACTTTTGATAAGCATTCTGCATCTCAACGATGAACTTTTCACCACGTTCATTTTCGCAATATACATCAAAGATGGCCTTACGCTCGGCAAAGACGTCACCAACGTGCTCACAATTCAAGTACTTAACATCCTTGATGACCTGAAAACCATCAAACAGGGAATTCAAGAAATTGATGAGCAAATCCTTGTTAGGCTTTGTTCCAAAAATACGCTTAAAACCGAAATCGGTAAGCAAGCTAATATATCGTTCTTCTATCCGTTTCATATCCATCTCCTTTTAAAACGTATAACTGAATTATGATGCAAAAATAAGCTATTTTCTTGAAAACACAAAAAAAACAGCAAGAAACCTTCAAGTTATCTGCAAATTACGCAAAAACAGTTTCTCCTAATCTCATCAAAAACAAAATGATTCACTCTAACATGAGAACCACACAGAGTTTCGCTTACCCGATTTGGTAAGCGGCTCCGCGTTTATACCTTGCATAATTGAAGGGAGATGAAGGGAGATCTTAACTTCCCCATTTGCAACAGTTGAGTATATATATAGTAAGGTACGCGCGGGAAAGATAACGATGATGATGAATGATGACGTACAACTATACAACTTGCCCACTATGATGGGCAAATTTACCCATAACGATGAACAACTTTGCCCATAACTATGGGCAAAGTTGCCCAAAGCCATGGGCAGATACGATGAAAGCACTTTATTGAGACTTAACAATAACGACAGAAGGTGAGGGTGCGTCATAAGTGTAACAGGACTCATAACGCTCTCAACTTACACTGCAAGAAAGGTAAGTAAATATCATTTCAAAATAGAATGAAATGATTGCATGAAACATATCTTTTAAAGAGAGAACGATTTTTTGTGTTGAACTTTTCTTTATTATCGTACATTTGCATTATAATTACAAAAAACTAAAAGCTGAGAGTTAGAGGGACACTAAAAACCAATATTCCTCCTCTCTTATAATAAACCTGAACATTGTTAAACTAAAGAATTCAAAAATGAAAAAAGTATTTACTCTATGTGTTGCCATCATGGCATCAGCAGCAACATTCGCACAAACCACTCTTTGGAATGGTGAGGACAAGGAATTGGGTAAAGAGGCTATTGGCTTCTGGGCCGATGGTGATCCCGAAGTGGTAGCTAACCCAGAGACGGACGGCATCAACACTTCTGAGAAGTGTCTGAAGTTTGTAATGACCAACGACCGTAAGATTGTGAAACTGCCTTTCCGCGAGTGGATGACTCCCTCTTTACAGGGCAGCACCCGCGTTTCTCTGATGATCAAGAAGTCGCAGGCTGAAAACATACAGATAGAACTCTCCGACCCTACTGATGGCTCAGAGGGTTACTGGCAGAAAGTAGCATCTTATTACAGTGAGGCAGGAAAATGGCAGAAAGTAATATTCGATTATACCAACAACGGCAGTTTCGACAATCCTGGCATCATGACCATCACTGCCCAGACGGGTGATGTAGTGGGAGAACAAGAAGTTTATATCGACAATATCCAGATAGAGCCAGCTACTACGGTGAATGGTCAGCTGCTCTCAAAGATAGAACCCAACTCGCTTGAGGGAGTTATCAAGCTGGAGGGTGCCTGGATGAAGGGAGAATGTCAGAATACTGAAGGCGAATGGCAAAGGGTTGAATACAATGACTTTGCCACATTGGCAACAAAACTTTCCGGCGAACCTGCCAATATTATCATGCAAGGCTGCATCGTAAAGGATGCTGATATTAATGCTATGCGAGGCGACAACAGCAATATTCTCGTATATGCAGATGAAGCTTACGAGGCTGACAACGTGGTGAAAGACAGAAAATGCGCCAATCTCGTACTCGACGACACCAAGTCTTTCATGGTCAATGAAGATTTCAAGGCAGCAAATGTAACCCTGAAACGCTCTGTAAACGCTGGCTACAACACTATGTGCCTGCCTTTCTGGGTAAGCAAGGATGATATGAAGGCAGCAAGCATTGCTACCTATAAGGAAATCGTTGACAAAGAAGACAATAACTCGGTCGTTACTTTCGAGAAAGCAGATCATGTTGATGCCAACGTTCCATTCGTCGCCAACTACAACGAGGCTGTCACCGAGTTCACCTTCACCGACAAGGGTGTGGTCAACACAAACAATGGCCTTGGCACAACATTCGTAGGAACCTACATTCCAGGCAGCGTAGAAGGTAAATATAACCTTGCTGCCGACTGTACCTTCAAGAAAGGCGATGCAGAAGCTACTACCAATGCTTTCGGTGCCTACTTGGAGTTGCCAGAAGGTTACGAAGCAAAGACTCTCTCTTTAGGCTACACCGATGGTGAGTTAGCTGGTATTGAGAGCATCACAACATCATTCGGCAACAAGGGTGTGAAGGTTTACAGCCTGCAAGGCAACCAGATTGCAACCGCCTCTTCAATGAGCGAGCTACACCTGAGCAATGGCATCTACATCATCAACAACAAGAAGGTGGTTATCAAATAATAATACAGACAGGACTGTTTTATACCCCATCAACAGCCCTGCCTGAGGGATAAAATACAACAAAAGCTGCTGATATGAATCAGCAGCTTTTATTGTATAAGGAGTGGAGCTGGAGGGATTCGAACCCTCGTCCGCACAAGGAAACCATACGCTTTCTACACGCTTATTCCAGCCTTTGGTTTTCGTGACATGGCAAGACCTGGACCACCAACCATGCCCTTATCCTCTAAAATTTCACACTTGCAACGAGGCTTGCAAGAGCTATTTCCGATTTACCTGCACCGCTTGACCAACAAGATTCGGAACCACATCCGTTGAGCGATGTCCCGTTCCATCACCTTGTGACGGAATAAAGCCAATCTACTGTACTTCGATTAGGCAGCGAGAGCGTAGTTATTTTCGCCAATTAATTGTTTGTTCACTAAGATTTAGGAGGTAGCCAACGAGCCTCCGCGTGCTTACGTACCATCTCATCTCGCCGTCAAATCCAGTCAACCCCGAATCTGCTTGCTTCTTTCATGATGGGAAGATACAAACATCCCAATAGCCACTCACTCGTAACTATTGGGATGCAAAGATAGGACGATTATTTGAAATCTCCAAATATTTTTTCAGTTTTTTATGCTTTAACAACGCTAAAAGACAACTTAGTACGATTAAAGAATGAAATCAGCGCTTGAAATTGATGGTCTGAGAGAACTTGGTACTCATCACCTTACCTCGCTCCGAACCAGGATTCCACTTGGTGCGACTGCCAATGGCTGTTAAGGTACGGATGGCTTCCACAGAGAGTACTGTCTTGACCTGTATCTCAACGTCTTTCTGCTCGGAAGGACTCAACTTAGAGAAGGCTGCACCCGAGAGAGGCTGACCCTGATATTCCCTCACGGTGATATCCGACAAATTGCCTTCCTCGTCGACGATGAAAGAAAGCTTCACCTTGGCAGTGGCATGATACTTCTTTGCCACCTCTGGGAACTGGAGCTCTTCGGAGATAGCCTTGCCCAGGGCTTTCTTTCCACCGGGATACTCTGCCGGCTGAATATAGGGAGTCATCTTGCCCGCAGCTACAAGCTCGGCAAGCTTCTTCTCCATGTTGGCTGCCACTACTGTGGTATATGCCACCTTGCCCTCAGGGTCGATGAGATACATGGTAGGAATCCACTGGATGTTGTAAGCTTTAGAGATATTGGTCTCCTTCCACTTCTTGTACTCGCAGAACATGCTCCACTTAATCTCATTCTCAGCGCGGAACGCCTTCAACTTCTCCTTGTCGGTATCGAAGGACACGCCGATGAGCTTTACCATGTTGCGATATTTCTTATAGATATTCTTCACCTCAGGAATCTCCTTGCGACAGTCGGGACACCAGGTTGCCCAGAAGTCGAGCACTACCCAACAGCCAGGACGCAACAATGTGCCTTCCTGATGGGTGCTGTAAGAAGACAAAGAAAGAGCAGGCTGGTCGGCTTTGGCTTTCTTGAGTACAAAATCGGGAGCCTGGGTTCCCACTTTGAGCAAACCCTGGGTGTACTTGGCATCAAGTTCGTCGGCACTCTGTGCCGATGCTCCTAAGCTGCATACGGCAAGCAGGAGCAATGAAAAGATTGTTTTCTTCATAAAGTTGTTTATAATTTTGTGTTGATCTTTATTTCTTCGTAGCCTTCACGAAATAGGTAATGAGGAGGGCATAAGCGATGAGCGAGCAGACCTCAGACAAAGGATTGGTCCACCAACTGTCAGCAACACTCACCTCGATGCCACCAAACTTGAGCAGCGCACTCACCACACCCATCAAGGCACCACCGGCAATGAAACCACTGGCAATGAGTGTACCCTTCTCGCCACGCTCCTTGTTTACCTGAGCGTCCTTAGAACGGGAAGTGATCCACCAGTTGATGGCTCCACCTACAACAAGAGGCACATTGAGTTCGAGAGGGATAAACATACCCAAGGCAAAAGCCAAGGCAGGAATCTTGAAATAGGTAAGCACGATGGCCAACAAGGCTCCGATGCCATAAAGCACCCATGGTGCTCCTACTCCATTCATCAGCGGATCGATGACTGCCGCCATGGCATTGGCCTGAGGTGCTGCCAACGAACCTGAAGCGAAACCATAAGTCTCGTTCAAGAGCATCATCACACCGCCTACAGTGGCTGCACTCACCAAGGTGCCAAGGAACTTCCAGCTCTCCTGCTTCTTGGGAGTGGTGCCCAACCAATAACCTATCTTCAAGTCGGTAATGAACGAACCTGCCACAGAAAGCGCCGTACACACCACACCACCCATGATGAGAGCTGCCAACATACCGCCAGGACCTTTCAAACCGACTGCCACCATCACCACAGAGGCAAAGATAAGGGTCATCAACGTCATGCCCGAGACAGGGTTACTGCCCACGATAGCGATGGCATTGGCGGCAACAGTAGTAAAGAGGAAAGCAATAACGGCTACCAGCAGAATGGCGATAACGGCAAAGAGCAAGTTGCCATCCATCACACCAAACCAGAAGAAAAGGAAGGTGACAAGAATGCAGACCAGCGAACCGATGCCGATGATCTTGAACGAGATGTCGCGCTGAGTACGCTTCACCTCCGCATCGCCCCCACTCTTTCCTTTCAGCTCCTTGGCTGCCAAACCGACAGCTCCCTTGATGATGCCCCAGCTCTTGATGATGCCAATGATACCAGCCATGGCAATACCACCGATACCGATGCTGCGGGCATAGGCACGGAAGATCTCCTCAGGAGACATGGCTCCTACGGTAGATGTAATGGAAGGATCCCAGGCATTGAGCACCTGATCGTGGAAAAGCAGACTCATACCAGGAACGATGAGCCACCATACAGCCAAAGAGCCAAAACAGATATAGAGGGCATACTTGAGACCCACGATGTAGCCCAGACCGAGCACGGCAGCACCCGTATTCACCTTGAACACAAGCTTTGCCTTGTCGGCAAGGTCGCAGCCCCATCCGATGACGCGGCTTGTGAAGTTCTCGTTCCACCATCCGAAGCTTGCCACGATGAAGTCGTACAAACCTCCCACCAGTCCTGCTATGAGCAAGGGCTTGGCCTGATCGCCACCCTTGGCTCCGCTGACAAGCACCTGTGTGGTGGCTGTGGCCTCAGGGAAAGGATACTTGCCATGCATGTCGCTCACAAAGTACTTGCGGAAAGGTATGAGGAACAGGATGCCCAGGACTCCTCCGAGGGCAGAAGCCAAGAATATCTTCATAAACGAAGTGGTCATCTCGGGATACTTGGCCTGCAGAATATAGATGGCTGGCAGGGTGAAGATGGCTCCCGCCACCACGGCACCCGAACAGGCTCCGATACTCTGTATGATCACATTCTCGCCCAAGGCCTTGTTGCGCTTGGTGGCTGTGCTCACACCTACGGCAATAATAGCAATAGGGATAGCAGCCTCGAACACCTGTCCAACCTTCAGTCCAAGATAGGCTGCTGCCGCCGAAAAGATGACAGCCATCAAAATACCCCAGGTTACCGACCATGCATTGACCTCAGGATAAGCCTTGTCGGGACCCATCAGGGGCTGATACTGCTCACCGTCCTTCAACTCGCGGAAGGCATTCTCGGGGAGATTCATTTCTTCTTTCATCGTGTCAAAAATAAAATATGTGTTACGTATTGAAAAATCGCTGGATTGAGTTTATTTCTCTATCGTAATGGTATACTCGCTCATGAAGCTGGCACCTGGCTGCAGGCTGTTCATGAGATACTTGTCCTTAAACTCGCCGTCGTACTCAGCCCAGTCGTGAAGACCATACCAAGGTTCGATGCACACGAATGGAGCATGCTTGCCTGTAGGACTCCAGATACCAACAGCAGGAGTCTTGATGTCGAGTGAGAGGTGAGGCTGACCTGCCTCGTCGAGAAGAGTGATCTTCTTAAGCTGACTACGGTCGAAGATGACGGCATCGTCAGCAAAGCTGTCCTCGGTAAATGCCCAAACACCATTCTCGGTAGGCACCTTGTGATAGCCCTCTACCACGCAACCGCCCACATTGCCATAGAGGCGCTCTGGCTCAGGGTTGTCGAACTTCAACTGTCCCTTCAGTTCCTTACCCTTTTCGGCACCAGGAACGAGGAAAGCGGGATGACCGCCAATCTGGAAGAAGATTTGCTTGTCGTCGGTATTGGCAACATGCCAGATTACATGCAGTTTCTTACCCTCCAGACGATAAGTGATGGCTAAGTTGAAGTGATAAGGATAGTCATTGAGTGTAGCCTCACTGTCGGTCAGGGCGTAGGTGATTCGGTCTTCGCCCTTGCTGATGAGCTGAAACTCTGTATCACGGGCAAAGCCATGGCGTCCCAACTGATACTCCTTGCCGTCGATACGGTATGTATCCTTCCACAAGCCGCACACAATAGGGAAAAGTATAGGAGAATGGCGATTCCAGTACTGCTCGTCGCCGTCCCAAAGATATTCGTTACCTTGAGCATCCTTGATGCTCTGAAGTTCTGCTCCAAGAGATGAAATCTCTACTGTGAGCTGCTCGTTCTTGATCTGTTCCATTTTGTTTTATGTTGTTTGGTTATTTTGAATGTATTCAAGGTTCGCGTAGGAGAAACTCGCTACTTATCCGCAAAGGTACAATTTATTTTCGAAAAAGTGACAAAAGCAACCATTTCTTTTGCTATTTTTTCTCTTTTCTCGAATAAAAGATGTACTTTTGCAGCCCGAAATAAATCGGATAACACCTCACACTCGCCAACAGAGTGGAGCTGGAGAAAAAAAATAGTAAAACAACACAAAAAGAAATGGAACAACAACCTTCTGGCAACAACACATTGAAAGGTTTTTCAGCTGCCATAGTGGCTGCAGTCTGTTATGGTACGAATCCTTTAGGAACCCTCAAGCTGTATGAAGACGGATTCAACTCGGGTACGGTACTCAGCTATCGGTATGGTCTGGCAGTTCTGATGTTCGCTCTTGTCATGCTGATACGCAAAGAGAGTTTCGCCATCAAATGGGGACACGCCATCAAGTTTGCACTCTTGGGCACCTTCTTCGCCCTGTCGTCCATCACCCTTTACTTGAGCTTTCATTACATGGCAGCAGGCATCGCGAGCACCCTGCTCTTCGTCTACCCCATCATGACAGCCTTGCTGATGACGGCTTTCTTCCATGAGAAGGTGACATGGAGCACATCGATGGCCATCCTGCTTGCCGTAGCAGGAGTAGGAATGCTCTACCAGGGTGACGGTGACGCCAAACTCAGCACGGCTGGTTTTGCCTTGGTCATGGCATCATCATTACTCTACTCCATCTACATCATTGCCGTCAACCAATGGCAGACTACCATGTCGAGCCTGAAGTTCACCTTCTGGATTTTGGTATTCTGCTTCATAGCGATATTGGTGTTCTCGTGGTTGTCGGGCGACAGCCTGCAGATGCTCCACACTCCTATGCAATGGGGGTGCGCCCTGCAGTTGGCTCTTCTGCCTACGGTGCTCTCGCTCTTCTTCATGACGATTTCGATCAACCTGATAGGCTCCACCCCTTCCGCCATCATGGGGGCTCTCGAACCTGTAACAGCTGTATGTATCGGTGTGCTTATCTTTGGCGAGGCATTCTCGTTGCGCTTGGGCATCGGCATCCTGCTCATTCTGGCAGGTGTGGTTCTCATCATTCTAAGAAAAAAGGAATCTTGAAAAAAGGAAAATGTATTTCACCAACAAGTCACAAAGGGCTTATAAAGAGGGGGCGCATCCAAACATCACGTTTAGATGCACCCCCAGTAATAATCAAACTACCTTAAAAACAAATACTACCTTTTATTAACTAAACTAAACCTAACTTATCCCTTTATTTAACTTTCGTAAGTTCAGGAGTTATAGTTGTTAAAGAAGTTACCACTCCCCCAGCCTGCGAAAGTTGAGTTTCCTTACCTTTCGATTGCAAAGTTACGAACAAACAGAATAAAGGAAAAGAAAAAATCGTTCATAGAATAATAAAAATGTTCTGACACAACATGATTACCATTCTATGAACGATTTACAACATATTCCGGCATCACAACCGGACGAAAGACAACTGTCAGTTAACCATTTGTCACATCACCAGGCAACATTCCATACTCATCCTTGAAACACTTGGTGAAATAAGAAGGTGAAGAGAACCCCACCTCGTAAGCCACCTCAGAGATGTTCATGCTGTTGGCTTCGAGCAGACGACGGGCCTTGGCAAGACGAGCCTTGCGCAAAAGGTCGACTACCGACGAGCCGGTGATGGCCTTCACCTTACGATAAAGCTGCACACGGCTCAGTCCTATCTCGGCTCCGATATCCTCGACACCAAAATCGCTGTTACCCATGTTCGACTTGATGATGTCGTGCAACTGCTTAACAAAAGCCTTGTCACGGTCGTCCTGTTTGGACACCTCCTCTGTTTCTTTTCCTTCGGCAGCACCCTGCGCAAAGAGCTGACGCAGATGGGCACGCTGGTGCAACAGATTTTCCACACGAGCCAGAAGCACCTTGCTATGGAAAGGCTTGGTGATGTAAGAGTCGGCTCCCTGCTCATAACCTTCTGCACGATGCTCTTCAAGATTCTTTGCTGTGAGCATGATGACTGGAATGTGCGAGGTGGCGGTATTAGTCTTCAACTGCTGCGTAAACTCCAGTCCATCCATGACTGGCATCATCACATCGCATATCACCAGATCGGGCACTTCCTTGCGGGCTATCTCAAGTCCCTCCCTACCATCAGATGCCTCGAGCACAAAATAATAGTCCTGCAAGAGGGTTCGCTCATATTGTCGGATGTCGTTATTGTCGTCTATGATCAGTATGGTGGGCTTTTCGCCATGCTCGCTGATAATTTGCTGCAATTTGCCACCATGACGTTCTCCGTCGTCGATATACTGCAACGAGCCGTCATCGCAGAAAGAAGAGGACTTATCGGCAGCTTCCGACTGTGGTTCTTCCACAAAACCTTCTTGCTGTCGGGGCAGCAGGACGATAAAGCAAGTGCCTTTTCCTGGTTCACTCTCTACCCTCACCTCACCATGATGCAACTCTACGAACGACTTGACCAAAGCCAGTCCGATGCCCGTACCACTCGCCGCACCCTTGGCCTGGAAAAAGCGCTCGAACACCTTGGTGAGTTCTTCCTTGTCGATACCTTTACCCGAATCCTTCACCTCTATGCGGAGCCGTTCTCCCTCATCCGCCAAAGACACATGAATAAAGCCACCTGCAGGGGTGTACTTCAAGGCATTGCTCAGAAGATTGAAGACTATACGGGCGAGTTTCTCCTTGTCGGCCACGACATCGGCAAAAGAGAAATGCGAGGTGTCCAAATGCATCTGTATCTTCTTACGCTGTGCCGTCATGGCAAAGTCGCCCGTCCACTGCTGCAAGGCCTCTGGCAAATCGAAACGGCTCAAACTCAGTTCCATTTTGCCGTTCTGTATCTTACGGAAGTCAAGTATAGAGCCTACCAACTGCTGCAACGACAGAGCATTGCGCTGCACCATCTGCAAAAGTTCCCTGCTCCTACCCTTGATGGAACGGTCGTCGAGCAACATCTCCACAGGGTCGGCAATAAGCGTCAAAGGTGTACGGAGTTCATGACTGATATTGGTGAAGAACACCAGTCGCGAATGTGTCAGTTCGAGCACCTCCTCGTTGAGTCGCTTCAACTCGTCATTGCTCTGGGCAAGCTGTTCGTTAAGACGGGTCTTGACAAGATAGCTGCGGAACATATAAATTGCCACTACTACGATGAGCACTACCAACAGAACAAGTCCCAAGGTAAAGAACCGCTGCACATGATAGGCTGAGTTGTATTGAGAAACCTTCCGGTGCAGCATGTCAAGACTGCTGCGCTGCTGCTCGCTGTCCTTCGCCTCCATCAGAATCAGTTCGGCATTATTCCGGGTTACAATCGATGTGGACAGATAGTTGTCGCGGGCAAATGGCTCATGACGCAAGATCTTCATAGCCAGAGCTATCACCTCGTCGCCCTTAGTAGGATAAAGCATGGAAACCTCCAACACTCCTTGTCTTACCAACTCAAGTCCGCCATGCTTACCTGCCAAACCGTCTACGCCCACAAAACGACATTTGTCCTTCAAGCCATGCTCACAGGCTACTTTATAGGCACCATAAGCCATGCGGTCGTTCTGCGCAAACACATAATCGAAGTCCTGTGTCTTGGACAATACTCGTTTCATCACCTCCGAACCGCTCTGCTCCTTCCAGTCACCCGATTCGGAAGCCACAATCTGCAAATCGGGATAAGCATTCAAAGCATCAACAAAACCGCGATGGCGGTCGATGGCAGGAGAAGAATTGTCAAGACCACGTATCTCTACTATACGTCCTTTTCCATTCAGGCGCTGGGCGATATAATCGCCAACCAATTTACCCAACAGATAGTTGTCACAACCGATAAAAGCTGTATACTTCTTCGATTGCGTCTTACGATCGACAAGAATCACAGGAATGCCCTTCTGCTGTGCTCTTTCGAGGGCAGGCGAAATAGTATTCACCTGATTGGGAGAAACGATGAGCAGACTGACACCCTGGTCGATAAAGTAATTGATCTGCGACAGCTGACTGTCATTATCGTCATCGGCAGAAGCCAGACGCACCTCTATTGAGTCATTGAGATACTCGGCTGTCTGCAACTCGCTGTTCAGTTTCTCTCGCCAAGCATCCATAGAGCATTGCGAAACGCCGATAATATACTTCTTGGGCTTGTTGCCACACGAGCAAAGAAGCAGGCTGCATAATATAATAAGGTATAGAGAACCTATACGAAAGTTCCATTTAGTAGTCATTTCTCTTAAGTTAAAATAAGGTCATATTCGTTTTCATCCGCAAAAATACGAATATTTTTGAGAAACAA
>ULPU01029985.1_pt1 | contig 11548 bp, 7 predicted proteins | sample 1953821 | NCBI WGS metagenome assembly ULPU01 (sample SAMEA4835637, study PRJEB28245) | human gut metagenome | biome: gut microbiome; material: fecal sample | place: Denmark | collected 2008
CAGCGCCGCCAGCGCCGGCCCCTTGTCGTCGCTCGTGCCGCGCGCGAAAATCTGGTCGCCCACGCGCGTCGCGGTGAACGGCGGGGTCGCCCAATTGTCGCCCGCCGGAACGACGTCGAGGTGTCCCAGCACGGCAATGGCTTCTTCCGATTCGCCCGGCAGGGTGATGTCGCACGCATAGCCGTCGAAATCACGGGTTTCATAGCCGAACGCCTTTGCGTCCGCCATTGCCATATCCAGCATCCGGCGCACATCCTTGCCAAACGGCGCACCGGGCGCGGCTTCGCCCTTCACCGACGGCACTTCCACCCAGCGGCACAGCTGCGCGGCATAGTCCTCCGCGTGCGCATCCAGATAAGCAAATACTTTTTCGTACATGGGGAAATTCCTCCTTATGCTGAAATCATGGGATCGAGAATGATATTTCGCGGTTGCAGGCGAAAATTCCTGCTTGATGGAAGATAAAAAAGTTAAGAAGGGCTAACCGTACGCTTAGCCCTTTCTCTTCTTTTAGTCGCCGTAGTCCGGGAGCGGGGGGAAATCCCGCCCCGACAGCTGCATCAATTCACCCACCGTCACCGGGCGCAATCCCTTCACGTTAATCCAATTATCCAGTGCCTTATCCAGCACCTCCGCCGTATGATACCCATTGATATGGAACTGCACCACGCACCCGCTCGTCACCCGGTCGCTCGTCACGCGGTACACCATCTGATACACCTTATCCTTATACGCGTCCGACCAGTCGCACGCGTCGATTGCGAACAGGCAGTCCTCTACGCCTTCCGCGCGGGCAATGGCGGTGACGATGCTGTTCGTCGCGCCCAAATGCGCACAGAACAACCGCGGCCGTACGCCGAAAGTCTCTTCGCACAGGTCGTTCAGCTCGCGGATGTTCTCCTGCACACGCGCGTAGGAGACTTCAGTCATGTTGATGAGGTTGTTGCCGTGGCTGCCAAGCTCGTGGCCCGCGTCAATGATGCGCTGGATGCGCTCCGGGTTGCGGCGCACGAAATCGCCCGTGACGTAGAACGTCCCCTTCACGCCGTATTTGTCCAGCGTGTTCAGCATGTCAGTCAGCTGCTTTTCTGATGCGCCGCTGCACACAATCATCACGCCGACAGCGGGTTCAGAGGGGGTCAAACGGGTGACACGCGGCAGGCTGATGTCCGAGAACGCGGCGAAGGAATCCGTTTCGTTCACTTTCTCGCCGTCCAGCCAGACAGACAGCTTGTTGCCGCCCAGCATGTCCTCCGTCACATAGACCGAGAAGGTCAGGTCGTAGCGCGGATTGCGCCAGAACGCACGCTCCAGCACTTCGCCGCGGTGGTTGCGCAGCTCCAGATACTTCTCCGGCACAGTTGCGCTGCTTTTGTTCTTGCACGATACGGTGATTTTGATTTCGCGGTCGAGATACCCGACGTAGAATCCGCTCTTGAACGTGACAATCGGCGCAACGACGGGGGCCGTGTCCTCTTCGTTCTCCTCCGCGAACGCAGCGCCGCCCAGCAGCATCAGCACCATCAGCAGCAAACTCAGCAGTTTCTTCATTTTGTTACTCCTTTTTATCCAACTTTCGTCCGTGGAAACTATGTTTGCAAATGGAAAGTTACCTTAAACCTGCGGGCGCACAACCACCTGTGCGCCTTCCGGCACCAGCGTCGGTTCAACCACAAACCCCGCCGGGACGGACAAAATCCGCAGACTGTCCATGTCCTCCAGAATCCGCTGATTGAACTTCGTCACGCGGCAGCCCTCGATGAACGCGGGGATGATGAGTTCCGTATCCGAACCGATGTACTCAATGACCGAGTAGGTGCTGCCCTTCTCTGCCTGTCCCAGATACGAGCCGACGATGAGCGTATCGCCCTCTGTCATCAGCCCCAGCCCGACGCGCAGGTCACGCGCACGGGCGCTGAAGGGGGCGGGGAGGGTCAGCGCGTTCAGCCGGGAACAGCCCGTCAGCGCGTCATGCCCGATTTCACGCACGGATGCGGGAAAGGCGAGTGCCGTCAGGTGTGTGCAGCCGCGCAGGGCTTCGTGGTCGATGCGGGCCAGGGTGTCCGGGAGATTCAAGAATTCCAGCGACGTGCAGTTCATCAGCGCCTGCATGGGCAGGACGGTCAGTGCGTTCGGCAGGTGGACGCTATTCAGCGCGGTGCAGCCTGAAAGGACAGCGCCGCCGACGGTTGTCACTGAATCGGGGAACACGACTTCACTCAGCGCGGTGCAGGACGCGAACGCGCGGTACTCGATGGTTTCCAGCCCGTCATTCAGCGTGATGCTTGTCAGCGCCGAGCAGCCCTCGAAGGCACTGCCGCCGATGTGTCGGAGCGTTTTAGGGAGCGTGACGGCGGTCAGGTCGGTGCGCATGATGAACGCGCACAGCCCGACGCTCACAACGGGGAGGTCGTCGAGCGTTTCCGGAAGGTTGATTTCGCCGCCTTGCCCGTAGTATTCCATGATTTCCGCGCCGGTGTCGATGGCGCGGTAGGTGTAGTCACCGCATTGCATGGTGTGTACTTCCTTCATTATAATAATATAATTGTGGAGCGTGGCTGCCGGAGTTGGCTGCTTTTCCAATATAGGTCTTTTATGCAGCAACCAGAGGGCTTTCCGATCGCCCTCTGGACTCCTTCGGATGCACTCCCATGTTTCTTGACTTTTATCGAAACATTTTTAGTTACTGCGCAGGGACGCTTCGCTGCCTGCGACCAAGGTGTCGGGCTTGACTTTTCCTTTGGAATGGTCACACGCCCAACAGTTGGGGCGTTGCCCCAAGCCCCACCAGAGGCGCTGCCTCTGGACTCCGCAAGGGACATTGTCCCTTGACCCTTTTTTTTGCGCCCCGGCTTGGTCGCGTTTCCCTTATGGTTAATTTTCGCGGCTGAGTGCCGCCAGAACCGCGTTGCGCATCTGTCGAACCACCCGTGTCGTACCGGAATCAACCGTGTTCTGCATCGACAGAATCGTCATCTGCTGCCCGGGGAAGTTCGCGAAGTATGTTCCCAGCCAGCCATCCCAGCCATATTCGCCCTCGCAAGCTAATCCGGCGATGCGCCCCGGTTCAGCGCAAATGCGCATCAAGTGCCCGTAGCTGTACCCGTCCAGCGAATCCCACATATCGCGGCGAACCGCGTCTTTCAGCTGCGCCTGCGTCATGCAGGCGACTGTTGCAGGCGAGAGAATCCGCCGCCCCTCGTAAGTGCCGCCCGCCAGCAGCATATCGGCAAAGTGGCTGTAATCCTCCAGCGTCGAAACAAGCCCCGCGCCGCCGGATTCAAAGGCAGGTTCGCGGTCGTAAACGCCGACGGCAAGGTGTGTGCTTGTCCACGGCACAAGTCCGTTTTCCGTGCGCTTGTAGGCGGTCACAAGGCGATTTCGCTTGCTTTCGGGAACGTAGAAGCCGGTGTCTACCATGTCCAGCGGCTCAAAGAACTCCTTGCGGAGGAACTCGCCGAAGCGCATTCCGCTGACGACCTCCACCACCGCGCCGAGGATGTCCGCGCAGGTGGAGTAGCGCCAGTGCGTGCCCGGCTGGAAGGACAGCGGCTGCTGCCCCAAGCGGTTGCAGAACTCCACCGTCGGCACGCCGCCGCCCGCAAGGATTTCCTGCGTTGCTTCGTCAAATACCTTTGCGGCGTACTGCCCCGCCGGGTCGCTGTCGGGGTAGCAGACGCCCGCCGTCATGCCGAGCAGCTCCATCAGCCACGGCGCGCGGGTCGCGGGGCGAATTGTGCCCTGCTTATCGACGACGCGCGCATTTCGGAAGCCCGGAAGATAACGGTCTACGCCGTCCATCAGGTCAATCTGCCCGCGCTCCGCAAGCAGCATCACGGCGGGGGCCGTAATCGGCTTGGATTGGCTGTACAGGCGGAAGATGCTGTCGCGGTGGATCAGCCGCCCCGACGCAACGTCGGACATGCCCGCCTGCGTATAGAGCATTTCCTCTCCGCAGCGCCGCACCAGTACGCTGATGCCCGCGCATTCCTGCGCTTCGACAGCGGAGGCGAGAATATCGGTGACTTGTTCGTGAAGGGTCATGAGAATAACCTCCTTGCATGTTCTTCAGCAATCATTCGTCGCTTTCGATGAAATCCGGCAGCTGATGCAGCGTCACAAAGCTGCTATCCCGATAAATCACCCGCAGCGACTCCGGCGTGTTCCCCTTGCTGCTGTCCGTCAGCCAGCTGGTGTGCCACACCATGAAGTACGCCCACGGGGCATTCGTCGCGTCCATTTCCGCGCGGGTCGGAATCTGTCCGCACTCGTGGAACACAATCGGCATCCCTGTCGGGGCAAGCGCGGCACATCGCCGGTATAAATCCCCCTGCGCGCCGACCTTGTAGCTGTCGCCGCCGAGAATGTCCACCACGTCGTCCCCCGGATACCACGGGCGCAAATCCGCCGTCGCGTCAGAGAAGCCCAGCACCCAAATTAGATTCCGCAGACCGTGAACATGCGTGTAGCGGTCGTACATCAGCCGCCACAGGCGCACGAAATTCTCCGCGCCGCCGCGTCCCCACCAGAACCAGCCGCCGTCCATCTCGTGGAAAGGTCGCCAAAGAATCGGAACGCCATCTGACTGCAAGCGCTTGAGGTAGGGGACAGCGTGGTCAAGCCCATCCAGCAGACGGCGGTTCGCTTCCGTGCCGTCCACAAAAGCGGAAGCCCAGTCCAGTCCGCTTTCGCGGCATTCGGGGTAACCGGAGAAGAAATCCGCGCCCGTGTGCCAGCAGATGGTGGGAATGCCGCCGCGCGCCCACCAGTCCTTCGCGCGCTGCGTCACGCCCAGATAGTCGTTATCCATGAAATCCAGCCCTCGAATGGCAGGCTGACGACCGGTGACATCGGTCAGATAGCTGATTTCATGCTCAGTCGAGCGGCACCATTGGCTTTCCATCTGCCCGGTCAGGCACTTGCCGGAAAGCGATTGCAGGTATTCATAGACGCGCCGAGCGGCAGGCAGCGGATTTTCCGCGCAGAGGGGACGGAACATAATGCTTCTCCTTTGCTTTGCAGGAATCTGCTTGCAGTATAGCAGGAAATGCCCGCCTTTGCAACGGGTAGAAGGGAAAAAGGGAGGGGAAAAAGCATGGAAAATCAGGCGGCGGCAGTTGTCCAAGAAGAGGGTTTGTGCTATACTTATTATGGGTGTTTATTGGAATGCCCATGAACCAGCGGGCATCCCCGCTATGGGAGTTAATAAATGAAGCTGAAAAAATTGGAGCTGTATGGCTTCAAATCCTTTGCCCAGCGGACGGAAATCGTCTTTGATGAGGGCATAACGGGCATCGTCGGGCCGAATGGGTCGGGCAAGAGCAACATCGGTGACGCGGTGCGCTGGGTGCTGGGCGAGCAGAGCGCGAAAACCCTGCGCGGCGCGAGCATGTCCGACGTGATTTTCAACGGCACGCAGAAGCGCAAACCGCTGTCCTACTGCGAAGTATCGCTGGTGTTTGACAACGATGACCATGCGCTGGCGATGGAAGCTGCCGAGGTCATGGTCACGCGCCGCGTCTACCGCAATGGCGAATCCGAATACTACTTAAACCGCACCGCCTGCCGCTTGAAGGACGTGGTCGACCTCTTCCGCGATACGGGCATCGGCAAAGAGGGATACTCCATCATCGGACAGGGGCGCATTGACGAAATCCTCTCCCGCAAGAGCGAGGATCGCCGGCAGGTGTTCGAGGAAGCAGCGGGCATCGTTAAGTTCAAGGCGCGCAAGGAAGAAGCGGACAAGAAATTGCAGCGGACGCTGGAAAATCTGGAGCGCGTCGATGATATTCTGGATGAGCTGACGAAGCGCCTGAAGCCGCTGGAAGAGCAGAGCCGTAACGCCCGCGTGTATCTGGAGCTGTCCACCGAACTGAAGGATTTGGACTTGAACCTTTTCCTGATTCGCTCCGACCGGGCGCGGGCGCGCTTGTCCGAACTGGAAAGCGAACTGCTGACCGTCCAGACGATTCTGGCGGACACGGAAAGCAACCTGACCGACAAGACCACCCGCCGCGACGAGACGCAGAACCGCATCGATCAGCTGGAGGAAGCCATCACGAAGGCGCGCACCGAACTGATGGAATGCGCCGAGCATGTGCACGAATCGCAGAAGAAAATCTCCGCCCTGCAAAGCCGCCGCGAGACGCGCAGCGAGAACCGCCAGCGCATCGTCCGCGAGCAGGAGGAAGCCCAGGAGCGCCTGGCGGAAATCGAGAAGGATCATGTACGGATTCAGGCGGACGTGGAGAAGCAGCACAGCCTGATTACCGACGCGGAGCAAATCCTCCGGGCGACGCAGGAAGCCGCCGAGAAGGCGCAGACGAAGGAAAAGGAAGCGGACGCAGCGCTGGAAGCCCAGAAAGCCGCTGTCATTGACCAAATGAACCGCCTGTCCGATGTGCGCAACGACAAGACGCGCCTGAACACGATGCAGGCGCAGATGGAAACGCGCTTGACGGAGATTGAAGAATCCAGCGGGGCACTGCAGGAGCAGGAAGCTGCCCTGCGGGAAGCCTTGATTGCCGTCGAAAAGCAGCTGGAAACAGAAAATCAGCATCAGCAGCAGTGTCAGGAGAAGCTGGCGCAGGCGCGGCAAGCGTCGGATGAGGCGGATGCCGCGTATGCCAATTTGCGCGCGGATGTCGAAAAGCAATCCGCCGATATGCAGGCGGCGGCGAGCCGTCATAACGTCCTGACCGAAATGACGCGCGACATGGAAGGCTACAACATGGCGGTTCGCCGCGCGATGACCTACGCCAAGCAGCGCGGCTTGACGGGCGTCAAGGGCGTACTGGCGCAGCTGATGACCGTTCCGCAGGCGTACGAAACGGCAATTGACATGGCGCTTGGCGCGGCACAGCAGAACATCGTCACCGACACCGAAGAGACGGCGAAGGAGCTGATTAACTACCTGCGCCAGAATCGGCTGGGGCGCGCGACGTTCCTGCCGACGAGCGCCATCCGCGGCAAAACGCTCTATGGCAATGAGCGCAATGCGTTGAAGCTGCCGGGCTGCCTCGGCGTGGCGAGCGAACTGGTGCAGTGCGCGCCGGAATATCGCGGCATTGTGGAAAATCTGCTGGGGCGCACGGTGATTGCCGACAACCTTGACCACGGCATTCCGATTATGCGCGCGGGCAATCACGCGTTTCGCTTGGTGACGCTGGAGGGCGACGTGATGCACTCCGGCGGCTCGATGACGGGCGGTTCGGCGCAGTCGAAGGTGTCCAATCTGCTCAGCCGCGAGCGTGAACTGAAGGAATTGACCGCGAAGCTGCAAACCGGGCGCGCGGAACTGGACAAGTGCCGTCAGGAACTGACGCAGCGTCAGCAGACGGTGCAGGAAAAGCGGCAGAAGGTCAGCGACGCGGTGAACGCATTGCATCAGCAGGAGATTGCCGTCGCCCGCGAACAGGCGCGCCGCGAAAGCGTATCCGCCGACCTGAACACCCATTTGCAGCGGATGCAGGAGACTGAGCAGGCGCGCGTGCAGCTGCATCAGTCGCTGGAGGACATTCGCCAGCAGCTGGAGACCATTGAACATCAGCGCACAGGCGCGCAGGGCGACCAGAGCGCGATGGAGCAAAAGACCATTGAAATGCAGAATGCGCTGGTCAAGGCGCGCGCGGAAGCCAGCGCGGAAAACGACCGCCTGATGGTGCGCACGCTGCAATTGTCCGACCTGCGCCACGGCTTAAGCGACTTGGAGCGCGACGAAGCCCACGCGCAGCAGGATCAGGCGCAAATCCTCCGCGAACAGGAGCGCCGCGAACAGCTGCTGCACGAGATGGACGAACTGGACGCCATTGACGAGAACGACATGAAGCGCGAGGAAGCCGAATCCGCCCGCCGCCAGAAGGAACAGCTGCGGCAGGAGAGCGCCGCGCAGGCCATCGAGCAGCGACGTTCACAGGCGCAAAGTGACCTGCGTGACATCCTCAGCGACATGGAGAACTTGCACGAAGCCTACAACCGTGACAGCGAGAAGCTGCACAAGACCGAGCTGGCGAAGGCGCGCATTGAGGGCGACCAGAAGAATCTGCAAAACCGCATTTGGGACACCTACAAGCTGACCTACGCCGGGGCAGAGGAATTCCGCCGCACGCCCTTCGACGAGAAGGAAAGCGACCGCCGCGCCGCCGAGCTGCAAGGGCAGATTCGCGCGCTGGGAACGGTCAACGTCGGGGCGGTGGAGGAATACGCCGAAACCAAGGCGCGTGTGGACGACCTGACCGCTCAGCAGCAGGACTTGAAGCGCGCGGAAATGGACTTGCGCGAACTCATTGAGCGGCTGCTGATTCAGATGCGTTCTACATTCGTCGAGAACTTCTCGAAGATGCAGGGGTATTTCGCCGAGACGTTCACGCGGCTGTTCGGCGGCGGTCACGCGGAACTGAAGCTGATGGATCCCGACGACCCGCTGAACTGCGGCATCGAGGTCAACGCCCAGCCGCCGGGAAAGAAATTGCAGCTCCTGTCGCTGCTCTCCGGCGGCGAACGCGCGCTGACGGCGATTGCGATTCTGTTCGCGATGCTGAAATTGAAGCCCACGCCGTTCTGCATTCTGGACGAGATTGAAGCCGCGCTGGATGATGCGAATATCGGGTATTACGCGGATTATTTGAAGGAATACTCGAAGGGAACGCAGTTTATCGTCGTCACGCACCGCAAGGGGACGATGGAGCGCTGCAACAGCCTGTTCGGGGTGGCGATGGAGGAACAGGGCGTGAGCCGGATGGTGTCGGTGTCGCTGCAGGACTATCAGGAGTAAGGGAAAACTGAAAGGGGTATCACGGCGGACAAATCCGCCTGATGAAAAAGGAGGTTTTTCGCATGAGTGAAAACGGAAACAATCAGTATCGACTGCTGTCGCCGTGGGCGTATGTGGGCTATGGCATCCTGTTCACGCTTCCGGTCATTGGCTGGATTCTCGCCATCGTCTTTGCGCTGAATGACGACAACCTGAATCGCCGCAACTTTGCGCGCGGTTACTGGTGCGGCGTGCTGGTGGCGGTCATCGTGGCGGTTATCCTGTCGATTGTCGGGATGGTGATGGGCGTGTCGATCATGGATGGGCTCAGCAGCTATCAGTATAACTACCGATATTGATGAAGGGCTTACCAGAAGCGAGGCTGCCTGCCGGGTGCGGGCAGTCTTTTTTGCTGCCCGGATGGCGCAAGCAGCGGAATCCTCTTGTAAAGTTCCACAACAATAGGGATGCTTTTGTTAGGAATGCCAAAATTATATTACTCAGAAAGAAAATGCCTGACTTTTTTGAGGGGAGGGTAGAATGAAAGTAAGGAATCACAAGGGAAGGAAATGACGTGGAAATTCAAAGAAAAGGGCTGAATCGGGCATTTATCGTGCTGGCGGTGGTGCTTCGGCTGCTGGGCTTGATTCACGGGGCGCTTCGGTGTTGACCGCTTCTACCTTGGCTACAAACTGCTCACCGCGGGCGGCTTTGGCATTTGGGCGCTGATTGACTTCATCCGAATCGGCGTTGATTCGCTCCGCCCGGCGGATGGTTCGCCGTGGATGGAGGAAACGCGCGACGAGAACATCCGCAGCATCGCCGCCAACATGCAGGCCATCGCCGAAAAGCTGGAGAAGCTGCAAGCGCAGAATGTTCCGGCAGAAGCACCCAAGCCGGAAGCGGACGGCGAAAATCAGGAGACACACAAGGTATCGCTGAAAAAATAACTTTCTAATGGCAACAACCGCAGGGCTGTCAGGCGCAGAACCCTTGGCAGCCTTTCGCGTGGGGAAAAATCCGCTTGCAAACTGCGCGAAAAACCAGTACAATAGAATCGTATCCCTGAATATCAGCATGAACGAGGTGCTTTTGATGCCTTTGTGGAAACGAACGCTGGCGGCGCTCCTGCTGGCGGTGATGATGATACTGCCCTTCGCGTCGGCGGAGGACGCGGGGGAGGCCGTGCCGGATGACAGCGTGGAGTGGACGGAGGGCGCGGCGAACATCACGCGCGATTTAACCCTGAATGATGAGGGCGACGACGTGTCCGCCCTGCAAACCGCGCTGACGGATTTGTGCTATTACAGCGGCGACGTGACCGGGCGCTATGGCGAAGCTACCAAGACCGCGGTGGAGGATTTCCAGCGCGATTTCGCGCTTGCGGTGACGGGCGTGGCGGACAAAGCGACGCAGGAAGCCATCTATGCGGCGGATTATCGCCCGCTGCGGCTGGGATGCGTGGGCGAGGACGTGCGGCAGGCGCAGATTCGCCTGATGGCGCTGGGCTACTACACGGGCAAGATTTCCGGGCGCTATCTGCCCGCGACACAGGAAGCCATCCGCCTGTTCCAGACGGCGAATGCCCTGCCGATTACGGGCGAAGCGGATGTGCAGACGCTGGAACGCCTGTTCAGCGGCGATGCCATCAGCCGGGATTCGTCCGCCGCGGCGACGCCCACCCCTTCGCCCACGCCCGGAATGCACCTCTCGGATGAAACCACCACCCCGACGCCCGCGCCGACGGTGGCGTTCGTCAAGAAATTGCAATACAACAAGTCCAAGGGCGAAGAAGTTAAGCTCGTGCAGACCCGCTTGACGGAACTGGGGTACTATTCCGGCAACATCAGCGGCAATTTTCTGGGGCACACGCGCAACGCAGTGAAGGCATTCCAGCGGCAGAACGCGCTGAGCGTGGATGGCATCGTGGGCGAAAACACATGGAACGCGCTGTTCAACGACCCAGATGTGCGTGCCGCGACCGATGATCCGAAGCCTACGCCCGAACCGACGCCTGTGCCGTTTGCCATCACGGTGGACGTCAACAATCAGGTGACGACCGTCTACGGGCGCGACGAAAACGGCGATTACACCGTTGTTGTGCGGCAGATGCTCTGCTCCACCGGCACGCGCAAGAATCCGTCGGATATCGGCACATTCACACTCAACGGGCGTACGGCGCGCTGGTGCTACTTCCCGGAGTGGGGCAGCCACGCGCAGTACTGGACGCGCATCAACTCGTCCATTGCGTTCCATTCCGTCATTTACAACACGGTCAATACGATGGATTTGTCGGTCAAGTCCTACAAGAACCTCGGCAAGCGCGCGTCGCACGGGTGCATTCGCTTGACCGTTGCGGATGCGAAGTGGATTTACAACAACTGCGGGGCAGGGACGGTCGTCACGATTCGCAACGACATGCCCGCCGACCCGGAACTCCGCGCCGCGCTGAAGCTGCCCTCGCTGAACACGAAGAACATGCTGCCCTACGTCACGCCGCAGCCGACCGCCGAGCCGGATTATCGCGCCGGGACGATGCCGCCGCAGCCCTTCCGGACGCTGAAAGTGAACAGCTCCGGCGAGGATGTGTACTGGATGCAGCGGAAGCTGACGGATCTTGGCTACTATTCGGGCAAATGCTCCGGCACGTTCCTGGCAGGCACGCAGAACGCGGTGAAGGCGTTCCAGAAGGCGAACAGTTTGTCTGCAACGGGGACGGCGGATGTCAAGACGCTGAATCTGCTGTATGCGGAGGAACTGTCGGCGACGCCCACGCCGGAGGTCGCGGCGGATGAC
>ULPU01034139.1_pt1 | contig 11395 bp, 10 predicted proteins | sample 1953821 | NCBI WGS metagenome assembly ULPU01 (sample SAMEA4835637, study PRJEB28245) | human gut metagenome | biome: gut microbiome; material: fecal sample | place: Denmark | collected 2008
CTGCCCTTTCAGGGCGTGTGGGGCTTACTTGCGAAACTTAACTTCTTAACTTCTGAGCTGAACTCTTCTTTTTTTATCTTTTTTAATCTCTTATCTTTTCCGTTTTCACAAAAATAAGCTATCTTTGTCGCCCAATTATACAAAAACATGAATGTAATGATGGATGAGAAACAGAGATTAAGATCAGTTTACAAGGTAACTATAGCTGGCAGCATTATCAATGTGCTGTTGCTTGTGCTGAAGTTTGCCGCAGGCATCTTGGGGCATTCTGCCGCCATGATAGCCGATGCCATCCATTCGCTCACCGATTTCGCTACCGATGTGGTGGTACTGGTATTCGTAAAACTGGGCAATAAGCCGAAGGATAAAGACCATGATTATGGGCATGGCAAATACGAGACGCTTGCCACAGCCATCATCGGCATTTCGCTCTTCGTGGTGGGTGTGATGATCTGTTATTCTGGTGTTACCAAGACCTATCGTGCCATCTGCGGCGAGACATTGCGGCAGCCGGGCGTTGTAGCCTTGATTGCTGCCATAGTAAGTATCGTGATGAAGGAGTGGGCTTATCAGTTTACGGTAAAAGCCGGAAAGAAATATCATTCCGAGGCAGTTGTGGCGAATGCCTGGCATCATCGCAGCGATGCTTTATCAAGTATCGGAACGATGTTCGGTATAGGCGGCGCCATTATCCTGGGAGAAAAGTGGGCGGTGCTCGATCCGCTGGCTGCCATCATCGTGAGTGCCTTCATCATCAAGGCCGCCTGGGGACTGGTGATGCAGTCTGTGAAAGAACTGACGGATGCCAGTCTTCCGGAAATGGAGGAAGATGAAATTCTGAAGATTGCGAACGAAGAGCGGGGAGTGGGAGAGATTCATAACCTGCGTACCCGTCGCATCGGAAACAAGATTGCCATCGAGATGCATGTCCGCATGCCTGGCTCGCTTTCGCTTTATGAGGCGCATGAGCATGCTACTCATATAGAAACAAAACTGAAGCAGCACTTCGGCGCAGATACCCATGTGGGAATCCATCTCGAACCGATAAAAGTGAACGGAAAATATCAGAAACCGGAATAAAAGTAGGTAGAATTATACGAACTCCGACTAAAAAAGGTCGATTATTTACCCATATCTCATAAAAAATCATAGATATGGGTAAATAATCGCCTTTTTTTCTTGTTTTGATAAAAAAATATAATATATTTGCACTTGGTTTTAAAAAGGAGAAATATGGCATCTGAAAACATGTTAGTTGGTAGAGAACGGGAGTGTAATGAGTTGCGAAGGGTTATGGAATCTGACCGTTCGGAATTCGTGATAGTATATGGACGGCGAAGAGTCGGTAAAACATTCCTCGTTGACCAATACTATCAGGGAAAGTATGACTTTACCTTTGTGGGGGGACATAATCTTTCACGCCAAAGGCAACTTACAAATTTTGCTAAAGCCCTAAAGAAATATTCCGGGGTAAAACGTGAGAAGTTTGCTGATTGGTTTGATGCCTTTGATGCATTGGAAGAATATCTTGAATCACAAGATGAGAATAGAAAGAAAGTAGTTTTTATCGATGAGATGCCTTGGATAGACACTCAAAAGTCTGACTTCGTGTCTGCTTTGGAGAACTTTTGGAATGGTTGGGCTGCTCGTCGTAGCGACATTGTGTTTATTGCCAGTGGTTCAGCTACATCTTGGATGGTTGATAATCTGATAGAGAACCAGGGTGGACTGCATGCTCGAATCACGAGCAGCATTTACATCCGTCCGTTTACGCTTAAAGAAACAGAAGAATACTTGCAGAGGAAATATTGCAAGTGGGATAGATATCAGATATTGCAATGCTACATGGTGTTTGGTGGAATTCCGTTTTATTTGAGCTTGATTAATCCACAAGATAGTTTAGTGCAAAATGTGGATAGAATGTTCTTTTCGCATAGTGCCATCATGAGGAGCGAGTTCGACGAATTATATAATGCATTGTTTAGTAATGCAGAGTTATATATCAATGTAGTAAAGGCTTTGGCAAATCATCATGGAGGAATGTCAAGGGCAGAGATTGTTAAGGCTGTGGGTGTAAATGGCGGTACACTTTCGCGGGTGTTGACAAATCTTGAGCGATGTGACTTTATCTCTCGAAGCCATAATTTCGGGTGTAAGGTTAGAGAGGCGAGTTATCGCTTGATAGATTTCTACACCTTGTTCTATTACAAGTTCATTGCTCAAGATACGTCTGGCGACGATTTGTGGTGGAGCCATAATTTTGAGTCTCGTTTGGTATCTACTTGGCAAGGCTTAACTTTTGAAATAGTGTGTCTGGTGCATACGGATGCCATCAAGAAGGCACTTGGCATTTTGGGAATGGCAACGGAAGTTTCTTCGTGGCGTAAAACGGGGAATGATAAACAAAAAGGTGGACAGATAGATTTGGTCATCAAGCGAGCCGACCATATCATCCATTTATGTGAAATGAAATTCAGTAAATCGGAATATCATATCACGGAATCTTATGAGCAACAATTGCGAGAACGCATGGAGTTGTTCAGAATGGCGACCAAGACCAAGTTCTCGCTTGTCAACACATTCGTTACAACTTATGGTGTAGCAGATGGCAAGCATCATAGCATCGTGCATAGTGAGATAACGATGGAGCAGCTGTTTGGATAAAGATGTGCCAGAATAGCTTGTTTTCCGACTAAAAAAGGAACGAGCCTTGAAGTAACTGATGAAAAGTTCGCTTCAAGGCTCGTTTTATTATATTACCAGCCGAGGTTGACACTGGCGCCAGCCATGATCCACAGCCCAGGCTGCTTGATGGCGGCGAGGTCGTAGTAGCGATGGCAAGTGATGTTGTCGGCCTTCACGTAGATGCTGTATTTCTTCTCATCCCACATGAGCTTGCAGTCCACCTTGGTGTAGGGAGAGTAACCATTCATGCGTTGCTGCCAGCGCACCGCCCATGAAGCAGAAAGCTTTTTCCATATCTGATGATCCAAGCCGAAGACAGCTTTGTGCTTGAGATATTCCAAAGCATAGAGCGACTTGAGAATGTCGGCATCGGTTTTATGATCCTGGTAGATATAGGCATATCCCACCTTGATGCGTGTGATGAAGCAGTTGTGTATGAGCTCTCTCATGTAGATAGTAGCATCGAGGTTATAGCCCATGTTGTTGAGTTTTCCGATATTCATCACGTGATATTTGCTGTCGGCGAGTTCGGTTTCTGAAGTCTGTACCCAGTCTATCATGTTGGTGCCGTGTGCATAGAATCCGCTTATCGTAGCAGCCAACCCCTTCTGTCGGTACTGTGCACCTATCTTGAAAGTAGAGTTTTTCTCAGGGCTTAGTGTGATGTCGCCTTGTTGCACCACATTACTGATATATAGATCGGTGTAGGTAGGCATACGCAGCGCCTTGTTCCAGGAAGCAAAGAACTTCCAGTTGTTGTTAGGTCTATAGCTCATGTCTACGCCAGGATAGAAACGGAAGTCGTTGTCAAGTCCTGTGTTCTTATTGGCGAGGACACCTGCCGAGAGTGTGAAACCTCCGAAGATGAAGTTGTGCTCCAGCATGATGTTGGTATTGGTTCGCTCGCCCTTACGCGTATATTGACGGTCGGAGCCATGTATGTTCTTATAGTCTTCTGCAGCCAGTGGCTCGCCGAGGGCAGTAGAGTAGATGCGCTCCTTGCTGATATCGAACGCTACGGCTGTCTTACCTAACATCCATGCTATATTGGCATTTAGTCCGCCTCCATATACATCCAGGTCGTGGTAGTTCTCGCCCGCAGCAGCCCCCGCTTTTCCGCGAGTCAGCTGATAGTGGTCCTTGAAGTTGTTGTAGTACACCTGTGGCGCGATTTCCCATGTTCTGCCCGGGTTGTGCAGGTTGAGGTTAAGCGACGCCATGGTGTGGTCGGTCTTCTCATACTGGTTGTTGAACTTGGCGCTGTAGAATGTGTTGGCTCCGTAGCTCTGTTGGGCATATCCCACCTGTGCGTTGATGTCGAAACGTTGGTCGTAGCTCAGGTTGATCTGTCCGAAGGCTTGTCCTTTCTCAAAGTCGCTGTTTTCAGTGCCACCATCCGAGCGCTTGTAGCCACCGCTGGCAGAGTAGGCGTGTGTCCACTTGCCTGTGGTGAATGAAGACTGTAGGCGTCCCTGTGTAGCGAAGCTGCCAAACGATCCACCCTCTACGAGTGCTGCCACTCCATCGTTTTGCGCTTTTCGAGTCACGATGTTGATGGCACCGTTGAAGGCTGATGTTCCGAAAATGCGAGAAGCAGCACCCTCGAGCACTTCGATGTGATCGATGTCGGCAAGTGCAACAGGGAAGTCGGAAGCATTGTGACCCGTCTGTGGATTGGAGATGTTGACACCATTCTGGAGAATGGTAATCTGGTCGAAGGTTCCACCATTGATGGAGATATCCGTCTGTACACCAAAGCCACCGCGCTGACGGACATCCACGCCAGTAGCTAATTTCAAAACATCATTGATGGTCTGCGCAGCCGCACGATGAATATCGTCGCGGGTAATGACAGACACAATCTTTGGCGACTGCTCAACAGTCATCGGAGCACGTGAGCCGGTAACGTTCACCGCATCGAGCTCGTAAGCCTTTCCTCCCTTATACAAGGTAGAGTCGGCCTTAACGCCCTCTGTGCTGATGCCTTCAGCCTTGGCATGGCTGAGTGTGGCAACGCTGAGTGCGCCTACGAGCACCTCTTTTCCCAAAACGGAGAAAAGAGCATAGCCTTTGTTAGAGAAGCGGTTGAACTTCAGGCTGTTGTGCTTGTTAAAAATTGATTTGTACATTTAAAAATGAATGTATAAAAATAAAAAAAAAATAAGCCTTGGCTGTTTTGCCATGGGCTTTCGGGCTGCAAAGGTACTGTAAAAATCTGATTAAGCGAAGAGATGGAGACTTTATTTTTCATTCTTGAGTGTGATTTTTTTTACTGAAAACGAAGACAATACAAAAAAAACTCTATTCCTTACAATTATACGCAGTTTTTTATTATCTTTGCAAAAGATAAGCTGCACTAAACTTTCGCAAAAGCGAAAGCTCCGGCATAGACACAACATAAAGGTGAGTTTCACCTTATTAAATATAATATAGATATGAAACAGATAGACATTAAGCAAATCAACGACAATGTTTTTGAAACGATAGGGAAGGAGTGGATTCTTGTGGCTGCAGGCAACAAGGACAAGTTCAACATGATGACAGCTTCCTGGGGTTGCCTGGGCTGGCTGTGGAACAAGCCCGTGGCAGTGGTGTTCATTCGTCCCGAGCGCTTCACACACGAGCTCATAGAGGCCAACGACACCATGACACTCTCTTTCTTGGGGCATAGCGAGGAAGCACGCAAGATATACAATTTCTGCGGTTCAAAGAGCGGACGCGACCTCGAAAAGTGTGAGGCCACAGGACTCAAGCCCGTCGCCTTGGAGAGCGGCAGTATCGGTTTCGAACAGGCCCGACTCACCTTGGAGTGCAGAAAACTATATAAGGACAGCATGTCGGCAGAAAAGTTTATCGACAAAGACCTTCTGCAGTGGTATGGCGCCAAGGGCGGCTTCCACGATGTGTATGTGGTGGAAATCACTCATGCCTACGCAGAGTAAAACTATCAAGAAGACTCATTCTCTCTTAGCAACAAAACAAACGCATTTGAATTATGGCACAAGGACAAACAGCAGTAAAAGAACGTCAGGATCTTGAGATCAAGAAGCCTAAACGTTATCAGGTACTTCTACACAACGACGACGTCACACCGATGGAATTTGTCGTCGACATTCTGTACACATGCTTCTTCAAGGCCGCCGAGGAATCCAATGCCATCATGCTCAAGGCCCATCGCGAGGGGAAAGCCTCGGTAGGCATCTACAGCTATGACGTGGCAAAGAGCAAGGTGGAGAAGGCGAGGAGGAAGATAGACAAGGCAAAGTATCCTCTCGAATTTACCATTGAGCCTGTGTGAAAAATTGATTTTGCAAAGTTGAGTAAAAAATAAGTATAGCTATGGAATTATTCCCAGGACTTACCCAATCCATGTCCTTCTTCTTTTGCAAGGCTATGGACAATGTAGTCTCATACCATCACGAGTTTCTCATGCCCGAGCATCTGCTGTTGAGCGTCATCGACCATCCCGAGGTTGTTCGTATTATGCGCCGGATGAAGATCGACCAAAAGTCCATGCGTCAGGAACTCGACACATGGCTTAAGCAGCAGGAGCGCATTCCCAAAGAATTCTCTCATGTGAAGCCCGAGCCTTCGGTGCTTTTCAAGGCGATGCACAGCTCTGCCTATCTGGTCAACCTGGCTGGCGGAGCTGGTGTTAAGCTCAATGTGACTCATTTCCTCACAGCCATGCTGACGCTTCCCTATGCTGAGGCTCCTTATCTCATCGACAAGTACATCGGTGAGCAGGGCGAAAAGTTCACCCGACTCGTAGGTGAAAAGTTTCCCGATGAGGAAGATCCGGAAATGAAAGAGCTTAGCAAATTCTCTCCCCTGTTGGCGAACGAGAGTGAAGGCGGCCTCAGTGATGAAGAGTTGATGAATGAGATGAGGGCATTTATAGAAAGCGGAAGCTCCGACTTCGATGATGACGACGATGACAACGATGACGACGACGGCATCGACAACGATGAGTATGACGACCCTGAAGGCTGGCAGACCGGAAAACGCCATCCCTCCGACTGGCATAAGCTCGTCACCTGCATCTCCGACAAGGTAGACCAGCACAATCCGCTCATCGGCCGCGAGAAAGAACTCGACCGCACCATACAGGTGCTCTGCCGTGCCGAGAAAAACAATCCGCTGCACGTGGGCGAGCCTGGTGTGGGAAAGACAGCCCTCGTCTTCGGACTTGCCAAACTCATCAACGAGAATCAGGTGCCCGACCGCCTCAAGGGAGCCCGCATCTACGGCATGGACATCGGACAGATGCTTGCCGGATCGCAGTATCGTGGCGACTTCGAGAAACGCATCAAGATGGTGATGGAAGGAGCTGCCAAGGAGGGCAATGTCATCATCTATATCGACGAGATTCACAACATGATAGGAGCCGGAAGAGGATCGGATGGCGGACCTGATGCCTCCAACATGCTCAAGCAGTATCTCGAGGCTGGCGACATCCGCTTCATTGGTTCCACCACCTACGAGGAGTACAACCGCTACATGGCGAAGAGTAAGGGCATCGTGCGCCGTTTCCAGCAGATCGACATCAAGGAGCCTTCCGTCGACGAAGCCATCAAGATTCTCGAGGGGCTGCAGCATAAATACAATATCTATCATGGCGTCACCTATCGCAAGGACGCCCTCGAATATGCGGTGCGGGCCAGCGACAAGTACATCAGCAACCGCTTCCTGCCCGACAAGGCCATCGACCTCATGGATGAGGCCGGCGCCTATCTTGAGGTGCATCCTGCCAACCGCCAGCGCTCTTATGTCACCAAGGCCGTCATTCAGCAGATTCTCACCAAGGTGTGCAAGATAGACGCTGCCGCCATCAAGGACGAAGACAACTCTGCCCTGGCATCGCTGCGCCAACGAATGCTCGACAAGATCTATGGTCAGGACACAGCCGTCGACAAGGTGGTGGAAGCCGTGATGATGGCGAAGGCAGGACTCATCGACGACGACAAGCCTATGGCGTCGCTTCTCTTCGTAGGACCTACGGGAGTGGGCAAGACCGAGGTGGCACGCGTCCTCGCCCGCGAGTTGGGCATCGAGCTGGTGCGCTTCGATATGTCCGAATACACTGAGAAGCATGCCGTTGCCAAACTCATTGGCTCGCCGGCAGGCTATGTGGGCTACGAGGACGGTGGACAGCTCACCGACGCTATCCGCAAGACGCCCAACTGCGTGCTTCTGCTCGACGAGATAGAGAAGGCACACAGCGACATCTACAACATCCTGCTCCAGGTGATGGACTATGCCCGACTTACCGACAACAAGGGTCAGAAGGCTGACTTCCGCAACGTCATCCTCATCATGACCTCTAATGCCGGAGCTCAGTATGCCTCGCAGGCCAACATCGGTTTCGCAGGCAATGTGAGTCGTGGTCAGGCGATGCTCGCACAGGTGAAGAAAACCTTCCGCCCCGAGTTCATCAACCGTCTTTCCGACACTGTGGTGTTCCACGATATGGACAGGCACATGGCAGAGCTTATCCTCGACAAGAAGCTTGCCCAGCTCGCCGACAAACTCAGCGCCAAGGGCGTCAGTATCGAGCTTACACCTCAGACGCGAGCCCAGCTCCTAAAGTGGGGATTCACCAAGGAGTATGGTGCCCGCGAGATGGATCGTGTCATCGGCAACCGCCTCAAGCCTGTGCTCATGAAGGCTCTTCTCTTCGGCAAGCTGAAGAAGGGTGGAAAGGCTGTGGTTAAGCTCGAAGGCAAGGAGCTGGTGATATAGGTAAGATGTTAACTTCTCTAACTCCTTAACTTCTCTAACTCTCCATTTGCAATTAATACTCAAAAAAAGAACAATGATATTTCAAATAGACGAGTCAACGCCTTATCCCACGTTTCCCGACCCACGCTCAGGCGATGAGGACGGACTCTTTGCTGTGGGCGGCGATTTAAGTATCGACCGCCTGCTGTTGGCTTACTGCCACGGCATCTTCCCCTGGTACAGTTTTCGCGACCAGCCTGATATTCTGTGGTATTGTCCCATGCAGCGCTTCGTCATCTTCCCCGAAGAGATACACGTGAGCCACTCCATGCGCACGCTCATCAACAAAGACCAATACAGCTACAGCATCAATGAGGCGTTCGATGACGTCATCGCACAGTGCAGCAAACTGCGCATCGAGCAAGATGGAGCCTGGCTGGGCGACGATATGATCAAGGCTTATACGGAGCTTCATCGTCAGGGCTTTGCCTCGAGTGTAGAAGTGTGGGACGACGCTACCAATCAGCTCGTGGGCGGACTCTATGGCGTCACCATCGGTCCTGTGTTTATTGGCGAGAGTATGTTCTCCCTCGTTCCCTCAGCCTCCAAGCTGGCGCTCATCTATCTGGCCCGTTTCATGCAGCGTAAGGGAATGAAACTCATCGACTGCCAACTCGAGACTCCGCATCTCCGTTCCATGGGCGGTAGGTTTATCAGCTACGATGACTATCTGAAAATCATCAATGATGATGAGTCTTGATAACAGAAAATATTATCAAGATTTTTTTGTTTTATCAAGAATTAGAGAAAAACAAATCCTGACTGAAAATCGACTTTGAACAAAATGACTCAGTCAGGATGTTGTAAGAAGCTATGACATTCTAACGTCTTAACCCCTTGATACTTTATAAAACTTATTTCTGAAAATCCATTAGAATATAGGTGTTCCGATGCAGCCGTTGGGTGCCTGGATGTGGAGCAGGGCACTTACGGTGGCGGCAATGTCGGTCATGTAGTGAGGCTGGGTAGTGGCACCATGCTGAATGTGCCATCCCATGAAGACCAAAGGAATGTGGATGTCGTAAGGATTCCAAGCGCCGTGGCTGGTACCCTTCGCTACATCGTACTCATAATGGGCAGGCTTCAGAACAATCTGCACGCCTCCGCTGCGCTCGCGGTTGTAGCCGTTGATGGCACGGAACTTCAACTGCTCGGGAATGCTTTCGGTCGAGGTCTTCTCCATGTCGAAGGCATAGTGCACAATCTTCTCTTTCTTCAGACGGTTGACTACCGCCTGCTTCACGGCAGCATAGTCGAGACCAGCCTCCTCGATGGTGGCGGTGTGAAAGAACACCTGATAGTTCATGATTGTCATCACGAGGTCTTTGTCGGTGTTGAACTTAGCCTTGAGCTCTTGGTTAAGTTCCTTGACCATAGATTTCCCGTTCCAGATGCCGGCAGGTATGCGCTGGTCTTGCAGGAAGGCGGCATTGTTGACAGCACCATGGTCGGCAGTGAGGAAGGTGAGATAGTTGCCCTTGCCGATGGTCTTGTCGAGATAGGCGAAGAAGTCGGCAAGCGCCTGGTCGAGGCGCAGATAGCAGTCTTCGGTCTCAACGGCGTTGACTCCCACCTGATGGCCGATGTAGTCGGTGCTCGAGCAGCTGATGGTGAGCAGGTCGGTGTCGGTGTTTTTGCCTAAGTTCTCGCCCTCGATGGCAGCCTTGGCAATATCGAAGGTGAGGTTGCAGCCGAAGGGTGTGTTGCGGATGATCTTGTAGCCATGCTTCTTGTAGAGAGCAGCGAGGTCGAGAGGCAACTGTGCCTTCTCGCCGTCGACGATGCCGTTCTCGTAGTTGTTGGCGTCGGCTGTGCTCTGCTGATAGGTATCGATGGGGTAGAGGGTTTCCCACTTCTGCGAGAGATATTTCTCTGCCAGCTTACGCTTGTTGAACTTGTTGACCCACTCGGGCAGTTTGTCCATATAGAAGGTGCTGGTGATGAATCGTCCTGCCTTGTCGTCGAACCAATAGGCACCGTTGGCATGATGTCCGGCAGGAAGGATGGCGGCGCGGTCTTTCAGCGCCACGCCAACGACCTTGGAGCGGTTGTTGGTGGCAAGGCGCAGCTCGTCGCCGATGGTTGTCACCCACAGATTGCGTGGCGACATGTAGCCTGCCTTTCCATCGGAGCCTACAGGTTTCACTGTGTTGTCGCCCACGCAGTTGACAATCTTTCCGTCTTTCACAAAGGCGTTGCCGGCAATGCCGTGTATTGAGGGCACGGAGCCTGTCCAGACGCAAGAGTGTCCGATGGCAGTGACGGATGGGATGTAAGGTATCTGGCAGTTTTCTACGCTGAAGCCTTCACCGAGCATTCGCTTGAATCCGCCCTCACCATAGCGCGCATAATAACGATAGAGATAGTCCCATCTCATCTGGTCGATCACAATGCCCACCACGAGCTTGGGGCGTTCGGGTTGTGCCTGAGCTATTCCGCAGAAGGCACAGAGAATGAAAATCAGTCGATAAATTCTGTTCATGTTTTATAGGGTTACTGTTTAATCTTTTGCAAAGTTAAATAAAAAAACTGATTAAGCGAAGAGAATGATTTTTTATTTCTAAAATCGAAGGCTATCTCAAAGAAAATGCGTAATTTTGTTGCCGAAACTAATCACAGACTAACCACTAAACAAAAACAATAAAACAAAGTATGAGAAAATTACTAACTTCAACTATTCTCCTCGCCCTGGCTCTTGTGGCGAAGGCAGAAGTGAAAATGCCAAAGATTTTTGGAGACAACATGGTGCTGCAGCAGCAGACCGACTGCAATCTGTGGGGAACTGCCGATGCGGGCAAACAGGTGAAGGTGCGCACATCGTGGGATGGAAGAACCTACAAAGCCCAGGTCGATGCTCAGGGCAAGTGGCGGGTGGCTGTGCGCACGCCTCAGGCTGGCGGTGTGGTTTAACGATTTTAGTTGACCACTT